>ENA-UOVV01001565-UOVV01001565.1-compost-metagenome-genome-assembly--contig:-NODE-1565-length-16122-cov-8.671314_pt1 | contig 16122 bp, 18 predicted proteins | sample MGYA00238155_ERZ761577 | MGnify/ENA primary metagenome ERZ761577 (study PRJEB28898, sample SAMN06268775) | compost metagenome | isolation source: Emeryville, CA | place: USA:Emeryville, CA | collected...
AGGTGCCACTGCTCACCGAGCACGTAGCCCAGCACCACGAACACCGAGTTCCAGATCGCGCTGCCGAGGAAGGTCAGCGGGACGAACACGCGCAGCGGCATCTTCTCGATGCCAGCCGGAATCGAAATCAAGCTGCGGAAGATCGGCAGAAAGCGGCCGAAGAACACCGCCTTCGGACCGTGCTTCTGGAACCACGCCACGGTCTTGTCGATGTCGTCGCCGTCAACCAGCGGCAGCCAGTTCGCGATGCGCACCATCCGGTCGTGTCCCAACAGACGCCCCAGGCCGTACAGCGCCAGCGCACCCACCAGGGAACCAGCGACCGTCCACACCAGCACCAGCCACAGGTTCAGCGTGCCCTGGCTGGACGCGAAACCCGCGAGCGGCAGGATCACCTCGCTCGGGATCGGCGGGAACAAGTTCTCGATCGCGATCGCGATGCCGGCGCCCGGCTCCCGCAGGCCCTCCATGAGCCAGAGGGCCGCCTCGCCGAAGAAGCCGAGGTCCTGATCCGTCGCCGCGTCGCTCGCAAGTGCCATGCCCACCAGGCTAGCGGGCGCGGCGGGGTCGGCACGACGCCCGTGCGCCGCGATCGTGGCCACCGGCCCGCGCGCCGCAGCGGACCCGCGGGGACCGGCCCGCGCCTCGCCGAATCCACGGCAGCATCACGGCCAGGCTTCGAGTCGCGCTCACTCCGCGGACGTAGGATGGGCCTGGCCGATCGGCCGAACGCCGCACGTTGTCAGGAGCATGCATGTCCGCCGGATCCATCGAACTTATGGAGCTTGCGCGATCGGTCGCGCTCCAGGCCGGCGAACTGGTCGCGGCTCGTCGCGCCGCTGGCATCGAAGTGGCCGCCACGAAGTCCAGCGCCGAGGACGTGGTCACCCTGGCCGACCGCGAGAGCGAGGCGCTGATCCGCCAACTGCTCGCCGACGCCCGCCCGAATGACGCCTTCCACGGCGAGGAGTCCGGTTCCGGCTCAGGCTCGAGCGGCATCACCTGGGTCGTCGACCCGATCGACGGCACCGTCAACTACCTGTACGGCATCCCCTACTACGCGGTCAGCATCGCAGCGGTCGAGGGCGAGCCGACCTTCACCGGCATGCGCCCGGTCGCCGGCGCCGTACACAGTCCCGGCCTCGGCACCACGTACACCGCAGCACTCGGCGAGGGCGCCTGGCGCGACGGGCGCAGCATCGTCACCCCGCCAGCCCCGCCGACCAACCTCGCGCTGCTGACTACCGGCTTCGCCTACACGCAGGAGCGGCGGCAGATGCAGGCGGCCATGGTCGGCCAACTCATTACCAAGGTGCGCGACATCCGCCGCTTCGGCTCGGCCGCGATCGATATCTGCAACGTCGCCGAGGGCCAGGTGAATGCCTACACCGAGGGCGGCATCAATCCCTGGGACGCGGCCGCCGGCATCATCGTCGCCACCGAGGCCGGTGCCTCAGTGCAGCACCTGCAGCTTGGTGACCCGGAACTGCACTGGTTGCTCGTCGCCCCGAGCCCGCTCGACGCGGCGCTGCGCGACTTGTTGCAGCAAGCCGCCGCTTCCATTACCAACAGGTAAAACCCGCCAAACCTGAGAATTTCCCCTGGTCAGACGATTCTGACAGGAGTAGTCTGCCTGTACCCGAACGAACCTTTGGGGGGAAGTTCGAACAGTAGTGGCTGCCTCGCGACCGATGCTTGGCGGTAGGGCTGCTAACCCTGGAGCAGTACGTCATGACGGATAGTTTGCGGTCCAACGCGGGCCAAACCGGCCCGGCGATGCCGCCCGCCGTCCGCCCGGGTCACTACAACGACCAGTTGCCCGCGTATCCGCTCCCGCAGGCTCCCGCATTGCCACCAGTGTGGCACCAGGGCGCACCGCAGGCCCCGCAGCAACACGCCGTGTCGCAGCCGGCTGCGCCGCCGCAGTTGCCGCCGCCGCCCGCCTTCCTCACCGGCCCGGTGCCGCAGGTCACTCCCGCCTCACCACCCGCTGCCCAGTCACCGGCCCTGGTTCCGCCAGCAGCGCCCGCGTCGTTCGCTTCGGCCCCGCTGCCGCCGCTGCCGCCGTTCCTGCAGGCACCCAGCCCCTCGGCGAGTACGCCGACCGCGGCACCCGCGCCCGCCGCACACGCTCCGGTCACCGCCCCGACGCAGATTGACGTTGTTCCGCCTGCCGCCGAGTTGTGGAACGAAGCCGCTACTGATGCGGATGCCCACGCGTTGGCGGACTCCCGAGCCGAGGAACAGGCCCCAGCCGAGGCGGATGCCACAATCGAGCCAGCGTCGGTGCCGCTCGAACTGGCCCCCGCCGCAGCGCAGGTCAAGACCTTCGCTGTCCTCGAGCAGCCACCCGCCGATCCTGCCAAGCTCGCCGCGTGGGACGCCGTGGTGGCGCGGACCATGACCACTGCCTCGGCCACAACGGGTCGAAAGCAAGGGAACGCCCGCTCGGCTCGACGCGCAGTCGAGAGGGCTCTGCGCCAGAAGCAGCGCGCCGATCAGCAGGTTCAGGTTGCCGCGGGCAGCAAGACGGCCAAGGATCGGCCCGCCTCGCGCCCGTCTGCGGGCAAGCGCCTGATTCGACCCGGCGTTACCCGCGTGGCCAGTGTCCACAGCGACGCCGCTGCTCGCCGTCCAGTGCACTCGACCCGGATCGTCGGCCTTGTGGGTCTGCTCGTGGCCATCACCGCGGTGATTGGCCTCCCGGCCCTGAACCCGACCGCGCAGGCCGACGTGGCAGAGCCCTTGACGATCCCACAGTCCAGCGAAGACGGAATCAGTTACAAGGTGGAGCATGCGGCCACCTCGGGCCTGGATCGCGAGGACTTCAAGATTCGTTCAATGATCCCGGGCTACAACGCCGGCAGCTACGTCTACACCACCAACACGCTGGCACCGATTCAGTGGCCGATTCCGTTCAGTGCACCGGTCCTGAGCTACTGGGGGTACCGCGGTGGAAACTTCCACTCCGGCCTGGACATTTCCCCGCCGATGGGCACCCCGGTGGTCGCCATCTCGAAGGGTGTCGTCACCAAGGTCGACAAGTACAAGAACTGGAACGCCTACGGCGTGCACATTGAGATCTGGCATGAGGAACTCGGCCTCACCTCGCTGTATGCACACATGATGGTCGGATCGACCCAGGTGGAGAAGGGTGACGAGGTTTACGCTGGGCAGGTGATCGGCAAGGTCGGCAGCACCGGGCGCTCCACCGGCCCGCACCTCCACTTCGAGCTCCACGACAAGCGCGGCGTCCCCTTTGACCCGTTCCCGTGGATGACCAAGCACGCAAACGGGTAGTCTCAGCGGTTTGACCTGCCCCGTCCGGGGAACTCCCAGCGCCTCGCGCTACCGTGGACAAGCGCTGTAACCTACTGTGAACGGGCGAGTGCGCCCCCACAGTTCCGAATTGCTTGCCCCTGGAGCCCAGTTTGACGCTAGAAATGATCCCGACGGCCGATGCCGTCGGTGAATCGGCTGACGTCGTGCTGCCTCCGTTGTCGGTCACGCCGCTGTCGATTACGCCGTTAACAACGCCCACAGGCAATGTCGAAACGGCCACCGAAACGACCCCGGCAGACGCAACCCGGATGGGCACTCGCAAGTCCAGCCGCAAAGCGGGCCGCCAGATGCAGTCGGCACGCGCGCGCCGCCTCATCGAGAAGCAACTGCGCCACCCGGAACGGACCGTCACGGTCGCTCCAGTGACCACGAAGCGTAACCCATGGGCCGCCGCGTTCGCCGTCGCCATCGTCGCCGGCTTCGTTGCCGTGTTTGCGATCCCGCAGATTGCAACCGAGGATGTGGCCCTGGCTGAAGGCGGCCTCGTCATCGACACCGCCGCCGCACAATCCGCCATGCAGGGCTTCACGGTCGCCGAGCCGAGCGTGATCGAACTGAAGCGCGACGAAGTCAAGGTGCGCGACACCGTGCCGAACTCGATCTCCTTCGGTTCCTACTTTGTTGACCTGACCGCGCCGGTCCGCTGGCCGCTGCCCTTCGTCGCCCAGATCTCGGATGGCTTCCGCTGCCGCGCCATGAACAACGGCAACTGCACCCGCTGGCACGCCGGTATCGACTTGCTCGGCCCGTACGGCAGCCCGATCACCTCGATTGCTGCCGGCAAGGTCACTGCGGTGGGTTGGTTCGGTGGCTTCGGTAACCGCGTCGAGGTCTACCACCCCGACCTCGGTGTCACCACCCTGTATGCACACATGAGCGCGACCTCGGTCAAGGTCGGTCAGCACGTGGAACCGGGCCAGCAGCTCGGCAAGATGGGAAGCACCGGCCTCTCGACCGCCAACCACCTGCACTTCGAAGTGCACATCGGTGGCAGCCCCGTCGACCCGTACGCCTGGCTGAAGAAGCACGCATCGGGCTAGTCCGCGCAGCAGGCTGAGTTCGCCTCAGCGCCGTGCAGCGAGTAGCGTAGGAACGCCATGTACATCACTGTGCTCAAGTCCAAGATTCACCGCGCGACGGTGACCCACGCCGACCTCCACTACGTCGGCTCCATCACTGTCGACCGCGCGCTGATGGACGCTGCCGGGCTGGTGGAAGGCGAACTGGTCGCTGTCGTCGACATCGACAACGGCAACCGTCTGGAAACCTACGTGATTCCGGGCGAGGCGGGCAGCGGTGTGATCGGCATCAACGGTGCCGCGGCGCATCTGGTACGCCAGGGCGACCTGGTCATCATCATGAGCTACGCCATGTGCACCCCGGACGAGGCGGCTGCACTGACGCCGAAGGTCGTACACGTCAACAGCAAGAACGAGATCGTTGCGCTCGGGGCCGACCCCGCTGAGCCGGTGCCCGGCTCGAACGATCAGCAGCGCCCGCCGCACGCGGTCAGCTCCGCCGCCGAATAGCCGATCCGCGCGATTCCGACGTCGCCGCCTGCCAAGGTGACGTGTGCTGGTTCGTGAGCGGCGCCTCGCGACGTAGTGTTGATGCCATGGTGCGCGCGCTACAGATGAACTCGGCCGAATCCACTGCGGAACTGGTGGACCGTGACCTCCCCGTGTTGCAGGACGGTGACGTCCGCGTCCAGGTCGACTGGTCGGGCGTGAACTACAAGGACGCCATGATCGTGACCGGTCTGCGCGGCTTCATGCGCGAGTTCCCGCGCGTGACCGGCATTGATTTGGCTGGTGTCGTGGTCGAGAGCCGCGACCCCGCCTGGCACGTCGGCGACCGCTTTATGATCAACGGTCGTGGCCTCAGTGAGCACCTGGACGGCGGCTTCACGGACGAGACCGTGGTGGCCGGCCACTTGGGCACGCGCGTGCCGGAGGTGTTCTCACTGCGCGAGGCTGCCGCGATCGGTACCGCTGGTTTCACCGCCGCGCTGTCCGTGCGCGCGCTGGAACGGTACGGCATCGGCGAGGGGCCGATTCTGGTCACCGGTCCGACCGGCGGCGTCGGCTCCATTGCGATCGCGCTGCTGGCCGCCCGCGGCTACACCGTCACCGCGGCCACCGGTCGCCCAGAACACGCTGATCTGCTGCACCGCCTCGGCGCCACCGACGTCATCGACCGCAGTGCATTGACCCCGACAAAGCCACTGCAGTCCGAACGCTGGGGTGGCGCGGTAGACGTCACCGGCGGCGAGGTGCTCGCCGGCATCCTGACGCAGCTGCAGTACAACACCGCGGTCGCTGCGAGTGGCCGCGCCGCTGGGCCCGACCTGACCGCCTCGATGATGCCCTTCATTCTGCGCAACGTGGCGTTGCTCGGCGTGAACTCGGTGCTTGCCGACGATCAGGCCCGGGAGGAGTCCTGGCAGATCCTGGCGGAGAGCCTGGACCGGGCATTGCTGGCGGAGTTGGTCACCGAGGTTGCGCTCGAGGACGTGGTGGACGTCGCGCAGGGCCTGCTGGCCGGCCAGCGAGTCGGCCGCGCCGTGGTCCGGCTTTCGGGCGGCGACGCCTAGGTCGAGTCGTGCCTAGCTCTGGGCCTGCCTAGCTGAAGGCTTACGCGGGGCGCGCCTATGCAGTGCGAACCTCACCCGCGCGATCCTGCCCTGCCCGCGCCTGCCACGCGCCTTCGCTGCGCAGCGCCTTGGCCGCCCCGCGGCCAGCCGCGATTGCCGCATTCCGTCGCGTCTGCTCGGTATCCCGGGCCCGCCAGGCTTCGTGGTGTTCCACGTGCGCGTGGCCAGCGTCGAGGTCTACGTGCAGATGCACGGTGATGCCGTCGTCTTCGAAGACGGACCATGCCCCGAGTCCGTCGGCCGGGGCGGCATGCAGGGTGTGCCCTGCGATCTGCTCGGCGAGGAGTTGCAGACCGCTCGCGACGTGATGCAGCGTGCCGACCGCAGCAGCAATCGCCGAATCATCCAGCTGATCGGCCCGCGCCTCGAGCACCCACAGGCCGGCACCGAGCGCCGGCGCCACCCGCGTCGGCGCGAAGCGTTCCACGATCAGGTCGCTCTGCGCCAGCGCATCCATCGCGCTCGAGGGCAGCACGAGGCCATCGATCCGCCCTTGCTCCACCTCGGCAAGGCGATCGTCCACATGCCCGCCCACCTCGACGATGTCCAGGTCGCGGCGCAAGCGCTGCAGCGCTCGCGCCTGCCTCGGCCACGAGATCCCCACGCGAGCACCCTTCGGCAAGGTCCGCAGCCGCTGTCCCTCGCGTGCTACGAAGGCTTCCCGCACGTCGCCTCGCTCCAGCACCGCTGCCGTGACCACACCGTCGAGCACATCCAGCGGCACATCCGCGGCTGAGTGCAGCACCAGGTCAGCCTGTCCGGCGAGCAGCGCCATGCGCAGTCGTTCGACAAAGACACCGGTGTCGCCGAGGGCACCCGGCGAGGCGCTGAGCAAGTCACCGTCCGCATGCACCGGCACCACGGTGACCGGAACATCCGTCGCGGCAGTAATAGCCTCGGCAACGCCCGAGGCCTGGGCGAGGGCAAGCGCGCTCGTCCGGCTGGCCAGACGGAGCGCCCGCGTCATCGGCGTGCTCGCCAGATGAGGATCCCGGCCACGGTCGCCGCGACCCCCGCTGCGGCAGCGACCCACGTGGTCGTGTTCTCTTGGTAGTTCTGCTTCAGGGTCCGACCCAGACGCTGCGCCTGCTTCGGTACGTTGAGACGGTCCTGCAGTTCTGCCAGCGTTGCAGCCAGTTCCTCCTGCGCAGCAACGGCTTCGGCTTCAGCTTGACGAATCTCGTTCATCATCCAGCCTCCGCATCCTGCTCCGGCTGCTCAGGCTCACGCAGGGCGCGCGAACCAACGGGCCCGCTGACCCCCTTGAACGAGCCTGCGGCAGCGATCCCGATCAGACCCCCCACCAGCACGAAGACACCGGCCATCACCAGTGCCGCCGCCCAGTTCGGCATGACCTGACCGAGGGCAAAGATCCCCGCCAGCAACAGCGACACAAAGCCAAGCACCAGCACTGCCACGGCCAACATGCCCAGGAACACGCCAGCGGCCGCAGCCATGGCCTTCGCCTTCAGCTGCGCCTTGACCAGGTTCATCTCGCTGCGCACCTGGTTGGTCAGCAGGCGCGGCAGATCGCCGATCAGCCCGAAGACGTTGCGGCGGTCAGCGGATTCCTGTTCCTCAGTCATGGCGTGCGGCACTAACCCTTCGAGGTCTTCGACGCGGTCGAACGCGTGGTCGGCTTCTTCGTCGCGGTCGAACGCGAGGAGGTGGTCCGGCTCGTCTTCGCCGCCGGCTTCTTCGCCGGCTCACCGGCTTCGAACGCGGCAGCGCGCTCCTCGGCCTCCGCGCTCACGGTCGAGGCTTCCGCGCTCAGGCTGTCCACGAGTGCCTTGGCACCCTCGACCACCTTGCCCGTGGCCGCGACGAGCGCTTCGGTCAGCTCGGGCGCGGTGCTGCGCGCAAACTGCTCCGCGGTCTGCAGGGGCTTCTGCACCGGCTCGCTGTTCCAGACCCGGCCAGCGACCAGCTTGATTTCTTCGTAGCGCTTCCGTCCAGCCTTGGCACCGAGCACGTAGCCGGCACCGAGTCCGACCAGCAACAGCAGCTTCCCCTTCATGCCGCACCTCCATCAGTGGTAGTCGTTCCAGACTAGTCTGACGCAGCCTCGGTGTGGGCTGGAGGTTCCCTGAAAGGTCAGGGACTAGTGCACGTAGTCGAGCAGGTCGAAACCGACCGTGCGCATCGCCTCAAGGGTGGCGAGGCGGCTGGCCAGTTCGTCGTCCTCGAACTGCACCGTCACCGAGTACGCCACCGCGGTGCGCGGTCCACGCAGCACGCCAGCCTCAGAGCGAACGCCACCTTCGGCACCGGTCATGTGGGCCAGCGAGATTTCGTGGTCCAGCTTGCCGTGGTTCAACGGGTCCAGACCGAAGGCGCTGGCGACCATCGACAGGTCGGTGTTCATGGCCAGCCAGCCCAGCACGCGGTTGCTGGTCATGTAGTCGACCACATCACCGTGGGCGAGCGAGCTGAACAGGCGCACCAGCTCGATGGAGGAGCCGATGGACAGTTGCGGGGCATCGTCCGGTCCGCGCACCTCACGCACGCGGTCAAGGAGCGCAGTGCGGCTGAGGCCAAGCGATTCAGCGCGGCGACGAACCGCGTCCAGGCCGACGCGGCCCAGTAGCACGTTAGTAGCCAGCGCGTCGCCGGTAGCGGCAACGAGGACGGCGAGGTCGGCGATCGGCAGGCTCGGCGCCTGCAAGTGGCTCCAGATACCGGCGCTGCCGGCGCGGTCCAGCGCGGTGCGGTCCAGGATCGAGTTTTCCTGGAAGCCCGGCTGCGCCATCGCGGCGGCAACCTCGATCAGCAGCAGGACGCGACCCACACCGGCGGTCGGCATCGCAACGGTGTCGTCAATGCGAAGCAGTTCCTGGCCGGTGGAAATGTCGGCGGCCGAAGCGGAAATCTGAGCGCCAGAGAAGGCGAGCTGGCTCAATGCCTTAATCGAGCGGCGGAAGTTTTCGGTCCGTTCAACGGCCGCGTGACGACCCTGCTTGGTCCGCACAGGCGCAGGCGGGGACAGCGGCTCAGCCTCTGCGACCCCCATGTCGCTCACCAGAGACTGACGCGTGAGCTGGAATCCATCCATAGCGCGTCACCCCACTTCAGATTAATGGCATTGTAGAGCGCTCCCACGTTTTTTACCACCTGGTTGCAACGAAATTCTGACGGAGAGTGAGGATCGATCGCCAAAAGCCTGGCGACTTCCTGATCACGGGCCTTCTGGCGCCACACCATTCCCCAGGCCAGCACGAAGCGTTCGGCCCCAGAAAGCCCGTCAATCACTGGCGGCTCCTGTCCGTCCAGGCTCAACAGGTAAGCCTTCCACGCCATGCTCAGACCGCTGATGTCGGCGATATTTTCGCCGACGGTGAGCCCGCCATTTACGCGCTGACCGGGGGTTTGCGCCGGCTCCAACTCGGAGTACTGCGCGATGAGTTGCTGTGCACGCTCATCAAACGCTGCTCGGTCCTCATCGGTCCACCAGTCGGTCAATTTACCGTCGCCGTCGTACCGCGAGCCCTGGTCATCAAAGCCGTGACTGAGCTCGTGGCCGATGACCGCCCCAATCCCGCCATAGTTCGCGGCGGCATCGCGAGCCGCGTCAAAGAACGGCGGCTGCAGGATTGCGGCCGGGAAGACGATCTCGTTGAATACCGGGTTGTAGTAGGCGTTCACCGTTTGGGGGTACATGTGCCACTCGCCGCGGTCGACCGGCTGGTCCAACTTGGCGAGCTGGCGCCGCGCTTCAAATTTGTACCCCGCCCGAACGCTGGCGAAGAGGTCCCCGTCAACCACCTCCAGCGCCGAGTAGTCGCGCCAGCGATCCGGGTGACCGATCTTGGGGGTGAACTTGCTGAGCTTTTCGAGCGCGCGCTCCTTCGTCGCCTCGCCGAGCCAGTCCAGGGTGCGAATGCTCTGCGCGTAGGCCTCGATCAGTCGCTGCACCAGCGCATCGCAGGCCTGCTTTGCCGCGGGCGGGAAGTGACGCGCCACGTACTCGCGACCAACCGCCTCGCCGAGCAGCGACTCCACCAGCCCGACACCGCGCTTCCAGCGTTCCCGCTGCTGCGGCTGGCCGGTGAGCGTGCGGCCGTAGAAGTCGAAGTTCGCCTCGCTGAGCGATGGCGACAGGTAGCCGGCCGAGGCGCGCACCAGGTGCCAGCGATACCAGTCGCGCCAGGCGTCGAGCCGGTCCGCGGACAGCAGCCCACCCACTCCGGCCAGGAACTCGGGCTGGCGGACCACCACGTCGCCAACCCCGGCCGGAGCGAAGGCTGCGATCCACTCGTTCAGGTCGGCCTCACCAGCGAACTGGCTGGCCGCCTCGGTCCAGGGCATGAGGTTGTAGGCCGCAACCGCGTCCCGAGCGCTCACCGCGTCACGGTGGTGGGCTGCGATCGCGGTTTCCAGTGCCACGATGCGCTCGGCCCGCGCCTCGACATCGTCCAGGCCCACCAGGTCGAGCATCCGCGCCACGTGCGCACGGTACTTCGCACGCACGTCCTCGTGCTGCGGCTGGTGGTAGTAGGCCTCATCCGGCAGACCAAGGCCCGCCTGGTGCATCGACATCCGGTTCACCTCCGGATTCCCGGGGTCGGCATCAATCCAGGTCGCGATCAGCGTGGGACCGAGGTCGAGCTCGGACTGGCCGAGCGCATGCAGCACGTCCGCGACGGTGCTGAAACCGTCGACCGCAGCCAGCAGCGGCTGCAGCGGAGTCACGCCCAGCGCCTCGGCGCGAGCCTCGTCCATGAAGGAGCGATAGAGCGAACGAGCCTTGCGCAGGTCCGCGGCCCCCTCCTCACCGCAGCGGTCATCCGAGCCGTCACCCTCGAGGATCTCGCGCACCGCGGCGAGCGCGTCCTCCTGCAACTGATCGAAGGCCCCGTACCGGGCCCGGTCGGCCGGAATCTCGGTGGCATCCAGCCACGTGCCATTCACGAAGCGATAGAGGTCATCCTGCAGGCGCACGGACGTATCGAACTCAGTGACATCGAAGCCCGAAGGCAGCGTCTGCTCGGCCATAGGGTCAGCCTACTCGACCCTGGCGGTGCCTCAGGTTTACCCCTGATCGCACTGATTTCCGACAACTAGAATGCTGGGATGCCCATTATTGAACCGCCCGTAACCGCACCCATCCCGTTGCCTACGGTCAAGGCGGATCAGACGGCTGGCAGCCACGGCCTCGGCATGATCCGCATCGGCCTGCTCTATGTCCTCATGGGCGCCTCGGTGGCGACCGTACTGGCGCGCGTGCCGGCCATGCGCGACGAGTTCCAGCTCGGCACCGACGGCGTCGGCCTGCTGCTGTTCGGCTACGGTCTCGGCGCCATGGTGGGTCTGCTCTCGACCCCGGCACTGCTGGGCCGAATCGGTCTGCGCAAGAGCATCATGCTCGGCATGGCCATCTCGGTCGGCGGCCTGCTCCTGGTGTGCTTCTCGGCGAGCGTCTGGAACGCCTTCGTCCCTGGATTCATCGGCTTGATCCTTGCCAATACGGGTATGGGCATCATCGACGTGTCGATGAACGTGGCCGGTGCCGAGCTCGAGCGCATCAAGCAACGCTCCCTGCTGCCGATCCTGCACGCCGGCTTCAGCCTCGGTGCGGCGCTGGGCGCGCTGGCCGCCACGGGCCTGATCGCCATCAAGGTGCCGATGTTCCCGCACCTGCTCGGCTTCGTGATTCTGCTCGCCATCGTCGGCGGCGGGGCAGTGTTCGGTCTGCGTTCCAGCAGCGACGCCTCGGGTAACAGTGGCGGCGAGGAGGGGCTGCGGAAGGGCAGCATCCGCGCGGCGCTCAGTTGGAGGCTCATCTTCGTTGCGATCGCGATGCTGGGCTTCAGCTTCGCCGAGGGCAGCGCGGGCGACTGGATGCAGCTCGGCGCGCTGGACGGTCACGGCCTGGACGAGACCACCGCGGTGGCGTTCTACACCGTGTTCATGTGGACCATGTTCATCGGTCGCGTCGCCGGTGGCCCGGTGGTGGACCGCTTCGGCCGCGCCTTCGCGCTGCAGGTGAGCGCCGTGATCGCCTTCATCGGCATCCTGATGTACATCTTCACCAACGAGCCTTGGACTCTGTTCGTGGCGTCCGCGCTGTGGGGGCTGGGCATCGCGCTCGGATTTCCGGTGACCATGTCGGTGGCCGGCGACGACCCGAAGCACGCTGCGGCTCGCGTCAGCATCATTTCGATCGCCGGCTACGGCGCGACGCTGTCGGGCCCGCCGCTGCTGGGTCTGCTCGGGAAAGAAGTCGGGGTGCTTCCCTCGCTGATCGTGCCCGCCGTGCTCGTGGGCATCGCCTTCTTCGCCTCCATGGCGGCGAAGGAGCAGTCCGCGGCACAGGGCGAGGCTGCCTCGGCCGCTCGCTAGGCTGAGTTCCATGCGCGTCGTCATTGCCAAGTGCTCGGTGGACTATGCCGGACGGCTGTCCGCGCACCTGCCGCTGGCGACCCGGCTGCTGATCGTGAAAGCGGATGGCAGCGTGCTGATTCACTCGGACGGCGGCAGCTATAAGCCGCTGAACTGGATGAGCCCGCCGTGCACGCTGAGCGTGCAGGAACCGGACGCGGATCAACAAGAACTCGGCGTCACGGAGGTGTGGCGGGTCAGCCACGCCAAGACCGCAGACCTGCTGGTGGTGAGCCTGCACGAGGTGCTGCACGATTCCAGCCACGAACTCGGCATCGACCCGGGCCTGGTGAAGGACGGCGTCGAGGCGGACCTGCAGCGGCTGCTGGCCGAGCAGATCCACCGGCTCGGCGAGGGCTATCGCCTGGTGCGTCGCGAATACTTCACCGCCATCGGCCCGGTCGACATCCTGGCCACCGACGCCGAGGGGCGCTCGGTCGCGGTCGAGATTAAGCGCCGCGGTGAGGTGCAGGGTGTGGAGCAGCTCACCCGCTACCTCGAGCTGATGAATCGTGACCCGCTGCTCGCCCCGGTCACCGGCGTCTTCGCCGCCCAGGAAATCAAGCCGCAGGCACGCACGCTCGCCGAGGACCGCGGCATCCGCTGCCTCATCCTCGACTACGACGAGATGCGCGGCGTTGAGCAAAACGACGGCCGCCTGTTCTGATGCGCGTCACGATCCGCGTCAAGCCGGGCTCGTCCCGCGATGCCGTCGGGGGTGAACACGACGGCGCGCTCGTGGTTGCGGTGCGGGCTCGCGCCGTGGATGGCAAGGCAACGAGCGCGGCGCTGAAGTTGCTGGCTGCAGCGATCGGGGTGCGCGCCAGTGAGGTCAGCCTCGTTACCGGTGCGGCGAGCCGCACGAAGATTGTGGACGTGCCGGCCGAGGCGGCCGATCAGATCGCAGCGCTCCGGGGCGCTGCGAGCGCGACCTAGTCCGCGTCCGCCTCAGCGGCCGGTGAGGCAGCACCCACCTCGGGGCAGTACAACTGCGTGCGCGGGCCCGAGCGATCGATCTCGTGATCGCGCATCGGCTGACCGCACAGCGGGCAGGGACGCTCCGCCGCGGGCGTCGGTGCCGGCTGGTCGTAGGGGCCCAGCGGCGGCGGGCCAATCCACGGGAACAGCACGCGGTTGACCTTATTCCAGAGTCCCTTGCCCTGGTACGGGTTCTCCATCTCTGCACCCATGCTCGCCTCCTCAGCTTCATTTGTTAGTGTACTAAGGAATTCTGCATGTCTGATCCGTACCGGGTCGGACGTCGACCACACAACGATTGCGAGGCGAGATGAGCGAGGACCTGCTGAAACTGGATCGCCAGGTCTGCTTCGCCCTCTCGATCGCCTCGCGATCGGTGCTGTCGGTGTACCGGCCACTGCTCGAGCCGCTGGGCCTGACGCACCCGCAATACCTGGTGATGCTCGCGCTCTGGGAGCAGTCACCGCGCAGCGCCGGCGAGCTGGCGACCGTGCTGCGGCACGAGCCGGCCACGCTCACTCCGCTGCTGCGACGCCTCGAGTCGGCGGGCTACGTCACCCGGCGCCGCGACCCGAACGACGAGCGCGTGCTACTGATCGACCTCACCGAGACCGGCCGCGCGCTGCGGGCGCAGGCCGAAGCGATCCCGCCAGCCGTGGTGGAGCGCCTGGGCATGCCGCTGGCCGAACTCGAGGCCCTGCGCGACGCCCTCACCCGGGTGATCGAGCACGCCGCCGACTAGGCTGAGGGCAATGTCTCTGCCGCGCTTCTCCCCTGTCCTGTTCGACTTCGACGGCACCATCGTCGACACCGCTCCCGGAATCGTCACCGCTCTGGCGGCAACGCTGGACCACTTCGGTCTGCCCGCCGAGGAGCCGAGCACGCTGCGCAACCGCATCGGTCCGCCGCTGCCCGAAATCGTGGCCTCCCTCACCGGCTTCGTCGACGAACAGCTAACCGAGGCAATCGCCTTCTACCGCGCCCAACGCGGCGGCGGGCTGGCCGGGATCCAGAACTCCGAGATCTTCCCCGGGATGCTCGAACTCATCCTCGAGCTGAAGGCCGCAGGCGTGCCGCTGGGGATCGCCACCTCGCGTCCCCAGCACTCGGCCGAGAACGCGCTGAACTACTTCGAACTCACCAGCCACTTCACGGCCGTGGTCGGCTCGGATGAGGACGCTGGCCGCAAGACCAAGGGCGACGTGGTCGCCGAGGCGCTGCGTCAACTCCGGGCCGCCGGTGCCGAGGTGGACCCGGCGCGCACCTTGCTGCTCGGTGACCGCATCCACGACGCCGAAGGTGGCGCAGAGCACGGCATCAACGTGCTGCTGGTCGACTGGGGATATGGGACCGAGGCGGAGGCAGCCGGTACGCTCGGGTATGCGCGCGGACCGGAGGATGTCCGCAAGGTCCTCTTCGGCTAAGGAGCTGCCATGGACGGTCTCGGGGTTGCCCTGCTCGTCCTGATCATCGCCGTGGGCGTCGGCTTCGGCGTGGCCATCTGGCGAGTGTTTCGCCGCCCGGCACCGATGCAACGGTCGATGGCGGGCGCCCCATTTCGCACCCCGCTGCGCGCGATCGAGCAGCAAGCCAGCCTCGGCCTGGTGGGCGCCGATGACGCGGTGATTGAGGCCGAGGCGGAACTCGGCTTCGTCTCCGCCCAGTTCGGTGACGCCGAGGGACGCGAGTTCGCGGCCGTCGTCAAGGAGGCTCGCGCCCGCCTGAACCAGGCCTTCACCCTGCAGCAGCGCCTCAGCAGCGCCGAGGCGCAGTTCTGGAGCGACCACAAGCGTCGCGAGCACGTCAAGCAGATCCTCGGCATCACGAACGCCATCCAGGACAGCCTGCTCAAGCAACAGCGTGCCTTCGACGATCTGCGCCGCCGCGAGCGCGGGGCGGCGGCCGCCGCTGAGCAGTTGCGCCGCGATCTGAATGGCTTGCAGGAGCGTTGGCTCAAGGTCGGCGCCGAGTTCCGCGTCGCCAAGGACCGCTTCGAGGACCCGACGCTGGAACACAGCGGCACCATTACCGCCGCCGGGTCCGAGGCCGGCACCAAGGCGTCTCGCCTCCTGGACGCCGTCCAGGGCCGTCTGATCAAGGACCCAAACTCCTCGGTGGTGCGCGATCTGGAAGCGGTGGAACGCGAGATGCTGCGCTTCCGCGAGTCGGTGGACAGCCTCGAGCGGATCGTGCAGCAACTCAACGAGGCGCAGCGCACCCTGCAATCGCGACTCCAGGAACTGCCTACCGCCATTCGGCCCGCCCTGGAGGGTGCCGCCGCGAAGCGCGCCAGCGGCGACCCCGCCCTGAGTGCCGCCACCGACGCCGCACGCGCCGAGCTGGAGCAGCTGCTGGTGCGCGCCAGCGGACCCGAGGCTCAGCGCCGCCCGCTCGACACGCTGCGTGAGATCGACGCCGCTTCAGCCGCACTCGAGGCGGCGCTGCGCAATGAACGCAACGAGCAGCAGCGTCGCGCCAACGCCGAAGCCGCGCTGGTGGGTGCTCGCCTGATCGCCGAGAGCCAGATCGGGGTCGCCCGCGATGTCATTCGCCGCGGCGCCGGGGCCGAGGCCCGGGCACGTCTGGTTGAGGCCGAGCGGCAACTGGCGAACGCGGGACTGGAGGCGCACCCCGTGGATGCGCTCGACGCCGCTCGACGCGCCACCATGCTGGCCAACGACGCCGAGGCCCTGGCCCGCTACGACCTGCTAGGGCGACGGTAGGGCGATCCGGGCCTGGCCGCGGAGGCGGCTGGAAGGGGATCGGCGCCT
>ENA-UOVV01001567-UOVV01001567.1-compost-metagenome-genome-assembly--contig:-NODE-1567-length-16110-cov-5.016630_pt1 | contig 16110 bp, 12 predicted proteins | sample MGYA00238155_ERZ761577 | MGnify/ENA primary metagenome ERZ761577 (study PRJEB28898, sample SAMN06268775) | compost metagenome | isolation source: Emeryville, CA | place: USA:Emeryville, CA | collected...
GACGCGGAGCCTTCGGGGATGGGTTCACGGCGTGTCTCACCTGCAGTTACCCCGCAAAATTTACATGCGGAAAACCAGACCTTTTTCGCGATAGTCCCGCGCGCGAATACCGTGCATACCATCGCAGAGTGCGCGCGCGATCAGAAATTCCTTGCCCAGCTTGCCCTGCTCGATTTCCGACAAATCTATCACTCGTTCTTTTTCCAAAGGCCCCTTGGAGTCGTACACCGCAATGATTTTGGGCAGGTGGCGATAGCGTTTGTGAGTTTCCAACACCAGGCCTATCAAGCCATTTACCAGCTCCACCAAAGTGCCCGGCGGATAAAGGCCAACGGATTTGATGAATTCCAGCGCGAGACGCTCGTCAAAGTGAGTGCCGCGATCGTGATAGATCACTTTCAGCGCTTCAGTGGTGGGAATGGCGCGGGAATAGCAGCGGTCCGCGGTCATGGCATCATAGGCATCCACAATGGCAATGATGCGTGCGAATTCAGAGATGCTACCGCCCTTGAGCTTGCGCGGATAACCCAGTCCATCGACACGCTCGTGATGGCTATAGGCAACATCCACCGCCGCATTCAAACCATTGCCGGGCGATGACATCAGCAGGTTACGGCCGTGCACCGTGTGAGCCTTCATGATGTTGTATTCTTTTTGCGACAAAGGCCCGGGCTTATCCAGAATCTCGATGGGCACACGCATCTTTCCAACATCGTGCAACAAACCACAGAAACCGAGCTTTTCCAGTTCTGCCTCGCTTTTGCCCAGATGGCGACCAAAGGCGATTGCGAGTATGCACACATTGAGACAGTGTTCGGCGGTGTACTCGCTTTCGTTACGCATTTTGGACATCCACAAAAGGGCATCCGGGTTGCGCAGGATACTGTGCACACAATCCTTGACCGTGGCTCTGGCCTGTTCGGTATTGATAACACCGCCGAGACGCACATCGTCCATCAGGCTTTTGGTGAGTTTGCGCGCTTCGCGATAAACGCCCTGTACAGCCACCCGCTCTTCCGCAGCGCTGACCTTGTTGATGTAAACTCGCTTGGGAGCAGTTTTGGGGCCCAGAACAGCCCGCTCTTCGGGGGGAATCCAGGTTTGTTGGACGGCATCTATCCAGACGTATTCGGAATACTCGGCAACGGCGTCTATGTCATCCAGGCTTTCGATCATAAAACCCTGCATGAGAAAAGGCGTTTCCAGCCAATCCCGCTCGAGTTTCGAAACAAACATGCCGATTTTCAGCTCTGAAATGTGGATTTTGATAGTCGCTTGACTGGAATCCACATGTCCCGGCCTGACTTCTCGCCGATCCACAGATACCTCGCTTTTATTGTTTTCGACAAGCCGCTCTTGGAGTGATCAATTAGGGTACAAAAGCTTGTTTTCCGGAAGCATAGCGGTTTTAAGGATCGGGTGCATTGCACAAATGGTTATGGATTTGACGATTCTTATAGTTGTTTCTACCAGTATCTGGCACCGGATCATACGGAAGTCTTGGATTCCTCCCACAAGCGATTGAGTTCCTCCATGCCGGCGTCGGGCAGAGGACGGCTGGCGTTTTTCTCCAGGTAGGCAAAACGCCGCTCAAACTTGCGGTTGGCAGAACGCAGCGCCGATTCGGCGTCCAACTTGAGAAAGCGGCTGATATTGACCACGGCAAACAGCAGATCCCCCAGCTCCTCGGCAATGGCGTTCTGGTTACCCGTGGCCAGAGCCTCTTCCACCTCGAGCAATTCCTCGCGCACCTTGGCAATGGGCCCCTGCACATCATCCCAGTCGAAGCCTACGGAAGCGGCGCGCTTTTGCAGCTTGGTGGCACGGGTGAGCGCAGGCAGATTCAGCGGCACATCCGCGAGCACGCCCTTGACGCCCTTACTGGCCCGCTCTTCCTGCTTGATCGCTTCCCAGCGCTGTTTGACATCCGCAGGCAGGCTGGATTGATCTGCCACGCGACTGTGCAGACTGCCATCGGGAAACACATGGGGATGTCGACGCACCAGCTTGGCCACCAGATCTGACACTATGCCAGCAAAATCGAAACGCCCCTCTTCCCTGCCGATCTGGCTGTAGAAAATCACCTGAAACAGCAAATCGCCCAACTCTTCTTTCAGATGGACGTAATCCTGCTTTTCAATCGCATCCACGACTTCGTAAGCCTCTTCGATCGTCGAGGGCGCAATGCTGGCGTAACTTTGTTTGATATCCCAGGGGCAGCCGCTTTTGGGATCGCGCAGACGCGCCATCAGATAGAGCAAATCGTCGAGGCTATAGTTTTCAGTCACAGAGTCACTCTTTCGCTATCAGTGTTTACGTCGGGCGGACGCAACGTTAGGCAGCTGGTTCAGGCGCGTGAGTATGCGACTCAACTCATCGATGCTGCGAATTTCTACCGTCACCTGCATGTCCACAGTGTTTTTGCGTTTGTCGGACAGCGTCTGCATGGCAACAATATTGATGCGCTCGTTATCCAGCAGCGTGGTGATATCGCGCAGCAGACCGTAGCGGTCGTAGGCTTCGATAATGATATCCACCGAATAGAAACTCTGTGGCTTGTTGCCCCACTCCACCTTGATAATGCGTTCAGGCTCATCGGTTTGCAGCTGCAGGATATTGTTGCAGTCAGCGCGGTGAATGGAAACACCGCGACCGAGAGTAATGTAACCAGTGATGGCGTCACCGGGCACCGGGTTACAGCAGGAGGCTATCTGGGTCAGCAGATTGCCCACACCTTCGATATAGAAATCCGAATCCTTTTTACGCTCCGGCGATTTGGTTTTGAGTGGAATCAGCGGTTGTTGCGGATTGGCATCGTCCAGTTGTTTTTGCGCAGCATTGAGCACCTGACCGACACCAATGTCGCTGGCACCCACTGCCGCGTAAAGATCGTCCAGACTGTTGAAACGCAATTTTCTGGCGAGACTTTCAAAATCCAGATCCAGCAATGCCAGACGTTTGAACTCGCGATCCAGCAGCGCCTGCCCCTCGGCAATATTCTGCTCTCGCGCTTGCATCTTGAACCAGTGCTGGATTTTGGCGCGAGTGCGCGCCGTGTTGACATAACCCAACGCCGGATTGAGCCAGTCACGGCTGGGCGCTTCTCTTTTGCTGGTGAGAATTTCCACCTGATCCGCATTGTTCAGCTGGTAGTTGAGCGGCACTATGCGGTTATTGACCTTGGCGCCACGGCAGCGGTGGCCCACATCTGTGTGAATCTTGTAAGCAAAATCCAGCGGCGTTGCGGATTTGGGCAGATCAACCACATGGCCGTCAGGTGTGAACACGTAGATGCGGTCCTGATCCACACTGCGCAGGTCTTCAGTGAGCTGCGCACTGTCGCTACCCAGTTCCTCATGCCATTCAAGTACCTGCCGCAGCCAGGCAATTTTCTGTTCGTAGCTATCCTGCACACTGGTGTCCTTGTCGGAACCCTTGTAGCGCCAGTGAGCACAAACACCGAGCTCCGATTCCTCGTGCATGGCGAAGGTGCGAATCTGCACTTCCATGACCTTGTTTTCTGGCCCCAGCACCGCTGTGTGCAATGAGCGATAACCGTTTTCCTTGGGCGAGGCGATATAGTCATCGAACTCGTGCGGAATGTTGCGCCAGAGGCTGTGGACAATACCCAGCACTGCGTAGCAGTCGCGCACAGTGGGCACCAGAATACGCACCGCGCGTATGTCGTAAACCTGGGAAAAATCTATGCCCTTGCGCTGCATCTTGCGCCAGATGCTGTAGATGTGTTTTGCGCGGCCCATGACTTCGCCTTCGATACCCGCGGCGTCCAGTTCCCTGCGCAGAATTTCCAGCATATTGTCGATATATTCCTGCCGTGCCAGACGACGTTCATCGAGCAATTTGGCGATCTTTTTGTATTCGTCAGGCTGGAGGTAACGGAAGGACAGATCCTCCAGTTCCCACTTGATATGACCTATGCCGAGACGGTGAGCCAGAGGTGCGTAGATGTCAGCCACTTCGCGCGCAACCTGACGCCGCCGCGCATCCCCGGCGTGTTTGACCGAGCGGATGGCGCAGGTACGTTCCGCCAGCTTGATCAGCGCCACGCGCACATCGTCCACCATGGCCACCAGCATCTTGCGGATTTTTTCCGCCTGGGATTCCACCTGATTTCCCAGTACCCGCTCTTCGTTTTCATTGCGCTGGTAGCTAATGGCGGCCATGCGCAGTACACCCTGAATCAATTTGGCAACGGTATCGCCGAATTCAGCCTGAATCTGCGCCAGGGCAATTTTGCCCTCGCGCACAGCGCGGTAGAGGATGGCGGCTATGAGTGCGTCCGGATCCAGTTGCAGATCGGACAGGATTTCGGCCATTTCCAGACCGATTCGAAAACAGCTGGCGTCCGCCCCCCATGAGTGCTCCTCACCGGCTTCAACCGAGACGGCAGCCTGGCTCAATTGACAGGCTCGGCCCAACTGGGCGCGGACCGCGTCTGGCTGGCTGGAAATGCCGTTGAGGCGTTCTACCCAGACGACAATATCTATCTTGCCATCGTCAGTGAGGGGATGTTCAGCGCGGACTTTTACCATAGGGCGTGTACTTCTTTATGCAGGTGGAACCGAGTGCTAGACAACAAGATAACAGGCAAGTTGCCCCCTAGCCCGCTTTGCTGGATCCGCGCCTGAGAAAGAGCGCCATGGATTCCACATGCTGGGTGTGGGGAAACATATCCAGCACCCCGGCGGCCGCGAGATCATACCCCTGTTCCGAGAGGATCTTGGCATCGCGCGCCAGAGTGGCGGGATTGCAACTGACATACAGAATACGCTTGGGCGCCAAATGGGCCATATGGGCCACCATCTCCCTGGCGCCATCTCTGGGCGGGTCCAGCAGCAGGGCATCTACGACACCGCAGCGCTGTTCCAGCTGAAAGGGACTCAGGCGGGTGAGATCGGCGGCGATAAAGCGCACATTGGTCAAACCGGCCCGCGCTGCATTTTCCCGCCCCCGCTCCACCATGGATTCCACCGCCTCAACACCGGTGACCTGGGCGCAGACTCTGGCCAGCGGCAGAGTAAAGTTGCCTATGCCGCAAAACAGATCCAGCACCTGCTCATGGGGCTGTAGATCCAGCAGCTCCAGGGCCTGGGTGACCATAGCCTGGTTTACCTGGGCATTGACCTGAATAAAGTCGCGCGGCTGATACATCAGGGACAGATTCTGGTTTGGCAGAGAGTAACTGAGGCGCGGATCACAGGGCTGCCCTGCCAGGTCCCGCAGCTGGCTGCCATCGTCCAGCCAGATGGCGCAGCCCTGTTCGCTGGCCAGCCGACGAAGCCCCTGCAGATCCCGTTCGCCGGGAGTCTTGGTGTGGCGCAGCACCAGAGCTGCGCCTGCCTCGCTGTCGAGCAATTCCACATGGGTGATGGCGCGGGCGCTGTGCTCGTGGCTGAGCCAGGTGTGCAGCGGTGCCAGCAAGCGGTTGAGCCTTTCGCTGAGCACCAGACACAGGTCAACCTGCACCAGCTGCTTGCTCTGCCGCTGGCGAAATCCCAGGGTGACCCTGCCGTCGGGTTCATACCAGACACCCATGCGTGCGCAGCTGCGGTAGCCTTCGGAAGCGGAGCGAATCGGCGGCAGGCGCCGTTTGGGTACCAACCCGGCCCAGCGCTCCAGCTGATCAAAGACAATTTTTTCCTTGGCTGCCAGCTGGGCTTCGGGCGCCATATGCTGCCACTGACAGCCGCCGCAGAGGGCATAGTGTGGACAGGGCGGCAGCTGGCGCTCGGGGGCTGCTTCCAGCACCTGATCGACACGCGCCTCCAGCAGTCGTCCCTGCTCGCGGACAAAACGGGCGCTGACCCGTTCTCCCACCAGAGCACCTTCGATAAACAGGGTTTTACCCTGCCACTGGCTGATGCCCCGCCCGTCGTGACTCAAACGGTCAATGACAAACTCGCCCATGCGCTGCTCGGGGCGCAGGCCTGACTCCTGGGGTTTGCGCGAGACGTTTCTGCGCCCCCCACCCTTGCTGTTAACCGCCATAGGAAATCCGTCGGCAACTAGGAATTGAAAACACCAGAGGACAGATAGCGATCGCCTCTGTCGCAGATGATGGCCACTATCACCGCGTTCTCCAGCTGCTTGTTCAGGCGTAGAGCCGCCGCCACGGCGCCACCGGAGGAAACTCCGCAGAAAATACCCTCCTGACGTGCGAGGGCACGCATGGTTTCCTCAGCTTCCGCCTGGGGCATACTGATGATTTCATCCACGCGCGAGGCGTCGTAGATCCTGGGCAGATAGGCTTGGGGCCAGCGGCGGATACCGGGAATCTGGGACCCTTCCTCAGGCTGTAAACCCACAATACGAATATTGGGATTGCGCTCCTTGAGGTAACGGGAAGTGCCCATGATGGTGCCGGTGGTGCCCATGGAGCTGACAAAGTGGGTAATGGTGCCGCCGGTTTGCTGCCAGATTTCCGGGCCGGTGGTCTGGTAGTGGGCCAGAGGGTTGTCGCCGTTGCCAAACTGGTCCAGCACCTTGCCCTTGCCTTCGGCCTGCATCCTCAGGGCCAGATCCCGCGCCCCCTCCATTGAGGCCTCACGCGAAACCAGAATCAGTTCGGCACCATAGGCAGTCATGGCCGCCTTGCGCTCCTCGGTCATGTTGTCGGGCATGATCAGGACCATGCGGTAACCCTTGATGGCCGCCACCATAGCCAGCGCGATGCCGGTGTTGCCACTGGTAGCCTCGATCAATGTGTCGCCCGGTTTGATATCGCCGCGCAGTTCCGCCTCGCGAATCATCGACAATGCGGGGCGATCCTTGACCGAACCAGCGGGGTTATTGCCTTCGAGCTTGACCAGCAGGGTATTGCTTGTCTCGCCCGGCAGACGCTGCAGCCTGACCAGCGGCGTGTTGCCAACAAAGGCTTCTATGGTGGGAAAATCCATGATCCTGTCTCGTATTGGGCGCCCGCTCAGGCAGGCGTAACGTCAGTTGAGGGCGGCCATTCTACCTGTGAATGTGGTAAGGTGAAACTCACCTAAACGCCGGTCAAGAAGCGACAACCTTATAACAACCTTTGTATGGATTTTTGGGCCAGGACACCATGTTAACCAGCAAGATTAAACATCACGTTTGGCGCTTGATTTTTATCCCCTCCCTGATCATGACCCTGTTGCTGGGCGGCACCCTGAGTTACCTCTATATTGCGCAAATCTACAAGTTCGTGGATCACCGCGGCGGCATGCTCACCTTGAAAACCGCCCAGCTGAGTCATTACGCACTCCTGCACGGCAACGAGGAGCTGGTGCAATCCATTCTCGATGCGTCGCTGGAAGAGCCCTTTGTGCGCGCTGTGCATCTGTACCACAGCAGCACCGGCAAGGAATATCACGCTGGCCCCACTTTTTATCCGGCACTCAACGACCGTGAGGCCGACAGCCACTCACCCGGTAAAAGGCACACAGTAAAGTCCATTCGCTTTTCCAATCCACTGGTCAACAATCGGGGAGATGAATCTCTGGGCTGGGTGGAGCTGGAATTGCTTACCTCTCCGTTCCTGGTGTTGCGACTTGAAACCCTGCTGATTACGTTGATCATTATTGTTCTGTGCCTGATGCTGGGCGGGGTGCTGGCTATTCGTCTCTATGAAAATATCAACCTGCCACTCGACCATATCAAAAATACTGTGCGCAAGCTGGCAGATGGAAAATTTCATCTGCGCATCAACCAGCAGCATTCACAGGAATTTTCCCAGCTGGCGGAGGAAATCAACAATCTCGCTACCGCCGTGGAAACCACCCTGCAGGAAATGCAGCAGCACATGGATCAGCAAACGGATGACCTGCGCGAAAATCTGGAAACTATCGAAATTCAAAATATCGAGCTGGATATAGCCCGCAAACAGGCGCTGGAAGCCAGCCGTATCAAATCCGAATTTCTGGCCAACACCAGCCATGAAATTCGCACACCGCTGAATGGCATTCTCGGCTTCACCAATCTCACACTGAAAACCGAACTGGATGAACAGCAGCGCGAATATCTCAACACCATTCGCGATTCGGCGCAAAACCTGCTGACAGTTATCAACGACATTCTCGATTTTTCAAAAATCGAAGCGGGCAAACTCACTCTCGACTATGTGCCCCTGCCCCTGCGTCGGGTCATTGAAGAAACCCTGCACCTGCTGGCTCCTGATGCTCATGAAAAACACATTCAGCTGGTGACCTATATAGATCCCGCCATTCCCGCACAATTGGTAGGCGATCCGCTGAGGTTCAAGCAGATCATTTCCAACCTGATCAACAACGCCATCAAATTCAGCCCCAAGGGCAATGTCATTCTGAAAGTTGCATTGCAATCCCGTCATAAAAATCAGCTGGTGATCAAGGTCAGTGTGTTCGATCAGGGGCCGGGGCTGACACAGGCGCAAAAAGATCGACTGTTCAAGGCCTTCTCCCAGGCAGACAGCTCCACCAGCCGCGAACACGGCGGCACAGGTCTTGGGCTGGCCATCTGTAAAGGACTGGTTGAGCGCATGAACGGCGAGATAGGTGTCAACAGCGAACAACACAAGGGATCGGAATTCTGGTTTACCGCGCGCCTGGGTATCGACAAAAACCAACCGCCTACCAGCGGTCTGAATCTGGAAGGCAAGCAAGTCTTGTTGTGTGGTGAAAATATAGCAGTGCGCACCCAACTCGAACAGATGCTGGATCTCTGGCAGGCGCAGTGCCATACCATCAATGCGATTCACGATATTTTTCCCGCACTGCGTACGGCACAGCAGAGCGGCAATAGTTACAGTTTGGTCATACTCGATATAGCACCCGATGAGCGTAAGATTCAACACCAACTTATTCACAGTCTGAGCGAGCAGTTGTATGAAGAATTCAATTGTGGCGTGCTGGTCTGCGCTACTCCTGCTTATCAGCGGCTAATGCGCAATAACGGTGAAAAAGGTGCAGCCTCATTCATCAGCAAACCCATCGCGTTTGAACCTCTGGCTCAGGCCATCAGCCGCATGCTTGATCTCAATATCAGAGATCCGCGCCCACAAATCCAACTGGAAGTGGAGCGCCCCTCGGCTAATGTGCTTATAGTAGATGACAACCCGGCAAATCTGCAGCTGGCCTCTGAATTATTGCGCGGACTCAACACCCGGGTTGTTCAGGCCAGTAGCGGCCAACAGGCGCTCAGCATTTGCGAAAGTGAAAAGTTCGACATCATTTTCATGGATATTCAGATGCCAGGCATGGATGGTATGGAAACAACACGCCGTCTGCGCGCCAGTGAAATAGGCAAACAGCGCACACCGGTTATAGCACTAACGGCCCACTCTCTCACCGAACAAAAAGCCGAACTGCTGATTGCCGGCATGGACGATTGTGTCAGCAAACCAGTCAGTGAATCCCAGCTTGCTCATATCATCAATCGCTGGGCCGGTGTCGGCGGATTGAAAGAAGTGGTGGCACAGAGCGATAGACACCAGCGGGTGACTCAACCCAATCTGGCCGCACTGCAGGATACCAGTCAGGACACCACCTCGATTGATCTTGCCCTCAGCCTGAAACTGGCCAATAACAAACCCCTGTTGGCCCGCGACATGCTCATGATGCTGGTGGATGGACTCAGGGATGAACAGTCGGCAATCAATCATGCGTTTGAAGCGCGCGATTTCACTCTTCTGGAAGAACGTGTACACAGACTCTACGGCAGTTGTTGTTATTGCGGTGTACCGCGCATGAAACGCATCGCCGGACTGCTGGATAAAACCCTGCAGGCGCGTCAATACGATCAGGTGGAGGGCGCCATCTTTTCTCTCAATCGCGCCATTGATGATGTATTGGCCTGGGCCAAGGACAAGGATTTGCGGGCCATATGGGAAGAACAATCTCATTGATAGGTGATGATTGCCAACGCGAAGCACTGCTGTCTATTTCAGCTTTTGCGCCGTAAACAGATCGCGACTTTTCAGAGGTTTACTGCCCAGCAACAGCGCCAGCATCTGGCGGCAAAGATACTTGGCTGTCTGGCGCGTTTCCACCGCGGAAAAATCCCGTGCTGCCATTTCCAGAATCGCTTTGCCACTCAATATCGGATTGGTTTTGGCAGCAGTGGCCAGCAAAAAACCGCGCAGGGGTTCAAAACAATAGTTGTCATCGGCTTCAATCAACTGTCCCGTGTCTGCGGTAACATTCATATCCGGCGCATAACCCAATTCAGTCAGCAACGCCAGCTCAAAGTTGCGCAACACAGGCTCCAGCGGCAAAGCCTGTTGCAGCTGGATCAGGCTCTGCTGATAAATGACAAACAGCTCGGGATGTGCATCCTGTTCCGGCAATAATCGCGTCAGAATTTCATTCAAATACAAGCCGCTGTAGAGGTGCTCACCAGTCAGATAGTGACCAGGTTCGGCAGCTTCAACATGGGTGATCAGTTTCAGATCTGTTTTGCCCTGCAGGGACACCAGTAGACGGACAAAAGGATTGAGCAGTGAACGCACACGGCTCTTGCGTTGTCGCGCGCCGCGGGCAACAGCTGTAAAACGGCCAAGAGATTCGGAGAAAAGATCTACCAGCAAACTGGTATCCCTATAGGGACGAACATGCAACACATAGGCGGGCAGCAGTTCGACGCGGTTCATTGTCAAAATTCGTCGTAACCCAGGCTGCGCAGCGCTCGCTCATCATCAGACCAGCCGGACTTCACCTTGACCCACAGATTAAGCATTACCTTGGCGTCAAACAGCTTCTCCATGTCGATACGTGCCTGCTGTCCAATCAATTTGATGCGGTCGCCCTTGTCGCCAATCAGAATGCGCTTCTGTCCATCGCGCTCAACCAGTATCAGTGCAGAAATGGTCAACAGCCGACCATCGTGAACAAATTCTTCAATCTCCACCGCCATCTGATAGGGCAATTCATCTCCCAGTTGACGGGTGATTTTTTCCCGCACAATTTCCGCTGCCATAAAGCGCGAACTGCGATCGGTGATCTGATCCTCAGGGAAAAGCGGTTCGCCTTCGGGCAGACGCTCCACAATCAACTTTTCCAATCTGTCCAGATTGGTATCGCGCAGCGCTGACAGGGGAACAATTTCATCCACTTTCAGTTTTTTAGCCAGCTGCTTGAGATGAGGCAAAAGCACCGCCTTGTCCTCAAGCTGATCAATCTTATTAACGGCCAGGATGATCGGACACTGGGCCCGCGCCAGCTGCTGGGCAACTCGCTCGTCCTCTTCAGTCCAGATGAGTTTGTCTACAACAAACACCACCATGTCCACATCCTTGATCGCCGTGCTCGCAGCGCGATTCATGTAGCGGTTGATCGCCCTTACCTGATTGAGATGCAAACCGGGGGTATCCACAAAGATCATCTGTACACCCGGCTCTGTCTTGATGCCGGTGACATTGTTGCGAGTAGTCTGGGGTTTGCGCGAGGTAATGCTGATTTTCTGTCCCAGCAGATGATTCAACAGCGTGGACTTACCCACGTTGGGACGACCAACAATGGCAACATACCCACAGCGATGAACCTGCTGAGAAGCCTCGTGATCGGTCATGGTAAACACCTCAAATTTTTAACGCGCGCAACAACTGGGCTGCAGCCGCTTTTTCGGCTTCCCGACGGCTGCTCGCCTGTGCCCGCGCCGGCTGCTTGACCAGGGAAATGGAGCATTCCACGGTAAACAAGCGCGAATGAGCTTCGCCCGCTTCCTCCACTACCCGGTATTCAGGCAGCGGCTGCTGAAGCGATTGCAAATATTCCTGCAGACGGGTTTTTGAATCTTTTGCACTGGTATCCAGTGCGCTGGCAGACAATCGGTCGGCATACCAATCAAGTACTCGCGCGCGACAGACTTCCAGCCCCGCGTCGAGATAGATAGCACCGATCAGAGCTTCAAGTGAATCCGCCAGAATGGAGTCACGATCGCGACCGCCGCTCTTGAGTTCACCTTCGCCAAGAATGAGGTAATCGCCAAGAGAAAATTCCCGCGCTATGACAGCCAGGGTTTTCTCGCGCACCAGCTGGGCGCGCAAACGGCTCATCTGCCCTTCACGCTCCAGTGGAAACTGTTGGAAAAGTGCTTCACCAATAAGAAAGTTGAGAATGGAATCACCGAGAAACTCCAGGCGTTCATTGTTTTGCGTGCCATGACTACGGTGCGTCAGCGCCTGCGACAACAATGGCACCTGCTGAAACTGGTGACCCAGCTTTTGTTGCAATAAGGATAACTTAGAAATTTGCACGATCAGATTTGTTTTCTATCGGCTTGCAGCACAAGTTAGGTGAGGCGCTATCCAAATGGTTTTTAAACACTACTGCCACATCCATAGTGCCTAGCAGAGGCGCATTCTCGAACAGGGAAACCCTGGCTTCATAGTCAACGGTGACTAAAATCCGTTTAGCTTCACGCTTGATTTGAATGTTCTTGGTGGGACCTTCACTGCGAACATTGTTGATGATGTAAAAGCTGGTGAGTTTCTTGCGAATTTCGGCATCGCTCATGTCAGTCAGAGAAACCCCCGGTTCCACCAGCGACTTGAGTGCTGAAACCACATAACGGTTTTCCGCATAGATTGGCACTATCTTGAAACCACACATCAGGAAAAAGCCGGCAATAATCAAAACCAGCAGCCAACTCCACATGCCCATACCGCGCTGTTTCAGTAAAGTGTTCATAGTGGTTCCTTTTAGATTTTTGTGGTTAAACCTGCATCGCAACAAACTATTCGATTACGCCAACCCGGGAAAAGCTCGGAATACTGAAGAACTTGTCCCAGTGCATCCAGACCACGAATGCCTTTCCGACTATGGCATCCTCGGGCACCATACCCCAAACGCGGCTGTCGGCACTGTTATCGCGGTTGTCACCCATCATGAAATAGTGGCCTTCAGGCACTCGCCATACGCCCGGATAGAGTCTGTGGGGCTGGCCGCTGATTTCACCCGGCACCTGATTCTTTTTGGTGGTAAAGGTTTTGCCACCCAAAGTCTCACTTGCCTGGCGATAATAAGGATTACCCACCGGTAGCTCTGCCAACAAGGTCTCAGGCACCCGCTCGCCATTGATATATAGCACATGGTTGATATAGCGCACCTCGTCTCCCGGCAAGCCGATCACCCGTTTAATGAAATAGGTATCGGGCATATGGGGCGGGAAAAATACCATCACATCACCGCGCTGGGGTTCGTTGACGGAGATCACCTTGGTATTGAGTACCGGCAGGCGAATACCATAGGTAAATTTGTTGACCAGAATGAAGTCGCCAATATCCAGCGTCGGCTCCATGGAACCGGAAGGAATCTGAAAGGGTTCAGCGACGAAAGAGCGCAGCACAAATACCAGCAGCAATACAGGGAAGAAGGATTTGCTGTACTCAACCAACAGAGGCTCTTTTTCCGCCGCCTCACGCGCCTTTTCATAGGCCTGTTTGGTTTTGGCATAGGTCTCACGCGCCCTGGCATCAGCCGAGACATCCGGTTCCTGCTCTTTCAGAAAACCGGCAAAGCGCTGCTCCACTTCGGCCACACGCTGTTTACGCGGTCTGGACCAGATAAAGGCGTCCAGCAACCACACCAGACCGGTAAAAAAAACCGCCAGCGTCAGAATTAACGGCAGGTTGATGTTCATTCAATTTCCTTGCAACCACTCATTAGTTATCTATTTTCAATACAGCAAAAAATGCAGCTTGGGGAATTTCCACACTGCCCACCTGCTTCATACGTTTTTTACCCGCCTTTTGCTTTTCGAGCAGTTTTTTCTTGCGGGTGGCGTCGCCGCCGTAACACTTGGCGGTTACGTCCTTGCGCAATGCCTTGACAGTAGAGCGAGCCACAATCTGGCCACCGATGGCCGCCTGAATGGCCACATCATACATTTGCCGGGGAATCAGTTCTTTCATTTTTTCCACCAGCTGTCGCCCCATGTTCTGCGCCTTGTCGCGGTGAACAATCAGCGCCAGAGCGTCCACTTTTTCACCATTGATAAGCACATCCAGACGCACCAGACGGGCTTCCTGGAAACGCAGAAAACTGTAATCCAAAGAGGCAAAACCACGGCTTACGGATTTCAGACGATCAAAAAAGTCTGTCACCACCTCATTCATTGGCAACTCATAACGCACCGACACCTGGGAGCCGGTAAACTGCAAATCTTTTTGCACACCGCGCTTTTCAATGCAAAGCGTTATCACGTTGCCCAGATGTTCCTGCGGCACCAGAATATTGGCTTCAACTATGGGCTCACGCATCTCGTTGATGGAACCCGGATCCGGCAGCTTGGAGGGGTTGTCAACATAGAGGGTTTCGCCCTTGTTATTCACAATCTCATACACCACCGTCGGCGCTGTGGTGATCAGGTCCAGATCGTATTCGCGCTCCAGACGCTCCTGGATAATTTCCATGTGGAGCATGCCGAGGAAACCGCAGCGGAAACCAAAGCCCAGAGCATCGGAACTTTCCGGCTCGTAAAACAGCGAAGCATCATTCAGTGTCAGCTTGGCCAGCGCCTCGCGGAAGGCTTCAAAATCATCGGAGCTGACCGGGAACATGCCCGCGTAAACCTGGGGTTTGATCTTCTGGAAACCCGCCAGCGCTGGAACTTCCGGTGTATTGGCATGGGTGATGGTGTCACCCACCGGAGCACCGTGAATATCCTTGATGCCCGCCACCACAAAGCCCACTTCTCCGGCCTTGAGTTCCTGCAACTGGGTGAGTTTGGGGGTAAACACGCCCACGCCATCCACAACCTGCGATTTGCCGATGGTTTTGGTGATGATCTTGTCTTTTACTCTGAGAGTGCCCTGCTTGACGCGCACCAACGACACCACCCCCAGATAGTTGTCAAACCAGGAGTCGATAATCAGCGCCTGCAAAGGTGCATCCACATCGCCCTGCGGCGGTGGCACCAGACGCACCAGCTCTTCGAGAACATCCTCTATGCCCATTCCCGACTTGGCGGAACAGCGCACGGCCTCGGATGCATCTATACCGATAATTTCTTCAATTTCCTGCGCCACTCGCTCCGGCTCTGCCTGAGGCAGGTCCATTTTGTTGAGTACCGGAATAACTTCCAGACCCTGTTCAATGGCGGTGTAACAGTTGGCAACCGATTGAGCCTCAACACCCTGAGCCGCGTCCACCACCAGCAGCGCGCCTTCACAGGCCGCCAGAGAGCGGGATACCTCGTAGGTAAAGTCCACGTGGCCGGGAGTATCAATAAAGTTCAGCTGGTAAGTCTTACCATCACGGGCTTTGTAGTTCAGGGTGACACTGTGGGCTTTGATAGTGATGCCGCGCTCGCGCTCCAGATCCATGGAGTCAAGCACCTGGGCTTCCATCTCCCGATCACTGAGTCCACCGCACAGCTGAATAAAGCGGTCAGCGATAGTGGATTTACCATGGTCAATGTGGGCGATGATGGAAAAATTGCGAATATGGCTAAGGTCGGTCACAGAATATCAGGCACTTATACGAAGGTGAGAAGTCATCAGCGGGCGCTTTCGCCCGGCCGGAAAAGGCGGCAGTTTAGCCTATTTGCCGACGCTGTGCCATGCGCGACCCGACGGCCGAAAGCCCCGCTCAAGGGGCCCCGGCAACCGGTGATTCTGCGGATTTATTTGAGTGTTATGGTGTGGAATATGGGCCTGCCGTTGCGGAAAAAGCGAATGGCCTGGGGATTGCCCTTGGGCATATCGGCCACCACCTTGCGGTAGTCCGCCAGATTGGCAATGTCGTTGAAGCCCAGTTGATCAATGATGTCACCCACCATCAGGCCTGCCTGGGCGGCCGGACTGTTGGGCTGTACCTGACGCACAACAACACCTTGAGTTACTCCGCTATTGCGACCCCGATTCTGATCGGTGATGTTTTCCACCATCAGTCCCAGGCTGTCTACCCGTCCGCTGGACTGATCGTCACGATTGGAGTGACTGGCAATCTGCGGCGCATCCTGAACCGGCAGCACACCCACGGTAACGCGAATGGTCTGCTCCTTGCCTTTGCGCATGATCACTACCGGCACCTTGGTGTTAGGCGCTGTCCGGCCCACCAGATAGGGCAGGTCCGCCTGGGTTTTCACCTCGCGGCCGCCAAACTTGAGAATCAGGTCGCCCGCGCGAAGACCCGCCTTCGCCGC
>ENA-UOVV01001569-UOVV01001569.1-compost-metagenome-genome-assembly--contig:-NODE-1569-length-16107-cov-8.538375_pt1 | contig 16107 bp, 15 predicted proteins | sample MGYA00238155_ERZ761577 | MGnify/ENA primary metagenome ERZ761577 (study PRJEB28898, sample SAMN06268775) | compost metagenome | isolation source: Emeryville, CA | place: USA:Emeryville, CA | collected...
GGGTTGCCCCCGCGGGTGTATTCGTAGCCGTTGCGGAAGCCGCCGATGCCGTCCTGCAGGAAGGTCGTCGACTGGTACAGCGGCGGAATCACTGCGCCGGTGGCCGCGTCCGGCTCATAGCCAGCGTGGATCGCGCGGGTGGAAAAACCTTCTTCAGCCATGGGATGCGCTCCTTGGTCTGTCAGTGCCGATACCGATCGGCGGTTACTCGGCGAGGAAGCTCAGCAGGTCGCCGCGGGTGATGACGCCGAGCGGCTTGCCGCCGTCGGTGACGAGCAGCGCGTCGGAGCGTTCCAGCGCCGACTGGGCCGCGGAGACCGACTCGTTCGCGCCAATGAGCGGCAGCACGGGCTCAAGGTGGTCCGCGATCGGGTCGGTCGGCTTCGCCTTGCCCTGGAAGACCAGGTCCACCAGGCCACGCTCGCTCACTGCGCCCATCACCTCGCCCATCACGACCGGCGGCTCAGCACCGAGGACGAGCAGCTGCGACACGTTGTGCTGGCGGAAGGCCAGGATGGCGTCGCGCACAGTGTCGGTGAGGCGCACGTGCACCAGGTCCGGCAGCGAGCCGTCCTTGGTGGCGAGCAGGTCGCGCACGGTGGTCTGCGCGTCGGCATCAGCGAAACCGTACGAGCGCATCCATGCGTCGTTGAAGATCTTACCGAGGTAACCGCGGCCACCGTCCGGCAGCAGGATGACGACGATCGCGTCCTTGGGCAGGTCCTTGGCTGCGCGCAGGCCCGCCACGACGGCCATGCCGCTGGAGCCACCGACGAGCAGTCCCTCCTCGCGGGCGAGGCGCAGCGTCATTTCGAAAGCGTCCTTGTCGCTGACCGCGATCACCTCGTCGACCACGGTGGGGTCGTAGGCCCCAGGCCAGAAGTCCTCACCGACTCCCTCGACCAGGTACGGACGCCCGGTGCCGCCGGAGTACACCGAGCCTTCCGGATCCGCGCCGAGCACCTGCACCGCGCCGTTCGAGACGTCCTTCAGGTACTTGCCGGTGCCGCTGATCGTGCCGCCGGTGCCAATGCCGGCCACGAAGTGCGTGACCTGGCCGTCGGTATCGCGCCAGATCTCGGGACCGGTCGACTCGTAGTGGCTGGCCGGGCCGTTCACGTTGAAGTACTGGTTCGGCTTCCACGCCCCCGGGATTTCCTGCACCAGGCGATCCGAGACCGAGTAGTAGGAGCGCGGGTCGTCCGGGGCCACCGAGGTCGGGGTCACCACGATCTCGGCGCCATAGGCCTTCAGCACATTGCGCTTGTCCTCGCCGACCTTGTCAGGCATGACGAAGATCGTCTTGTAGCCGCGCTGCTGGGCCACGAGCGCCAGGCCCACGCCGGTGTTGCCGCTGGTCGGTTCCACGATGGTGCCGCCGGGCTTGAGCAGGCCGTCCCGTTCGGCCGCGTCCACCATCTTGGTGGCGATGCGGTCCTTCGAGGAGCCGCCGGGGTTCAAGTACTCGACCTTGACCAGGACCGTGGCCTCAATGCCTTCGGTGACCTTGTTCAGTCGGACCAGGGGGGTGTTGCCGACCAGGTCGAGAATGGTGTTTGCGATCTTCATCTTGCTGTTGTTCCTTCGTCGTTCACGGCGCGAATCTGCTGGTGAGGGCGCGACAAAGGTCGTCGGCCCTTAGGAGCCGGGACAACAGCAGATGGTGCGGAACATGGCTCCACTGTACCTGAGGTCTGCGGGCCGTGCCTGATCGCGATCAGTCGCCCTCGTGCTGCTGGGCGTAGAGCTCGGCGTAGCGACCGCCGAGTTCCAGCAGTTCTTCATGGGTGCCCTGCTCGACGATGCGACCCTGGTCGAGTACGAAGATGACGTCCGCACCCAAGATGGTCGACAGTCGGTGCGCAATCGCGACCACGGTACGGCCCGCACTGGCGGAGTCGATCGCTTCCTGCACGATGCGCTCCGAGATGGTGTCGAGGGCGCTGGTCGCCTCGTCCAGGATCAGCACTTGCGGGTTCTTCAGCAGCACGCGCGCGATGGCCACGCGCTGCTTCTCGCCGCCGGAGAGGCGGTAGCCTCGTTCGCCAACCACGGTGTTGTAGCCGTCCGGGAACGAGGCGATGGTGGCGTGGATATTGGCGGCGCGGCAGGCGGCCTCCAGCTCCTCGTCTGTCGCGTCCGGTTTCGCGTAGCGCAGGTTCTCGGCGATGGAGGCGTGGAACAGGTAGCTCTCCTGGCTGACGATGCCCATCCGGTCCATCAGGCTGGAATGCTGCACGTCCTTGACGTCATAGCCGCCAAAGCGCACCGAGCCGCTGGCCGCGTCGTACAGGCGTGGGATGAGGTAGCTCACCGTGGTCTTGCCCGACCCGGACGGGCCGACGAAGGCCGCGAACTGCCCGGGCTCGATCGTGAAGTTGAGGTGGTCGAGGGTGGGTCGGTCCTCGTCCTCAGCGTCCGGGTAGCGGAAGGTGACGTCTTCGAACTCGATCCGAGCCTCGGCGTCGGCCGGCAGCGCGATGGCGTCCGGCTTGTCAGTGATCGCGGGCTTCAGGTCGAGGTATTCGAAGATACGCGCAAAGAGGGCGCCCGAGGTCTGCAGGTCGAGCGCGACGCGCATCAGGCCCAGCAGCGGCATCATCAGGCGCGACTGCACCGTGGTGAAGGCCACGATGGTGCCCGCGGTGATATCCGCCCCGCCGGTGATCATCCAGGCCGAGAACACATAGATAATCGCAGGGATGAGGGCCAGGAACACGCCCACCAGGGCGAAGAACCACTGGCCGCTCATCGACTGGCGCACCTGCCAATACACCTGCTTCTCATTCTCAGCGGCGTAGCGGGCGACTTCATCGTCCTGGCGGCTGAAACTCTTGGCCAGCAGCACGCCGCTGACGGATAACGCTTCCTGGGTGATCGCGGTCATCTCGGACAGCGACTCCTGGGTGCGGGTGGCGATCCGGGCGCGGATCTGGCCGACGCGGCGCTGCACCAGCACCAGGATCGGCGTGACGACCACCGCGATGAGGGTCAGTTGCGGGCTCAGGATCAGCATCGCCGACAGCGCGGCGATCACGTTGACAGTGTTGCCGATCACCGAGGAGACCGTGTTGCTCAGCACTCCGGCAACGCCGCCGACGTCATTGGCGAGGCGGGACTGAATCACGCCGGTCCGGGTGCGCGTAAAAAACGCCAGTTCCATGCGCTGCAGGTGGCTGAACAGTTGCACGCGCAGCGCGCCGGTGACTCGATTGCCAACCGTCGCGGTGAGGTAGTTCTGCCAAACGCCGAGGCCGTCGGCGATCAGCAGGACGAGGACCATCAGGCCCACGATCCCCAGCAGCGTCGGGATGTTGGGTCCGCTGCCATCGGTGGGGAACAGTCCGAAGTCGAAGGCTCGCTGCGTCAGTAGCGGCGGGACCACGGTGAGCGAGGCGGTGACGATCACCAGCACACCGATCATGATGAGTCGGCCACGGTAGGGCTTGAACAGCCCGCCGACTCTGCCCAGCAGGCCGCGCACCCGTGGGGCGGTGGCGTTGAGCTCGCGTTGCAGTTCCTCGTCTCGGACTCCGACGCCGCGCATCCGGCCGCCACCCATGCCCATACTCATGTGCTCAGGCTACCCCGGGGTTACGGGGACGGCAGTGTCGAGTTGCAGGAATGTCAGGCGGAAACAGCAACGCGGGGCGCGACCCGAAGGTCGCGCCCCGCGTACAGAAAGCAGCTGCTTACTTGAGGACGACGGTTGCGCCGGCTTCCTCGAGCTTGGCCTTGGCGGCCTCAGCGGTCTCCTTGTTGGCGCCGGTCAGCACGTTGGCCGGAGCGCCGTCGACGAGGGCCTTGGCCTCGCCCAGGCCGAGGCCCGCAACGATCTCGCGGACAGCCTTGATGACGTTGATCTTGCCAGCGCCAGCGTTCTCGAGCACGACGTCGAAGGAGTCCTTCTCGTCCTCGGCAGCGGCGTCAGCGCCACCAGCGGCCGGAGCGGCAGCGGCAACAGCAACGGGGGCGGCGGCGGTGACCTCGAAGGTCTCCTCGAACGCCTTGACGAACTCGCTGAGCTCGATCAGAGTCAGCTCCTTGAAGGCTGCAATCAGCTCTTCGGTCGACAGCTTTGCCATCGTTATTCCTTTCTTAGGGTTTTACTCTGCGAAGGGCCGTGCGGCTCAGTTCGCGGATTCCTGCTTCTGCCGCAGCGCGTCGACGGCGCGAGCCGCCTGGGCGAGCGGAGCGTTGAAGAGATATGCCGCACCGAACAGCGAGGCCTTGAAGGCGCCGGCAAGCTTTGCCAGCAGCACTTCGCGGGACTCGAGGTCGGCGAGCTTGCCCACTTCTTCCGGGGTCAGGGCGCGGCCATCGAAGTAGCCACCCTTCACCAGGAGCAGCGGGTTCGCCTTGGCGAAGTTGCGCAGCGCCTTGGCGGCGGCGACAGGGTCACCGTGCACAAAGGCGATCGCCGTCGGACCAGCGAGCTGGTCGTCCAGCGCCGAGATGCCAGCCTTGTTGGCGGCGATCTTGGTCAGCGTGTTCTTCACCACGGCGTACGAAGCGTTCTCACGAAGGTCGTTACGCAGCTGCTTGAGCTGAGCAACCGTGAGACCGCGGTACTCGGTCAGCAGCACGGCGGTCGAGCTTTCGAACTTTTCAGTCAGCTCGGCAACCGCGGCTTCCTTGTCTGCCATGGTGCTCCTCGTTTTCATCGCCGTACCGACGGGTGTCGGCACGGATGAGACCGCCAGAGCATGAAAAATGCTCCGGCGCATGCGCACGGAGCAGGAAGCCAACCCAGAAAGGATTGGAAGTCTGTTTCGTTCGCCTGCGCGGGTTGCCCGGTCAATTGCTTGCCCGGAACCTTCGTGACGTGTGCATGAGCGCACGCCAAACCAGCGGTCTTTGGTCGTGCTCCAGTGTACACGACAACTGCTTGAGGATCAGCGCCAGGTGCGCGCCGTCACCCGCCCGCTTTGCCAAGCAGCGCCACAGTGGTGCTGAGGGGGTTGACCTTTCTCTGGATGTGGTGTTTGGTATTCCATATTCCGAATGCAATGTTTGGGATATGCATGCCGCAACGGTGGGGCATTGCCATGGGGCATGCGTGAACACAGCCGAGCCGGTAGGGCTCACCAAAGAAAGGAATCGCATGCGAAAGACAACGAAGTTTGTCGCAGTGCTCCCCGCACTCCTGGTCCTCGCTGCCTGTACCGCTCCTGCAGGCGAACCCGAAGACGTTGTTGAAGTCCCCGCCGCTGGCTCGTGGAACGGCAACACCTCCATCTACATCCCCGCCGACGCCGGCGGTGGCTTCGACATTGCTGCCCGCGCCCTGCAGCAGTACCTGGCCGAGGAGCTCGGCGCCAGCGTCATTCCGGTGAACGTCCCGGGCGCTGGTGGCGCACTGGCCGCTGGTGAGATGCTGGCTGCTCCGGCCGACGGCACCTCGATGATGATCGTTTCGCGTTCAATTTCGGCGCTGCCGTACACCGGTACCCCGGACATCGACCCGCTGAGCGACTTCACCGCCCTCGGTGTGACCCACCAGGACATGGCCGCCCTGACCGTCCCGGGTAACGCGCCCTACCAGACCGCAGAAGAGTTTGCCGCCTACGCCAAGGCGAACCCCGGCAAGCTCAAGATCGGTCACTCCGGTATCGGTGGCGTGTGGCACGCCGCTGGCCTGATGTTCGCTCGTGAGGTTGGCACCGAGTTCGTCTTCGTGCCGTACTCGGGCGGTTCGCAGGTCGGTGCCGCGCTGCTGGCTGGCGAGATCGACGCCATGATGATCGGCGCTCCCGAGAGCCGTCCGTTCATCGAGGGTGGCGCCAAGATGCTGGCCGTGTTCGGTGACGAGCGCACCAGCATGTACCCGGACGTGCCGACCCTGAAGGAACGCGGCATCAACGTCACCTACTCCGTGTGGCGCGGTTACGTGACCAGCTCGGCCACCCCGCCGGCAATCGCTGCGGAACTGGCCAAGCGCCTCGAGGCGGCAGCCAAGAAGCCTGGCTTCCTGGACGCCATGGCCAAGGCCGGCTTCGACACCACCTGGGTCGGTCAGGCCGAGTTCCAGAAGCTCATCGAAGAGGAAGACAAGCTCATCACCACGCTCTTCGCTGGTGAGGACTTCATGGTCTCTGAGCCGAACCGAGGCTAACGAGCATGACGCTAACTCGCTACCGCAACGTAGCGACCGGGGTTGCCCTCGCCCTGCTGGGCGGGGGCACCCTCTGGGCGGTCGCTGCAATGCCCTGGGACAGGCCTCCGGCCATTGACCCGGCCCTGTTCCCTCGCGCCATCGGCTTCGGCCTGATCCTGATCGGTCTCGTGGTGGCAGCGCTGGGTGCATACGCCCTTCGCTCCGGTGCAACCACCGCTGAGGATGCAGAGGGTGTGCCGATCGACGTCGAGATTCCAGAGGAACTGCTCGCCGAACACGGTGAAGAGCAAACCGACTGGAAGCTCGCCCTCGGTCTGAGCGCCGCTATCGCGATCTACTGCCTCACCGCCTTCCAGGTCGGCTTCCTGACCATGACGGCGTTGTTCGTGATCGCCGTGGCGCTGCTGCTGGGCCATCGGCGTACTCCGCGCGGTTACATCTCGCTGGTGATCTTCAGCTTCATCGTGACCGCCGCGTTCTACTTCGGATTCTTCTACCTCCTGGGCGTGCGCCTCCCGCGCACCCTGCTGCCCTGAAAGGTCCTCCTGTGAACCTCGAACTCGCAGCCGGCAACATCTATTTGGACGGGTGGGGCCTGGTCTTCACCCCCACCACCTTGCTGATGATCTTCGTGTCGGTCCTCATCGGCATGTTTGTCGGCGCCATCCCTGGCCTGACCGCCAACATGAGCGTGGCCGTGCTGGTGCCACTCACCTTCACCATGGATCCAGCCGTGGCCATCTCGGTCCTCGCCGGCATCTGGATGGGCGCCCTCTACGGCGGCACCATCCCGGCCGTGCTCATCAATATGCCAGGCACCCCAGCAGACATGATGACCACCCTGGACGGCTACCCAATGAGCCGACGGGGCGAGGCTGGCCGCGCAATCGGCATCGGCGTCATCTCGTCGTTCACAGCTGGCACCTTTGCCGTCCTGATCCTGGGCATGTTCGGCCCGGCGCTGGCATCCGTCGCCCGGAATTTCGGTTCCGCCGAATACTTCGCCATCGCCGTTCTCGGCCTCTCGGTGATCGCATTCGTGTCCGGCAAGTCGATGAGCAAGGGACTTGCTGCTGCGCTGCTCGGTCTGCTCATTGGCATCGTCGGCCGCGACATCATGAGCGGCCAGCCGCGCCTCACCTTCGGCGAACCGCAGCTGCTCGGCGGTTTCGAGTTCATCGCCATCGTCGTCGGCATCTTCGGCCTGTCCGAGGTGCTGGAGCAGATCTTCAAGCGGCAGCACACGCTGGCCCCCAAGCCCCAGCGCATCAAGAATGTGTTGAGCGCGTTCAAGGATGTTTGGCCGTTGCGCTGGGTGCTCGCCCGCTCCTCGGTGATCGGTACCGTCATTGGTGTTGCACCTGGGGCTGGCCCGACCATCGCCTCGATCATTTCGTACGGCACGCAGAAGCAGCTGTCCAAGAACCCCGACCAGATGGGCAAGGGCGCGCCGGAAGGCATCGCCGCCTCCGACTCGGCCAACAATGCCGCGAGCGGTGGCGCCATGCTGACCATGCTGTCGCTCGGTATCCCGGGCGACGCACTCACCGCGATCCTTCTTGGGGCGCTGGTGGTGCACGGCGTCCAGCCCGGTCCGCTGCTGTTCGACAACGAGCCGACCCTGGTCTCGGCGATCTTCATCAGCCTGCTGCTGGCGAACGTCGGTCTGCTGCTGATTGGTCTCTTCGGAGCGCGCTACCTGGCCCGCGTGTTGGACGTGCCGAAGCCGTTGCTGTACTCGGTCATTGCCCTCGCCTGCATCATCGGCACCTTCGCGGTACGAGGCTCGGCGTTCGACGTCATGGTCATGCTGGCCTTCGCCGCACTCGGGTTCGTGTTCAGTCGCTTGGACATTCCGAAGGCGCCGCTGGTGCTCGCGGTCATCCTCGGCCCAATCCTCGAGGAGAACCTGCGCCGCATGCTGCAGCTGAACGACGGTGACCCCTTGGCCGCCGGCCAGACGCTGGTGACGAGCCCGATCGCAGCCCCGATCCTGCTGCTCGTTCTGGTGCTGTTCTGCCTGCCCGTGGTGCGCTCGATGCGCCAGCGCAGTAAGGCGAAGAAGGCCGCACTCGCTGCCGCCTCTGAGTCCCCGGCCCCCGCGACTGCGAAGGAGCAGTAATCATGACCATCGGAACCGTCACCCTCGCCGGCTCGGACACCACCATCGGCAAGATCGTCTTCGGCACGATGACCTTCGGCGCCCCCGTAGAGCAGGACGAGGCGGATCGCATGATCCGCACCTGCCTTGATGCTGGCGTGACCATGTTCGACACCTCGAATAACTACGTCGGCGGCCGCAGCGAGGAGATTCTCGGCAAGGCACTCGCCGGTCGCCGGGAGTCCGTGCAGATCGCCACCAAGGGCGGCAGCATGGTCGAGCAGAGCGACCCGAGCGTGGTGGGACTCAGCCGAAAGGCCGTCTCCAAGGCGATCGATGACAGTCTGCGCCGCCTCGGCACCGACTACATCGACCTGTACTACCTGCACCGGCCAGACCGGAATACGCCGATCGAGGAGACCCTTGAGGCGCTGGCCGAGGCCGTAGCCGCGGGCAAGGTCAAGGCGCTAGCGCAGTCCAACTTCGCCGCCTGGCAGGCCACGCAGATGCTGTACGTGAGCCGCGCCAACGGCTGGCCCGAGATCCGCGTCACGCAGATGATGTACAACTTGCTGGCTCGTCGCGTTGAGACCGAGTACGTCGAGGCATCGCGCACCCTCGGGTTCACCAACATCGCCTACAACCCGTTGGCCGGTGGCCTACTCACCGGCAAGCACCGCCGCGACGCCGACCCCACGACGGGCGGACGATTCTCCAAGGCGATGTACCGCGACCGCTACTGGAACGATGTGCAGTTCACCGCGATCGAGCGCCTGCAGGGCATCGCGGACGAGGCGGGACTCACCCTGATCGAGCTGTCGCTGCGCTGGGTGCTCGGTCGCCCCGCAACCGACGCCATGCTGCTCGGTGCCTCGAGCATCGCCCAGCTCGAAGCCAACCTTGCCGCCATCGATGGCCCCGCCCTCACCGACGAGGTGCTGGAAGCCTGCGACGCAGTCTGGAACGAACTGCTCGCCGGCGTGGCCCCCCACTACAACCGCTAGCAAAGGACCCTGACCGCAATGAAGATCACCGACATCAAGGCCACCACTGTCGCTATTCCGCTGGAGGCGCCGCTGCGCCACGCCAACGGTGGCCACTGGGGCCGGTTCGTGCGCACCATTGTTGAGGTGTCCACGGACGTGGGCTTGGTCGGTCTCGGTGAGCTTCGCGGTCAGGGTGCCGCTACGGAGCAAGCGCTCGTCGGACTGAAGCAGTACCTCGTCGGGCACGACCCCTTCGATCTGGAGTCGCTGCGCTGGAAGTTGCTGAATCCCACGGCCGCCCTCTACAGCAACCGCACCGCGCTGCACTCGGCCATCGAATTCGCCTGCATCGACCTGATGGGGAAGTTCACCGGGCTTCCCGCATCGCAGCTGCTCGGCGGGCGGGTGCGCGATCGGGTGAAGTTCGGCTCCTACCTGTTTTTCCGCTACCCGAACGAAGACGGCTCGGGCGAAATCGCAACCCCCGATCAGTTGGTGGCCCAGGCCCGCGCGCTGAAGGAGCAGTACGGCTTCACCTCGCACAAGCTCAAGGGCGGCGTCTATCACCCGGACTACGAGCTGGAGTGCTACCTCGCCCTTGGCGAGGCCTTCCCCAAGGACGGCCTGCGCTACGACCCGAACTCGGTGCTGAGCGTGCCGGACGCGCTGCGCTTCGGCAAGGCGATCCAGCACCTCAACAATGACTACTTCGAAGACCCGGTCTGGGGGCTTGAGGGGATGCGCCGCGTGCGTGCCCAGGTCCCGATCCCGACCGCAACTAACACGGTCGTGGTCAACTTCGAGCAGCTCTCGGCCAATGTGCTCGACCGCGCCGTCGACGTCATCCTGCTGGACACCACGTTCTGGGGCGGCATGCGGCCCTGTATCAAGGCCGCTAACGTGTGCGAGACCTTCCAGATCGACGTGGCCATGCACTCTTCCGGCGAGGTCGGCATCCAGCTCGCGACCATGTTGCACGTCGGTTCGGTACTGCCGAACCTGCCCTACGCCATCGACACGCACTACCACCACCTTGCCGACGACGTCATCATGGGCGGCAAGATGCAGTACGTCGATGGCCACATTCAGGTGCCGACTGGCCCGGGCCTCGGTGTCGAATTGGACCCCGAGCGCATGGAACAGTACGCCGCCTACTTCAAGGAGATGGGCAACTACACCTACGACCGCGACCCGAAGCGTCCGGGATGGTTCCCGCTGGTTCCGAATGAGCGGTACGCAGAATGAGCCGCCTTCACCTCCAGCCCCCGTATCCTGTATTCCGTATTTCACACCACGACGAATGCACGAGGCGCGATGAGCACGTTTGCGAAGATCGAGACGGCGAATTTGGGGGAGCGCGTCGCAGAACTGCTCCGCACCGCAATTATTCAAGGCAGGTTGGCCGGCGGTCAGCCGCTTCGCGACCGAGCCATCGCCGAGGAGATGGGCGTCAGCCGCACGCCGGTGCGCGAGGCGCTGCACAAGTTGCAAAGCGAGGGGCTCACCGAGCCCCGTGGCCGCTCGGGCTGGGTGGTGACCGACTTCACCGTGCAGGATGTGCACGAGTTGTTCCAGTTGCGCATTCTGCTGGAGCCGGAAGGCCTGCGTGTGCTGGAGAAGAGTCCGGATCCGGCCAAGATCGAGGAACTCGCAACCTACTTCTCGAGCTTCTCGCACCCAATTCCGCTCGAGTCGCACCCGTTCTACTTCCAGCAGGACGACGACTTTCACATGGCGCTGGTGCGCTGCAGCGGCAACGCTCGACTGATCTCGTACTACGAGCTACTGAAGGTGCACATCAATCGTGGTCGCTACATCCTCTCGGGCTCGAGTGTGGAGCGCATGGAGGAAACCCTCGACGAGCACCGCGCAGTAATCGACGCGATGCTCGCCGGCGACTTTGCTCAGGCCCGGAACGCGCTGGTGCAACACCTTCGCACGGGCGAGGAACTTATGGCTCAACGAGTCGTCAACCGCACCACGGAGTAAGTTCGCTGCTCCGCGGTGCCCTGTCACCAAGGAGAAGCAAATGAACTCCCCCGCATCCCCCTATGCCCGTGGAACGGCGAGCACTGAAGCCCCCATCCGCGTCAGCATGGATGCTCTGCGTGAGCACTGCGCCGCCGTGCTCACGGCCGCTGGCCTCAGCGAGGCGAATGCCAACCTGGTTGCCGACTCGCTGGTCGACGCCGAGGTCCGCGGTATCGGCTCGCACGGTGTGACGCGCACCCGGATCTACTCCGAGCGCCTGCGTGCTGGCATGATCGTCGCCGACGCGGTGCCCACCGTGGTGCGCGAGAACGGCAGCAACGCCGCCGTTGACGCCAAGAATGCCATCGGCATTGTGGGCGCCAAAGCCGGCCTCGACCTGGCGATCGCCCAGGCGAAGGAGCACTACTCCAGCGTCGTCGGCGTCGCCAACTCAAACCACTGTGGCACCCTGGCCTACTTCACGCGCCACGCCGCAGAGCAAGGCCTGATCGCGATCGCGATGTCGACTGCGCCGCAGACGATGATCTACTTCGGCGGCAAGACCCGTGCCGTCGGTACCAACCCGCTGAGCATCGCGGTCCCGCGTCCGGACGCCAGCCCCATCGTGGTCGACATGGCCACCAGCGCCGTGGCCCGCGGCAAGATCATCCTCGCCAACAAGCTGGGCCAGGACATTCCGGGCGATTGGGCCGTCGATCGCGAGGGTCGCCCCACCACCGACGCCGCCGCCGCGCTGCTCGGCTCGGTCGTCCCCTTCGCAGGCCCGAAGGGCTCGGGCCTGGCCATGATGATCGACCTGCTCGCAGGAGCCATGGTGGCTGGCGTCAGCGGCCCGGACATTGGCGACATGTACGAGGACTACACCCGCACGCAGCGCGTCTCGCACCTGTTCATCCTGATGAACCCCGAGGGCTGGATCGGCCGTGACGCCTTTATGGAGCACGTCGGCGTCTTCGCCGAGCGCGTGCACAACCTGCCGCCGGCAGACGGGGTCGAGCAGGTCATCCTTCCCGGCGAGATCGAGCAGCGCCGCTTCGAAGCTGCGCAGCGCGACGGCATCGCATTGCCGTTCGGCGTGGTCGAGGACCTGAACACGGTCGCTGCCGAATTCGGCGTCAACCGCACCCTGGCCTCGCTCGACTAGGCAACATCCACCCCCCCCTCAGAAAGGTTCGACATGGCTGTCGACTGCTTGCTTCACCCCGAATCGCCGCTACCGGATGAGTCGTTGATCCGCCGCGCCGAGGCCTTGGCCTCGTCGCTGATCTCCGATGTCTTCGGTCGCCTCGCTGGCGCTGCCGGGATCATGCCGATTGCCGCGTTCACGCCCGGCCAGGTCGTGGCAGGCCCCGCACTCACCGTGCGCACCCGTCCCGGCGACAACCTGGCTGTGCACCACGCACTCGACATCGCCCGGCCGGGCGAGATCGTCGTCGTGGATGCCGGCGGCAACACCGATCGTGCCATCCTCGGCGGACTCATGGGTCGCTATGCGACCACCCGCGGTATCAAGGCGCTGGTCATCCATGGCGCGGTGCGCGACAAGTCCGACCTGGACCGCCTCGCTCCTCCGACCTTCGCGACCGGACTGAACCACCTCGGGCCCTACAAGGACGGCCCGGGTGAGCTGCGCGGCACCATCACGCTCGGCAGCGTTCCGGTGCATGACGGCGACATCATCATCGGCGACGAGGATGGCATCGCGGTGATCCCACGTGCCCGCGCCGAGGAAATCATCGAACTGGCCGAGCGCAAACTCGCCGCCGAATCCGCCGAGTTCGCCGCGATCGAGGCTGGCTCCTGGGACCGCAGTTGGATCACCCGCCAGCTCAACATCATCCCGGTCGATCACTAACTCCCCCCATTCCCCCCCCCAGCAGGAAGAACATCATGAGCTTTACTAACCCCCTCAAGGCAGCCAAGGGCACCTCGCAGATTCTTCGCGGTGCCTGGGTCGCCGCCCCCAGCGCCGCCAACGCCGAGGTCGTCGCGGGCATCGGCTACGACTACGTCTGCGTCGACATGCAGCACGGCCTGGCCGAACTGTCCGACGCGGTAACCATGTTCATGGCAATCGCTGGCCAGGGTCCGACGCCGATCGCCCGCCTCGTGGCCAACGACCCGGCACTGATCGGAAAGGTCCTTGACGCCGGCGCCCTGGGCATCGTTGTGCCACTGGTGAACACCCCCGAGGAGGCTGCTGCCGCCGTCGCCGCAACCCGGTATCCACCGCGCGGTGGCCGCTCCTTCGGCCCGGTCCGCGCCCAGATCGCCACGGGCTCGAAGGCCGTTGCAGACCTCGAGGAGATTTTCGTGGCTGTCATGGTCGAGACTGCCCAAGGCCTGGAGCGGGTCGAAGAGATTGCCGCCGTCGAGGGCGTCGATGCCATCTACTGTGGCCCGGCTGACCTGGCCCTGGCCATGGGCATCGAGCCCGCATACGAGCGCCCGGAACAGGAGCACATCGACGCGATCGAGCGTATCCGCAAGGCCTGCGTCGACAACGGCATCATTGCCGGGGTGCACTGCGCTGATGGCGCAATGGCCTCGCGTCGCGTCGCCCAGGGCTTCCAGATGACCACGATCATGAACGACCTGGCGCTGCTGCGTTCGGCTGGCGCTGCGGAGTTGGCTCGCGCCAAGCAGTGATCCGCATGACCCCGATCGATTCTGCACTGCCGACCGTCGGCGTGGTGGGCCTGGGCATCATGGGCATGCCCATGGCTGGCCACGTCCGCGCGGCTGGGTTCCGCACACTCGGCGTGATTCGGAACCCGGCCCGCGCGGCCCGCGCCGCGGAACTCGGCATTGAGCTCGTTGTCGACCCGGCGGCGCTCGGCGCTGAGGCCGACATCGTGCTCACTGTGCTCCCCGACAGCCCCGACGTCCGCGAGGTACTGTTCGGCGAGCGGGGCGCAGCCAGCACGCTGCGCCCCGGCACGCTCGTCATCGACGCCAGTACCATCAGCCCGGAAGCTGCCACGCTGCTCGGCAAGGACCTCGCCGCCCTTGGCATCGGCTTCGTCGACGCACCCATCAGTGGCGGCGAGGCGGGCGCCATCGGCGGCTCGCTGGCCGTGATGGTCGGTGGCAGTGCCTCGGACGTGGCCCAGGCCATGCCGATCCTTGAAACCTTCGGCGGCCTCATCCGCCACGTCGGTCCGAGCGGCAGTGGCCAGATCGTCAAGGTTGCGAATCAGATTCTGGTTGCCGGCCACCTCGCACTCACCGCGGAGGCGTTGACCTTGCTGCACAAGGCTGACATCAACCTGGACGCCGCGGTCGCGCTGCTGGGCTCGGGCCTGGCTGCGAGCCGCGTGCTCGAGCGCAAGTCCGGTGCGATGCGAGCGGCGGACTTCACGCCCGGCTTCCGGCTGGAACTGCATCGCAAGGACCTGCGGATCGCGATGGCGACGGTGGCGGCGCTGGGCACCGCCTCGCCGCTGGGGTCGGTGGCTGCCGAACTGATCGAACAACTGTGCCGCGACGGGTTTGGCAGCGAGGACCACTCCGCGATCGTTCGCGTCGTTGCCGAGCAGTCCGGCCTCACTCTCCCCTTCACTCCACCCACGAATCGAAAGGAGTCGGCATGACCGACCTCAGGACCTTCGGGCGGACCGACGATGACGCGCAGTTGCGCGAAATCGCTCGAGTCATCCGGGAAGACATCATCCGGATGCTGCACGCCGCAGGCAGCGGCCACAGCGCCGGCCCGCTCGGTATGGCTGAACTGCTGACCGCGCTGTACTTCAACACCATGAACCACGACCCACAGAACCCGGACTGGGAGGAACGCGACGTATTCTTCCTCAGCAACGGCCACACAGCGCCCGTACTGTACGCGGCCATGGCCCGCGCTGGCTACTTCCCGGTCGAGGAACTGCTGACGCTGCGCCAGTACGGCTCGCGCCTGCAGGGTCACCCGGAACGTCACGCACTGCCGGGCCTCGAGAGCACCTCGGGTCCGCTCGGCAGTGGCCTGTCGCAGGCGGCTGGCTACGCCTACGTTGCCAAGAACATCGACAAGCAGCGTCACCGCACCATCTTCACCATCATGGGTGACGGCGAGATCAACGAGGGCAACGTCTGGGAGGCCGCCATGTTCGCCGGCGGCTACGCGCTCGGCAACCTCGTGGCGATCATCGACCGTAACAACATCCAGATCGACGGTTCCACCGAGGACGTCATGCCGCTGCGGGATCTGCGCGCTAAGTGGGAATCGTTCGACTGGCACGTCCTGGAGATCGATGGCAACAACGTTCGAGCCGTGGTGGATGCCATTAACCTCGGCCGCGCGGTCACCGCTGCCCCGACCATGATCATCGCGAACACGGTCCCGGGCAAGGGTGTGCCATTCATGGAGTTCGACCACAAGTGGCACGGCAACCCGCCGAACGCCGAGCAGGCCGCTGAGGCCCTGCGCATTCTGAAGGGAGCCTAAGGATGACTGCCTACCCCCTCGCATCCGGCATTGGAACGAGCGACGTCACCCTCGAGCCGATTCGCGCTGGCTTCGGTCGGGGTCTGCTGGCCGCCGGCAAGCTGGACGAGCGAATCGTGGCACTCTGCGCTGACCTCACCGAGAGCACGCAGATGCACCTGTTTAAGCACGAGTTCCCCAACCGCTTCATCGAGGTGGGCGTCGCGGAACAAAACCTGGTGACCGTGGCGGCCGGTATGGCGCACGCGGGCAAGATCCCCTTCACCAGCAGCTACGCCGCGTTTAGCCCGGGTCGTAACTGGGAGCAGTTCAAGACCACGGCTGCCCTGAACGATCAGCCGGTGACCATCGTGGGCTCGCACGCGGGCATCAACGTGGGTCCGGACGGTGCCACACACCAGATGCTCGAGGACATCGCCATCATGCGCGTGATCCCGAATGTCCGCGTCATCGCCCCCGGCGACAGCAT
>ENA-UOVV01001574-UOVV01001574.1-compost-metagenome-genome-assembly--contig:-NODE-1574-length-16046-cov-10.182102_pt1 | contig 16046 bp, 12 predicted proteins | sample MGYA00238155_ERZ761577 | MGnify/ENA primary metagenome ERZ761577 (study PRJEB28898, sample SAMN06268775) | compost metagenome | isolation source: Emeryville, CA | place: USA:Emeryville, CA | collected...
CCATAATAAAAGGGAGATCGAGAAATCGGTCTCCCTTTTTTGTTTATAAACCCTAAAGGGATTACAAGCAGGGCGGGAGATGGATCTGGGACATGAGGTGGGAAAGCGCTGCGGATATGAATTATGCCCCGCCTATGGGATTTTCATGGCTAAAAACCGAAAGATGTGGATCGTTTTGGATTAATTGAGCAACTGAAAGCGTAGAATTGATCGATAATGTTTAACTTTTGGAAGTCATGAGGTACTTACTCTGACTAAAGGGTTAAACCCGTCATAAACCTCAAATAATTTTCTAAGCCCTAATACCCATACGTTCGCACCACACCGTTATGCAATATAATATTCCCCCTGAACTGACCGGCCTTTCAGCGTCGGAACTAACAGCTTCCCGAAAAAAACACGGGTATAACCAAACCGTTAAAGTTTCAAAAGGTACCTGGTACACACTACTCTTAGCTATTGTGAAAGAGCCCATGTTGGTCTTGCTTATAGCTATTACGTTCCTCTATGTGGTGATCGGCAACTATTCAGAAGCATTCTTCATGGCTTGTGCGATTATAGCGGTCTCCGGAATCTCCTTTTATCAGGATAATAGAAGCAAAAAAGCACTCGAAGCTCTGGAGAAGTTAAATGAGCCCCTTAGTGTCGTTATACGAAATGCTCAGGTGATCCATATCCCTACCCATGAAATTGCCATTGGAGATCTATGTGTTGTTACGGAGGGAAAAATGATCAACGCCGATGGGCAAATAGTACATAGCAACGATTTTTCGGTTAATGAAGCCTCCTTGACCGGAGAAAGTTATTCGGTTTATAAAAGCTCCGATACCTCCGACAACAAAGTATATAGCGGTACGTTGGTTGTCTCTGGCTTGGCTGTTTTTAGAGTAGAAAAAATAGGTAACGAAACGAAATTAGGAAAAATAGGTGCCTCGATAGCCGAAATAAAGGAAGAGGCTTCCCCTTTGCAATTGCAAATTCAGCGCTTTGTCAGAGGTATGGCAGTAGTCGGAATCTTCTTTTTCTTTGCCGTTTGGGGCTATGGCTATTGGCAAAACGGGGATGTTTTAGAAAGTTTATTGGGCGGTTTAACCTTAGCAATGTCGGTGCTACCCGAAGAAATACCGGTGGCATTTACGACTTTTATGGCGCTGGGAGCCTGGAAATTGATGAAGGATGGCATCATCGTAAAACGAAGTAGTGTCGTTGAAACCTTGGGCAGCACGACTGTAATCTGTACGGATAAAACCGGGACCATCACCGAAAATTCAATGCAACTTATCGGTCTTTATGATTTTAAAACTAATCGCTTCTACAAAGAAACGGAATTCGAAGCCCAGGACCTTTCAGAATTAATACAATACGCTATGTGGGCGAGTGAGCCGGTGCCCTTTGACCCCATGGAAAAAGCACTTCACCAACTTTACACAAATACCATAAAACCAGATAAAAGAGGGGAATATCAAATGGTATATGAATACCCGCTGGAGGGGAAACCCCCCATGATGACCCATGTATTTCAAGATGAGACAGGTCATAGAATCATTGCGGCGAAAGGGGCTGCCGAGGCACTGATAGAGGTGTCCGGTCTGGCAGGCAATGCTGGTCTTCAAGCTCAAATTGAAAGTTTAGGTCGCCAGGGTTATCGGGTTTTAGGGGTTGGAAAATCCAATTTCAAAGGTGAAGAATTTCCCGCCAGTCAACAGGAAATCCCATTTGAATTTTTAGGTTTGACCGTGTTCTATGATCCACCAAAGGCTGGGATCCAGCAGGTTTTCCAAAAAATTTATGCGGCAGGAATTAAGGTGAAAGTCATCACTGGGGATAATTCAGAAACAACCAAAGCTATTGCCAAACAAGCTGGAATATCAAATTCATCAACGGCGGTCAATGGGAATCAGGTGATTCAAGCGTCCCCTTCAGAATGTGTACTTTTAACCCGAAACTCCACCTTATTTACCCGCATGTTTCCAGAGGCAAAGTTAGCCGCTGTTAATGCGTTGAAAAACGACGGGGAAGTGGTAGCGATGTTAGGTGATGGGGTCAACGATGCTCCCGCTTTGAAAGCAGCGCATATTGGCGTAGCCATGGGTAATAAGGGTACAGAAATTGCCAAAGCGGCTGCCTTAATGGTTATTACTAATGACGACCTGGGTAAGTTAATTACAGGCATTGAAGCCGGAAGGCGTATTTATGCCAATCTTAAAAAGGCCATTCAATACATTATTTCAATACATATCCCTATCATTCTGACAGTTTCTCTTCCCTTATTTTTGAATTGGAAGTTTCCGTACATTTTCACCCCCGTTCATGTCATTTTTCTCGAATTAATAATGGGACCCACCTGCTCCATTGTTTATGAAAATGAACCTATGGAGAAAAATACAATGGTACAAAAGCCCCGTAAAATGACCGAGACCTTCCTAAATATCAAGGAGCTAAGTATTAGTATTATTCAAGGTCTAGTTATTACCCTCGGGGTCTTGGTTACCTACCAGTGGGCGGTTGGGCAAGGCAAAGACGAGAAATCCACCCGAGCCATGGTTTTTACCACCCTTATCATCGCCAACATACTCTTGAGTCTGGTCAATCGATCATTCATCTTTAGCATATTGGACAGTCTAAAATTTAAAAATATACTTTTCCCGATGGTCATTTCAATAACTATCCTTTTGTTGATGGTTATTTTATACGTCCCTTTTGCTGCTGACTTCTTTCAGGTTAGAGGGCTGAACAGCTTAGAATTGAGCGTATGTTTATTGGCTGCAACCTTATCCGTCTTATGGGTTGAAGTGTATAAAGGATTTAAAAGATATGCTTTGAAATTGAGCTAAGTTTTATTTTTGTAAATTTTGTGGTTTGAAATGCAGTCCAAGGTCCGATAATGACCGAGGGTTTATGTTAAATTTTCATGTGATTCAAAAAATACAATATTCCGGTTATAAGTTTAGTAACTTGATTGTAAACCCTTTCTATTTATGAAAATCTTGCTGTCATTTTTAATGATTTGTTTTTGCAGCTTACCCGTATCCGGACAAATCATAAAAAACAAGGAAATTCTCGGTGAATGGGAAGTTTGGATCCCAGGAGCAGTAACGTATTTAGCCAAAGATGACGCTGTTTATCGAAGGTATACGCCTGGGGCAGCCATGAATAAATTGATTGTTTACGCCGACGGTCAGTACTCGTGGGGAGAACACAAAAGTAAATTAGAAGTAGTAATTCCCTGGTATGCGCAAGAGGGACAAACCTATTATCGTATCTACGACCTACGGAACAATAGCTATGATTTTTGGTATAAAAAAGAAACAGATCAATTGATCCTTCTCTTTGGAGAAGTGGGTGGGCATGCTGCGACCGGTACTCGAATAAGTTCTACCCAAGGAGGTCAAACCCAGCGAAACCTATTTCAAGGCTCCGAAAGGTCAACTTCTGAAAAGCCAGCTCCAGCCGACGCATTTAAAAAGGGGGAACAGGTCATGATAGAATGGTCCGGAGTGTGGTATAAGGGAAGTGTATTGGAAATTAAAAACGGTCAATATAAAGTCCATTACGACGGTTGGGGGAGCAATTACGACGAATGGGTACCCCAGACTCGCCTTAAGAAAATGAACTAAATTGAACATTGGAGCAATGAATGCCCTCATAAATAATTAATGTTCCACCTTAACTATAAGATATTGGATTCCAATCTACCCCAGCTAAGGGGGAGGGCGTGGGGTATAGTTTATATCACCTTTTTAACTTTTCTTTTAAGAAAGGTGTTTGATGGATACTTAATTATGTGCAGCCCTTTTTGTTTTTCTTTTTGAGGATGTTACTCTACGAAGGAGTGGTCAAATTTGTTGACGTATTTCGCCTAAATTCTTAACATCCTCCACATTAAAAGGGGTTTCTTGGTAGACGTAATAGTTGAGCCAATTATTGAATAATAAGTTGGCATGGCCAGCCCATCGCACGATCGGTGGTTGGGAAGGATCGTCGTTAGCATAATAGTTTTGAGGCATATCAATGGCCCAGCCTTTATTTACATCTCTCATGTATTCGTTATGTAATGTTAAGGGAGAATACTCCGAATGGCCTGTGAGGTAAAATTCTCGTCCGCCGCGGGTTGAGAGGATGGCAAGCCCTGCTTCATCGGACTCACAAAGGATCGATATCTCGGGCTTTTTCTCCACATCCTCCTTGTAAATGGTGGTATGTCTACTATGTGGGATGTAGAATTCGTCATCGAAGCCTCGAAATAAAGGGTTCAATTTATCCGTAGCCGTATGTTTAAAAACCCCGAAAAGCTTCTTTTTCAGTGGCTGTTTGGCAATACCGTAAAAATGAAAAAGGGCGGCTTGTGCAGCCCAACAGAGGTATAGAGTTGAGGTTACATGGGTGCGTGCCCAATCAAATATACTTGTTAACTCCTCCCAATATGTCACTTGGTTAAAATCAAGCTGTTCTACGGGAGCGCCAGTGATAATCAAACCGTCGTAATAATAGGGTTTGACCTGTCCGAACCCCTTGTAAAACATCTCTAAATGTTCCTGAGAAGTATTTTTCGACTGATGTGTATCCAATCGAACAAGTTGAATCTCGACTTGCAAAGGGTTATTAGATAACAGCCGGATAAAGTCTGTTTCAGTTGAGATCTTCAACGGCATTAAATTAAGGATTAGCAGCCGTAAAGGTCGTATATCCTGACCTTCTGCCCGAAGGTCACTCATTACAAAAATGTTCTCCTTTTTAAGAAGCTCTATCGCTGGAAGATTGTCTGGAATTTTAACTGGCATGTTCTAACCGCACCCTAAATGAAATGGGTGCAAAGTTAGTAAATTTTGAAGCAAGACAGAAATCGACCCGGATGTAAATGACTAAGGCTTTTTCTTCCAAATCTTATCCGAGGCCTCTAAGTACGTGGGCAAGGCTGCCGATCCGTACCACGTAAAAATTTCTGTGTCCAGGAACCCTGCTTTAATGGCCGGATCCGTTTGAAGTATTTGTTTAACCTCTTCAGGATCATTGACACTGAAAATGAAAATCCCCCGATAGGAATGATCGTTTTTACCAAGAGGTCCGGCAACGATCAGTTTCCCCTCATCCACCAATCGATTGATATTTTCTAAATGTCCTCGAAAAACATTATTAATGATTTCCCGGTCAGTGCTGGTCGTGGTTCCCGATTTCAAGATTACCCAGGTGTAACTTTTCATGCCATAATCATCAGCCCCCAGAGACTTCGCTAAGTTTTCGTCATAACGGTGATTTTCGCTAACCGTTTGGCTGAAAATGGGCGGGACGTGCATGCCAACGAGAATGGCAATTCCCCCTAAGACTCGTATCGGGTTTTTCATGATTCAAAAGTTGTTGAATTGAAATCAAAAATAACATAACTCCGTCATTTTTTAGTGGTTATCTCTAAAAGGGAAAATCTAATGGGCGATTAACCAAAAAGGAAAAGGTAGGATTAAACTTACTCGTCTACTTTTTGTCAGGACGTGCCAGTCACAACTGAATTTGGGACCGTTGTACGAGCTGGAGTATAAAAGGTGCTGCACCTAAAGAAAGAGAAAGTAAATAGCTTACGAATCGATAGGAAGCATTACGTATATGGGTATGAGTTGAAATCCTTAAGGAAACTTGAAATAGAAGAAAAGGACCGCTGCGGTAATGATTGCCCACCAAATAGCGGGATTTCGCCAACCCTTTTGCATTTCTTTTTCATGGGGCTGTAGGGTAAGGCTTTCTCTATTCCAAATCAGCCCTTTTAATGCTTCTTCAGGTTGGGGTTTGGTAACCCAACTGATGGCTGCACATAAGGCCATACATATCCAGAAAACAATACCGGTGCGGTTAAAAAACGGCATATTGGGGAATGCAAATTCTAAAAGAAGCGACAGCGGAATGGTTACTAAACCAGCCGTGAGAGCTCCGGCCGAAGTTGTTTTTTTCCACAAAATTCCCAGGAGAAACATGGTAGCAATCCCGGGGGTAAATAGCCCATAAGCATTCATCAAATAAATAAATATGGGTTTATCCGAGTAACTCATCAGGAGTAAGGTACAGGCGATTCCCAATAGAATAATGACGGTTCCCGCGATTCGTCCAAAGCGAACAGCTTGTTGCTCCGATGCGTCCTTTTTGAAAAATGCTAGGTAAACATCCACCGTAAGAATCGTTGTGCAGGAATTGATTGCCCCAGAAAGATGCGACATCACGGCAGCTATAAGACCTGCCATGACCAGGCCTATCAGTCCCGGGGGTAAAAGCATCTTGACCAACGTAGGAAACAGCAAGTCGGGTGTATCCAAATCAGGAACTATTTTAAAGGCCACCAATGCGGGTAATGTGATAATCAAGGGGACAAGAAATTTGAGATAGTCGCCAAAGATGACTCCCATCCTTGCGTGCCATTCGTTTTTGGCTGCTAGCACTCTTTGCACGATAAACTGATTGGTTGCACAGTAAAACGTGCTGATACAGAGAACCCCACCAAGGTACATCGTCCAAGGAAAATCAGGGTCGTCGGCAGGTAAGAACAAATGCCAGTCTTTGGTTGTGGAGAGCAATGTTTCGATTCCTCCAGCAGCTTTCAAGGTGGCGATAGTGAGGATAGCACCGCCAACGACCAGTATACCGAGTTGCATCATTTCAGTCCAAATGACAGCTCGTAGGCCTCCGAGAACCGTGTATATACCGGTTAGTGCGGCTAGAGCCAGGATGCTGGTAAATACCGGGATGTCGAGAAGAGCGTGTAGGGCGAGGGCACCTAGGTAGAGTACGGCACTGATTTCGACAAATACATAAGTAAGCAGGATCAAAAATGCATAGGTGGATCGAGTGGCCGATCCGAATCGCCTTTGTAGAAATTCAGGAACGGTATAAAAGCCGTTTCGAATGTAAAAGGGTAGGAATATCCACAATAGTGCGTTGAACCCTACTAATATAGCCCCCCATTCCATGGCAATAACGACAAAACCGCGGTCATAAGCAGCACCCATGGCGCCCACCAGGTGATGACTACTGATATTGGCGGCGATGATGCTCCCACCGATCATCCACCAGGGCAATTTATCACCCGCAAGGAAATAATCTCTTTTGGTTTGTTTTCCTTTTTGAGAGGCATACAACCCTAAGGCCAATACGCCTAGGATGTAAATTCCGAAAATAGTGAGGTCAAGGGTGGACAGATTAATATTCATTAGGTTAGGATCAAAGAATCGATGGCTTCAACGGTGGTTTTCTTTAGTAAGTCCAAAGAACCCATTGCAAAAGGGGTTTGCCAAACAGGGTAGGTATCTAAATCATATCGGTCTCGAGGGGGTAAATACCCAATAGAACCATTGGTCAGATTCATAACGGCCACAGCTTTGTCGGCATATTTTTGTCGAAGAGCGATCTGATATTCGGAATAAGCTTCGTTGGGTTGACCAATTAAAAGTGAATTTCCCAGTTGCCAGATCCATAGCGGAACAGAGGCGAGTTGACCATCGCCTATGGCTTTACGAATACATATTTTACGCCACAGCCTTTCTTTCAAAACACGGTCTTCACACTCAGTCCATTCTCTTTCTAATTCGGCATGAGAGGGGAAGTTCTTTATCGGGTATTCGACCATTATGATCTCAGCTTTTTTAGTAGTTGAGCTCTCCGTGGGTTCGGGTCCCCAGATGGCTAAGGAAGCACCGGATTCTACCGAGCCTTTATAAACTAAATGATGTCCAGGCGCTTCCATCGACTCCAAGGCTGAAAGAACAGAGAAGCCCAATTGACGACCATAACGGTCTGCAAGGTTCGTATTACCTGTAAACTGTTGTGGCGGAGAGAGTTCACCGGAAGCACCTTGGAGGAATAGACACGGTGCCTCAGTATATTCCTCCACCAGTTCACGCATGGCTCCGACGAAGTCGGGGGAAATAAGACGGTTTTGCCAAGCTAAAGTGGTGGGGTGACAAGCATAATTGACGACCGTGCCCAAGAGGCTTTGTGTTTTTAGTGAGGTGATACGTCCTACCAGTAGGGTATTATCTGCGGGAGCACCCGGGTTAAAACCTGTTAGGATTCGATTCTTTTCTGGATCTGGAAACTCTCGATTGATGGCTAAGTCGCAAAGGCTATAATGCCAGGTCAAAAGTGCCGGTTCGGCTAGCTTGAGCGCATCTTTTACACAGCCAACCGAAGCTGTCACCAGTTGTTCTAAATAGGGTTTTATGAGGTGCCCACCCGGCTTGTTTTCATCGTCTTCACATATTCCTGGACCGGCATGGGTATGGGTTAAACAAAACAATAAGTGCGTTTCGGGTAGTCCTAACTGATCGAGGATGGACTGGCGAAACTTTCTTTCATGTTCGGCATTTTTCCACCAGCCCAAGTCCGCGCTAATTAGAACTAAGGGGACGTCGCCTTGAAATGCTTGAAAGGTGAGACAACTGAGTTTTAAGGGTTTATGTATTCCCTCGGCCACATCATGTGACGCAGCTCCCCAGTTTCGGGCGTAAATACCGACAGGTGGGGTAATGTCTATTTGTCCGCTGCCAATTATTCCTCGAAATGCTTTCTGCTGGGTCATGATTTAAACTGACAATAAGGAGAGTCCACCGTCCATGAGAAGGGTACCCCCGGTCATATGTCGGTTTTCCATCTTACAAAGGTGGGCAACCTGTGCGGCGACTTCCTCCGCCTTAATTAACTTTTTTACGGGGACTTTGTCTTCAGATTTTTGTCTTAAATGGGGGTTTGTCTCCCAGATTTGCGCGGTGAGACCGGCTTCTACATAGCCAGGTGCAATTTCGTTCACTAAAATTCCATGGGGAGCTAGTTCTAAGGCCAGGCATTTTCCCAGCATTCTCAGTCCCGCTTTGGAGACGCTATAAGCAGGTATGTGTGCATGGACGACATGGGCTGCCCAACTTCCGATTAAAACAATATGCCCAGGTTTTTTAGAGGCTACGAGCTTTTCGGACGCAAATTTACACTGGTAAAAAGGACCGGTCAGATTAACAGCTATTTCTCTTTCCCATTCTTGTGGCGTCAATTCATGTAGGTTAGCCAATGTCACAATCGCTGCATTTGCGATAATGATGTCGGGAACGCCTAGTAGTTGTTGACATTCCTCCACCCAATTCCGGACGTCATCGGCTTTGGCAATGTCAACGATACGATAGACAGCCTTTATCCCCAGCGACTGGAGTTCTTCCAAAAAAAGGGTAGCCTTATCGCTGGGATGGAGATCTCCAATAGCAATATGGGCACCACCTTCTGCCAAATGCCGCGCGATGCTCCGACCGATATCACCCAGGCCACCACTTATCAAAGCAACTCTACCTGCAAAGTCTTTATTTGTCATCGTGAAATTGTTTTTTGTGAAACCGTCATTTAAAAGCTTACTTAGTTATCACGTCAGCCACCCACCGGTGGAAACCCGACCGGAATGTGTTTCTCTCAAATGGATGACTAGGAAGCCTATTTTATCAATTCGGCTAACACCTTCTTGGTTTTAGCTAGCGTTTCGTCTATATCTGCTGAAGAATGGGCATAAGAAATGCTCCCCTGCTTTATAGGGAGTGGAAAATGATAGATTCCATTTTCAATTAACTTTCTTCTAAATCTCTTATCGAATTCAAAATCGTGATTGACTAGAATATCGTGGTAATCGATCGGAGCGTGATCCATGAAATAGATACAGAAAGCTGAACCTTGTCGAGCTATTGTAAACGGTAGATCGTAAGATGAAAAAATGTCTCTTAGTCCATCTTCGAGTAGTTGGCCGAGTTGGTTGACATGACCATACACATTGAATTTGGGAGAAGCGAGCTTTTCCAAGGTTGCAATGGCAGCTGCAGTAGTTACGGGGAAGGCGTTATAAGTACCTGCGATTAGGACCTTCTTAGATTTTTCGGGATGGATGAAGTAATCCATGTACTCTTTTTTTCCGGCGATAACGCCCATAGGAAATCCATTAGCCACCGCTTTCCCAAATGTACTTAAGTCGGGTGTAACCCCCGAGATTTCCTGATAGCCTCCCAGGCTATGGCGAAATCCGGTTTTAACCTCGTCAAATACGAGAAGGAAACCGTTCTCATCGGCTAGTTTACGTAATCCTTCCAAGTAACCGGGTAGCGGTTTAACAATCCCGATGTTTTGTAAAATAGGTTCTAGGATCAGGCAGGCTACTGGGTAGCGTTTTAATACATATTCTACCGAATCCAAATCGTTGAAATTGACGATGTGCACCAACGATTGGTGCGATGGAGGAATGCCGGCAGAAGCTCCATCAAATGGGTATTCTCCGGGACTCACACGGGGGCCTATATCCACAGGAGAACTGATCACGTTACAGGAAACATCATTATGCCATCCATTGTAGCCGCCTTGCATTACAATAACATGATCCCGTCCGGTAATGGCTCTTGCTAAACGGATTGCGTGGAAGGTGGCTTCCGATCCAGTCGTAGTTATTTGAAGACTCTCAGCCGTAGGTACAGCTTTTAAGAATACGTCGGCAAAGTCTCCTTCAAGGTTGGTAGGTCCAGCGCCCATTAGTACACTTTGCGCATTTATTGTTTTTAATACGGCAGCATTGACGTCCGGATCGTTATGACCTAAAAATGAAGCGGCAAAACCCGCCTGGTAATCAATGTAGCGGTTGCCCTCTAAATCCCAGACATAACATCCTTCTCCTCGACTAAAACAAATGTTGGGGTCTGCTTTTCGATTGAGAGAGACCACTCCTCCGGGAATCCAATTTTCATTTTGTTTCAATAGCGCATCCGATTGCGGCCAGGTTTTACTCATAATTCTATAGGGTTGAAATTTTAATAGTGTTCGTCCTGGCTTAGTGACAGGAAAGGTAAAGCGTAATTCGGTTGGTCAAAATTGGGTATACGAAGAAATTTGCCCTTGGGTAGCGTAGACACAGGTTGCCCAAAACTGCTTGCTGTAGAGGCTAATCCATCATAGCTATTCCTATCGAATAAGTACACTAGCTGATGGACATTTCCAGTGCTAAAAATTGCTCTGACCTGCGTCCAAATAACGGTCAGTTGCCATGCGCGTTCCCCAGGGTCAGTAGGTATTACAGCGTATACTGAGGTATTTTCAACAACTCACCATCTTTCATAGCCGATTGATGCGCAACAATTCCAGACACGGTCATATTCAAGGCCAAAGCCACATTGACTAATGGGGTGCGATCTTCCAGAATAGCGGTTATAAATTCATCGGTCAATCGTCCATGGGATCCGCCATGTCCCCCAGCCGAAACTCCAGGAGGAAGGGGTGGCCTTTCCAAATCCGGCAGACTCTGTTCTAGCCCTTCGAACTTTCCATAATAGGATCCCTTATCGAAGCGTACACGACCTCTTTCACCGTGATCACCGGGTGTGTCCCAGCTCACAGCCATCCGTGACATTCCACCATCATGGGCTCTGAACAGGGCGATTTCTGTACCAAATGGATTTTTGTATCGGTTATTTGCGGGCTTTAAATGATCAATCGTACTCGGGATTCCCATACAGGATACTTCGACGAAAGACCCGTCATTAACGCCAAGGTGGTAGGCATTCGAATGGGTGGGATAGTATTGTGGCGGTAGGCCAATACGCCAGCCATTGTACGAGTCGATGGGGGTATCCATATAATGATAGTATTCCCCTTCGGAATATACCAAGCGCCCTACCTGCCCCGATTTATATAATTGCCGCGCAGCCCAGAGGTCGGCATGGAACATAGATGTTTCAAACATCATGTATTTCAATCCGCTCTTTTTAACGGCTTCGAATACCTGATCGGCCTCTTCGATTGAACCAAATGCTGCCGGCACGGCACAGGCTACATGTTTGCCATGTTCTAGGGCAAGTATGGTATGTTTGGCGTGGCTAGGTGCGTCGGTGGCAATAAATACAGCTTCGATAGTATCGTCTTTGACTAATTCTTCGAGGGAAGGATAAGTTTTTTCGCATTTCACGACCTCTGCCAATTTTTTACATCGCTCGGGAATCAGGTCACTAACAGCAACAATTTCAACATTGGGATGGTTTTGGAAGTCAAACGCCGCTGCGAACTTACAAACCCCGTAACCAATTAATCCTACCTTTACCTTACGGTCGGAAACGGGTGTCCATATTTTATTGCTTTTTATTTCCGTCTCCTGTTCGAACCCCTGTATCACTTCCTCTTTAGGTTTTTGCGTACAACTGGTTGCGAATAGGGTTAAAGCCGCACTGCCGAGGCCTAAGGATTGGAGGAAGAATCGGCGGCTTGTGTTTGCCGATGGCATTTGTTGATTATTCTGCATATGCGCTGGGTTTTTAAATAAGTCCATTTTTATAAAGGTTAATGCGGTTAAATACTGATTGTTCGGAGCTAATAATAGCGGTTGTATGCTTGCATATGTATTTCAATTATTTTCGAGTTATTGTTTTCTTACTTAGATACACAAAACACTTCTATCCGGGGCAATAGCTTACGTGCACTGGTAATTCCCTCCAAAGTTGTCAAGATTGTATTCGTGTGGAAAAATTGTTCACTACGCCCAACCAGCTCAGGACTGGAACGGCTTCCAGGTATTGAAAAAATTTCGCCGCTATATATTATCGAAGGTTGTCCGTTGCCGTGCGGATCCATTTCACCATCGCTACGATAGTTTGGAAAAGCTTCATTAAAGTCCCCCGCTACATTAACTTCGATGAAATATCTCCATCTTCTTCCCCTTTCTACGATTATTTCTCGGGCAATCAAGTCTTTTTGAGTTGGACCAGTTATCGCATCTGGAACTGGATTCGAAGGGGAGGGAAAACCATTCGTTTTATTTTCAATTTGGAAAATCGTATACCAAATAGGTAGTGCAACTGGAACTTCCATTTTTCCTTCAAAGCGCCCTGTCCCTGATTTTTTAGTGACATAAACCGTTTTCACAACTTTTGTATCTGTATTTTCCAACCATATGGCTAATTGCGGGGGCTCCCCATAAATACTTTCTTCATAGACCGTAGGACTTTGCTCCACCCTAAAAGCTAGCTTCACCTCATCGGTCTTTTGGTAGAAATTCATACTGCCGATTCCTATCCCAAACAGTAATATTAATCCCCAATAATACATCATATTGCTACGATGGGTAAGGGTTTACGTGTTTTCCAATTTCCCTTGGTGAAGTCCGGAAAATCGACCGGGCGGCTTCGTTCATTCACTGAAATTTCGGTTAATTCGGTTATACAACTCCAGGTAGCTGCATCATAGACGTCAATAGGTGTATTTTTTCTATTCTGGATTGCCGTAGCGAAATCTAACATGCACAAGAAATCGCTACCACCATGACCCGATTTTAAAGCTTTTTCGGCATAGGTCTTCCAATTTGGGTGGTCATATTGGTCAAGGTATTGGGTGGTGTCCTCCCATTGGTGAGCGGGACTGACCCCATCGAGGTGTACCTTTTTTAAGGTGCCTGAATGGATTCCTTTGGTTCCTTGTACACGCCAGATAAAATCGACTGGCCTCGGGGTCATGGTATCGTAATATAAGCAAATGGAAATGCCGTTGACAGTTCGAATCAACGTGGTATTGACATCTCCCGTCTTATAGGGTTGATTTGCGCTAGGGTGGTTAGGGCCAAAATGTTTGGTTGCATATGCTTTCAAACCGGCTGCTTTGCTACTCATCGACACTAAATATTCGAAACGGTCACCCCGATTTACGTTGATCCATTGGGCTACAGGACCGATGGCGTGGGTAGGGTAACGATTGCCATTATGTTTTATTTTATCGTGTGCTCGCCATAACAAATTGCCTTCCGAGTCGATATTTACGTAACGGGTGTCGTGTTGATATCCGGTTTCACAATGGGTTATTTCACCTAGGGCTCCCTGTTGTACCATGTTTAAGACCATTTGTACATCGCGCATGTAGCAGTAGTTTTCCATGAGCATACAGGGCATTCCTGTTTTTTCAGAGGTCTCGACCAGTTCCCAACCCTCTTCAATGCTCAGGCAAGCGGGCATTTCGGTTCCACCATATTTGCCATTTCGCATAGCAGCTAACATTACAGGGGCATGTAAGTGTAGTGGGGTAGCAGTGTATACGGCATCAAGATCCTGTTTTTCCGCCAGTCGTTTATAGTCTTCCGGCCCCCTAATAAAGCCTTCGGGTTTAGGTTGGCCGGCTCGTTCCACGAGCTTTTGTGCGCGCTCTACCCTTTCTGGTAGAATGTCACATACCGCAGTGACTTGGACCAAGCCCGTACTTACCGCAACATTTAGCATATTATAACCCCTGGAGCCAACACCAACAAACCCCATTTTCACAGGAGACGCATCGAAGTTTTGAAAGGCATTGGGAAATCTTATACCAGCCGCTACCGCAGCTCCCACACCTGTTTTTTTGATAAATTGTCGACGGTCCATGATGGATAAAATTTATAAAATCAGCAACGTAATGCGCCACTGATTAAAGGGAGGAAATTAGGTTTGATTACTGATAGGTTTATTTATAATTTTTTTAGCGTTATCTCGCTATCATTATTGTCGGAAGTTTTGAAAACATCAAATAGGATCATTCGACTAGGTAAACAAGCGTACGGTTTGGGCATAAGATAAATAATGGTCAACTGTATTAGCAATATTACGTTAAATATTGTAAACAAAAAATAGTTTTATTTGTTTTCTGTAAAATTGGAAATTAGGTTTTGTTTCACCCCACAATTGGTAGTAGAAACGATACAAGATAGGGTTTGTGAGATCTATTCTTGAGACGAGACTTCACCTCGGATTAAGTGTTTGGTAAGTGTAGATTCAGCTTTTGAAAAGTCTTTTTCACGCAGGGCGCTTACAATCGTCCGGTGCTCAATATCAGTTAACTCGTAATCGTCCATGGGGCTATGTGAGCGACCAATCTTCTGGTGAAAAAGCGGGATGTTACTTGTAAAATAGGCATTACTGAGTTTTTTGTTGCCCGAGAATTTAATCAGGGTTTCATGGAATTTTACATCGGCTTCTAAAGCTCCGTTAAAATAACCCCGGTGGTACATCGTTGTAAAATCGTCGCAAATTCGTTCAAGTTCAGCGAGTTGTTCTTCCGTAATCTTGTCAATTAACAAACGCAAGGCGCCTAGCTCTAAAATTTCGCGTAGCTCTCGAATATCCCGTATGTCTTCCGCTGTTAAATATTTAACAAAAAAGCCCCCTCTTTCGCCACGAGCGACTAGTTGTTCGCCCTGAAGACGCGTTAAGGCCTCGCGAAGTGCCATGCGATTCACATCCAGTTTTTTCGACCACTCGTCTTCCTTCAAACGGCTGCCCGCTAAAAGTTGATTAGATAAAATTTTTTTTCGGAGCTCTATATAGGCTTTCTCTGAAAGGGGTTCGTCTCTCATTTTTGTTTACGAAAAAACAGGTGTTTTGATAAAGATTGAATCAAAGTTATAAAAAAGGTCGGTAAGGGAGGTTAAATTACTTAGAATACTAAGCTGACACCCCTTCGAGTTTTGAGAATTGGCACGCGCATTTATTTTAAAACAAGGCCAAGCGAATCGTTCGATTACAATTCTACAGGTTCTCGGTTCGTCGGCAGAAGCGGTATCCACGTGGCGAGATGGGAATGAAGCAAAAGTGTTTGAGAAAAGGACTCCAATCAATCCACCAATGGTTTGTAACTTTTTCATGAAGCCTAGGCTTTAACTAACCAATTAAAGGGGAGCAAACGATAACTGTGGATAATCAGATTGTAAGGGCGAGGGGTAAATAGTGCATTAAAAACCAGGCTGATTTGTAGGGTGGGCTAATCGTGTCATTGAGAAAAATTTTGAATAATTTTTACTCGATAGGGATGTATTTAAAAGACTGAATATTAGCTTGTTAGCCCTTTAATTGGGGTTGGTTTTTTTAAAAATTAACCTTGGGTGATTCAGATTTATAGAGTTTTTTTTCGATGGGTTGTATAACCTTTTAACTTGGAGAAATTTTATTCGCTGAAGGGTTTTCTGAATAAAATTGTGTTTTTCCTTCATTTTAATTTGGGTCACTTCCATTTATTTTCATTCATCATTCTTTTACACTCACTTAGACTAC
>ENA-UOVV01001577-UOVV01001577.1-compost-metagenome-genome-assembly--contig:-NODE-1577-length-15981-cov-15.304785_pt1 | contig 15981 bp, 13 predicted proteins | sample MGYA00238155_ERZ761577 | MGnify/ENA primary metagenome ERZ761577 (study PRJEB28898, sample SAMN06268775) | compost metagenome | isolation source: Emeryville, CA | place: USA:Emeryville, CA | collected...
CCCGCTGGCGACCCGTCACAATAGAGCACGCAGATCATTACTTCCGGGTCATGGATAATGCGCGCCAGCGCTTCATCGGAAAGGCGCTTGCGGTTCACCCAGAAATAGTCGCGGCCAACCGTGTCATAGAGATAGCGGTAGAAATGGATTGGCGGCTTTTCCGCGCGCATGAGCGCGAATTTGCCGTGCGGGCGCGGGCAGGGCGGCAGGCGCGGCTCTGCCAGCATCTCCAGATGGGTGACGATTGTCTTGCGCTTCCTGCCCATACCGATCTCTGTTCATCACCAGGGAGCAAGTGCCGCCTGTCATGTTTCGACAGGCAGGCCCTTGTCTGCGCCCCATTCGGCCCAGGAGCCATCATAAACCGGAACATGCGGTTTTCCGAGAACGGCAAGACCGAGCGCGAGAATGGAAGCAGTGACGCCCGAACCGCAAGTGGTGACGACGGGGCGCGACAGATCAATGCCCGCCTTCTCGAAAAGTGCTTTCAGTTCATCGGGCTTCTTCATTGTGCCGTCACTCGCCACAAGCTCGCTTGCCGGGAGATTGAGGCTGCCGGGAATATGCCCGCCACGCAGGCCGGGTCGTGGCTCCGGCTCCTTTGCGCAGAAGCGGGCGGCGCTTCGCGCGTCCAGCACCTGCTCGTCGCAAGTGTCGAGATTGCGCAGCATCGCGTCACGGTCGCGAATGAGGGCGGTGTTGCGTCTTGCAGTAAAGTGGCGTGCGGAGTGGCGCGGGATAATGTCTGTCAGCGGGCGGCCTTCCGCCTTCCACTTTTTCAGCCCGCCATCGAGCACTGCTACATCTTCATGCCCCATGACGCGGAACATCCACCAGACGCGTGCGGCACTGAAAAGCCCCGCACCGTCATAGACGATGATGCGGTTGCCATCACCCAGGCCCATGGCGCGGACGCGCGACGAGAACTTTGCCGGGTCCGGCAGCATGTGCGGATAGGGGCTGTCGAGATCGCAAATCTCGTCAATATCGAAGAAAACGGCACCCGGAATATGCGCTGCCGCATATTCGGCCTTCGGATCGCGCTGCGCCTGCGGCAGATACCAGGAGGCATCGACAACGCGAATGTCCGGCGCGTCGAGACGGGCCGCGAGCCATTCGGTTGTTACGAGCGGGGAGGCGGCCTCATCTGTCATCGGCGTGTCTTTCAGCGATCAAAGCCAGTCCGGGGCAGGAAGGTTCTTTTCCTTCAGGAAGGCCGGATTGAAAAGCTTGCTCTGGTAGCGGGTGCCATAGTCGCAAAGGACGGTGACAATGGTGTGACCCGGGCCGAGATCTTTCGCCAGCCGGATTGCGCCCGCGATGTTGACGCCGCTGGAGCCGCCGAGGCAGAGACCTTCATAACGCAGCAGATCGAAGATGATGGGAAGCGCTTCCTCATCCGGTATCTGATAGGCGCGGTCGATGGGCGCGCCCTCGAGGTTCGCCGTGATGCGGCCCTGACCGATGCCTTCGGTGATAGAGGTGCCTTCGGCCTTCAGCTCGCCATGCTTGTAATAGTGGTAGAGCGCCGCGCCCATCGGATCGGCAATGGCGATCTGCACGTCCTTGTTGCGCTCTTTCAGCGCCATGCCGATGCCCGCCAGCGTGCCGCCCGTGCCGACAGCGCAGACGAAGCCATCGACCTTGCCATCTGTCTGCGCCCAGATTTCCGGGCCGGTCGTTTCGATATGGGCCTGCCGGTTTGCCACATTGTCGAACTGGTTTGCCCAGATGGCGCCGTTCGGTTCCTTCGCGGCAAGTTCTTCGGCGAGACGGCCGGAATATTTCACGTAGTTGTTCGGGTCCTTGTAGGGAACGGCCGGAACCTCGATCAGTTCAGCCCCGCAGAGCCGCAGCATGTCCTTCTTTTCCTGCGACTGCGTTTCAGGGATCACGATCACGGAGCGGAAGCCGAGCGCGTTGCCCACCAGCGCAAGGCCGATGCCGGTATTGCCTGCCGTGCCTTCAACGATCACGCCGCCCGGTTTGAGTGCGCCGCGGGCCACCGCGTCCTTGATGATGTAGAGCGCCGCGCGATCCTTCACCGACTGGCCGGGATTCAGGAACTCCGCCTTGCCGAGAATGTCGCAGCCCGTTTCTTCCGAGGCGCGCTTCAGCCGAATCATGGGGGTGTTGCCGATCGAGTCGACGAGGCCGTTCTTGATATCCATGAGCGTGTTTTCTGTTTTCGTGGGCGGGGTGCCACGCCGGAAAGGCTGGTGGTGCCAACATACGGAGCGAGGCAGCCGGGTTCAAGCGGTGGCGAAAAACCCCATCTCAGGTGAGGTTTTGACGGTTCAGCATAAGCCATTGAATCAAAAGGATTGTCTTTGCGTCCACAATGCGCCCGTCCTGAATGGCCGCATGGGCTTCCGCGAGGGAGACGAGCACGGCACGGATGTCTTCATCTTCCTCTGCAAGCCCGTGCAGCCCGCCCACGGATGAGAAATCACCCATGCCGATAAAGAGATGGGCGCGCTCGCCATAGCCGCCCGGCGATGACCATACGCTCGTGACGGGATGGACCGAAGTGACGCTGCATCCGGCTTCCTCTTCCGCCTCGCGACGTGCGACTTCCTCCGGCGTTTCTCCTTCGTCGCGGATACCGGCGACCGCTTCGAAAAGCCATGTCGCCTCGCCCCAGACGAGGCCGCAGGTGCGGAACTGTTCGATCAGCACCACCGCATCAAGGGCGGGGTCATAGGGCAGCACGTTCACGACTTCTGCGATGGTATAGACATCGCGTGTGATCTCCCGCGACCACTCGCCACCGAAACGGCGGTGCCGGAAGATGAAGCGTTCAATCTTTCCCCAGCCACGGCCTATCACCTCGCGCGAGCGAAGATCGATGTCGGCAAGGCTGCGTGGTGTGGGAATGAGGCGGGATTCCATGTCGGACTCCGGTAGTGAAAGGAAGGATGCGCCAAGCTAGCAGGCCCGGATGACAAATGCGTCAGCCTTTCGGGTTTGGTTCGCGGCGCGGGGTGGTAGCTTGGGGCCGCGCAAGAGTGAGTCGCCCGCGCGGGTTTTGAGAGAAGAGTTGCCATGTCCGATGCTGAAAAGGTTCTGAAGGAGGTATTCGGCCTTCCCTCGTTCCGTGGTCAGCAGGCGGAGATCGTTCGGCATGTCGTTGAAGGCGGCGATGCGGTCGTGTTGCTGCCGACGGGTGCAGGCAAATCGCTCTGCTATCAGATACCCGCGATCTGCCGGAAAGGGGTGGGCGTTGTTGTCTCGCCGCTCATTGCGCTGATGCGCGATCAGGTGGAAGCCTTGCGCCAGTCGGGCGTTGCAGCGGCGGCCCTCAATTCAACCCTTTCGCCGGAGGAGGCGCGGCGGGTGCGCGATGATCTCGCGGCGTGCCGTCTTGATCTTCTCTATATCACGCCGGAGCGGCTGGCGAGCAACGGCTTCACGGAGTTTCTCTCGCGCATTCCGCTGGCGCTCATCGCGATTGACGAGGCGCATTGCGTCAGCCAGTGGGGACATGACTTCCGGCCGGAATACTTGCAGCTTGCATCGCTCAAGGAAAAGTTTCCCGGCGTTCCGCGCCTTGCGCTGACGGCGACCGCGGACCCGCAGACGCGGGGCGATCTGATCCATCGCCTGCAGCTTGATGAGGCGCGCGTTTTCTCGGCGAGTTTCGACAGGCCGAACATCTCCTACACAATCGCACGGAAGGATAATGCACGGCGGCAGTTGCGCGCCTTCCTTGAGACGCGGAAGGGCGAGAGCGGCATTGTCTATTGCCTGAGCCGCCGCAAGGTGGAAGAGACGGCGGAGTGGCTGGTGGAGGAAGGGTTCACGGCGCTGCCTTATCACGCGGGGCTGGATCGTGAGGTGCGTGACGCCAATCAGGATGCATTTCTGAAAGAGGAAGGGCTAGTGCTTGTCGCGACCATTGCCTTCGGCATGGGGATCGACAAGCCGGATGTGCGTTTCGTCGCGCATCTCGATCTGCCTTCAAGCGTCGAGGCCTATTATCAGGAAACGGGCCGCGCGGGGCGCGACGGGCTGCCTGCTGCTGCCTGGATGGTCTATGGCATGGGCGATGCCACGCTTCGCCGCCGCATGATTGATGAAGGCGCATCGCCCGATGAGGTGAAGCAGGTCGAGCGGATGAAGCTCAATGCGCTGCTCGGCATTTGCGAGACGGTTGCCTGCAGGCGGCAGGCGCTGCTGGCGCATTTCGGCGAGGTACATGGCGGCGAATGTGGCAATTGCGATACCTGCCTTGAGCCTGCCGAGCTATGGGACGGGACAGAAGCCGCCCGCAAGGCGCTATCGGCGATCTATCGCACGGGGCAGCGCTATGGCGCGGGGCACATCATCGATGTGCTGCTCGGCACTATGACGGAGAAAGTGGAGCGCGCGGGCCATCACGAGCTTCCGACCTTTGGCGTGGGCCGGGAGCTTGATCGAAAGGGCTGGCAGTCCGTTTTCCGGCAGCTTGCCGCACGCGGCATCATTGCTGTCGATCATGCGGCCTTTAACGCGCTGACTCTTGAGGAAGAGGCGCGGCCCGTCCTGCTCGGCCAGCAGAAGATCGAGCTTCGGCGCGACCCGGCCCTGTCAGGCGGGCGGCGCAGAGGCGCGGCTACAGAGGCGGAAGCCTGGGCGTCGCCGGAAGATGAAGCTCTTTTTCAGGCATTGCGCGCGGAGCGGCTGCGGCTTGCCAAGGAGCAGGGCGTGCCGCCCTATGTGATTTTCCACGATACGACCTTGCGGGAGATGACGCGGCGGCGTCCGGCAGATGCGGCGGCGCTTGCCGACATTCCCGGCATAGGCGGCGCCAAGATCTCGCGCTACGGCAAGGCCTTCCTCGCGGTGATAGGCGAGGCGGAGGGAATCGTCACGCGCGCGGGCTGAGGACCGGTCGGACCTGCCGCTTCGCTGATCTGGCTTGATTTCTGGAAGAGAGAGAATGGCTCCCCGGGCCGGATTCGAACCAGCGACCAACCGGTTAACAGCCGGTTGCTCTACCACTGAGCTACCGGGGAGCAGATCGACAGGGCGCTCGACACGCCGTCGATGTGGGCTGCGTATAGCAAAGACATTCGGCCCTTGCCAGTGCAAAAGTCTTGTTCTTGCCACCTTTCGGCTCTATCTGCCCAAAGGAAGCGGTTCTCGCCGCTGAGGATATCTCCGGAGATTGGAATTTCATGGCGGCGGTACGATTCGGTAGCAGGAAAGTGCATGTCCCCGGGCCGCCTCTCGTCCGGATTGTCCTGGGAATCATCCTGATCTGCGGCGGGATACTCGGCTTCCTGCCGATTCTTGGTTTCTGGATGCTGCCGCTGGGCGTGCTCGTGCTCTCGGTGGACCTGCACCCTGTGCGGCGCATAAGGCGGCGGGTCGAGGTCTGGTGGGGCCGCAGGCAGCAGACCAAATCCGACGACGCCTCGGGTGCGGTCTGAGCCTCAATCAATGCCGAGGGAGCGGATCGGCCGGGCAAGGGCAAAGGGCAGGCCGCTCATCAGCGCTTCCAGCATCCGCAAATCCTGAAAATCACCATTGAGCGAAAGCCGGGGCAGGCTCCACATGCGCCGCGCGTGGCCGGGATGGATCATCCCCTTGCGCGTTGTGGTGGCGGAGCGGAAGCCGAGTGCTTGTGCCAGCGCAAAATCGCGCGGGCCGGCGGAGCCGGGGTCTCCATAGGGGTAGGAGAAGTGGCGCGGGCGATAGCCAAGCTCGGTCTCCATCCGGGCGATGCCTTTTTCAATATCGAGGCGGGCGTCGCGGGCGGAAAGGCGGGCCTGTGCGAAATGGGCAGCGGTATGCGCCTCAACGCTTGCGAGCGGATGGGCGGCGAGGGTGCGTACCTCATCCCAGTTGAGCGCGAGTTCGCGGGTCAACTCTCGCATGTCGATGCCATGAGCTTCCGCAAGCCCGCGCACCTTTGCGCGTAAATCTTCTTCCGGCAATTCGCGCAGCGGCCAGTAGATGCGCTTCCAGGCGGCGTTCTTTTCTTCAGACGTCCGCGTGGGCAGACGCAGCGGCCCGTCCGGCATGTCGATTGCCACTTCATCTGCCTTTGCGATCACACGCTCCAGCGCCACCCACCAGATTTCGGCATCGCCATCCGGCAGGCCGGTGGTGAGATAGAGGGTGAAGGGAGTGTCGTGGCGGGCAAAGACGGGAAGGGCGTCTGTCAGATTGTCGCGGTAGCCGTCATCCAGCGTGAAGACAGCGAACCGCTCCGAGCAATCGCCTTCTTCAATCCGCGTAACGGCTTCATCAAGGCTCACGCAGCGATAGCCGCGGTCTTTTACGAAGCGGATCGTGCGGTCGAGGAAAGACGGCGTGATTTCGAGAATTCGGTTCGGTGCGAAGGCCTTGCCCTCATCCTCGCGCACCCGATGCAGCATGAAGATGACGCCCATGCCTGCGAGTGATTTCGGCGCGAGGCGGCAGGCGCCGCTCGACTGGAGGGCGAGCAGGGCCTTTCCCATCAGCGATGGTCTTTGCACAGGGGTGGAGCGGGCTTCCTCGATCATGCGGCGCAGTTTGCCCTGCAAAGGTTAACGACGTGCAACTTGCACGGCGCTTGCAACGACAGGGGCAGATGGCATGACGCGTCCAGAATCGGGAAACGATCGCTCGCGCCATGCCGCAAAGAGACATACAGCAAGGCGAGGCCCCCTATGACGCCGCTGACCACCGCGTTTGAGCGTTTTACCGATTTGGCCGGTTTCACGATCGGCAGACAGGCTGAAAACAGCCCTGTGCGCCAGCAAAACCGCGCCGGACGCCCGGAAATCCTGCTCTCGGTCCATGAAGATATCGAGCCGCTGAAGGAAGTCTGGCAGGCGCTGGAACGTGACGGCGACGGCACGCCTTTCCAGAGCTATCTTTGGGTTTCCGCATGGCAGCGCCATATCGGGACGAAGCAGGGCATTCGTCCCGCGATTGTCGTGGGATGGGACAATGAAGGCGGTGCGCTTTTCATCTTTCCGCTCGGTGTGCAGCGCGGCTTTGTCTGCAACAAGCTCGTCTGGCTCGGTGGCGACATCACGGATTATCAGGGGCCGCTGCTCGCCAGGAATTTCGTCTGGCATGTAAGCCCGGCGCAGTTTCCGAACCTCTGGGCCGATATTCGTGAGATGCTGCCCATTCACCATATGGCGGCGCTGAGCCGGATGCCGGAGCGCATTGGCGGGCAGGCCAACCCTTTCATGACGCTGGGTGGCCTTCGTCGTCACGCTTCCTCGGCGCACTGCACGGTGCTGAAGGAAGATTGGGCGACCTATTACAATGAGAAGCGCTCTTCCGGCAGCAAGAAGCGCGACAAGCAGAAGCGCCGCAAGCTGGAAGAGCTGGGAGAGGTTTCCTTCGTCACGCCCGCCACGGCGGAAGAGCGGGTTGCGTGTTTCGATGCGCTTGCCAAGCAGAAATCAGTCGCCTTTGCGCGGATGGGCGTTGCCAATTTCTTCGAGAAGCCCGGCCATCTCGATTTCTACCGCGACCTCGCGACCAACCCGGAGGCGGAAGAGCTTTTCCATCTCAGCCATATGCGCGTCGGCGACACGGTGGCCGCTACAAGCTGCGGGCTCAGCTTCGGCGGGCGCTACCACTACATCCTCGCGGCCTATGACGAGACGGCGGAGACTGCGCGTTTCAGCCCCGGCATGGCACAGCTCATGGAACTGATGGCCCATGCCACGGAAGAGGGCCACACCGTTTTCGACTTCACGATCGGCGATGAGGCCTACAAGGAGCAGTGGTGCGAGCTCGAAGTGCCGCTCTATGACCATTTCGAGCCGGACACTTTTGCAAGCTGGGCCGTTCTGGGGCCGAAGATTGCCTATCTTCGGGCTAAACGTTTCATCAAGCAGACGCCGGTATTGTGGCAAGGGTTTACCCGGTTGCGTGCCGCGTTCGGTGGGTTTTTCTCGGCACATACTGCCCGGGCGTAAGGGCTATGACGATGATTTCCGCCGCTGCTTTGCCGCAACCTCTCAGACGGGCTGCCGGTCCGCTCATAGCGCGTCTTCAGGACGGGCATCTGAGCGGGGTCGTGCGCGGCGCTGCCTTTGTCATGGGTATTCGCATCGCGGGTGCGGCTATTGCGCTTCTGAGCCAGGTGCTGCTCGCGCGCTGGATGGGTGCCTTCGAGTACGGTATTTTTTCTTATGTCTGGGTATGGGTCATCATGCTCGGCATTGTGGTGCCGCTCGGCTTCGGCACCTCGGTTCTGCGGTTCATTCCTGAATATCGGACGAAGGAACGCTGGGCGCGTCTGACGGGCTTCATCCGCGCGTCGCTTGGTGTGGTGCTGCTCTCCGGCTTCGTGGCGGCGCTCGCTGGTCTGCTGCTGCTGTGGAGTCTGCGCGGGCACATCGAAAGCTATTATGTCTGGCCGCTTGCGCTCGCCCTTTTTTGTGTGCCTGCCTTTGCCATGACGGACTGGCAGGAGGGTGCGGCGCGCGCCTTTGGCTGGGTGAACCTCGCCTATATTCCAGCCTATATTCTGCGCCCGCTTCTGATTGTGCTTGCAGCAGGCGCGCTGCTTTTTGCGACGGGCGGTGCAACGGCCATGCAGGTCACGCTTGGCGCGCTTGGAGCCTCGGTGCTGACGGTGATCGGCCAGCGGATTTTCTTCATGCGCCGTTTGCGGCAAGCCGTTCCGGCGGCAAAGCCCGTCTATCACACGAAATACTGGGTTGCGGTTTCGACGCCGCTCGTGCTCGTCGAAGGCCTTTATCTGCTGATGACGAATACCGACATCGTTCTGCTCGGCTATTTCGTTGATCCCGATCAGGTTGGCTTTTATTTCGCGGCAACGCGCATCGCCAATCTTATGGCCTTCATCTTCTTCTCGCTGAACGCTCTCGCCGTGCCGAAATTTGCAGAGCTGCATGGCGCGGGCAAGCATCAGGAATTGCAGCGCTTTGTGCGTGGTGTCATTCACGCGATGTTCTGGCCGACGCTCCTCGCCGGTGTGGCGTTGCTGCTTGTCGGCGAATTTGTGCTCGAGCTTTTCGGTGAAGGGTTCGAGACGGGCTATCCAGTGCTTGTCGTTCTGATGCTTGGTTTCCTTGCGCGCTCCGCGACGGGCCCCACCGAATATCTGCTCAACATGACCGGCAATCAGAACATCGTTGCCGTCATCTATGCGGCGGCGGCCATTGGGAATATCGGGCTAAACCTGCTTCTGATCCCGAGCTACGGGACGATGGGCGCGGCGTCCTCGACGGCGATTTCGGTTCTGATCGCGACGCTTTGCCTCGCGATGGTGGTTCGCCGCCGCCTTGGCATCACTGCATTCATCTTGTCGGTCGGGCGCGGCTGCGCACAACAATCTGCCTGAGTGAAGGAAAGTTCTGTGACTGATATTGGCCGTCCTCCCTTTCGCTTTCGACTTCCGGTTCGCTCACAGAGCATCAACAGCGAGCTTTCCGTGGTCACACTTTCCCATGCCGCGCGTTTTCTGCATGAGAGCCCGCCCAGTGCCGACATCATCATTCTGGAAAGTGCCGATGCGCTGACGCCTTACCTGGCGGAGCTTGAGGCGCTGAGTGCTGCTTCTGCGGATACGAACAGCCAGTTTGAAGCCTATTCGCTGACGGCGGCGATGGAGCATCTGAAAGGCGGCTCGAAGGTGCGGGTGGCACTGGTATGGACTGACGCTGGTGAAGGAGGATCGCGCCAGCTGATCGGTGCCTTTCCCTATTTGGCGTCGTTCGGTTTCTTCGGCCTGCCGCTGCCGGTCTGGCGCGTCTGGTATCACATCCATTCCTATATCTGCACGCCGCTGCTGCGCGCGGGCCATGAGCGCCACGCGCTGCGGCACTTCCTCGCGCTTGCCGATATGCGCGGCGTGGCTTCCGTCGAATTTCCCATGTTTGACGCGGGAAGTGCGTTCGAGGCGGCGCTTGAAGAAGTGACGGCCCGGCAGGCGCGGTTCGTTGCTGAAACGGATCGTCACGAGCGGGCCTTTATTTCTTCTGATCTCACGGAAGAGGAATATCTCGCTACCCATATCCGCAAGAAGAAGCGCAAGGAGTTCAACCGCCTTTGGAACAGACTTTCCGAGCTGGGTGAACTCAGCTTCTCTGTTGATGACGGGTCGGATGTCGAAGGCTGGCTGAAGCGCTTTCTGGCGCTTGAAGCGGCTGGCTGGAAAGGCAAGCGCGGCACCGCGCTCAAGGTCGATCCCGATCAGCGCGCCTATTTCGAGAAGATCTGCCGGGGTGCGCAGCTGCAGGGCAAGCTGCATTGCACGGAGCTCTCGCTCGATGGCAAGGCGCTCGCCATGTTGACGAGCTTCCGCGCCGGACGCGGCCTCTACACATTCAAGATCGCGTTTGACGAGGAATATGCGCGCTATTCGCCCGGTGTGCTGCTGATGCTGAAGCTGATCGGCGTGGTGCAGGGTGATGAGCGCATCGACTGGGCGGATTCCTGTGCCGTGCCCGATCACCCGATGATCGACCATATCTGGGCCGAGCGCCGCGCCATGCGCAGCGTGCTTGTCGCCGGTAGCGGTCTGCTCGGCCGCCCCGCCACACGCTATCTGACATTTGCAATCAAATCCGAGGCTCTGCTGCGCGCGAAGCTTCGGACCTATTACCACGCGTTCCGCAAGGAGATGGAAAATGACAAGGCTGATTGAGGTTTCGCGCGAGAGTGTCACAGACCCGATGCCGAGGGAAAGCTTCCGTGTCGCGCATCGGCTTGCAGATCATCCGCTGTTCAAGCTTGATCGTCTGGCGCGTCTCGCGGCATCGCTGCCTGCCGATCAGGTGGAGTTCAACGGGCCGGTTGCGCCCAATCAGGACCCGAACCTGACGCCGTCAAACGGCATGACGCCGGAAGAAACGGTGCGCCGCATCGAAGAAGCGAAGTCCTGGATGGTGCTGAAGAATGTCGAGTGCGACCCCGAATACAAGGCGCTGCTCGATGCCTGTCTCGATCAGGTGGCCGAGCAGACGGGTGGGCTGATGGGCGGTGCGCGCCAGCGTCAGGCATTCATCTTTGTCACGTCGCCCGGCAATGTGACGCCGTTCCATTCGGATCCCGAACTCAATTTCCTGCTTCAGATTCGCGGCAACAAGCGCATGTCGCTTTTCGATGCCAAGGACCGCGAGATCGTGAGCGAAGCGGACTCGGAGCTTTATCCGGGCAAGCATCGCAACCTGCCTTATGAGGAGAAGTTCGAAGAGAAGGCGACGCACCAGCATATCGAGCCGGGCGAAGGCATTTTCGTGCCGATCTTCGCTCCGCACTGGGTACAGAACGGCAATGAAGTGTCGGTGTCCTTTTCGATTACATGGCACACGGAAGAAACCGAGCGGCTGGTGAAGCTCGCTTATATCAACGCCATACTGCGCCGGTTTGGCTGGGCGCAGGCGGAAGCCGGTGAACGCCCGCTTTGGGATGATGTGAAGGTTGCCGCATATAACGTTCTCCGTCCGATCTATGACGGTGTGAAGCGGCTGGTGGGTGGCCGTTACGCGGCGCTTGCACTTTTCTTCGGGCGGAAGGCACCTGCTGCCACTGCGGCAGGCTGATGCGGCAGGCTACCGCGCCGCTACCATGCGGCGCGGGGCCTGCGCCCCATAGGCCTCGATCGGCTCGGCAGCATAGCGGCTGTAGCGCTTCAGATTTACCTGTGTCAGCAGAATACCGACCCGGCGGCTGCTTGCAGCCGAGAGAAGCTTCAGCGCGCGGGCCACGAGCTTGCGGTCCGTGTCTGCCCATTTCACGGTGAGCACGGTCACATCGGCGAGCTTCGCCAGCACCTGCGCATCTGCCGTGGCGAGTGCGGCAGGTGAATCGATAATCACATAGTCATAGGTCTGCTGAAGCGCTGTCAGCACCCATTGCATCTGCGAGGAGGCAAGGGCGGCAGTCGGGTTTGGCACATTTGTGCCTGCCTGAATGACATGCGCCTGCGTCAGCGGATCCTTGCGGATGACATGATGAAATCCTGCGCGGCCCATCAGCATGTCGGTGAGGCCCGGTTGCCGCATGACGCCGAGTGTGTCCTGCACGGCGGAAGCGTGAAGATCAGCATCGACAATGATGGTGCGGTAGCCGCCCATCGCGAAGGCGCGGGCAAGGCTTACGGCCGTTGTCGTCTTGCCTTCGCCGGGGACGGCGGAGGTGACAAGCACCTTTTGCGCGCGGCGTTCACCTACACGGGCAAGCAGGACGTGGCCCTGCAGGGTACGGATCGCCTGTGCGTAGATGCCGGCCGGATTGCGGAGAATTTCGCCCGCCGCCTGCGAGCGCGACGCATGCGGTTCGGCTTCCGGCAGAAGGCCCAGAAAAGGCATGCCCGTTGCGCGCTCGATCTGTTCACCGGTGCGGAAGCCACGCTGGAAGACTTCGAGCAGGAAAGCGACGCAGAACGCGAATATGAGACCGGCAAGCGCGGCGAAGGTGATGGCAGACTGAGTGCGCGGGAAACTCGGCTCGGTCGGTTGCTGCGCACGGGAGACGATACGAGCATTGGCGGCAGAAGCATCCGCCTCGGCGCGCGCATTTGCCTGCTGATATCGGAGCAGGAAGGATTCAAGAAGCGCCCGGTTCGTATCCGCCTCGCGCTGGAGCGCACGGAGTTTCACTTCATCCTGATTGATCTGTCCCATGCGGCGCTGGAAGCGGTCGAGGCTCGTGCGCAGCGAGTTCACGCGTGCAGCGGCAACGCGGGCTTCATTTTCAAGCGCCTCGATGATCTTGTGGACTTCCTTTTCGATCTGCTGCTGAAGATCCGCGAGGTTGGCTTGCGTCTCCTGCATCTTTGGATGCGTCGGGAGAAGCGTCTCGGACATTTGCGCAAGCTCGGCCCGCAGCTTCACTTCTTCCTGACGCAGACTCTGGATCAGCGGCGACTGGAGCACTTCCGCCGCCGTGTTGACGGCCTGACCGGAGGCGAGAAGCGTGCGTGCATTGCTGAGTTTTGCCTGCGCCGCCGCGCGATCCGCCTCAGCCTGCGAAAGCTGGCTGTTCAGTTCGGTAAGCTGCTGCTGGGGCAGGGTCGAGCCATTGGTGAGAAAGAGACCGGATTGTGCCCGGAAGGCTTCCACGGCGGCTTCTGATGCCTGCACTTTCTGACGCAATTCCTCGATCTGGTCGGCGAGCCATTTCGTCGCCTCAGTCGTCACATCGGTACGGCGCTCGATCTGCTGGGCGATGTAAAGTTCGGCCAGACGGTTCGGCACAACCGCTGCCATGCGCGGATCGGCAGAGGTGAAAACAATCGCGATCACGCGAGAATTCGCCTTCTGATAGACCTCAAGGCGCGACAGCACGACATCGGTGATGACTTCGATATCTGTCTGCGGGTTGCGCTCGCGCATGCCGAAGGCAATGGCGATGCGCCCGAAAAAGCCGGGAGCGTTGAGCGCGGGATTGAATTCGGGGTTCGCTGCAAGTCCGAGATCGGCGATAAGCCGCGCAATGAGCGGGCGCGAGGTCAGGACCTGAATTTCGCTTTGCAGTGTTTCGAGATCAGGCTGGGACGGAAGGTTCTGATCGTCGAAGCTCGAAATCTCGCCGGAGCGCGGCGAGAGCAGCACGCGAGTTTCAACCGTATAGGTGGGCGTTGCCGTCACGATCCAGAAGATCGCAACGACCATGAAAGCCGCAAACGCACACAGAATGATGTGCTTGCGCGCCCATATGCCACGCAGCACTTCCCAAGGCGAGATATCGCCGATTGCATTTTCATCGGGAACCGACCGCCGCCGATCACCGAACGAAACGAGAGAACTGGTCTCGATGCTGCTCATGCCTTCCGCTCACAGGCGTCAGCGCAGCCGGGCCCGGCCGCGTTCTGACGTGGATGCAAGTAGAAGGGCTTTTGGTAACAGAAGCCTTAACGCGAAACAGTATATGGAGCGATTTGTCGCGGGTTTCCGCGTGAATCCCATCTCGAGGACAGGCCTGGCCCGGACGAAATTGCCAAAAAATTAACCCTTACGGCTCTAGCTTTCGGTCAGGAATGTCCCCGTCTGGAAAGTGAGAGATGATGAAGCTCCGCAGTGTCTTCATCCTTTTGATGACCCTCTTTGTGGCATCATGCGCGCCGCGCGGCATCATTGCCGAGCGTCCGGTGCCGACAGGTGCCGAGGTCTATTATCTCGACACGGGCGATCAGCTCCGCGTAACCGTCTTTGGTCAGCCGGACCTGAGCGGCGAGTACACGGTGGACAGCACAGGCGCCATTTCCGTGCCGCTGCTTCCGCCCATATATGCGCGCGGGCTGACGGCAGAGGAGTTTGAGGCGGCGCTGGAAGCCGAGCTTGGCGCGCGCCTTCTGCGCAATCCCAATGTCAGTATTCAGGTCACGCAGTTCCGGCCCTTCTATATTCTGGGCGAGGTGCAGACGCCGGGTAAGTATCCTTATGTGAACGGCATGACGGTGCAGAACGCAGCGGCGATTGCGGGCGGCTTCACCTATCGCGCGAACAAGGACCGCATCACGATCACACGCACCAGAGGCGACCGCATCGTGGAAATCGGCGTTGACAGCACGGCGGTGGTGATGCCGGGCGACACGATCCTCGTCAAGGAACGGTTCTTCTGATGGAGAAGACGGGGCAGGGCGAGCGGCGGGTGCTGCATATCATGCGCCTGCCCATGGGCGGGCTTTTTCGCCATGTTCGTGACCTTGTCATCGGCCAGCGTGAAGAGGGCATCGAGGTCGGCGTCGTCAGCGCCGCGCCACCGGATGACGGCATTTCAGCAGAACGGCTCGCGCTGCTTGAGCGCCATTGCAGCCTTGGGCTGCATCTGCTTTCCATGCCGCGCCTGCCGGGGCTTGGTGATGTCGTGAACATTCGCCATGTCGGTGCGCTGGCGCATCGGCTGAAGCCGAATGTGCTGCATGGTCATGGAGCAAAGGGTGGGCTGCTTGCTCGCCTTGCGCCTGCACCGCACGATACGCTCCGGGTCTATACGCCGCATGGCGGCTCGCTTCACTATGAGGCGACAAGCCTTCAGGGCTTTGCCTATCTCACCGCCGAACGCGCAATGCGCGCCCGCACTCATGGCGTGATCTTCGAGTCCGCTTTCAGTCAGAAAGCCTATCTGGCAAAGGTGGGTGAAGCGAAAGGCGTCACCGCCGTCATTCATAATGGCGTGTCGGATGAGGAGTTTACACTTGTCGAGCGGGCAGACGATGCCGCCGATTTCCTGTTCATCGGTGAATTGCGGATGCTGAAAGGTGTCTCGACGCTGATCGAGGCCGCCACGCTTCTCGCGCGTTGCGTTCATATCCGCATTGTCGGCGCAGGGCCGGATCGCGCTCGCTTTGAAGAAATGGCGAAGGCGGCGGGCGATCATGTGCGCATCGAGTTTCTGGGGGCGATGCCAGCGCGTGAGGCCTTCAAACTCGCGAAAATCGCGGTGATGCCGTCTTGGAATGAATCGCTGCCCTATGTCGCGCTGGAAGCAGCAGCGGCAGGCGTTCCCCTCATAGCGACCGATGTTGGCGGGATACCGGAGATATTTGGCCCGCTTTCCGCACATCTTGTACCGCCGCGGGATGCGGCTGCGCTTGCGGGGGCGATGGAAGCCGCGCTTACCGACCTTGATGCGACAAGGACCATTGCGATGCGGCTTCGTTCCCGCGTTGCCGAGCATTTTTCCGCAAGTCGCATGGTTGCGGAGATCGACGCCTTCTACACAAAGCTTGCCGCGCGGGGGCGTGGTCTTTCCGATGCCGCTTTGCTGATGGGGGATGATGCGCGGCTCACAAAGGTGGGGCGCTGACATGGATGGCTGGCAGATAGACAGCTTTCGTGCGCCGCAAGGCACCGCCCGGCGGCCAATGGCAGTGCAGCTTGCCGAGATGCTTGTCATGCTGGTTCTGCTGACGAGCTTTTACGTCAAGTCACAGGCGGGGCAGGAGCAGCCCACGCCCTATGACATGCTGATGGTCGGCACGGTCGGGCTGCTCTTCATGTTCGGACTTCGTCTGCCGCGCGGGCTTGGCTGGCCTGCGGCGCTCTGGGGCTTTATCATCATCGGCTA
>ENA-UOVV01001578-UOVV01001578.1-compost-metagenome-genome-assembly--contig:-NODE-1578-length-15980-cov-14.029702_pt1 | contig 15980 bp, 11 predicted proteins | sample MGYA00238155_ERZ761577 | MGnify/ENA primary metagenome ERZ761577 (study PRJEB28898, sample SAMN06268775) | compost metagenome | isolation source: Emeryville, CA | place: USA:Emeryville, CA | collected...
AGGCCGGCCAGCTGCTCTTCCCCGCGATCAACGTCAACGACTCGGTCACCAAGTCGAAGTTCGACAACAAGTACGGCATCCGCCACTCGCTGCCGGACGGCATCAACCGCGCGACCGACATCCTCATGGGGGGCAAGGTCGCCTTCGTCGCGGGCTACGGCGACGTCGGCAAGGGCGCCGCGGAGGCCTTCCGCGGCCAGGGAGCGCGCGTCATCGTCTCCGAGATCGACCCCATCTGCGCCCTGCAGGCCGCGATGGACGGCTACCAGGTCGCGCGCATCGAGGACGTCCTCGACGAGGCCGACTTCTTCATCACGACGACGGGCAACAAGGACGTCATCACCGCCGAGCACCTGTCCCGCATGAAGGACAAGGCCGTGGTGGGCAACATCGGCCACTTCGACAACGAGATCGACATCGCGGGTCTGTCCGCTATCCCGGGCGTCAAGCGCACCGAGATCAAGCCGCAGGTGCACGAGTGGACCTTCCCGGCCGACGAGGAGCGCCCCGAGCGCTCGATCATCGTGCTCTCCGAGGGCCGCCTGCTGAACCTCGGCAACGCGACGGGCCACCCGTCCTTCGTCATGAGCAACTCCTTCTCGAACCAGGTGATCGGCCAGATCGAGCTCTTCACCAAGCGCGAGGAGTACCCCGTGGGCGTCTACCGCCTGCCCAAGGTGCTCGACGAGAAGGTTGCCCGCCTGCATCTCGACGCCCTCGGCGTCCGGCTCACCGAGCTCACCAAGGAGCAGGCCGAGTACCTCGGCATCGACGTCGCGGGCCCCTTCAAGCCCGAGCACTACCGCTACTGAACCTCTCGCGGGACGGCGGGGCCGGGCGTCGCACGCCCGGCCCCGCCGGACCCGCGGCCCTGCCACCGACGGAGAACCCGTGCACCTGCTCGCGAACCTCTCGCTGAAGAACCGGGCGCTCATCGCGCTCGTGACCGTCGTGATGGCGGTGTTCGGCTCGATCTCCTTCGGCTCGCTCAAGCAGGAGCTCATCCCCTCCCTCGAGCTGCCCCAGCTCGCGGTCATCACGCAGTACCCGGGCGCCTCGCCCGAGGTCGTCGCGCAGGACGTCACGGGCACGCTCGAGCAGGCGCTCCAGGCTGTCCCTGGTCTGCAGGGGACGAGCGGCACCTCCTCGACGGGAGTCTCGCTCGTCATGGCGGAGTTCGAGTACGGCACCGACGTCGCCACCGTCGAGCAGAAGATGAACCAGGCCATCGGCCGGGTGCGCTCCTTCCTGCCCGAGGGCACCGACCCGCAGGTCCTCGCGCTCTCCCTCGACGACTTCCCGATCCTGCAGATCGCCGTCTCCTCCGAGGACCCGGAGACCCTCGCGGCGCGCCTCGACGACATCGTCGTCCCGGCGATCGAGCGCCTCGACGGGGTGGGCCAGGCAACCGTCGCGGGCGCTGCCGGTCCGCGCGTCGAGATCACTCCCGACGACGCCGCGCTCGCGGCGATCGGGCAGTCGCGCGCCGCGATCGCCCCGCTGCTCATGGCCAACGGCGTGGTCACCTCGGGCGGGCTGCTCGAGGACGACGGGCAGTCCCTCGCGGTCCAGCTCGGCTCGCGGCTCGACTCGGTCGAGGAGATCGCCGCGCTGCCGCTCGTCACCGAGCAGGGCCCCGTGGCCCTCGAGGACCTCGCCGAGGTCGAGCTCACGACGGACGCCCTGACCTCCTACTCCCTCGTCGACGGCGTGCGCTCCCTGACGCTGTCCGTCACGAAGCTGCCCGACGCGAACACCGTCGAGGTCTCCGAGGCAGTCCGAGACCTGCTGCCCGAGCTGCAGGCGCAGCTGCCCGGCGCCCAGCTCGACGTGCTCATCGACCAGGCCCCCTTCATCACCGAGTCGATCTCCTCCCTCGCGATCGAGGGCGGGCTCGGCCTCGTGTTCGCCGTCGTCGTCATCCTGCTGTTCCTGCGCTCGGCGCGCGCGACGCTCGTCACGGCGATCTCGATCCCGCTGTCGATCATGGTCGCCTTCGTGGGCATGAACGCCGCGGGCTACACGCTCAACATCCTCACGCTCGGCGGCCTGACGATCGCGATCGGGCGCATCGTCGACGACTCGATCGTCGTGATCGAGAACGTCGAACGGCACATGGAGTACGGCAAGGACCGCGTGCGGACGATCGTCGACGCCGTGCGCGAGGTCGCCGGCGCCATCACGGCCTCGACCGTGACCACCGTGGTGGTGTTCCTGCCGATCGCCCTCGTGGGTGGGCTCGCGGGAGAGCTCTTCGCCCCCTTCGCCTTCACCGTCGCGATCGCGATGGGCGCCTCCCTGCTCGTCGCGCTGACGATCGTGCCCGTGCTCGCGTACTGGTTCCTCTCGCGCCAGCACGCCGGTGAGGTGCGCCCCGCGCCGACGACGCCCGCCGAGCGCCTCGCCGAGCTGCGCTCGACCTCCGCGCAGGACTCCGCAGCGCTCCAGCGCGGCTACCGCCGCACGATCGACTGGGTGCTCGGGCACCGGTGGGTCACCCTCGCGGTCGCCGTCCTCGTGCTCGTGGGCACGGGCGCGATGGCCCCGCTGCTCAAGACCAACTTCCTCGGCGACTCCTCGCAGGGCACGATCGGCGTGACGCAGTCCGTCGCTCCGGGCACCTCCCTCGAGCTGCAGCTCGAGACCGCGCAGGAGGTCTCCACCGCGATCCAGGCCGTCGAGGGGGTCGAGCTCGTCCAGGCGACCCTCGGCTCGAACGACTTCTCGGTGATCTTCGGCGGTGGCTCGGAGTCGATCACCTACTCCGTCGTCCTCGCGGACGACGCCGAGGCCGGCGAGGCGAGCGAGGCCGTGCGCGAGGCCCTGTCCGGGCTCGTCGCGCCCGAGGACCTCCAGGTCTCCGCCTCGGGGGGCATGGGCTTCTCGAACGACGTCGAGATCCTCGTGACCGGTCCCGACCAGGCCTCGATCGACGAGGGCACCGAGCAGATCGCTGCGGCGCTCGCGGCGCTGCCCGAAGCCGTGCAGGTCTCGACCTCGCTCTCCGAGGCGCGCCCCACGCTCCAGGTCTCGATCGACCGCGAGGCCGCCGCGCGCGTGGGCTTCACCGAGGTGCAGCTCGGCCAGCTGCTCGCGGGCGCGCTCACCCCGCAGCAGATCGGCCAGGTCACCCTCGAGGACACGAGCATGGGCGTGTACCTCGCGCCCACCGAGCCCCCCGCCTCCGTGGAGGCGCTGCGCTCGCTCCCCGTGCCCACCGTGGCCGGGATCGTGCCGCTCAGCGAGCTGGCCGAGGTCGAGATCGTCGACGGGCCCGTCGCTGTCTCGACGATCGACACGCGCCGCAACGCGAGCGTCTCGGTGACCCCGGCCTCCGACGACATCGGCCAGGCGAGCACCGCGGTGGACCAGGCTCTCGCCGAGCTCGAGCTCCCCGAGGGCGTGCAGGCCGAGATCGGCGGCATCACCGCCGAGCAGAGCGAGGCCTTCGAGCAGCTCGGTCTCGCGATCCTCGCGGCGATCCTCATCGTGTACGTCGTGATGGTCGCGACCTTCCGCTCGCTGCTGCACCCCTTCCTGCTGCTCGTGTCGATCCCCTTCGCGGCGACCGGCTCGATCCTGCTGCAGGTCGCCACGGGCATCCCGCTCGGGGTCGCCTCGCTCATCGGCGTGCTCATGCTCGTGGGCATCGTCGTGACCAACGCGATCGTGCTCATCGACCTCGTCAAGCAGTACCGCGAGGCAGGGCTCGGGATGGACGAGGCCCTGCGCCTCGGTGCGACGAGGCGCGTGCGGCCCGTCGTGATGACGGCCCTCGCGGCGATCCTCGCGATGGCGCCCATGGCGATCGGCGTCACGGGGCACTCAGGCTTCATCTCCCAGCCCCTCGCGCTCGTCGTCGTCGGCGGCCTGTTCTCCTCGACCGTCATGACGCTCGTGGTGCTCCCGACGATCTACCACCTCGTCGAGTCGCCGCGCGAGCGCCGGGCGCTGCGCAAGGCGGAGCAGGCCGCGGCCGCCGAGGAGCCTGAGGGCGAGGTCGCCACCGCTCGAGCCTGAGCGCCGGGCGCCCGGACCCGGCTCGGTCCGCAGGAGCGGCTCAGCTCTCCGGGTCGGCGACCGCGTGCGGGAGGCGGTGCAGGAGGATCGCCTCGGCGTCGCGCGCCTGGGCGTGCCGCAGGTTCGCGGCGAGCTCGCGGTCGCGACGCTCGGCGAGCACGGCCGCGAGGAAGAACTCGGGGTGCGTGCCCGGCGGGGGAGCGGGGGCGACGAAGCGCGCGACCTGGGCCGCGAGCTCGGTGCCCATCTGCACGCGGGACTCGGGGTGCAGGGTCGCGGTCCGCGCGAGGAACTGGCGAGCGGCCAGCGCGAGACCGTCGGGCAGTCGGCGCATGTCTGCCGCGCGCGCCCAGCCTGCGAGCTGGGGCGGCATGCGCAGCGCGGTGTCGACCTTGGCCCCGCGGCTCACCCGCACCGCGTAGGTGCCCGCGAGGATGTCCCCGACGCGCTTGCCGCGCGGGTGGACGAGCGAGGTGATCACCGCCGCCGAGGCGACCGTGAGCCACAGCTCGCCGACGCCCGCGAGGGCACGGACGAAGGCGTGGCGGAAGCGGATGGGACCGCCGTCGTCGCGCACGATGCGCACTCCCGTCGCGAGCTTGCCGATCGAGCGACCCCGGGAGAGGGTCTCGATCACGGTCGGTGCGATCACGGTGATCGTCGCGATCGCCGCGATGCTCACGGCGTTCGAGAGCCCCGGGGAGAGGTCCGCGGCCGTCGCCGCGAGCACCCCGAGCATGAGGCCGTAGCCCGCGACGAGGTAGACGACGGCGTCGACGAGACCGCCCAGCACCCGCACGCCGAAGGACACCGGCCGGGCGTCGAGAAGGACGCCCTCGCCGGTGAGGATCTCGTCAGTGGCCACGTGCACCTTCCTCCCGTCGCTATGGCAGGGTATCCGGCGTGGACCTCGACGCCTTCACGACGGCGCGCAGCGAGCGCTGGGCACGCCTCGACGAGCTCGCCCGGGCTCGACGGCTGAGCGGCGCCGAGGCCGACGAGCTCGTGCGGCTCTACCAGGCCACCGCGACCGACCTCTCGCAGGTCCGCGCGGCGGCCCCGGACCCGAGCACCGTCACCCACCTGTCCCAGCTGCTCGCCCGCGCGCGCGTCGCGATCGCCGGGGCGCACGAGCCCTCGTGGCGCGACGTCGTGCGCTTCCTCGTGGTCTCCCTGCCTGCGGCCTTCTTCCGGGTGCGCTGGTGGACGGTGGGCGTGATGCTCGGCTTCCTCGTGATCGGCTCGCTCGCGGGCTGGACCGTCTACTCCGACTCCGCGGTGCTCAACGCCTTCATGGACCCCGTGGACCAGGAGGAGTACGTCAACAACGCCTTCGCCTCGTACTACGACCCGGGCGTGGGCTTCGCGGCGATGGTGTGGACCAACAACGCGTGGATCGCCGCGCAGTGCGTGGGCCTGGGCATCAGTGGCGTATGGCCCGTGGTCGTGCAGCTGCAGAACGCCGTCAACGTGGGAGCCGTGGGCGGGATGATGGCGCACCACGGAGCGCTCGACGTCTTCCTGAGCCTCATCGCCCCGCACGGGATGCTCGAGCTCACGGCCATCTGGATCGCCGGTGGAGCGGGGTTGCGGCTCTTCTGGACGATGCTCGTGCCCGGGCCGCGCCCGCGCGGTCGCGCCCTCGCGGAGGAGGGGCGCGCGCTCTTCACGGTCGCGATCGGGCTCGTGGGCGTGCTCGGCGTCTCGGGGCTCGTCGAGGGCTTCGTGACGGGCTCGGGACTGCCCTCGTGGCTCAAGATCACGATCGGAGCGATCGTCCTCGCGGCCTACTGGGTCTACACGCTCGTGCTCGGCCGGCGCGCGGTCGCGGCGGGGGAGACGGGCGACCTCGACGAGGAGCGGGCCGGGGCGCGCGTGCCGCTCGCCGCCTGAGCCTCACGACGGCGGCGCGCCGCTAGAGCTTCCCGGCGGCCTTGAGCGCGAGGTACGCGTCGGCGAGCCTCGGTGCGAGGTCCTCGGGCAGGGCGTCGACCACCTCCGCGCCGCGCTGACGCAGGCGCACGACGACGGCGGCCCGCTCGAGCTCTCCACGTTCGGCCGCTGCCGCGTCGAAGACCGCGTGGGCGTCCGCGCGGCCCTCGCGCAGCGCGTCGACCTCAGGGTCGCGCACCGAGGCGACGAGCACCTGGTGGTCGAGGCGCGCGACGGCCTCGAGGAGCCCGGACTCGACGGCCGAGGGCTCGATCGCGGTGAGCAGCACGACGAGCGCGCGCTGCGAGAGCCGCTCCTGGATCACGGCGGTCGCGCCCACCCAGTCGGTCTCGGTGAGCTCTGGCTCGACCGTCGCGAGGGCCTCGGCCAGGGCGGGCATGAGGCGAGCGCCGTGACTGCCCACGACGCGCGAGCGCACGCGCCGGTCGAAGGCGACGAGCTCGACGCGGTCGCCCGCGTGCGAGGCGAGGGCCGTGAGCAGGAGCGCGGCCTCGATCGAGGCGTCGAGTCGCGGGGCGTCGCCCACGCGCAGGGCCGAGGTGCGCGCGGTGTCGAGCAGGATGAGCACGCGGCGGTCCCGCTCGGGGCGCCAGGTGCGCACCACGACCTCGCTGCGGCGCGCGGTGGCCCGCCAGTCGATCGAGCGGACGTCGTCACCGATCACGTACTCGCGCAAGGAGTCGAACTCGGTGCCCTGGCCGCGCACCTGCACCGCGGCCCGCCCGTCGAGCTCGCGCAGGCGCGCGAGCCGGCTCGGCAGGTGCTTGCGCGAGGCGAACTCGGGCAGCACGCGCAGCCGGGCGGGGACCTCGTGCGAGGCCTGGCGTCCCGCGAGGCCCGCGGGGCCGAGGGAGCGGATCGTCACGCGGTCCGCGAGGCGGTCGCCCCGACGGGTGGCGAGCAAGGGCGTGCGCAGCCGCACCGACTCGCCCTCGGGCAGGGTCACCTGGTGCCGGTTCTCCGTGGCCCCCGCGGAGGGCTGCCACGCGTCCCGCACGATCCCGGTGAGTCGGCGCCCCGAGGTGTTCGTGAGCGTGAGCTCGCTCGTCGCGGGCTCGGTGAGGCGCACCGAGGCGGGCACGCGGCGGCGCACCACGATGCGCCGCGGGTCGGCCGCGAGGCGCGCGTCGACGAGGCTCGCGAGCACCACGAGCACGAGCCAGGCGATCCAGGTCCCGTGCCGCGGCCAGAGCGCCACGACGGGCACCCCGAGCGCCACGAGGAGGGCAGCGCGCCCTGTCACCACCATGTCAACGGTCCGTCATGTCAGCCGAACGCCTCAGCGCGGGACGGGGACCGCGGCGAGCACCGTGTCGAGCACGGTCTCGGCGTTGACCCCTTCGAGCTCCGCCTCGGGGCGCAGCTGGACGCGGTGACGCAGGGTCGGGTGGGCGAGGGCCTTGACGTCGTCGGGCGTGACGTAGGTGCGGCCCGAGAGCCAGGCCCACGCTCGGGAGCTCGCGAGCAGGGCCGTCGCGCCGCGCGGGGAGACCCCGAGGGACAGCGAGGGCGACTGCCGCGTCGCGCGGCACACGTCGACGATGTAGCCGAGCACCTCGGGGGCGACCGTGACCTGGGCGACCTCGGCGCGCGCGGCCTCGAGCGTTGCCTTGTCCGCGACGGCGCTCACGCCTGCGGCCGCGAGGTTGCGCGGGTCGAAGCCGCTCGAGTGCCGAGAGAGCACCTCGACCTCGTCCGCGCGCTCGGGCAGCGGGAGGATGAGCTTGAGCAGGAAGCGGTCGAGCTGGGCCTCGGGCAGCGGGTAGGTGCCCTCGTACTCGACGGGGTTCTGCGTCGCGATGACGAGGAAGGGGTCGGGCAGCGGGCGAGGCTCGCCGTCGACCGAGACCTGGCGCTCCTCCATGGCCTCGAGGAGCGAGGCCTGCGTCTTGGGAGGCGTGCGGTTGATCTCGTCGGCGAGCAGGAGGTTCGTGAAGACGGGACCCTCGCGGAAGGAGAACTCGGCCGTGCGCGCGTCGTAGACGAGCGAGCCGGTCACGTCACCGGGCATGAGGTCCGGGGTGAACTGCACGCGCTTGGTCCCTAGGTCGAGAGAACCCGCGAGGGTGCGCACGAGGAGAGTCTTGGCGACGCCCGGGACGCCCTCGAGGAGCACGTGACCGCGGCACAGCAGCGCGATGACGAGGCCCGTCACGGCCGCGTCCTGCCCGACGACGGCCTTGGCGACCTCGGTACGGACCTTGCCCAGGCGCTGACGCAGCTCGGCCGAGAGGGCCGACTGCGGGGGCGGGCCCTGGGGGGCCGGGGGTGCGGCGGGCGGGTTCGCGGGAGCCTCGGCCTGGGGCAGCGCAGGCGACTGCTCCGGTGCGGGCTGGGGAGCCGCCGCGGGAGCGGGCTCGGGCTGCGGGGCGGGGGCAGGCTGCTGCGCGGGCGCGCCCTGGGGCGCCTCGGGCACCGCGGCACCCTCCTGCTCGGGCTGGTAGGGCTCCGTCACGGTCGGTTGACCTCGCTTTCCAGGCGGTCGAGTTCCCGGGCCAAGTCTGTCAGCCCGGTGTCGGAGGTGGGGGGAGGCCCGTAGAGCAGGAGCGCGAGCTCCTCTCGGGGGCGGCTGGTGGCGCGGACGAGCTCGTCGAGCACGGCCTCGGCCCCTGCGGAGCGCGGGAGGCCCAGGCGGTGGGCGCAGCGGCTCGCGGCGGCTGCACGCAGAGAGGCGGCGGCCCGGCCGTAGGCGCGGGCGCGCCGGTAGAGGCGACCGCGGCCTCGAGTGGTCTCGGCGGCCTGCACGACGACGGGCAGCGGCTCGGGCACGAGCCGGCCGAGCCGCCTGCCGCGCCACAGCGCGAGGAAGGCCACGAGCACGAGGAGCTGGATCCCGACGAAGCCGACCCACTCGGGCAGCAGGTCGCTGGGCGAGGCCTCGGGCTCCGAGGAGTCCTCGGACCACAGGTCGGCTCGGTCGGGGGTGTACCAGACGAGCTTCTCGTTCGCGCCCAGCAGGTGCAGCGCGAGAGCCGCGTTGCCCTCCTCGACGAGGGCCTCGTTCGTGAGGGGCGCGCCCGTCGCGAGAGCGGAGATCGTGCGGCCTCCCTCGGTCACGACGGCGAGCCCCGCCGCTCCCGAGTCGTCGCGGAAGCACAGCTCGGGCGAAGCGCCCTCGGCTGCGCGGAACCCACCGTTCGCCCACGAGAGCGAGCCCGCAGCCTGCGCCGCGGGGACCGAGCAGCCCGCGGCCCAGGAGCTCTCCGAGCTGCCCCAGGAGTCGTCCCGGAGGAGCTGGGCGGAGTACCAGCCCACGAGCCAGTCCGGGTTGACGAGCACGAGGTCCGCGGGGGTCGCCGCGAGGCGCGAGACCTGGTCCTCGGAGATGAGCCCGTGCTCGGTGACGAGCAGGGTGCTCCCCTCGGTCGCGGACCGGATGGCCTCGGCGAGGCGGTCGACGTGCTCCACCTTCACGCCCTGGCGCCCGAGGATCTGCGCGAGGGCTCGAGAGCCGTTCGGGGAGGTGGAGTCGGGCGCGAGGGGGTCAGAGCTCGTGCGCGGCTCGGGCAGCACGGAGGCGAGCACGAGGAGCGCGAGCAGAGCCAGGCCCCACACGATGCGCCGCACGACGCGGCGACGGCGCGGGGCGTGGTCCACCGCGGTCGATGGGGTGCCCACGGGAGCGGGAGCCGTCGTCGTCATGCCTCGACCTCCACGCGGGGCCGGGGCGTGGTCTTGCGGGCCTCCTCGTCGAGCGCCTCGAGCGAGGCGTAGCCCTCGGCAGAGCCCTCGCCCTCGCCGTAGCAGACCTCGTCGAAGAGGGCGCTCGCGGTGAGCAGCCGCTCGGAGAGCGAGGGGAGCACGGTCCCGGCGTCGACGGCGACCTCGTGGGCGGTGCGCCCCGCGCGCTCGTCGAGCAGCGCTCGTTCCTCGAGCCCGCGTACGAGCGCGCGGAAGCGGTCGAGCACCGCGGCGTGCCAGTCACCGCGGTCCGCGGCCGCGGCGGAGGCCTCGCGCATCTGCTCGGCCGTGCGCACGTCGTCGGCGTCGAAGACGATCCGTTCCTTGGCGGAGCGGCGCGCGAGCCGCACGGGCCCCGCGATCCACCACGCGAGCAGGCCCACCACGAGGACGACGGCGAGGACGACCAGGCCCACGGTCCCCGGGTCCGGCGGCTGGCCCTGGGCAGAGCCCAGCAGGTCCTCGAAGACGCCGCGCAACCAGTCGAGGAAGCGCTCGAGGAGGGTCTTGCCGCGGTGGTAGACGGGGTCGGCGAGCTCTTCGCGCGCCCAGCGGCGCGCGGTCTGGGCGTCAGGCTCGACGGGCGTCCAGGCCCCCAGGAGAGCTCGGGTCACGGGGCTTCCGCAGCGGCGCGCGCGAGCGCGACGTCGAGCCCCTCACGGCGCATCCGCACGTCGATGTACTGCAGGGCGATCACGGCCGCGATGAACACGGTCGAGATCGTCTCGGCGATCGTGAGCGACACGGCGTTGACGATGAGCGGGCCCAGCTCGGTCGGGTCGGCGAAGGGGAAGAGGATGAGCGAGACGAAGGCGCCGGGCATCGCGATGATGCTCGCGACGATCACCACGATGAGGAAGGCGAGCGCGAGCACGCCGAGCAGGCGCCAGAAGCTGCCGCGCGAGAGGCGCCAGCCGCGAGCGATCGCGCGTCGGAAGGGCAGCCCCTCGAGCACGAGGACCGCGGGCACGAGCAGCGTGCGCACGGCGATCCAGATCGAGAAGACCCCGAGGGCCACGAGGCCCAGGAGCGCGGCCGCCACGGCGAGGCCGAGCTGCTCGTTCACCGCGAGCAGGGCCACGATCCCGACGACCAGCAGGGTCACGAGCACGATCACGAGGTTGAGCAGGAAGGAGAAGCCCACGAGGGCCAGCGCGCGCGGGCGGACCTTCGCCCAGACCTCGCCCGCCGTGGCCTTCTGACCGATCACCGAGCGGCTCACCGAGACCATGAGCAGGCCCGTGAGCACGGCGATCGCGATGCCGAGGACGGGCGTGGAGGTCAGGGCGCTCGCGGTCGAGGCCGCGAGGGTGCCCGAGAGCTCCTCGCCCATCTCGTCGAGCTCGCCGAAGGAGTCGGCGAAGTAGCCCGCGAGGAGACCCTGGACGTACCACTGCAGCACCGACTGGACGATCACCGAGATCGTCACGACGAGCGCGGTGAGCCCGAACATCACGCCGGGGTTGGCGCGCACCGAGCGGAAGGCGCCGTCGAGCAGCTCGCCCACCGTGAGCGGGCGCAGCGGGACGATGCCGGGGCGCAACGCCGTCTGCGCCGCGTAGCCCGCGGGAGGCGCTGCGGGCGGCGCGGGCGGCACGCCCCAGCCGCCTGGGGGAGGCGTCGGGGCCTCAGCGGCCGGCGGGGACCCCGGCGCGGCGTAACCAGGTGCCTGCTGGGCGGGGCCCCAGCCCGCTCCGGTGCCGTAGCCGACCTGCTCGGTCGGCTGGGACGGTTGCGTCCACGGGGACTGCCCACCCTCGGGAGTGCTCGTCATCTGGTCATCGTGCCACGCTCGCCGGACGGAAATGACGTCCTGTCTCGGGCGAGGTGCCACGATAGGGGCATGAAGGGACGGATCCTGGTCGTCGACGACGACGTGGCCCTAGCCGAGATGATCGGCATCGTGCTGCGCTCTGAGGGTTTCGAGCCCACGTTCTGCGCGCACGGGGACGAGGCGCTCGACGCCTTCCGCTCCTCGAGCCCCGACCTCGTGCTGCTCGACCTCATGCTCCCGGGCAAGGACGGCATCGAGGTGTGCCGCCAGATCCGGGCGGAGTCCGGCGTGCCGATCGTCATGCTCACCGCGAAGAGCGACACGGTCGACGTCGTGCTCGGTCTCGAGTCCGGCGCGGACGACTACATCCCCAAGCCCTTCAAGCCCAAGGAGCTCATCGCCCGCGTGCGCGCCCGGCTGCGCCGCTCGAGCGACCCGGCCCCCGAGCACCTGCTCATCGGGGACCTCGAGATCGACGTGACGGGCCACCGCGTGCTGCGCGAGGGCGCTCCCATCCCGCTCACGCCGCTCGAGTTCGACCTGCTCGTCGCGCTCGCCCGCAAGCCCACGCACGTCTTCACGCGCGAGGTGCTGCTCGAGAAGGTCTGGGGCTACCGCCACGCTGCGGACACGCGGCTCGTCAACGTCCACGTCCAGCGGCTGCGCTCGAAGATCGAACCGGACCCCGAGAACCCCGTCATCGTGCTGACGGTGCGCGGCGTCGGGTACAAGGCGGGGCCGCCGGACGGGTGAGATGGGTCGCCTGAGCTCGCGCCTCGTGCGCGTGTCCCGCTTGCCGGCGCGCGCGGTGCGCCGCTGGCGGTCCTCGCTGCAGGTCCGGGTGCTGAGCACGACGATGCTCCTGGGCCTCGTGGCCGTCGCCGTGATCGGCGTCGTACTCTCTCAGCGCATCTCGACCGACCTCTTCGAGCGCCGCACCTCCGAGGTGCTGCAGGAGGCCGCGCGCGCGACCGAGCAGATGCAGTCGAACTTCGACGCCGCCGCGATCCGCACCGGAACCGAGATCACCGAGATGTTCCAGTACTCCGTGCAGCAGTCGCTCCTCACGGGCTCGCCCGACCGCTCGGTCTTCCTGCTGCGCACGCCGGGCCCGCTCCCGCCCGCCGTCGTGAACGACCTCGTGACGAACGAGGCCCTGCGCTCGGTCATCACCCCCGAGCTGCGCGCCGCGACGGCCGCGGCCGAGGGCGGTCAGCGCTGGCAGTCGGTGGGCATCCCGGGCGACCCGACGGACCCCGGGGCCTTGGCCCCGGGCATCGTCGTCGGCTCGACGGTGCAGGTCCCGATCGCGGGCCAGTACGAGCTCTACTTCCTCTTCCCGCTGAGCGCCGAGCAGGAGACCCTCTCCTACGTCCAGCGCACCATGACCACGGGCGGCGTGCTCCTCGTCGCGCTGCTCGTCGCGATGACCTGGCTCGTCACGACCCAGACCGTGCGTCCCGTGCGCACCGCCGCGCGTGTCGCCGAGCGCCTCGCGGACGGTCACCTCACCGAGCGCATGCACGTGCGCGGCCAAGATGAGATGGCCACCCTCGCGCGCTCCTTCAACGAGATGGCCGAGTCCCTCCAGGACCAGATCGAGCGCATGGAGCAGCTCGGCGCCCTGCAGCGCACCTTCGTCTCGGACGTCTCGCACGAGCTGCGCACGCCGATGACCACGGTGCGCATCGCGGCCGAGGTGATCGGCGCGGCGAGCGAGGAGTTCCCGCCCACCCTGCGCCGTTCCGCCGAGCTGCTCATGACCCAGCTCGACCGCTTCGAGGACCTCCTCGCCGACCTCCTCGAGATCTCGCGCTTCGACGCGGGCGCCGCGGTGCTCGACGCCGAGCGCCGGGACGTGCGCGACGTCGTGGCCGCCGCGGTCGACACCGTGACCTCGCTCGCCGAGCACAAGGGCTCCTGGCTGCGCGTCGACGTGCCCGAGGAGCCCACCTCCGTGGACCTCGACCCGCGCCGCGTCGAGCGGATCCTGCGCAACCTGCTCGTCAACGCGATCGAGCACGCCGAGGGCACCGACGTCGAGGTGACCGTCGGCGCGGACGAGCGTGCGGTGGCGATCTGCGTGCGCGACTACGGCGTCGGCATGTCGCAAGAGGCCGTCGAGCACGTCTTCGACCGCTTCTGGCGCGCGGACAAGGCCCGCGCCCGCACGACGGGCGGCACGGGACTGGGACTGGCGATCTCCCTCGAGGACGCCCACCTGCACGGCGGCTGGCTCGAGGCCTGGGGCCGGCCGGGGCTCGGTGCGAACTTCCGTCTCACGCTGCCGCGGCGAGCGGGAATCCAGCTCACCGGCTCCCCGCTGCCCCTCGTGCCGGACAACCCCATGCCGCACGCTCCCGCCGTGCACGCGGAGACCGAGGAGTCGAGCCTCGCGCGCGAGGCGGACCCCGCAGCGATCCCCGACCTCGACAGGCTGGAGACCCGATGAGCGCCGCGCGAAGGACTCGGGGCGCCCTCGCGGCCCTCGTGGCGCTCGCGACCCTGCTCGCGGGCTGCTCGGGCCTGCCCACCTCGGGCGAGGTGCGCGAGGGCGACAACTTCGTGGGCGAGCCGGGCCAGATCATCCCGCAGGGCTCGTTGCCCGCCCCGGGCGCCCTGCCCGAGGAGATCCTGCGCGGCTTCCTCGCCGCGACCCCGGCGGGCGTCAACAGCGGCCACCAGATCACGCGCGAGTACCTGACCCTCGAGGGCCGCGTCGCGTGGGAGCCCTGGCGCGAGGTCACGATCTACCGAGCCGACCCGCGCTTCGACATCGTCGAGACGACCACCGACCGCGTCACCTACGCCGTGACCATGCCCGTCGCGGGCCGCGTCGACGAGCAGGGCGTGCTCATCGAGACGGGCTCGGTCAACGAGCAGTCCTTCGAGTTCGAGCTCGCGAAGAACTCCGAGGACGAGTGGCGCATCGACGCCCTGCCCGACGCCGTGCTGCTCAACCTCTCGAACTTCAACAACCTCTACCGCAGCACGACGCTCTACTTCGCGACCCCGGACCGCGCGTACCTCGTGCCGGACCTGCGCTGGTTCCAGCGCGACAACGCCGCGACGCTCGCGGTGCAGATGCTCCTCGAGTCCGGGCCCGCTCCCTGGTTGCGCGACGCGGTGCTCACGGACCTGCTCGACGCCGCGAGGCTCGACGGGGACAGCGTGATCGTGGACGGCTCGGGCCAGGCGACGGTCGACCTCGACCCGGCCTTCATGGAGCTCGAGCGCGAGGACCAGTCGCTCTTGCTCGGCCAGCTCGAGGCCGTGCTGCTGCGCGGCGGCCTGCGCGGGGTGAGCTCGGTGCGCTTCCTCGTCCAGGGCGTCCCGATCACCGTCCCGGTGGACGACTCGCTCGTGCGCGACCCCAACCCCGACGGCTCGCTCCTCGCGATCGACTCCCAGGAGCGGGTCGTGCAGCTCACCTCCTCGGGCTTCGTGCCCGTCGAGGACGTCGCCCCGCTCGAGGGGGCCTCGGTGCGGGCCCTCGCCCAGGGGCCGGGCGGCTTCCCGCTCGTCGCGCTCGCGGGCTCGCGGCGGATCGTCAACGTGCGCGGCGAGGGGGTATCCGACCCGTGGCTCGAGGGGCGCAGGCTCACCGACCCGAGCGTGGACCGCTTCGGCTGGGTCTGGACCTCGCCCGAGGCGAACGAGGGGGTGCTCCTCGCGGCCCGCTCGCGCGTCGAGCCGATCTCGATCCAGGCCGAGTGGCTCGAGGGGCGCGAGGTGCGCTCGGTGCGCGTCTCGCGCGACGGGGCGCGCGTCGTCATCGTCTCCGCGGGCGACGAGGGGACCTCGGTGGACGTCGCGGCCGTGCTGCGCGACAGCCTGGGCCGCCCGCAGCGCATCGGCCAGCCGCACGGCGTCGGCACGATCCTCGCCGACGCGAGCGAGGCGCACTGGGTCGACGAGGCGACGCTCGCCGTGCTCGGCTCGATGCCCGGCGCCGTCTCGCAGAGCCTCGCGATCGTGCCCGTGGGCGGATTCACTGCGACCCGCTCGACGCCGGGCGGCAGCTCGCCGGTCACGGCGGTGGCCGTGGGCAAGGGCGAGCGCTCGATCTACGTCACGACCGAGGACGGCGATCCCGCGACTGACGACCGAGAGCTGTGGCAGTGGCGCTCGGGCAGCTGGGAGCGGGTCACCTCGGGAGTGCGCGCGCCCGCCTTCCCCGGCTGAGCGCCCGGCCGGGGCTCAGACCTCGAGCGGGAAGCCGAGGTCGACCTCGCTCGCCGGCTTCCCGCCGCGGATGCCCCAGTTCTCGAGCGGGGGCTCGTGGATCACCACGAGCACCTCGGCGGGGTCGATGCCGAGCCCGGCGAAGCCGCTCACGATGCCCTCGTAGACGGCCTTCTTGGCCGCGAGGGAGCGCCCTGGGAGGAGCGTCAGCTCGACGAGCGTGAAGTCCTCGCCGCGATCGGGCGGGGCCACGAAGCGCTCGGGCGGGTACTCGAGGTACCGCACGTGGCGGTCCGACTCGGGGACCTGGAGCGCGTGGCTCAGGGACTCGTGGACGACGGTCATGAGGGCGCGCACCTCAGCCTCG
>ENA-UOVV01001579-UOVV01001579.1-compost-metagenome-genome-assembly--contig:-NODE-1579-length-15970-cov-13.828338_pt1 | contig 15970 bp, 13 predicted proteins | sample MGYA00238155_ERZ761577 | MGnify/ENA primary metagenome ERZ761577 (study PRJEB28898, sample SAMN06268775) | compost metagenome | isolation source: Emeryville, CA | place: USA:Emeryville, CA | collected...
CGGCGCTCGCTGGGTGGCGGGGCACCCCCGCCGACCGTCGTCGTCGGAATCCTCGCGACTGGGGCGCGCCCCAGCGCCTACCCTGGGCCGAGTGTCAGCGACCCTCCACGTCCAGGGCTTCGGCGCCTCCCACGGCGCGCGCGAGCTCTTCTCCGACCTGAGCTTCACGATCGCCCCCGGCGACGTGTGGGGGCTCGTGGGCGCCAACGGGGCCGGCAAGTCGACGCTGCTTCGGGCGCTCGCGGGCCTCGACCCGACCGCGCACATCGAGGGTCGCCTCACGCTCGCCCCGCCGACGGCGTCGATCGGGTATCTCGCCCAGGAGCCTGAGCGTGTCCCTGGAGAGACCGTGCTCGAGCACCTGCACCGGCGCACGGGCGTCGCCGAGGCGCAGACGCGCATGGACGCCGCGGCCGAGGCGCTCGCCGCAGACCCCGAGGCCCCCGGCGTCGCAGACGCCTACGCCGAGGCGCTCGAGCACTGGCTCGCGCTCGGCGGCGCGGACCTCGACGCGCGCGTCCCGGGCGTGGCCGCGGACATCGGCCTCGGGGTCGGGCTCGAGGCCCCCATGACCACCCTCTCCGGCGGCGAGGCCGCGCGAGTGGGACTCGCGGCGCTCCTGCTGCAGCGCTACGACGTGCTGCTCCTCGACGAGCCCACCAACGACCTCGACCTCGAGGGCCTCGATCGGCTCGAGCAGTTCGTCGCGGGAGCGCGCCAGCCGCTCGTGATCGTCTCCCACGACCGCGAGTTCCTTGCGCGCTGCGTCACGGGCATCGTCGAGCTCGACCTCGCCCAGCAGCAGGTCACGGTCTACGAGGGCGGCTACGAGGCCTTCCTCGCCGAGCGCGAGCTGGCCCGGGCGCGAGCGCGCGAGGCCTACGAGCAGTACGAGGAGCGGGCCGACGCGCTCAGGGCTCGCGTGCAGATGCAGAAGCAGTGGGTCGACAAGGGCGTCCGCACGGCGCGGAAGAAGGCCACCGACAACGACAAGCACATCGTCGCCCGGGCGGTGGCTCGCACCGAGAAGCAGGCGGCCAAGGTCTCCCAGTCCGAGCGCGCGCTCGAGCGGCTCGAGACGGTCGAGGAGCCGCGCAAGGAGTGGGAGCTGCGCATGTCGATCGCGACGGCGCCGCGCTCCGGGACGGTCGTCGCGACGCTCGACGGGGCCGTGGTGCGACGGGACTCCTTCACCCTGGGGCCCGTGACGGCGCAGGTGTCCTTCGGGGACCGGATCGTCATCACCGGGGCCAACGGCTCGGGGAAGTCGACGCTGCTCGCTCTGCTGCTCGGGCGCGTCGAGCCGGACGAGGGGCGCGCCTCGCTCGGGTCGAGCGTCGAGATCGGCGAGGTGGACCAGGCGCGCGGGCTCTTCGACGTCGGCGCTCCGCTCGCGGCGGCCTTCGGCGCACTCGTCCCGGACTGGCCCGAGGCCGAGGTGCGCACCCTGCTCGCGAAGTTCGGGCTGGGCGGGGAGCACGCGCGACGAGCGGCCTCGTCCCTCTCGCCGGGCGAGCGGACGCGCGCGGCCCTCGCGCTGCTCCAGGCGCGCGGGGTGAACCTGCTGGTGCTCGACGAGCCGACCAACCACCTGGACCTGCCTGCGATCACGCAGCTCGAGCAGGCCGTCGAGTCCTTCCCGGGGACCGTCCTGCTCGTGACCCACGACAGGCGGATGCTCGCCGAGGTGCGCGCGACGCGGCGCTGGCACATGGACGGCGGCCAGCTCACGGACCTCGGGGCGCCGTAGGGGCGGGACCGGGTCCTGTCCCCGGGCGAGCGGGAAGCACTAGCGTCGACCCATGGCAGGCCGCTTGATCACTCTCGTCGCCGCGCTCCTCCTCGGCGCTCTGGCGCTCGCGGGCTGCGCCGAGAAGGTGGAGCACCAGTGGGGCACCTGGCAGCTCGTCTCGGGCAAGGACGCCAACGGGGAGCTGACCCCCGTGCCAGGTCATCCGGTGACGCTCGAGGTCCGTCAAGGCTCCTTCGGCGGGAACGCGGGGTGCAACGGCTTCGGCTCGGACGAGCTGAGCACCTCGAGCGGCGTGTGGCTCCCCGGCGAGATCTCGATGACCGCGATGGGCTGCGAGGTCCCCGGTGTCATGGAGCTCGAGGAGGCCTTCCTCGCCGCGCTCGCCGACGCGACGTCCTGGCGAGCCTCCGAGGACGAGCTCGTCCTGACCGGGACCGAGGTCGAGCTGCGCTTCGAGCGCGCGGGCGGGCCCGAGCCGGCGATCGCCCAGGGAGCATGGGTGCTCGTGCTCGGCGAGTCGGACCGGGGCGCCCTGACGCTCCTCGAGTCCTCTCCCGTCACCCTCGAGATCGGCGAGGACGGCACGGTGCGGGGCACCGCCGCGTGCAACGGCTACAGCGCGACGCTGAGCATCTCGGGCTCCACGTGGTCCTTCGAGGAGATCGGCGCGACGGAGATGTGGTGCGAGCCTCCTGAGGTGATGGCGCTCGAGAGCGCATACCTCGAGAGCCTCGCGACGGTGGACGCGGCGCAGCTCTCTCAGGACTCGCTCACCCTCACCGGTCCCGGCGGCGTCCTTCTCCGCTTCGAGCGCGAGTCCTGAGCTCCCGGCCGGGACTGCTCAGCCCGCCCGCTCGGCGCTTCCCGCCGAGGTGGCAGGCCTGATCGACTTCGCCATCGACACCCGCCCGTCGGGCCGGGTCGGGTCGATGTGCTCGAAGCCGAGGTTCTCGTAGAGCGCCACGGCGGCGAGGTTGCCCTGGTTGGTGTCGAGCACGAGGCGGTCGAAGCCCTGCCGCCTGGCGATCGCCTCGAGCTCGGCCATGACGAGGCGCGCGACGCCGCGCCCGCGAGCCTCGGGGACGACGAACACCTTGCTGACCTCGCCCACCTCCGGGCCGAGCCGCGGCGCGGTCCGCAGGGAGCCCACACCCAGCGGGCGGCCGTCCTCGGACACGAGGACCGTCGCGACGGCGCGACGCCCCACGAAGGCGTCCACCCCGGCGAAACCGCCATAGGTGGCCTCGGCCTCCGCGCTCGCCTCGGGGAACATGGGCCGGTAGTGCTCCCACATGGCGCGCCGGAGCTCGAAGGCCTCGGGGTGGCCCCACTCGACCTCGCGCGCCTCGAGCGTCATGCGGGGCTCTTCGGCGAGCGGCTCAGACGAGCGACTTGGCGAAGCAGCGAGAGCTGTCCTCGTCCTCGTAGGGCGGATAGTTGTCGATGAGCAGGTAGCCCTCGGTCACGTACAGGCCGATGGCCTCGGGCTGGAGCACGCCCGTCTCGAGGACGAGGCGACGCAGGCCGCGCTCGACGGCGATCTTCTCGAGCTCGCGCAGCACGACGCGAGAGAGGCCCTTGCGGCGGAAACGGGGGTCCACGTACATGCGCTTGAGCTCGCCCACGCCCTCGCCGAAGGCGGCGACAGGGTCACGGAGCGCTCCGCACGCGACGGCCTCGCCGTCCACGCGCACGAGCACGGCCGCCTCGAGGGGCCGAGTCGAGACCTCGTCGTCGATGTCCCACTCGCCGTAGCGGTCGCGGAGCTCCTTCTGCTGCGCCTCGACGAGGCGCTGCAGCTCTTCGTTCTCCCAGTCGACACGTTCGATCGTGACGTCCACGGGTCACTCCTTCCGTCAGCCGACGAGCGACTTCAGCGCGGAGGTGAAGAATCGCAGTCCGTCGGTGCCCGTGCGCGGGCCCTTCGCCCCGTCGGGACCGAAACCGGGCTCGACGGCGTGCTCGGGGTGCGGCATGAGGCCGACCACGTTACCCCGCTCGTTCGTGATGCCCGCGATGTCCCGGCGAGAACCGTTGGGGTTCCAGCCGACGTAGCGGAACACCACGCGACCCTCGCCTTCGAGCTCGTCGAGGGTGCGCTCGTCGGCCACGTACTGGCCGTCCTGGTTCTTGAGCGGGACGGTGATGACCTCGTCCTGGGCGTACTCGTTGGTCCACGCGGTCGCGTTGTTCTCGACCCGCAGCTGCTGCTCGCGGCAGATGAAGCTCAGGTGGTCGTTCTTGATCATCGAGCCGGGCAGCAGATGCGCCTCGGTGAGGATCTGGAAGCCGTTGCAGATGCCCAGCACCGGCATGCCGCGCCCCGCGGCCTCGACGATCTCGCCCGTGATGGGGGCGAAGCGGCTGATCGCCCCGGCGCGCAGGTAGTCGCCGTAGGAGAAGCCGCCCGGGACGACGACGGCGTCGACGGCCTTGAGATCGGCGTCGGCGTGCCAGAGCGCGACGGGCTCGGCCCCCGCGAGGCGGACGGCGCGCGCTGCGTCGCGGTCGTCGAGCGTGCCGGGGTACGTCACGACGCCGATGCGCATCAGCCCTGCTCCTCGTAGACCGCGACGACGTCCTCGATGACAGGGTTCGAGAGCACCTTCTCGCCGGCCTCGCGGGCCGCGGCGAGGATCTCCTCGGTCACCGGCCCTTCGACCTCGAGCTCGAAGCGCTTGCCCTGGCGGACCGCGGAGAACTGCGTGAAGCCGAGCCGCGGCAGCGCGTTCGCGACCGCCTTGCCCTGCGGGTCGAGGATCTCGGGCTTGGGCATGACGTCGACGACAACTCGTCCCACGGGTGCTCCTGGTGTCGGTGCGGGGGTTCGCGGCCAGGATACCGAGGTACCTCGCGGGGGGACGACGGCGGTCCGGCGGGTGGTCGGCGCCGCTGCGCGAGAGCTCCCCGGGCCGCGGGAGGCGGGAGGGCGACGGCGTGCTCGTGTGTCGGCACCCGCACCTAGAGTCGAGTCGTGAAGGACCCTGCTCGCGTGGACGCCGAGAGCGCGCGCTCGGCAAGGCCCGCGCGCCCGGCGGGCGCCGCGAGCCCCGGCGGCACGGGCAGCGTCGCGGCCTACGTGGCCCTCCTGCCCACCGAGGACGGTGCGAGCCTCGTCGAGCTCGACGCCGAGGCCCGCGAGCTCGGCCGCGAGGACGTGAGCGCGAGGGCGCTGCCCGAGGCCGTCGCCGCGCGCGAGCAGCTGCGCCCCCGCTGGGTCTGGGACGACACCGCCCGCCGCTACCCGCCGCTCCTCGCGGCCGGGGTGCGCGTCGAGCGCTGCCACGACCTGCGGCTCGCCCGCCAGGTCCTGCGCCATGCCGCCTCGGCGTCGTCGTCGGCACTCGCCTCGGCTCCCCCGGACGCCTGGGACTCGCTCACGCCCGGCCCAGCTCTCGAGCGGGAAGCGCGACTCTTCGAGCTCAGGCCGGCGCCCGGAGAGCCGCGACTCGACCCGGTCACGGAGCTCCGCCGGCAGCTCGAGGCCCTCGCCTCGAGCACCCACCCCGCGAAGCTCCGGCTCCTGCTCGCCGCGGAGTCCTCGGGCGCGCTGATCGCCGCGGAGATGCACCACGACGGCATGCCCTGGGACCCCGCCGAGCACGACCGCCTCCTGACCGAGGCCCTCGGCAAGCGTGGCATCGGGGGCTCGCGTCCCGCCCGGCTCGAGGCGCTCGCCCAAGAGATCCGCGAGCTGCTCGTCGCCCCCGAGCTCAACCCCGACTCGCAGCCGCACCTGCTCAAGGCCCTGCACCGCTCGGGGATCGACGTCGCCTCGACCTCCCGCTGGGAGCTGCGCGAGCACGAGCACCCCGTGATCGCCCCGCTGCTCGAGTACAAGAAGCTCTACCGCTTGTGGACCGCGAACGGATGGGCCTGGCTCGAGACCTGGGTGAAGGACGGCCGCTTCCGCCCGGACTACGTCGTGGCCGGCGTCGTGACGGGCCGTTGGGCGACGAGCGGCGGGGGCGCCCTCCAGCTCCCGGCGCGCATCCGCGGAGCGGTGCGCGCGGACCCGGGGTGGAAGCTCGTGGTGGCCGACGCCGCTCAGCTGGAACCGCGCGTGCTCGCGGCGATGTCCGGTGACGAGTCGATGGCGCGGGCCGGTCGCGGGGCGGACCTGTATCGGGGGATCGTCGAGGCGGGGATCGTCGAGACGCGCGAGCAGGCGAAGTACGCGATGCTCGGCGCGATCTACGGAGCGACCACGGGGGCCAGCGCGGGACTCATGCCGAGGCTCGCGGCGGCCTACCCGCGGGCCGTCGAGCTCGTCGAGCAGGCGGCGCGGGCAGGGGAGCGGGGCGAGCGCGTGAGCACCTGGCTCGGACGCTCGAGCCCGCCGCCGGGAGAGAGCTGGCTCGAGAGCCACGAGTCCGCGACGGGCGAGGGAGCTGGCGCCGAGGACGTCCGCACGGCTCGCCGCGTGGCTCGCGACCGGGGCCGCTTCACGCGAAACTTCGTGGTCCAGGGGACCGCGGCCGAGTGGGCGCTGTGCTGGATGGCCTCACTGCGCCTGCGACTGCGGGCGCTCGAGGGCCGGCCGCACCTCGTGTACTTCCTGCACGACGAGGTCATGGTCCACTCGCCCGCCGAGGTGGCTCAGGATGTGGCCGAGGCGGTCCGGGCCGCCGCCGGGGAGGCCGGGCGCCTGCTCTTCGGAGACTTTCCCGTGGACTTCCCCCTGAACATCGCCGTCTGTGACTCCTACTCCGAGGCAAAGTAGCCGCTTCGACACTCGCGCCGCTCGGGGAGCGAAACTTTCGGAACGGTGATCGACGAGGCCGAGACGGGGCGTGGGCGGGGGCTGCGAGGGCTGCGACCTGGCCGGCAACGTCGTCGACCGGAGGATCGGCCACCACTGCTCGAGACGTCTGCTCGAGCGGGCAGGCCTCCTGCGGCGGGCCGGGCGAGCTCGGCCCCCCCTTCGTGCGGCCCGGCATCGGCCCTCGAGACCTCGGTCGTCTCGCGATGCGAGCAGGCCCGCCCGCCAAGAGCGAGAAATTCGTGACTCCGGCCCCTTGCGCGACACCCCCACCCATGCACGATCGGGTGGTTTCCACCTGTAGACCCGGTCGTAACACTCTTGAGACCTCCAGGGCCTTGACGCGTCCCGGCCTCGTCCCTACGTTTTGCGTAAACGTTTTCTTGCGTAAACGTTTACGAAGATCCCATCCGGGATGAGGGCGCCGAGTCTGTCTCGCGTCCGACGGTGTAGGGGTTTCGGTCGAGGACGACCGGAACGGTTCTCAAGGGAGAGATCTCGGTGCAAACCTCAAGAAAGAAGATGTCGGCTGTCGCCCTGGCGATGGCCGTCTCGGTCGGGCTCGTCGGCTGCTCCAACGCCAACAACACCCCCGACTCGACGACGGACCCCACGACCTCGTCGTCGTCCACCTCGGACGGCGAGACGGACGCCCCCGCGAGCGAGCTCGCGGACCCGTCCGGGACGCTGACCCCGGCCGACCCGACCGAGATCTCGGTCTGGATCACCTCGGCCAACCAGGCCCCGGCTGACGACAACAAGATCACCAAGCTCATCGAGCAGGAGCTCGGCGTCACCCTCAAGTACGAGATCGTGACCCCGGACAACGTCGACCAGAAGATCGGCGTCATGCTCGCCGGCGGTCAGTTCCCCGACCTCGTCGGCACGACCGACCTGCAGATGCGCCTCCTCGAGGGCGGCGCCCTGCTCAAGCTCGACGACATGCTCGCGACCGGGAACTACCCGGCCATCGCCGAGCACGTCGAGCCGTACATCAAGAAGATGAGCTACACGGGCGGTGAGGTCGAGGACGGCCTCTACATCATCCCGAACTACAACCGCTTCTACGGCGACATCACGGGCGGCACCTACTACGGCCCCGCGTTCTGGATCCAGAAGCGCGTGCTCGCCGACGCCGGCTACCCGTCGCTCGACGACATGACGCTCGAGAAGTACTTCAAGCTCATCGAGGACTTCAAGGCGAAGAACCCCCAGACCGAGGGCATCGACACGATCGGCTTCGAGGTCCTCGCCTCGGTCGGCCGTGAGTGGGGCATGACGAACCCGCCCGCACTGCTCGCCGGCTCGCCCAACAACGGTGGCGTGATCGTCGACGAGGCTGGCAACGCCGAGATCTACGCCAACAAGGACATCGCTAAGGACTTCTACAAGGTCCTCAACGAGCAGTACGCCAAGGGCCTCGTGGACCCCGAGTCGTTCACGCTGACCTTCGACCAGTACGTTGCGAAGCTCGCGACCGGTGCCGTGCTCGGCATGCACGACCAGGGCTGGAACTTCGGCACCGCGACCGACTCGCTGCGCAGCGCCGGCAAGGACGAGTACACCTACGTGCCGCTCATGCCCGTCTACGAGGGCGTGACCCCGTGGTACGCCGACCGCGACGTCATGAACACCAACCAGGGCTTCGGCGTCTCCGTCTCCAGCAAGATCCCGGAGAAGTCGCTCAAGTTCATCGACCTCATGCTCTCCGAGCCCTGGCAGAAGGTGCTCTCGTGGGGCATCGAGGGTGAGGACTACCTGGTCGACGACAATGGCCGCTTCTACCGCGACGACCAGATGCGGACGAACAGCCGCGACCTCACGTGGCGTGCCTCCAACCGTCTCGAGGCTCTGCTCGACGTGCTCCCGAAGCACCAGGGTCAGTTCTCCGACGGCAACGCCTACGGTCCGGACGACCAGCCTGAGGAGTTCTTCGCGACTCTGACGGACTACGACCGCAACTTCATGGAGCAGTACGGGAAGAAGACCTGGCGCGAGTTCGTCAACCAGCCGCCGGAGAACCCGAAGTACTACCCCGCGTGGAACATCGGTCTTCCTGACGAGGCCAACGAGGTCAACCAGCAGCTGACCGACGCCAACGTCCAGAACCTCCCGAAGATCATCGCCGGCAGCACGGCCGACTTCGAGGCGAACTGGCAGGCCTACCTCGACACGATCAACAAGATCGACGTCAAGGTCTACGAGGACGCCATCAACGCCGGTATCCAGGACCGCCTGGCCAACTGGTGATCGAAGGCTGAGACTCGTGGTGGGGGGCGTGCGCCTGTGCGCCCCCCACCACGGCGCGTCTCGACGACCACCGATGCTCCGACGACGAGGTTGAGCAGATGACAAACGCCCCGGTCAGTAACCTGGTGACCGCCACAGGGCTCGAGCCGGCCCTGGAGCCCGCGGGCAGCTCGCGAGCCGAGGACCGCAAGGCCCGCAAGGCGGCGAAGGCGAAGAAGAAGTCCCTCGAGAAGGGTCCCAAGCGCAAGATCACCTGGGACATCGTCTGGGCGCAACGGGCCCTGCTCGCGATGGCCGTCCCGCTGCTGCTCTACCAAGTCCTCTTCAAGTACGTCCCGGTCTACGGCTGGGCCATCGCCTTCCAGAACTACAAGCCCGGCCGCGGCGGCATCTTCAACCAGCAGTGGGTCGGCTTCGACAACTTCGAGAAGCTGTTCACGGGCGTGAACGGCGAGCGGTTCCGCCAGGTCATCATCAACACGCTCGGGCAGTCCGTCCTGACGCTGATCGTCGGGACCTTCGGCGCCATCATCCTGGCGCTGCTGCTCAACGAGGTGAAGAACCTCGGCTTCAAGCGGGTGCTGCAGAACATCACCTACATGCCCCACTTCCTCAGCTGGGTCATCGTGGCGAGCCTCGCAGCCGTGGCCCTCTCGCTGCCCTCCTCGGGCGGCTTCATCAACCAGTTCCTGCTGGCGGTGGGCCTCGTCGACGAGCCGGTCATGTTCCTGACCGAGCCGAACTACTTCTGGGGGATCGTCGCCGGTACCTCGCTGTGGAAGGAGCTGGGCTGGAACACGATCCTCTACCTCGCAGCGATCACCGCGATCGACCCCGCCCTCTACGAGGCGGCCGAGGTCGACGGCGCGGGCCGCTACCGCAAGATGTGGAACATCACGCTCCCGGGCATCATGCCCACGATCGTCGTGCTGCTCATCATCAACAGCGGCTGGATCCTGTCCACGAACTTCGAGCTGCCGTACTTCCTGGGCAACGGCCTGATCTCCGAGAGGGCCGAGACGATCGACGTCTTCGTGCTGCGCTACGGCTACCAGCTAGGGAACTACTCGCTAGCCGTCGTCGCAGGCATCTTCAAGACGATCGTCGCGATCATCCTTGTCGGCTCGGCGAACCAAGCGGCCAAGCGTATGAACCAAGAGACGCTGGTCTAGGAGGCCTCCATGTCCACTACGCCTGTCGGGGCCCCCATCGCTCAGCCCGACGTGCTTCCTCCCTCGAAGCCCGTCGCCACGATGGTCGGCAAGCCCCTGCGACGTCGCAAGCCGCCGCGCGAGAAGGTGCGGCGCAAGAAGCGCACGACCGAGCAGATCATCTTCACGACCGCCAACACGACCTTCCTGCTCGTGCTCGCGGCGGTCACGCTCTACCCGCTGCTCAACACCCTCGCCATCTCGCTCAACGACGGCATGGACGCCGTCCGCGGCGGGATCGGCATCTGGCCCCGGGTCTTCTCGCTGAAGAACTACGAGGTCGTCCTCAACATGGACACGATCTACAAGGCGTTCTTCATGAGCGTCCTGAAGACCGTCGTCGTCGTGGCGACCAACCTGTTCTTCACCTCGATGCTGGCCTACGCGCTCAGCCGCAGCGAGTTCATCTTCCGCCGCCCGATCACGCTGATCTTCGTCCTGACGATGTACTTCGACGCCGGCCTCATCCCCAACTACCTGCTCATCAGGGACCTGGGGATGCTGAACAGCTTCCACGCGTACTGGGTGCCGGTGATCATCAGCGCCTTCAACCTCATCGTGCTGCGCACGTACATGAAGTCGATCCCCGAAGAGGTCATCGAGTCGGCCAAGATCGACGGCGCGGGGCACTTCCGGGTGTGGTGGCAGATCGTCATGCCGCTGTGCAAGCCGGCCCTCGCCGTGATCGGTCTGTTCGTGGCCGTCGGCAGCTGGAACGCGTGGCTCGACACCCTGCTCTACAACTCGGGAGAGCAGTGGCTGTCGACGCTGCAGTACGAGCTGCAGAAGCTGCTCGCGAGCTCGATGAACGCCGGGCAGAACTCCGCGAACATGGCGAACAACGCGGCGTCGGTGAGCGCCGGCGGCCAGCTGACCACGCCGATCGCGCTGCGTTCGGCGATCACCATGGTGGCCGCCGTCCCGATCCTGTGCGTCTACCCGTTCCTGCAGAAGCACTTCGTGTCCGGTCTGATGATCGGTTCCGTGAAGGGCTGACGGCGTCCGGCCTCCCGCAGCGCGCGGGAGGCCGGTCCCTGTCCTCAGCACTCTGAGAGGGCATCACCATCTTTCGGTACAACCCCGCGTCACTGCTGTGGCGCATGCTGGACTCGCTCGGCTCGATCATCCTCATCAGCCTGTTCTGGCTCGTGAGCATCGGGCTCGTCGTGACGGCGGGCATCGGCACGGTCATCGCCTACGAGCTGTGCCGCCGCTACGTCCTCGACAAGGACGCGACCCCGCTCGACGTCGCGAGGAAGGCCTGGCAGCAGAGCTGGAAGCAGGCGACCGTCGTCGGCCTGCTCGCCGTCGTCCTCGCGGCGCTGGCCGTCCTCACGGTGTCCTTCATCCCCACGCTCGGCCTTGGGAACGTGCTGGTACCGCTGCTGGTCACGGCCTTCTTCCTGATGATCGTCCTCTTCTGGTGCCTCCCGCTCGTGGCGCGCTTCGAGAACCCCACGGGGCGCCAGCTGCGCAACGGCTTCACCCTCGCGCTCGCGACGCCCAGTCACACCTTCCTGCTCGCGATCGCCGCGATGCTCGTGGGCTTCGCCCTGTGGAACTTCGCGCCTGCGGTCTTCGTGCTCCCCGGCGCCATCCTCCTGTGGTGGTGCTCTTTGCTCGAGCGCTTCTTCGTCGACCGGGGCTTCGTCACGCCTCTCGGGGCGCAGGCCTCGGAGGAGCCGGAGGCCTCGGAGGAATGACGCCGCCCCGCCCGCCTCGCTCGTGCCCGACGGCGATCTGCCGTCGGCACTCCCCGTCCCGCGACTCGCACGTCCGTCGAAAGGCCCTGTCGTGACCGTCCTGCACGTCTCCACCTCCGGCTCCGACAGCGCGGACGGCTCGGCCGGGTCCCCCTTCCGGACCATCAACCGGGCCGCCCAGGCGACCGAGCCCGGCGACACCGTCCTCGTGCACGCGGGCGTGTACCGCGAGTGGGTGAACCCTCCGCGCGGCGGCACGGCCGAGGCTCCGATCACCTTCCAGCCCGCCCTCGGGCCTGACGGGCGCTTCGAGCCCGTCACGATCAGCGGCGCCGAGCTGGTCACCGGGTGGCGGCCCCACCCCGGTGCCGAGGGGCGCGTGTGGGTCGCCGAGGTGCCCAACGCGCTGTTCGGGGAGCTCAACCCCTTCGCGGAGCAGATCGGCGGCGACTGGTTCTTCGACAAGGAGAACACCTGGCACACGGGCGAGGTCTACCTCGACGGCAGGTCGATGTACGAGGCCCTGAGCCTCGCGGGGGTCGAGCACCCCGAGGTCACCCCGGACTCCTTCGACCCCGAGGGTTCGCTGCTCACCTGGTTCAGCGAGGTGGGCGAGGAGGTCACGACGATCTGGGCGAACTTCGGTGGCGCGGACCCGGCCGAGCACGAGATCGAGATCAACGTCCGCAAGTTCGTCTTCTGGCCCGAGCGGACCGGCATCGACTTCATCACCGTGCGCGGCTTCACGCTCACCAAGGCCGCGACGCAGTGGGCCCCGCCCACCGCGCTGCAGGAGGGCCTCGTCGGTCCCCACTGGTCCAAGGGTTGGGTGATCGAGGACAACACGATCACCGACTCCAAGAACGTCGGGATCTCGCTCGGCAAGGAGATCAGCACGGGGCAGAACGAGTGGACGGCGGGCAGGCCCGGGGACAAGGGCGGCACGCAGCGCGAGCGCGAGGTCATCCAGCGGGCCCTGAACCTGCGCGGCCCGGACGCCGGGGAGCCGCAGCCCTGGCACCGGGACCACGTGGGCTCGCACACCGTGCGCCGCAACACGATCCGCGACTGCGAGCAGGCGGGCATCGTCGGGCACCTGGGCGCGGCCTTCTCGACGATCGCCGACAACCACATCTCGCGCATCCACGTGAAGCGCCAGTGGCACGGCGCCGAGGTCGCGGGGATCAAGCTGCACGCCGCGATCGACACCGTGATCAGCGGGAACACGATTCACCACACGCACCGCGCGCTGTGGCTCGACTGGCAGGCCCAGGGCACGCTCGTGCGGCGCAACGTCTTCTTCGCCTCGACGGCCGAGGACTTCATGGTCGAGGTCTGCCACGGGCCCTACCTCGTGGACTCGAACCTGTTCCTCTCGCGGTGGTCGGTCAAGGACATGTCCTCGGGCGGCGCCTACGTGCACAACTTCTTCGCGGGGCGCATCGCGAACTGCACGGAGCACCAGCGCTACACCCCGTACCACGTGCCGCACGGCACGGCCGTGGCCGGGGTCTCGAACATCCTCGGCGGCGACGACCGCTTCCTCAACAACGTCTTCCTCGGCGAGGGCGCCCTCGCGGCCGAGGCGGCGGCCGCTGCCGGGGAGCCGGCCCTCGCGAGCTTCTGGTCCGGGGCGATCGACATGGACGGCGTGCCCGGCCAGGCGACCTTCGTGCCCACCCCCGTGGGCACCTCGCAGTACGACGCCTACCCGACGGCCCAGGAGTACCCCAACGAGCGAGGCAGCGACCTCGCCGGGCCCAGGCTCCCGGTGTGGATCGAGGGCAACCTCTACGCGGAGGGTGCCGAGCCCTTCCGCGCGGAGCAGGGCGCGATCGTGACCGCGAGCGCTCCCGTGCGCGTCGAGGTGGTCGACGCGGAGGCCGGGACGGTCCGCGTCCTCGTGGAGGGGGCGGGCGAGCTCGCCGTCGAGCCGGTGACGACGGCGCGGCTCGGGACGAGCTACCAGGCCGAGATGCCCTTCACGAACCCCGACGGCTCGGACTTGGACCTGAGCACCGACTTCTTCGGTTCCCCGCGGGGTCCCGTGGTGCCCGGCCCCTTCGCCGCCGGACGCCTCGACCGGACGCTGGCTGCGCCCGCTCCCTCGCCGGTGCTCACGGACTGAGCAAAAACAGCACACCGCGTCCCAGATGTCGCTAATCTCCGATCGGACCTCCTGAGGGGAGGCCCTGGGGTGAAGCCCACAAGGACGTAGCCCACGGCGGGTGTCTGTCGCGTCACCTCCCGGCGCGGCGGGCACCCGTCGTCACGTCCGGGCCGGCGAGTCAGTCCGCGAGCACAGCCCCGAGCGCCTGCTCGAGGTCCGCCCGCAGGTCGCGCGGGTCCTCGAGCCCCACGCTGAGCCGGATCGTCGCCTCGCCGATCCCCACCGCCGCGCGACCCGCAGGCCCGAGCCGCCGGTGCGTCGTCGTGGCCGGGTGGGTCGCGATCGACTTCGCGTCCCCGAGGTTGTTCGAGATGTCCACGAGGCGCAGCGCGTCGAGGAAGCGGAAGGCCGCCGCCTTCGCGGGGTCGCTCCGCTCGCCCGGGCGCCCGCCGTCGGGCACCTCGTCCTTCTGAGCGCCCTCGGGCACCGCGAGCGTGAAGGTGACCACCGTCCCGCCCCCGCTCTGCTGCCGCCGGGCGAGCTCGGCCTGAGGGTGGGAGTCGAGGAAGGGGTAGCGCACGCTCGCGATCCCGGGCCGCGACTCGAGCCACGAGGCGAGCTCGAGCGCCGCGGCCGACTGCGCCCGCACGCGCAGCTCGAGGGTCTCGAGCCCCTTGAGCAGCACCCACGCGTTGAAGGGGCTCAGGGCCGGACCGGTATGGCGCAGCAGGGTCTCGACGGGGCCGTCGAGCAGCTCGGCCGGGCCGAGGATCGCTCCGCCGAGCACCCGGCCCTGCCCGTCGACGTGCTTGGTCGCGGAGTACACCACCACGTCCGCGCCGTGCTCGAGTGGCCGCGAGAGCACGGGCGTGGCAAAGACGTTGTCGACGACGACGACGGCTCCCGCCGCGTGCGCGAGCTCGCTCACCGCCGCGATGTCCACGAGGTCCTGCATCGGGTTGGAGGGCGTCTCGAAGAAGACGAGGTCGGCCGGGCTCGCGAGCGCCTCGCGCCACTGCTCGAGCTCGTGGGCGTCCACGTAGTCCGTGCGCACGCCCCACCTCGCGAGGACCTCGTCGAGGATCACGGTGGTCGAGCCGAAGAGAGCGCGCCCCGCGACGATCCGCGAGCCGCTCGAGACGAGGGCGGCGAGCGTCGTGAAGACGGCGGACATCCCGGTGGCCGTGGCGGTGCAGGCCTCGGCGCCCTCGATCAGGCGCAAGCGCTCCTGGAAGGTCGCGACCGTGGGGTTGGCGTAGCGCGAGTACTGGAAGCGGTCCACCTCGCCCGCGAAGGCGGCCTCGGCCGCTCGTGCGCTCGGGTAGACGTAGCCCTGCGTGAGGAAGAGCGCCTCGGAGGTCTCCTCGAAGGGGGAGCGCACCTGGCCGCCGCGCACCGCGAGGGTCGCGGGGAGCAGGCCCTCGGGGAGCGTCCCGCGGGCCCAGGAGCGCGGTCCCGGCGTCGGGACGGGGCGGTCCGGCCCGGCCGGGCGCGCAGGGTCCGGCGGAGCGCCCTCGCTCACGACTGGACCCAGGGCAGCCCGAGGGCACGCCAGCCGGAGGAGCCTCGGTGGCCCTCGGCGTCGAGCGGGCCCTCGAAGCCCTCGAGCACGTTGAACGCGGGGCCGAAGCCCGCCGCCGTCGCCGCGCGCGCCGCGGAGATCGAGCGCTGGCCCGAGCGGCACAGGAACACCACCCGGCGTCCGTCGCCCGGCTCGAGCCCCACCTGGGCCAGCTGCTCGAGGAAGTGCGGGTTCACGCTGCCCGCCGCGAAGCTCGTCCACTCGACGAACGCGGCCTCCTTGCCCAGGGGGCCGAGGTCGGGCACCCCCACGAAGGTCCATTCGGGCCGCGTGCGCACGTCCACCAGCACGGCCTCGGCGTCCTCGGCGAGCAGCTCCCAGGCCTGCTGGGGCGTGAGGTCTCCGGCATAGCCCTCGGCGGGGCGGGCGTCGGTCATGTCTCCTCCATCGGCCCTGGCGGGAGCACCGGGTGGGGTGCCGGTTGCTGCGACGTCGACGAGCCAAGTCTCTCGGCCGCTCTGGATGGTCCGGTCAGGGTACGACCTCCGCAGAGCGGCGGGGCAGCTGGCGACCGCATGCTGGCGGGCCGCGGAGCGGGGGAAGTCTCGGGTGAAGACGGGCGATTCGTCTTGTGCGCTCGCGCAGGATCACTAGGTTCC
>ENA-UOVV01001581-UOVV01001581.1-compost-metagenome-genome-assembly--contig:-NODE-1581-length-15957-cov-21.986731_pt1 | contig 15957 bp, 13 predicted proteins | sample MGYA00238155_ERZ761577 | MGnify/ENA primary metagenome ERZ761577 (study PRJEB28898, sample SAMN06268775) | compost metagenome | isolation source: Emeryville, CA | place: USA:Emeryville, CA | collected...
GGCGCGGGCTCCGCTACTCTAGTACGCGCCGAGGCGGCTCACGCTCCTCGTGCGGGCGTAGCTCAATGGTAGAGCCTCAGTCTTCCAAACTGATGGTGCGGGTTCGATTCCCGTCGCCCGCTCCACCCCGACCATTCGCCCGGGCCTTCACCCCCCGGCCCCGTCGTCCTCAAGGACAACCCTGAGACGAAAAACCAGGGTGCTCCCCCATATCGGCGCCCATGCCGATCGCACTACGTTGAACGCGTGGCAACAATCAGCACACAAGGCCTCACCCGCACCTTTGGTCCGGTGACGGCAGTGTCCAATCTCACGGTCGACCTTCCATCAGGTGTGGTGGGACTCGTCGGCGCCAACGGCGCAGGCAAGTCCACTCTCATCAAGATGCTGCTCGGTCTGCTTCCACCGACCTCCGGCACGGCGACAATCCTCGGTTACGACTGCCTCACCCAAGGTCTCGAGATCCGCGAATCCGTGGGCTACATGCCGGAAAGCGAGTGCCTCCCACTCGATGTCTCGGCGACGGAGTTCCTCGTGCACATGGGCCGCATGTCGGGCCTGCCGGCCAACACCGCCCGCGAGCGCGCCGCAGACACCCTCCGCCATGTGGGCCTTTACGAGGAGCGTTATCGCCCCATTGGCGGCTATTCGACCGGCATGAAGCAACGCGTCAAGCTCGCCCAGGCCCTGGTTCACGACCCCAAGCTCGTCTTCCTCGACGAGCCGACAAACGGTCTTGACCCCACCGGCCGCGACGAGATGCTCGCTCTCATCGCTCGCGTCAGCAAGGACTTCGGCATCGCCGTCGTCGTGACGAGCCACCTCCTGGGTGAGCTTGAGCGCATCAGTGACCACATCGTCGTCATCGACGGCGGCGTATTGCGCCGGTCCACGTCAACAGCCGACGCGACGGGCGCCAGCGGCGTGCTCCTCGTCGAGGTGACGGATCAGGCCGACGCCGTGATCGCCCGTCTGCGCGCGCAGGGCGCCGAGATCGAAGAGGGCCGCACCCCTGGCACCTTTGCGATGAAGATCACGGAGGCCGACGCTGGCACCTGGGTTGTGCGCGCGGTCGGTGAGCTGGGCGTTGGCCTTGTACGCCTCCAACGCAAGCGCCACCACTTGTCCGAGATCTTCATCGACGACGCCGCCCCCGCGACCTTGGAGGAGCAGGCATGAGCACCGACTCACACGCAACGCCTCACGGCGTGATCCACGACATCGGCTTCCGCCACTATGACGGACCGCGCCTCGGCCGCGGCTGGGCGTTCCGTTCACTCTTGTGGGAGACGGTCCGCGGCGCCTACGGCCTGGGCCGTCCCGCCAAGGCGAAGGTGATGCCGTGGCTTCTCCTATCGTTCTTCATGGTGCCGGCGCTCGTCATCGTCATCATTGCGATCGTCACCGGCGACAAGTCGCTCACCGTCACCTTCACCCAGTACCCACTGACAGTGAGCCTGCTCATCACCCTGTTTGCTGCAGGCCGCGCGCCGTACGCGGTCTCGCGTGACCTGCGCGATGGGGTCATCCCGCTGTACTTGTCACGGCCCATCACTCGCCGCGATTACGTGCTCGCAAAATACGTCGGCCTCTGGATCGCGATCTTCATCTTCATCGCAGCTCCCATCACCCTCATGATGGTCGGCTCGCTGCTCGCGAAGATGTCTGTCGATGACACGCTGCTCGGCTGGCTCGGCGGCCTCCTCATGGGGGCGATGCTCTCGGCGCTCATCGCGGCGATTGCCCTCACCATCGCCGCCTTCACCAAGCGCCGGGGCCTCGGAGTCGCTGCCATCCTCACCATCCTCATCATTGCGACAGGCATGGCGGCGATCATCGTTGACACCGTCGGCTTCCAGGTCTCAAACGAGGCTGGTTCGTATGGAGCGTTGATGGAGCCCTACATGCTCATTGACGGAATCGGTGCGTCGCTGCTCGGCGTCGAGCCCCTCAACACGTCGGTTGAGCCGGTCAACGCGCTCGGCACCACCGTCTTCATCGCGTGGTATCTCACCATCATCGGTGGCGCCCTCGCCATCCTCTTCAAGCGATACAAGAAGGTGGGTGGAGTATGAGCATCCTCGAACTGAACTCCGTGTCTCGCTGGTTCGGCAACGTGGTTGCCGTCAATGACGTGACGATGACAATCGGTCCAGGTGTGACCGGCCTCCTCGGCCCCAACGGCGCCGGTAAGTCGACGCTGCTCGCCATGATGAGCGGCTTCCTCGCCCCTTCGTCCGGGACCGTCACCCTTGACGGCAAGGACGTGTGGCGCAACCCGTCGATCTACCGGTCAATCGGGCTCGTGCCCGAGGCGGAGGCGATGTTCGATGCAATGACGGCACGCGAGTTCGTCGTAGCGAACGCCCGCCTGCACGGTCTCGCAAACGCACACGACGCGGCCCTCGCCGCCATTGAAGAAGTCGACATGACCTTCGCAATCGACCGCCGCGTCGGCACCTTCTCCAAGGGCATGAAGCAGCGCATCAAGATGGCCACGGCGCTCGTCCACTCCCCGTCCGTGCTGCTCCTCGACGAACCATTCAACGGCATGGACCCGCGCCAACGCATGCATTTGCTCGATCTGCTGCAGCGCTTGGGCGATGACGGCCGAACCGTGCTCTTCTCGAGTCACATCCTCGAAGAGGTTGAGGACATTGCCGGCACCATTGAAGTGGTGGTCGCCGGCCGCCAGGCAGCCTCGGGCGACTTCCGTTCGATTCGCCGCCTCATGACGGAACGGCCCCACCAGTACGCAATCGCCTCAAGCGATGACCGTGCGCTCGCCGCCGCGATCGTTGCCGACGGCACGGCCGACGCTGTCAGTCTCACCCCCGACGGCCTGGTGGTCCAGGCCTCAAACTTTGGTGCATTTGTCCACGCCTTGCCGCGCCTCGCGATGGCAAAGGACATCCAGCTCCTCGACGTCACTCCTGCCGACGAGTCGCTTGAAAGCGTCTTCACATACTTGGTGTCGCGATGAACGCGGCCGGAAGCGAGGTTTGCGCATGAACGCCGTCGTAATGCGGCTTGCCGCTCACGCCCTCTTGGGCCGACGCCGGATTTGGCTGCTCGTCGGCCTCGCGGGGCTCCTCATTGTGGTCGCGCTGTTGACCCGGTGGGGTTCGGGGGGCAACCCCAGCACCACAGCCACGATGATGGTGAACTTTGGCCTCGGCACCCTGCTGCCGGTCATGTGTCTGCTTGTCGGCACCGGAGTGATCGCCCCGGAGATCGAGGACGGCTCGGTCGTGTACCTGTTGGCCAAGCCGCTCCGCCGTTCGACAATCGCGCTGTCAAAACTCGTCGTCGCTCAAGCGGTTGCTTTGGTATTCACCGTGGTGCCGGTGGTGCTTGCCACGTTGATTGCAGGTGACACAACCGGCGAACTTGCTATCGCCCTCGCGGTCGCCACGGCACTCGCCTCTTTCACTTACGTGAGCGTCTTCTTCGCAATCGCGATTCTCAGCTCGAACCCGACGATCGTCGGCCTGCTGTACGCGGTGCTGTGGGAGGGAAGCCTCGCGGGCTACGTGCCGGGCGTGCGGACCCTCAGCGTTCGCCAGTGGGCCCTCGCACCAGCGGAGTCGATGCTGAGCGGCAACGCGGAGGTCAATGTCCACTCCGACGTGTCGGTTGCGCTGGGCGCGATCCTCATCGTCGTCGTGGTGATCGCATCCTTCGTCGTCGCCGTCCGACGCTTGGCTCGCCTCAATGTCCGCGTCGCTGAATAGGCGCGGTGCGGGCTTGGCGAACTAGAACGCCCCGAGGATCGCTCCCGCGATTGCCAACTGCACGGTGTCGTGAGCGATATCGATGAGGGTGATCCCGGGGTGGCGTGCCGTGAATCCGTTGTGAATCGCATGCGCGCCTCCTAGCACTTAGACCCCGGCCCCCCCATGGGGAGGTACCCGACGCCCTCGTCGGGAACCGGCAATCGGCCGCTGACCCAAGTGAACCAAAGAGGCCTGACAAGCAACACCTAGAAAATCAGCCCCACCACCCGGGGCCTCGCGGCAACGCCCCCACAGCGTCGGCGTCGCGCTTGATCGCGTACCCCAAGAGGCGCTAGCCTGACGTCGACCCCAAGGAGGCATTGTGATGCGCAGTGTGAGCGTTGTCGCGAAGGCGACTGCTCCTGCCACCATGCCCATGGGTTGCTGCGTCTGCTGCTGTCTGTAGAGCGCTGCCGCGCACGCCCGCTTCGCGGGCGACGATGCGCCAGCGCTCGCCCCGGAATCAACCACCGATTCGCCTGCGTTCACGCGCAGAACCAATTACCCAACCCATGAAGAGGAAGAAAACCAATGGCCCGCATTTACGACGACGCCACTCAGCTCGTCGGCAACACGCCGCTCGTTCGTATCAACAAGCTCACTGAGGACGCTGGCGCCACCGTTCTCGCCAAGCTCGAGTTCTACAACCCCGCCAACTCGGTGAAGGACCGCATCGGTGTGTCGATCATCGACGCCGCCGAGCGCGACGGCGCCCTCCAGCCGGGCGGCACCATCGTCGAGGCGACCTCCGGCAACACCGGCATCGCCCTTGCCTTTGTGGGCGCCGCCCGTGGCTACAAGGTCGTCCTCACCATGCCCGAGACGATGTCGAAGGAGCGCCGTGCGCTCCTGCGCGCCTACGGTGCCGAGCTTGTCCTCACGCCTGGCCCCGAGGGCATGAAGGGTGCAGTTGAGGCCGCCAACAAGATCGCCGAGGAGCGTCCTGGTTCGGTGCTCGCACGTCAGTTCGCCAACGCTGCCAACCCCGAGATCCACCGCAAGACCACCGCCGAAGAGATCTGGAACGACACCGACGGCCAGGTCGACATCGTCGTGGCCGGCATCGGCACCGGCGGTACCATCACCGGCGTCGGCGAGGTTCTCAAGGCCCGCAAGCCCGGCGTCCAGATCATCGCTGTCGAGCCCGCAGAGAGCCCCATCCTCACCGGTGGCCAGCCTGGCCCGCACAAGATCCAGGGCCTTGGCGCGAACTTCGTGCCGGAGATCCTCAACACCGAGATCTACGACGAGGTCATCGACATCGACTCGGAGACCGCCATTGCGACCGCTCGCGCAGCCGCCCGTCAGGAAGGCCTCCTTGTCGGCATCTCCTCGGGTGCCGCCATTGCCGCCGCAGTCCAGGTGGCAAAGCGTCCCGAGAATGCGGGCAAGACCATCGTCACCGTCATCCCGTCGTTCGGTGAGCGCTACCTCAGCTCGATCCTCTACGCGGACCTGATGGACTAAATCCGGCCGCTTTGACGCTCACTAAGCAGTGACGCCACCCGGAGGTACCAGTGACAGAGAAACTCTCAGTTTGGGCGCTTGTCCGTGAGGACATCCGCACGGCCAGGGACCGCGACCCCGCGAGCCCCTCGGCCTTCATGGTCGCGCTCAGCTACCAGGGAGTTCACGCTGTGTGGTACCACCGGGTGGCGAACCGCTTGTGGCGCGCCGGTCGCCGCAACATCGCGCGGCTGCTCTCGCAGCTGGCGCGCAGGCGCACCGGCATCGAGATTCACCCTGGCGCCCAGATCGGCCGACGCCTCTTCATCGATCACGGCATGGGCGTCGTCATCGGTGAGACCGCCGTGGTGGGCGCCGACGTGCTCCTGTTCCACGGGGTCACCCTTGGCGGCACGAGCATGTCGCACGGGAAACGCCACCCCACCATCGGTGACCGCGTCGTCATCGGTGCAGGCGCGAAGATCCTGGGCCCGGTGTATGTCGGCTCAGATTCACGCATTGGCGCGAACGCCGTCGTCGTGAAGGACGTGCCGATCGGCGCGACGGCTGTTGGAATTCCCGCCGTCATCCGCGAGCGGCCCAAGCCCGTCGAGGCTCACACCGCGGCATCGTGCGTTGATGACGGCGATTCACACGTCCATCCCAACGCAACCGAACCGCTGGAGAGCTTCGAACCCGCGATGTACTACATCTAGGTTCGCCGCTCCCCGGGCTCGGTTGCGCGGGATCACTCGGGAACGTCCGCCTTACGAGATCGTGGCGCGGAGCATCCACGCCGTCTTCTCGTGAGCGGCAAGACGTGCCGTGATGAGATCCGCCGTCGCCGCGTCGTCAGCCTCTTCGGCGACCTCGACGAGCGGGCGCAAGACGCGCGCCAGCGCCTCGTGGTCAGCCGCGAGGTTCTTCACCATCGTCTCGGCGTCGTCAGCGGGCTCGTAGTCCTTGATCGATGCGAGCTCCTGGAACTCCTTGAAGGAACCCGGCGCGAGTGCGCCAAGAGCACGCATGCGCTCGGCGAGTTCGTCCGCTGCTTCGCGGAGCTCGATGTACTGCTCTTCGAACATCTCGTGCAGAGAGTGGAAGTTCGGACCCACCACGTTCCAGTGGTAGCCCTGCGTCTTCACGTACAAGGTGAACGTCTCGGCGACTGCTTGCGCCAAGCCGGTGTTGATCTCCTTGAGGTCGGCGGACTTGAGACCGATCTCGGGCTCGCCCAGGGTGTCGTGAGCCTCGTTTGCCTTGGCCATCCTTCTTCCTTCCTTTCCTCATCTCAACGTGGTTCCAGTCATGGACCGACAAAGGCGCGAACATGCGCTCGATCGGCCCATACTGGTAGTGAGAACACGGTGCACCGTCGTGTGATTCCACTGTGACCACATCCCTCATCAAATGGAATGGCCCTTCAGTCCCAGGAGTTAGACCGGTATGGACACGTTCGATGCAGAGCCCGAAGCCTGCCCGATGCCCTTGCCCACCCAGGCGCCGCCAGATGAGGAGCTCGCCCTCATCCTTGCCCGCTCGCGCACGGTCGCTGTGGTCGGCGCTTCGCCCCGGCCCACGCGCACCTCGCACGCCATTTCCGTGTGGCTCATGGAGAACACGCGCTATGAGGTGTTCCTTGTCAACCCGATGGCCGGCGAGGAGGACATCGAGGGACACGGCTTCTATGCGGACGTGCGCGACCTGCCCGTGACGCCTGACATCGTGGTCGCCTTCCGACGCGCGGAGGACATCCCTCCCGTGGCCGACGCGGCAATCGCTTGCGACGCGGCCGTCCTGTGGATGCAGCTCGGCATTGAGAACGAGCAGGCCGCGGCACTTGCCCGTGCCGCCGGGCTCGACGTCATTCAGAACCGCTGCATCAAGGTGGAGTACGCCCGCCTGAAGAACGAGATCGACGCGCTTCAGGTCTCGTGACACACCGCCGACGTTGCTGGTCGTGTCAGGATTTCTGTCATGAACACTCCCGCTGGGTATCAGCGCGTCGACATTTCGATCGAGCGCCATCACGACCTCATCGCCGTGGTCGACTGGGGCTTCGCCAACCACTTTCGTGAGGATGCGGTTGCGTCGACAACGAACGCGATCGACTGGTCGCGCACCCGCGGCGTTGAGATCGTGGACGGCGTTGATGCGGGCGCGCTCGCCGGAGTTCACGGGTCCTATGCGTACGCCATGCGCGTACCGGGCGGCGGCACCGTGCCCACCTCGGGTCTCACCATCGTCAGTGTCCACCCAGCGCATCGCCGCCGCGGGATTCTGCGCTCGATGATCGCCGACCACTTCGCGCGTTCGCGAGCGCGCGGAGAGCATGTCTCGTCGTTGATCGCGGCGGAGACAGCGATCTACCAGCGCTTCGGCTACGCACTTCCCGGCCCCTCGGCACGCATCATGCTCCAGCGCGGGATGGACCTGCGCGAGGTGCCCGGCTCCGCTGACCTAGCGGTCCGACTCGAGACGGCCGACTTCGCTCAGCATGCCGAGGCGGTGCGCGCGGTGCTCGCTCGCGACCTGCGCCCCGGTGCTCATGCGACGGTGAGCGAGCCGATCCTCGCCGATCAGTTCAGAGATCCCGAGAGCATGCGCGGAAAAAATGAGCTGCTCCGCATCGCTGTGGTCGACGATGAGGAGGGACCTGCCGCCTTCGCACTCTTCCAGCGCGCCCTTGATTGGGAGACCGAAGGCCCACGCGGCACGGGCACGGTTCGCAGCTGGGCCGCCGCCACCCCGGCGGCTGCGCGTCGTCTGTGGTCGGTCATGACGTCCTTTGATCTGCTGAGCGAGATGCAGGTCGACTCGGTCGCTCTCGACGACCACATCATGCTGCTCGCCGAGGACGCACGCGCGCTCAAGGCGCGCCTCATCGACAAAGTGTGGGTGCGGATCCTCGATGTGCCGGGCGCGTTGACGGCGCGCACCTACTCCGCCGACCTCGATGTCCGCATCGCCATTGACGATCCGCTCGTCAGCGAGAACGACCACACGTGGGCGATCACTGTCCGTGACGGCGTCGCGTCAGTAGAGGAGGCGGCCGACGCTGCCGATCTTCGCCTCGACATCCGCACCCTCTCCTCCATCTACTTGGGCGGAGTGACACTGACAAAGCTCGCGAACGCGGGACTCGTCACCGGCTCCCCCGACGTGATCTCGGCGGTGTCGCGGGCGTTCCGCGGAGATGTGATGCCGTCGGGGACGTTCTACTTCTAGCCTGCGCTGCCCGGTGCTCGCTGGGCACGCCAAGGCGCCGGCCGTGTGGCGGCGTCAGGCCCGCTTCGCCTCGTATTCGGCCATCTGGTCGATGCGGCGCTGGTGGCGCTCATCGCCGCTGAAGGGCGTCGCGACAAACGCATCGACGATTGCAGTCGCGTCCTCCTTCGAGTGCATGCGGGCACCGACGGAGACGATCTGCGCGTTGTTGTGCTGGCGCGCAAGCTGAGCGGTCTCGACGCTCCACGCGAGAGCGGCGCGAATCCCGGTCACCCGGTTGGCGGCCAACTGCTCTCCATTGCCGGAGCCGCCGATGACAACGCCGAGCGAGCCAGCGTCGGCCCGGACTGCCTCGGCCGCGGCAATGCAGAACGCGGGGTAGTCGTCCAAGGCGTCGTACTCGTGAGCACCGTGGTCCGTCACCTCGTGACCATTCGCGCGCAAGTGAGCAACAAGATGCTCCTTGAACTCAAAGCCGGCGTGGTCGGTCGCAACATGAATCCGCATACCGCCATTGTGCCAGCCACGCCGGGAGCGAACGCCGCCCAAATGCAGGCAAATCGCACCTTAGGGTGAGGACATGACGGATTCTGCCCCCTCGATCGATCCGACCGCGTTCTCCCCCACCATTCGGCCACAGGACGACTTCTTCCGCTACGTGAACGGTCCGTGGCTCGACACGCACAAGATCCCCGACGACCGCGCCGCCGATGGCAGCTTCCACCGGCTCAACGACCAGGCCGAGAAGCACGTGCGCGTCATCATCGAAGAGGCAGAGCCGAGCACTCTCATCGGGGCGCTGTACGCGAGCTTCATGGACACGGAGCGTGTTGACGCGCTCGGGACTGAGCCGCTCACGGAGGACCTCGCCCTCATCGACAATGCGAGCACTCACGACGAGTTCGCCGTCGCGATGGCGGCCCTGCAAACCACCGGCGTGGGCGGTGCCCTCGGCTTCGAGGTCTTCGCCGACAAACTGAACCCCGACTCCAACGTGGTCTACCTCTTCCAATCCGGCATCGGCCTGCCCGATGAAGCCTTCTACCGCGAGGAAGCACACGAGCCGATTCGCACGGCATACGTCGAACACCTCGACAGGATGACCACACTCACGGGCGTGAACTTCGCCGCCGCGGACGTGATGGCGCTCGAGACGGCTCTCGCTGCGCACCACTGGGATGTCGTGACGTCCCGCGAAGCCGACCTCACCCACAACCCGACGACGCTTGCGCGCCTCACGCAGGAGGCTCCCGGCTTTCCGTGGCAGGCGTGGGCGGACGCCGTTGGCCTGCCGAAGGCGGCGCACGATCTGCTCATTGCATACGAGCCCTCCTTCCTCGAGGGTCTGGCCGCGATGTACCGCGAGACCGACCTTGAGCAGTGGAAGCAGTGGTTGCGCTGGCGCGTCGTCGCTGGTCGCGCGGCGTACCTCACGCAAGAGATCTCACGTGCGAACTTCGACTTCTACGGCACCGTGCTCTCGGGGGCGCCGCAGCAGCGTGAGCGGTGGAAGCGTGGAGTCCAGTTTGTACAAAGCTGCGTGGGCGAGCTCGTGGGCCAGGAGTACGTGGCACGCCACTTCCCACCCGCCCACAAGGCGCGCATGGATGAACTCGTTCAGCACCTCATCGAGGCGTATCGCGAATCCATCACCACGCTCGAGTGGATGACCCCGGAGACCCGTCAGCGTGCTCTCACCAAGCTGTCGCAGTTCACGCCCAAGATCGGCTACCCGGACAAGTGGCGCGACTACTCGGGCCTCACGGCGTCGGCCGATGACCTCGTCGGCAATGTGCGGGCCTCGTCACGCTTCGACCTCGACTGGGAATGGTCGAAGATCGGCAAGCCGGTTGACCGTACCGAGTGGTTGATGACGCCGCAGACCGTCAATGCGTACTACCTGCAGACCGCCAACGAGATTGTGTTCCCAGCGGCAATCCTGCAGCCCCCGTTCTTCGACCCCGATGCCGACGATGCGGCCAACTTCGGCGGCATCGGCGCCGTCATCGGGCATGAGATCGGTCACGGCTTTGATGACCAGGGTTCGAAGTACGACGGCACTGGTGCGCTCGAGAACTGGTGGACCGACGCTGACCGCGAGGCTTTCATGGAGCGCGCGAATGTGCTGATCGAGCAGTACAACGAGTACTCGCCTGCTCAGTTGCCCGACGATGTGAAGGTCAATGGCGCGCTCACCGTGGGTGAGAACATCGGCGACCTGGCAGGCGTGGAGATTGGCTTGCGTGCGCTCCGCATTGCCGTGGGACGCCCGCTTGAGGAGCTGCCGCTCATCGATGGCCTCACTGCGGTGCAGCGCTACTTCGTCGCGTACGCGCTCACGGAGCGAACCAAGCGCCGGGACGAGGCCGTGCGCACCCAGGTGGCAACGGACCCGCACTCCCCAGAGGAGTTCCGCATCAATGGCGTGGTGCGCAATATCGACGCCTGGTACGACGCCTTCGGCGTCACTCAGAGCGATGCGCTGTGGCTCGAGCCTGACCAGCGCGTGCGGATCTGGTCGTCGTAGGCGTTCGTCTCGACAATGCGGCGTGGCGCTGTTGGGACGGTGAGCAGCGCCAGCAGGGACAGTTCACGGCGCAAGTAGATGCGGACGCGCTCGCGGGCCCGTCCAGGGCGTGCGCCGGACCGGCTCCGGCCTCCAGACGACGCCCTCACTCTTTCGTCGATGTACAGCGGCGGCGCCTCAAGGGAGCCGTAGCCATCGCCCGACGCTGACCTCAGGCTGTTCTCAAGGTTCGGCACCGGCTCGCCTTCCGGACCGGCGGCGAGAGGCTGCTCAGTGCCGCAGCCGACGCGACCGTGACCTCCTGAGGTCGTGGCACCAGCGTCGTCCCCCCGACATGAAGCCCCTGCTTCTGCGCTCACCGGCACCGAGGCGACCCAGGCCGGCGCGATGGAGGCGTGACCGGCTGGGGTGGTGACGCGGACGGCGATCCAGCCGGGTGTCAGATCGCCGGGACCGATATCGAGCTGGGGCCCGGGAGCGCGAGTCTCGAAGATGCCGTCGGCGTCGAGATCCCACTCGAACGTGAGGTCGCTGCGAGTCGCCACCGTGGGGCCCTGGTTCGTGCTGGTCTGGTTCGTGCTGGCCTGGTTCGTGCTGCTCGCCGCTGCCGTCGCCGCCTGATACGAGCCCTGCGCGTTGAGCGCTGCCGACGTCCCGGTCGCAATGTAGGGACCGCCCGCCCACGCGAGTGGCGACGCCTGCACCTCGGCGAGCGCCTTCTCGAGGCGAGCGCGCACATCCGCAAGGGCCTGGTCGATCCGGTAGTTCGCAATACCTGGCGACGCGACCCGGAGCGGTGCGACGTCCACCGTCTCCCAGTCAACGTAGGCGATGCGCCCCTGCGCGTCACCGCTCCACACGGGTGCGATCTCGCTCAGACTGAGGCTCGCATCGCCCACGTACACGACATGCGCGGTCCCATTCCATCGAGCGGGCAGCACGACATCTGTTGCTGGCCGCCATGCGGGACGATCACGGTCGGCAAGTGCATTCACTGCTTGACGCGAGTTCGCTCCTTCAACGACGACGCGTCGCTCAAGGTTGGTGCCATCGGCTGCGAGCTGCTGTTCGATGATCGCGATCGAGGCGCCGGTCCACAGCGACTCATCAGTGAGCGCCTCTGCGACGGCGGCATGTGCCATCCCCCGGTCCCCGATGACGAGTGCGACATCACGCGCTGGTGCGCGGTCCTCGCTTGCCGGCGCGGCACCGAAGTCGCCAAAGCCCGACACATACTTCGCAATCTGACGGTGTCCCTCTGGCTTCAGGTGGTACCACTCGTCGCGGTTGAGAGTCTCAAAGGCTTCGTACATCCAGCGGTCCTCATTGACCGACGCGGGGCGAGCGTCGGGCTCATGGCCGGCAAAGAGGTCCGGGATGGCATCGAGGAAGACGACTGCGTCACTTTGCGCATACGCATTGGCTGCCTCGACCGCGCGCCGTTGGGCGTCGAGGCCCGCATCCGCGAGGGCGTCGAGGCGCTGTGCGACGGGAATGCGCTTCATGCCATCGATGCCCATGCTCGTCAGCTCGAGGTCATCGTTCACCTCAAGGTTGGGGTAGGCGAGATAGACAACGCGGGCATGCCCGGCAGTGCGGCGGTGGATCTCAACGAACACGTCGATGAGGTCGGCAGAGAAATCGTTGGCGACATACGCGTCTGCCACATCGAGAGCCTGCTCGCACTCATCCGCATCGCCGAGGATGAGGCATGCGCGCACGATGTCCGGGAAGTGGACGTCATTGCCGCCGAGCGTGAGGAACACGAGATCAACGTCTGGGTTGAGGGCATCCACTTGTGGGGGCAGCCAGTGTTCGCAGGTGACATGAACTGTGCTGGTGCCATCGCCCGCGGGTGTGCGGATGATGTCCGTCACGATGTACTCATCCGAGGCGGGCGTGGGAGCGCACCGGGCGTCGCCCCGTGCCCACGCGTCGTACACGGCGTCCTCCCTCGGCGAGCCTGACAGCTCAGGCTCGGGGTAGGTGACGACGCTGGAGTCTTTGAGGTAGCGGTCGTTGAGGACGGCGTCGGTCGATGCTGCGGAGCACGCCCTGTTCAGCAACGTGACGGCGTAACCCTGGCTGGCCATCGCGTCGGCGTACTGCTCTCCCCATGTCGCCGTGGACTGCAGGCACTTGGCCGGCCCGTAATACGCCGCTTGACCGTCAGGGGTGCGCGCCCCATTTCCGGCAGTGTACGAATCGCCCATGAGGAGGACGGTGAGCGGGGTCAGTTCGTTCGCCCGCACCTGCCCTGCCGCCGCACGGGGAGCACGTTCCAGGGTCACGCCAGGAGTCGGGTGAGCACCGCGATCAGCACTGTTTTCGGGCGCGAACCAGCCACTGATGACGATCAGCGCCGCCACTACCGCGGAGACGCCGACGAATACAGTTGCCCGCACCGTCTACTACCCCCGGAGTCGTGGACACGAAGTGGCCCAAAGTTGACCGTAAGAAGGTGCCCCCAAGTCGGGTAGCCCCATTTATGGGGGAATCTCCGGTTCTGTGGTCAACATCACACTCCGGCGAATGAGTCCCGTCGAGGCGTGGGAAACTTCACGGGTGAGTCCCGTCGCCATGCCATCGATCGCTTTCTTCGAGCCCCGCATCCCCGAGAACACCGGGGCAGCGATCAGGTTGTCGGCGGTGTCGGGAGCGCCGCTGCGGCTCATCGAGCCGCTCGGTTTCTCTCTTGAAGAGTCAAAGCTGCGACGGGCGGGGCTCGATTATCACGACCTCGCGACGGTGACCGTCCACCCGTCCTTTGACGCGATGTGCGAGGCGTTGCCGCACGCACGCATCTTCGCGTTCACGGGCCGCGCGACCACATACTTCACCGACGTCGAGTACAGCGCCGACGACGTGCTCCTCTTTGGCCCCGAGCCCACCGGCCTACCGGACGAGGTTCTCGATCACCCGCGTATCACCCAGTGGTTGCGGATCCCGATGCTGCCGGGCCGACGCTCACTCAACCTGTCGAACTCGGCGGCGATCGCTGTGTACGAGGCGGCGCGACAGCTCGGCTTCTCCGACCACGTCTAGCGCATCGTGCGGATGCGTTCGGCAGTGAAGCCGAGCACGAGCAACACGGCCCCGATGAAGCCGAAGCTCACCCACCGTGGAACGAGCGCGTCCTCCACCATGACCTGCGACGTGGCAAGCACGACGGCTGTCACGGCAGTGGCCAGGAGCGGTGCGAACCACTGCCTCCCCACACCGATGAGACCGAGGACCGCCGCCGAGAACGCAAGCGCGAGCGGACGGATCAGCACCTGCGGATCGAGCACCATCGCGATGTAGGACGGGATGAGGATCAGCCCAAGGCCGGGCGCAAGGGCTGCATACGTCCTGATGGTTGCGTCGCGGCGCATGCGCAAGAGACCGAGCCCCAGGACCGTGGCACCCGGTACCGCGACATAGGCCTCAAGTGCTGTTGCGCCGACCGCGGCGAGCAGCAACGCAGCGGCCGGACTGAGCAGCCAGAACGCGGTGACGCGTGCCCGCGGGACGCCGCTGAAGGCGAACAGCGCGTACCACGCGGCACTTGCGACAAGGACGAGCAGGCCCCCAGCGAGGAGGTCCATCGTGGCAACGGGCATCACCACCGTGACGGCGCCGAGCACCCACGCGGTGCCCTCACTGCCGAGCACCTTGCCAGCGAGAAGGGCGATCGCGACGGTGAAGCCAATGACGGCGCCACCCAATGCGCTCGGACCGTAGCCCGCTCCCAAGAAGACCAAAGCGTGGACAGCGGCGAGCACAGCGGCAAGCGGAGCCGCGATGGCGCACGCAGCACGCGTGCCAGTGTGCTGGCGAGAACGCACGGCTGTCCACACGAAGACGACGACGGAGAAAGCCTCAACGATCGCCGCGGGACCCGGTCGCCATGGCATCCAGACGGCGGCGGCGATGATCGCCCACACTCCGTGCAGCCGGTGAAGGCCAGCCCGGCCCGCCCAGCGCGCTCCCGCTTCTGCGGCGAACACCGCGATCAGGGCAAGCACCACCCAACCGACCGGGGCGGGCACCAACCCTGCCGCGACGACCGCGGTGCCGATGAGGATCGCGGCGCTTTGGCGTCGGACGCGAGGCCATGCGAGAGCGGCCACGACACCAAGAACGATGGCCGCGAGCGCCCAGCCGCGCCATGCAACGTCTCCCGATGGCCTCGACTCAGCCCACGCGACGCCTGTCAAGCCGAGCGACGTGACCGCCGCTGCGGCCGTGATGACCCCTGCGAGCACCGTGCCTGCAATCCATCGACCGTGGGCCGCTGCGCCGCGGCGTGCGGCGAGACGACTCGACCACGTGAGGATCGCAGTGCCGGCGGCCGCAGAGATTCCGGCGGCCCATGGGTCGACCTGGGCGAGGGCGGCGGGGGCGATGAGGGACGCCGTCGCGATCGCGGGCGCCAACGTGTACGCCGGCCAGCGGAACGCGAGTGCGATACCCGCAAGAGCCACCACGGCAAGCGAGACGATGATGCGCCATTCGGCACCATCGACGGCCATTCTCCCGAGCCAGGTGAGCGTGACGAGGCTCGTCGCCGCGACTCCAGCGATCGCGACTGGAACCCGGGAGGCTCGGAGCGGCTTCATCACGGTTGCCGGCCAGACAGCAAGCGTCACGAGGAGAACGACCACGGGCAGCCACGGGTGCTCTGCTTCGGGCACGGCCGTCGCGACGAATCCGCTGGTGTGCGGGATGAGGAGGATGAGTCCGATGGTGACGAATGCGTGGGAGAGCGCCTCTTCCACTCGTCCTCGGAACGCTCGCGCGAACAACAGACCTGCGAGGACGACGATAGCCGCGGCACTCGGCTCAGCCCACGTGACGGACAGCTCCCAGTCCCCTGCCGGAGCCACGGTCCAGACGGTTCCGATGACGGCACCGTAGGCGGCGAACAGCGCACCGAGGACGACGGCGGGCAGCGCTCCAAGGAGTGCGAAGGAGATCGGGGCCGTGATCGAGGTCGGG
>ENA-UOVV01001582-UOVV01001582.1-compost-metagenome-genome-assembly--contig:-NODE-1582-length-15949-cov-31.332075_pt1 | contig 15949 bp, 14 predicted proteins | sample MGYA00238155_ERZ761577 | MGnify/ENA primary metagenome ERZ761577 (study PRJEB28898, sample SAMN06268775) | compost metagenome | isolation source: Emeryville, CA | place: USA:Emeryville, CA | collected...
AAGAACCAGAACAGGTGCTGCCACAGGATGGCACCACCGTTGTCCGGGTTGAACACCTGCGAGTGGAGCTGACGGTCGGAGCCCAGCGCGAGCAGCGCAGCCGCGAGAGGCGGGAACGCGATCAGCACGAGCATCGACGTCACGAGGATGTTCCACGAGAAGATCGGCATGCGGAACATGGTCATTCCGGGGGCGCGCATCGTGACGATCGTGGTGATGAAGTTGACGGCACCCAGAATCGTTCCGAAGCCACCGAGTGCGAGGCCGAAGACCCACAGGTCACCGCCAAGCGACGGCGAGTAGATCGAGTTCGACAGCGGCGCGTACGCAAACCAGCCGAACGAAGCGGCGCCCTGCGGCGTGAAGAAGCCGGCCATCGCGATGAGGCCACCGAAGAGGTACAGCCAGTACGCGAGCATGTTCAGTCGCGGGAACGCGACGTCAGGGGCGCCGATCTGCAGAGGGCCGATGATGTTCGCGAAGCCCGCGAACAGCGGCGTCGCGAACAGCAGCAGCATGATCGTGCCGTGCATCGTGAACAGCTGGTTGTACTGCTCCGCTGACTGCACCACCTGCATGCCGGGCTCGAAGAGCTCCGCACGGATGAGCAGCGCGAGCAGACCGCCCACGATGAAGAAGAAGAACGAGGTGATCAGGTACAGCTTGCCGATGACCTTGTGGTCAGTCGACGTGATCCAGTTGACGACGAGCGAGCCGGCCTTGCGAGGCGCCACCGGAACGGCGGGAGCCTCGATGCCAGCAGCGTCGGCCTCATATGCAACGGTAGCCATCAGTGGTTCTCCTCCGCTGCCTGGTCCTGCGTGATCTTGACCACCTGGTCACGGCTGTACTCGATGCCAAGCTGGCCATCGCCGCCGTTTGCTCGGAGCCACTCCATGTGAGCGTCGTACTCCTCCTGTGAGACAACCTTGACGTTGAAGAGCATCGAGGCGTGGTACTCGCCACAGAGCTCAGCGCACTTGCCCTTGTAGAACCCCTCCTTGGTGGGGATCACCTGGAACACGTTCGTGCGGCCCGGGACGGCGTCCTCCTTGTAGAGGAACGCGGGGATCCAGAACGAGTGGATCACGTCGCGGGACATGATGTGGAACTCGATGCGCTTGTCGACGGGCAGGTACAGCGTCGGAAGGGTCTCCTCGACGCCCTCCTCACCGGTGAGCTGCGCCTGGACGCCCGCGAGGTGCGTGTCGTCGTCCGTGTAGTTGAAGTCCCAGCTCCACTGCTTGCCGATGATCTCAATCGTGTAATCCGGCGTGGCAGAGGTGTCCTTGATCTCCGCGATGTCCGTGGCAGTGAAGCGGAACAGCACCGCGATCATGATCAGCGGCAGCGCCGTGTACATGAGCTCAAGGGGCAGGTGCGCGCGCGTCTGGGGCGGCAGCTTGCTGTCGTCCTTGCGCTTGCGGTAGACCGCGACACACCACAGGATCAGGCCCCACGTGACGAGGCCGACGCCGAGCGCGGCGATCCACGATCCGTTCCAGAGGGCGATGATTCGACCGGTCTGGTTGGTGATCTCCGGCGTCGACGGCAGTGCGCCGTTCTCAATGCCGGTTGAACAACCTGCTAATAGGGCAACGAGAAGAGCCGCACCGGTACTCGCGAGGGCGATTTTGGGTGCGCGCGAACGAGGGCTGTTGGACACCCGGCCAGTGTATCGCGCGATACCGTGATGCCATGTCAGCACCCCGCACGTATTTGGACTCTGGCGGGTCTGCTCCCCTGTCCCCGCGCACCATCGACGCGCTCAACGCGGGTTTCGCGGAGGGTTGGGCGGATCCGGACCGCCTCAGCACCGAGTCGCGGCGCGCCCGGTCGCTGCTCGAGGGTTCTCGACAGGCAATCGCCGACGCTGTGGGCGCCAGGGCTGAGGACATTCACTTCGTGCCGTCGGGGGTGGCGGCGATCGAGAGGCTCGTCGCGGGCATCTGGACGGCGCGCAGGGGCCGGTCGGACGTCGTCGTGAGCGCGATCGAGCGCGACGCTGTCATCCACGCCGCATCGTTCATTGCTGGCGCTCCCCCACGCGAGGTGCCTGTCGACAGCCTCGGCCACGTGAACCTTGACGCGCTTGCACAGGAACTCATCGATCCTGGCGTGGCGATCGCGGCCATCCAGCACGCGAACCACGAACTTGGCACGGTGCAGGACCTCGTCGCGGTCCACGCGGTGACGTCCCAGCGCGGAGTGCCGCTCATCGTCGACGCCACCAGTTCCATCGGACACATCGCCGCCCCCGAGGCGTGGGACGCCTTGGCGATGAATCCTGCGGACTGGGGCGGGCCGTCGGGCATTGGTGTGATCGCGCTACGTCCCCACACACGCTGGCTGCCGGCGTGGCCCGAAGGCGATGACTGGGCGCCCGGTGGGGTGAGTGTGCCGCTTGCCCTTGCCGCGGCCGTCGCGCTGCAGGAGCGGCTCGAGAATGCGAACGCGGAGGCGACGCGCCAGGCCGAGCTCATCGACAGGGTTCGCGAGCGCATGGCCGCGGTTCCCGGCGTCGATGTGGTGGGAGACCCGGAGAGCCGACTCCCGCACGTCGTGACGTTCTCGTGCCTCTACGTGGGCGGCGAGGCGCTGCTCAGCCGGCTCGACCAGGAGGGCTTTGCTGTCGGTTCAGGCTCGGCGTGCACCACGAGCACTCTCGAGCCCTCGCGAGTGCTCGGCGCCGTCGGCTCGCTGACGCACGGCAATGTGCGCCTCGCTCTGCATCCCGGCATCACGAGCGACGACATCGAGCGTTTCCTGGCAGCGGTCACGAGCGCGATCGAGGACCTGCGACAACAGGCGGGAGCGCCCCCCATTGACTGAGATCACAATCGACGCTCGCGGGATGCTGTGCCCGCTGCCCATCATCGAACTCGCGAAGGCTGCCGTTGACGCGCGCACGGGCGATGAGCTGACAGTGGAGTGCACGGACGCAGCCGCTCGCGTCGATGTGCCCGCCTGGGCCCGCATGACCGGCAACGAGTTCGTCGGAGAAACAGAAACGGACGGCGGGGCTTTCGCCCTCACCGTCCGTCTGCGATGAAGAGAACTCTTTAGCTGAACGAGTCGCCGCACGCGCACGAGCTGGACGCGTTGGGATTGTCGATCGTGAAGCCCTGCTTCTCGATCGTGTCCGCGAAGTCGATCGTTGCGCCGTCGAGGTACGGGACGGACATCTTGTCGACAACAACCTCAACACCGTCGAAGTCGCGGATCGCGTCCCCATCCAGGGTGCGCTCGTCGAAGTACAGCTGGTAGATGAGACCGGAGCAGCCTCCCGGCTGCACTGCGAGTCGCAGTCGAAGGTCGTCGCGGCCCTCCTGCTCGAGCAGGCTCTTCACCTTGGCCGCGGCGGCGTCAGTGATGACTACCCCGTGGGCCTTGGTTTCGATAGCAGTGTCTGTCATGGGCGGCTCCCTTCTGTCGCGTCCGTGAGTACCAGCGTACGACGCGCCCCCGATATTCCCTACATCGCGTTGCGTAAGTCACGCATCGCGTCGCGGCGCCCAGGTCTGCGCCACGCGCCGCACCACGTCCGCGAGCCCGTCCGAACCTGGCTCGCCCTCGTGGGTTCCGCTCAGCCCTGCGGCCATCACATCTCGCCGCCCGACGCTCAGTTCAGTGGTGATCGCGACGGCAGGCAGCGCGTGGCGAGCGGCAAGGCGAGCCGCGGTGGTCGCGAGGCCGTTGTCCATCGTCACCGGGGTGAGCGGCCCGCCAACGGAGATCACGACGTCGGCGCCGGCCACCGCGTCGGAAAGGCCCACGGTGTCCGCGAGATAGTCCGACGCTCTGGTCAGGGTCCCGCCGAGCGCGGCAAGGCAGTACGCGAGTCCTCCCGCGGCGCCCGACCCGGGCGCATCCGACAGGCGATTGGGTCCCAGGAGTGTCCCCTTGGAGCCGATCGCGTCACCCGTGGCCGCAATCCCCCGCCACCGCTCCTCCTGCTGCTGGGCCGCGACGGCGAGTGCAGCGTCGGACTCCCTGCCGGAGCGCAGCGACGCGCTCATGCCGTTGAAACCCAGGAGGGGCCGCTCCGAGGTGACAAGGACGCGCATGGGAAGCTTCGCGAGCGCTCGCTGGGTGGCCGCGGGGACAGGCCCCCACACGTCGACCGCGTCGCCTGCCGGGGTCGCGTCGCCAAGCGGGATGATGACTGCACCCTGGACATCGCCCGAAGCGGCGAGGCCAAGCAGCGCGGTCGCGAGGTCCTGAGGGTTCCACCGCGTCTCGCCTCCCTTGGGGCTCAGCAGCAGACCTGCAGAGGTGGGCGTGGCGAGGGCTCCTCCCACGCTCATGCGGTCAGCACCGAAGGCGTCGGCGGTGCGTGGGCCGCCATCGCCGACGACGAAGACTTCAAGCGTCGAGTCAGAGGCTTCACCCCACGCGCTCGCGGAAATGCGCGCGACGTCACGGAAGGAGTCGACTCCGGGCCAGCGGTCGATGCCCATGACTGCGCGCATGGACTTAAGTGTGCCGTGCCTGGCGTGAGACAATGTCTCTATGACGCAGACGTTCGTGGAACCTGGGTCGTCACCCGCACTGCTCCTGCTCGGCACTCGCCGCGACCCGCTCTCGGAGCGCGGTGTCGACTGCCCTGGCGGACTGCCGGCGGCGTCGGACCCGGATCTTGTCGAGCGCGCGCGTGCCGCGAAGGCCGCGCTCGGCGACCGTGTGTTCATCCTTGGGCACCACTACCAGCGTGACGAGGTCATCCAGTTCGCTGATGTCACCGGTGACTCCTTCAAGCTCGCTCGCGATGCCGCGGCGCGACCGGAGGCCGAGTTCATCGTCTTCTGTGGCGTGCACTTCATGGCGGAGAGCGCCGACATCCTCACCTCGGATGCCCAGCAGGTGATCCTGCCCGACATGGCGGCCGGCTGCTCCATGGCGGACATGGCGAACATCAACCAGGTCGACGACGCGTGGGCGCAGCTCGAGGAGGCAGGCGTCGCCGCAAAGACCATTCCCGTCACGTACATGAACTCCACGGCCGCCATCAAGGCGTTCTGCGGCCGCAATGGCGGCGCCGTGTGCACGTCCTCGAATGCGGAGGTCGCGCTGCGCTGGGCCTTTGACCAGGTGGGCGGGCTCCACAGCGACGGCAAGGTGCTGTTCCTGCCCGACCAGCACCTGGGCCGCAACACCGCGGTTCGCCAGCTGGGACTCAGCCTCGACGACTGCGTGCTGTGGGATCCCCGCAAGCCGCTTGGCGGCAACACTCCCGAGCAGCTCGCCGCCGCTCGCGTGATCCTGTGGAAGGGCCACTGCTCCGTGCACGGCCGCTTCCGCAAGGAGAATGTCGACGCCCTGCGTGAGCGCGTGCCGGGAATCAACATCATCGTTCACCCCGAGTGCGCGTACGACGTCGTTGAGGCCGCCGACTACGTGGGATCGACCGAGTACATCATCAAGACCATTGAGGCCGCCGAGCCGGGCACCCAGTGGGGCATCGGCACGGAGCTCAACCTCGTGCGCCGCCTCGCCAACGCACACCCCGACAAGCCCGTCCACTTCCTCGAAGACACCGTGTGCTTCTGCTCGACGATGAACCGCATCGACCTGCCGCACCTGGTGTGGGCGCTCGAGTCGCTCGTCGCCGGCGAGGTGCCCAACCGCATCGTCGTCGATCCCGAGACGGAACGACAGGCCAAGATCGCCCTCGACCGCATGCTCTCCCTCCCTGCCGTGAACCCGGCGAAGGACTGAACCGAAAGTAGCCATGGCCCGCAAGACTGAACCCACCCCTGTCCCTGCCGAGCCGGAGCAGGCGCCCACAGCGTCGGGCAAGAAGGGCGTTCCCACGCCCAAGCGCAAGGACCGCGAGGCCGAACGCAAGCGTGGGCTTGTGCTCGATGTGAAGAGCGACGCGAAGGAGCGACGCGCGCGCGACCGCGCCCGCCGTGAGGCCGAATACCAGGCGCTGCGCACCGGCGACGAAAGGAACATGCCGATCGAGCACCGCGGTCCCGAGAAGCGCTTCATTCGCGACTACATCGACGCGCGCACCTCCATTGGCGAGTTCCTGCTGCCGATCGCGCTCGTGTTTGTGGTGCTGACGCTGCTGCCGCCGTTCAAGTCCGGCACGTCAGGCGCGATTCTGATCCTCGGCTTCTACGCGATCGTCATCATGGCTGGCATCGAGACGTTCCTCACGATCCGCCGCCTCAAGAAGGCACTGATTGAGAAGTTCGGTGAGAAGAAGGTGCCGCGCGGCTTCACGTTCTACACGATGTCGCGAGCGCTCAACCTGCGCCGCTTCCGCACCCCGCGCCCCAAGAATCGCCGCGGCGAGTACCCGGTCTGACGAGCCCCGACCGGCCCGGGAGCCGCTTCGCGGGAACGCTCGGCACGAACGCTCCGCACGGACGATGTGAACCGTGGGGCTGGTGAGGCGCCGGGACGGCCATTTCGCGTCCCATCTGTCACTTCTGTCCCATCGTCCGTGCGGAGCGGTCCGACGCTGGCGCACCTGAGGCGGTTTGGTTACCAAGCGGTTAGCCTTGGGGCATGGTCAACTATCGCTATCTGGGCAACTCCGGCCTCAAGATCACGGAGATCACCTACGGCAACTGGCTCACCCACGCATCGCAGGTGGAGAACGAGCAGGCCGCCGCTTGTGTGAAGGCGGCGCTCGACGTGGGCATCACGTCTTTCGACACCGCAGACGCCTACGCCAACACGGCTGCAGAGGTGGTGCTTGGCGACATCCTCAAGGGTGAGCGCCGCGACAGCCTTGAGATCTTCACGAAGCTCTATTGGCCCGTGGGTCCGCGCGGTGCGAACGACGGCGGACTGTCCCGCAAGCACATTATGCGCTCCATCGAGGGCTCGCTCGAGCGCCTTCAGACGGACTATGTGGACCTGTACCAGGCACATCGCTATGACCACTCGACCCCTCTCGAGGAGACGATGAGCGCGTTCGCGGACATCGTGCACCAGGGAAAGGCGCTGTACATCGGCGTCAGCGAGTGGACCGCGGAGCAGATCGCTGCGGGAGCCAAGCTCGCTCGCGAGCTGAAGATCCCCTTCGTCTCGAATCAGCCGCAGTACTCGATGCTGTGGCGCGTCATCGAGGCTGAGGTCGTTCCCACGTCCAAGGAAGAGGGCCTCAGCCAGATCGTGTGGTCGCCCATCGCGCAGGGAGTCCTGACGGGCAAGTACAAGCCGGGCGCTCCCCTGCCGGAGGGCTCGCGAGCGACGGACGAGAAGGGCGGCGCGAACATGATCAAGCGCTTCCTCAACGACGACGTGCTCACCCGCGTGCAGAACCTGCAGCCCATTGCCGATGAACTCGGCCTGTCCCTTGCCCAGCTCGCGGTGGCGTGGGTGCTGCAGAACGACAATGTGGCCGCCGCAATCATCGGAGCGTCGCGCCCGGAGCAGGTCGTCGAGAATGCCAAGGCCTCTGGCGTGGAGATCCCCGCAGAGCTCATGGCCCGCATCGACGAGGCCCTGGGCGACGTCGTGGAGCGAGACCCTGCCCGCACTGCGGAGGCGAGCCCGGCGTCGCGCTGAGCCGCAACTCTCCCTTGAATGCGATGAGGGCCCCGGCTGCTTAGCCGGGGCCCTCACCTCAAAGGAGAAAACAATGCATGTACGCCTGGCAGGTACGTACATCCATCCCAACGCGCATCTGCCGCCAACAGTTCCCCACGTTTCCGGAAACTTCCACCCACTCCTTGTTGCGGTATCTGAGTGTCGCGAAACGGCCGTTTCGCGACACTCAAGTACCGCAACCGGGTGGTGCGCGCCGCTAGCGCACCTAGCGCCGCCGCTACCGCGCCGCTAGGGCCCTATTCAGCCTCGCGACCCACCATGGGCCCTCGTAGACGAACGCCGTGTACAGCTGCAAGAGATCGGCTCCGGCATCGAGGAACGCCCTTGCATCCGCCTCGCCGGAGATCCCTCCCACACCGATGATCGTGAGCCTGTCCCCCGCCCGCTCGCGGATGCGCCGCACCACCTCAAGCGCCCTGTCCCTGACGGGCGGACCGGACAGCCCTCCAGGACCGCGATCGTGATTGATTGTCGTATTCGTCGCGACAATCCCGTCCAAGCCCAGCTCGAGCGCAAGGTCCGTCACGGCATCCACGTCCTCGTCGGCGAGATCCGGCGCGATCTTCACCAGCAGCGGCACCCGGCGCTCCGGCACGGCCTCATCCGCGGCGCGGCGCACGTGCTCAAGAATCGGCCGCAGCGCGTCCACCGACTGCAGGTCCCGCAGCCCCGGCGTATTGGGAGATGACACATTCACGACGAGATAGTCCGCGTACGCGGCGAGCGTCCGGGCCGAGTAGGCGTAGTCGGCGGCCGCTTCGTCGGCCGGCGTCACCTTGGTCTTGCCGATGTTGACCCCCACAACCACCTGCCGCCCGCGAGCTGTGGAGCGCAGCCGGGCCAAGCGTCGGGCCATCGCGTCAGCGCCTTCGTTGTTGAAGCCCATCTGATTGCGCAGGCCGTGCACATCGAGTTCTCGCCACGAGCGCGGCTTGGGGTTGCCCGGCTGCGGGCGAGCGGTGACTGTGCCCACCTCAACGAAGCCGAAGCCGCCGTTGGCGAGACCCACCACCGCCTCTGCGTTCTTGTCCATTCCCGCCGCGAGGCCAACGACCCCTGGGAACGTCAGGCCCATCGCCTTGACTCCCGCGTCGAGCGAGCGTCCCTTCCGGAACATCCACGGCAGCCTCGCGAAGGCCATCACCCCGATGCGGTGCGCCCTTTCGGCGTCAACGCGGCACAGCACATGGCGATAGAACGCGCGGTACATGGCTCCACCGTAGTGCGGGTTAGGCTCGCTTCATGACGTCTTCTTCACCTAGTTCCGACGCAATTGCCACCCTTTCCGCCGACGCCCTGATCGTCGGCATCACCTCCGAGGGCACGGTCGCCCCGCATCCGCAGCTTGCGGACGACGCTCGCGCCGCTCTCGACGCCGCCTTTGGCGCGCTGGAGGCGAGCGGCAAGCACTGCTCCACCACCGTCGTGCCTGGTGCCGACGCTGTTGCGGCCACGCGGGTGGTGGGAGTCGGTATTGGGTCCGGTGACGCCAACGACCTCCGCGAGGCCGCCGGCTCCGCCTCGCGCGCCGTGGGCAAGAAGGCCGAGCGCGTCGTGGTGGCGCTGCCCATCGCCAGCGACAGCGACGCTGCCGCCGTGACTCAGGGAGTGCTGCTCGGCTCGTATTCCTTCACGGCGTACAAGTCGGAGCCCAAGACCGTGGATGTCGAGTGGCTCATCGCGGGCGCGTCAGAGGACGCCGTGACACGCGGAGAGATCGTCGCCGCCGAGACCAACGCGTCTCGCGACCTGGTCAACACTCCCCCGCTCGACATGTACCCCACCGTCCTCGCGGACACGGCGGTGGCACTTGCCAAGGAGCACGGCCTCGAGGTCAAGGTGTGGGACGTCGACGCCCTCAAGGAGGACGGCTGCGGCGGCATCCTGGGCGTGGGCCAGGGCTCGACTCGCCCGCCGCGACTCGTGCGCATCGCGTACAACCCCGACGGCGCCAAGAGCACCGTCGCGCTCGTGGGCAAGGGCATCACCTTCGACACGGGTGGCATCTCAATCAAGCCGTCCAAGTCCATGGAGACCATGAAGTCGGACATGTCCGGGGCGGCGATCGTGCTGCACACCGTTGTCGCGGCCGCTCGCCTTGGCCTCGGCACCGCGGTCACCGGATGGCTGTGCATCGCGGAGAACATGCCCGGAGGCGGGGCCCAGCGCCCCTCCGACGTCATCCGCATCCACGGCGGCAAGACCGTCGAGGTGCTCAACACCGACGCTGAGGGTCGCCTTGTCATGGCCGACGGCCTCGCGCTCGCCGTCGAGGAGAACCCTGACGTGGTGCTCGATGTCGCGACCCTCACGGGAGCTCAGGGAATGGCGCTCGGCACCCAGACCTCTGGCGTCATGGGGGACGACGCCATTCGCGATGAAGTGATCGAGGCGGCCAACGCCGCTGGCGAGCCCATGTGGCCCATGCCGCTTCCCTCCCACCTGCGCGAATCCATCGACTCGAAGGTCGCGGACATTCGCAACATCGGCGACGCCAACGGCGGAGGCATGCTCTCGGCAGGACTGTTCCTCAAGGAGTTCGTCGGCGATACGCCGTGGGCTCACCTCGACATCGCGCGCCCGGCATTCAACGAGGGAGCGCCGCACGGCACCGCTCCCTCTGGCGCTACCGGAGCCTCGCTGCGCACGCTGCTGCGCTTCATCGCCTCACGGGCGTAACCCAGACTCAGGCGACGCCCGGCGCTGTCTCAGCCACAGCGTCGGGCCGCTAGAGCTGTTTGCGGTTCTTCTCGTTCCACTCCCGCATGCGCGAGGGGTAACCGGAGAGGTTCACGTCAAAGGCGGGGATGCCCAGCTTGTCGGCCACCTTGCGCGCCGCGGACTGGTCGGGAACTCGCCTGCGCGTCCATTCGCCGGTGTCCGCAACGACCACCATGGTGGTCTGCGTGACCCGCGTGGGAGGCTCGATGAATGCCTCGCAGCCCTCATGCGATTCGACGAACGCCTTGAGGTGCGCGATGGTCTCCGCCTGTGCATCCTTGCCGGAAACAGGCGCCCCCGACTTCTTCGCTTTGCGCGAGAACAAACCCATGCGCCCAGGTTAGCCGCCGTTCGCGGTTCGCGAGTCGGTCTATGAGTGGCAAGATGGACATACCGACTGTCTGTCCTTACAAGGAGACCCCATCGTGACCGAGTCCACCCCTCACTCGTTTGACGTGCTCATTCTTGGAGGTGGCAGCGGCGGATATGCCGCAGCGCTGCGCGCCTCGCAGCTGGGTTTGAGCGTAGGACTCGTCGAGGAGGCCAAGGTCGGCGGCACGTGCCTGCACAACGGCTGCATCCCCACCAAGGCGCTGCTGCACGCTGCGGAACTCGCTGACAACGCCCGCGAAGGCTCCAAGTACGGCGTGCTGTCCGCTCTCAACGGCATCGACATGAACGGGGTCAACGCCTACAAGCAGGGCGTCATCGACCGCCTCTACCGCGGCCTCCAGGGCCTCGTGAACTCTCGCGGCGTGACCCTCATCGAGGGCCGCGGCCGCCTCGTTGGGCCCGATGCCGTCGAGGTCAACGGCGAGCGCTACACCGGTCGCAATGTGGTTCTCGCCACCGGCTCGTACGCTCGCTCGCTTCCGGGGCTCGAGATCGGCGGTCGCGTCATCACCTCCGACCAGGCCCTCGAGCTCGACACCGTGCCCACGAGCGCGATCGTGCTCGGCGGTGGCGTCATCGGCGTCGAGTTCGCCTCGGTCTGGAACAGCTTCGGCGCGAAGGTCACGATCGTCGAGGCTCTGCCCCACCTCGCCCCCAATGAGGACGAGGCACTGTCGAAGGGCCTCGAGCGCGCGTTCCGCCGCCGCGGCATCGACTACAAGCTTGGCGTTCGCTTCCAGGGCGTCACCCAGGACGACAATGGCGTGACCGTCACCCTTGAGGACGGCACCACTCTCACCGCCGACGTGCTGCTCGTCGCGGTTGGCCGCGGCCCCCGCACCGAGGGCGTCGGCTACGAGGAGCAGGGCATCCGCATCGATCGCGGCTTCGTTCTCACCGACGAGCGCCTCCACACGGGCGTCGCCAACATCTACGCGGTCGGCGACATCGTCCCCGGCCTGCAGCTCGCCCACCGCGGCTTCGGCCAGGGCATCTTCGTCGCCGAGACGATCGCGGGCCTGAACCCCGCTCCCATCGTCGAGGCGAACATCCCTCGCGTCACCTACTGCAACCCCGAACTTGCCTCCGTTGGCCTCACCGAGGCCAAGGCCAAGGAGACGTACGGAGACGACAAGGTTGTCGCTCTCGAGTACAACCTCGGCGGCAACGGCAAGAGCCAGATCCTCGGCACGCAGGGCTTCATCAAGCTCGTTCGCGTGGTCGACGGTCCGGTCGTGGGAATCCACATGCTCGGCGATCGCATCGGCGAGCAGATCGGTGAGGCTCAGCTCATCGTCAGCTGGGAGGCTCACCCGGACGACGTTGCTCCCCTCATCCACGCCCACCCCACCCAGAATGAGTCGCTCGGCGAGGCCCACCTGGCCCTCGCAGGCAAGCCACTCCACGCCCACGACTGATAACGGAGACAATGACCACCATGAGCACAGACGTCACTCTTCCCGCTCTCGGCGAATCCGTTACCGAGGGCACCGTCACGCGTTGGCTGAAGCAGGTCGGCGACACGGTTGCCGTCGACGAGCCGCTGCTTGAGGTCTCGACCGACAAGGTCGACACCGAGATCCCCTCGCCGGTTGCCGGCACGCTCCTTGAGATCGTCGTGCCCGAGGACGAGGTCGCCGAGGTCGGCGCCGTCCTCGCCCGCATCGGCGCGGAGGGTGAGGCGCCGGCTTCCACGCCCGACGCTGCAGCACCCGCTCCTGCCGCCGCACCTGAGGCCCCGGCTGAGCCTGCTGGCACCCACGAGCCTCAGACGGCACCCGAGCCGGAGGCCGAGCCTGCAGAGGTGGCCGAGGCCGCCCCTGAGGTTGCCGACGAGTCGCCCGCCGCCGCCCCTGCTGCCGAGGCAGCCCCCGCGGCGGCTCCTGCTGCGGCTCCCGCTGCGGCTCCCGCTGGCGGCGGTCGTGAAGTCACTCTTCCCGCCCTTGGCGAGTCCGTCACCGAGGGCACCGTCACGCGCTGGCTCAAGGCCGTTGGCGACGAGGTCGCCGTCGACGAACCGCTGCTCGAGGTCTCGACCGACAAGGTCGACACCGAGATCCCCTCGCCCTTCGCCGGCACGCTGACCGAGATTCTCGTTCCCGAGGACGAGGTCGCCGAGGTCGGCGCTGTGCTCGCCCGCATCGGCGAGGCCGGAGCGGCTCCCGCTGCGGCTCCTGCCGAAGCTCCGGCTCCAGCAGCCGCTCCCGAGCCCGCCACGGCACCCGCCGAGTCCGCGCCCGCTGAGTCGGCTCCTGCTGAGTCGGCTCCTGCCCCGGCGGCTGAAGCCCCTGCTCCCGCCGCCGCTCCCGAGCCGGTTCCTGCACCCCCGGCCGCCCCTGCCGCACCGCAGGTCACGTCGACCGGCTCCGGTTACGCCACCCCCATCGTCCGCAAGCTCGCGAACGAGCGCGGCGTGGACCTCAGCACCGTCGCCGGCACGGGCGTTGGCGGTCGTGTCCGCAAGGAGGACGTGCTCGCCGCAGCCACCGCCCCGGCACCGGCGGCCGCCCCGGCACCCGCAGCGTCGGCCCCTGCCGCCGCTCCCGCGGCCGCTCCTGCAGAGCGAGTGGTGTCTGAGCTGCGCGGCCAGACCGTCAAGATGACCCGCATCCGCAAGGTCACCGCGGACAAGATGATGGAGTCGCTGCACGGCATGGCGCAGCTCACCTCCGTCATCGAGGTGGACTGCTCCAAGATCTGGGACCTGCGTGCCAAGTCCAAGGAGGCGTTCCAGGCCAAGTACGGTGTGAGCCTTTCCTTCCTGCCGTTCTTCACGGTTGCCGCCGCTGAGGCGCTTCAGGAGCACGCGAACGTCAACGCCTCGATCGTCGACGACTCGATCGTGTACCACCCCGAGGTCAACCTCTCGCTTGCCGTGGACACCGAGAAGGGTCTGATGCTCCCCACGCTGCGCGGCGCCGACTCCAAGTCGCTTCCCGAGCACGCTCAGGGCATCGCGGACCTCGCGAACCGTGCCCGCAACGGCGGCCTCACTGCCGACGAGATCTCAGGCGGCACGTTCTCCGTGACGAACACCGGCTCTCTCGGCACGCTGTTCGACACCCCGGTGGTGCCCGCTCCGCAGGCCGCGATCCTCGCGACCTGCGCGATCGTCAAGCGCCCCGTCGTGGTGAAGGGTCCGAACGGTGAGGACACCCTCTCCATTCGTCCCGTCTGCTACCTGCCGCTCAGTTACGACCACCGTCTCATCGACGGTGCCGACGCTTCGCGCTTCCTGCAGACCATCAAGAAGCGCATTGAGGCCGGCGCCTTCGAGGCGGACCTGGGGCTCTAGGTGCGGGTCGCCATCACGGGAGCGTCGGGCCTCATTGGCACGGCGCTCTCGGCGTCTCTGCGCGCTGATGGCCACGAGGTCCTGGCCCTGGTCCGCCGCGAGGCTCGCGAAGGCGAGTCGCGCTGGGATCCCACTGCGGGAGTCATCGACGCCGACGCTGTGCTCGCGTGCGACGTCGTGGTGAACCTCGCCGGCGCCTCCATTGGCGCCCAGCGACTCACGGACGCGTACAAGAAGGTGGTCCGGTCCTCGCGCACCGACGGCACAGGCCTCATCGCTCGCACTCTTGCCCAGGGCAAGTGGGGCGGCGTTCTCATGCAGGGCTCCGCGATGGGCTACTACGGCCACAGGGGCGAGGAGGTGCTGACCGAGCGCTCCGGCCCCGGCAAGACGTTCCTCAGCGAGATCGTCCTCGCATGGGAGGCAGCTGCACAGCCAGCAGTGGATGCGGGCATCCGCACGGTGTTCACGCGCACGGGCCTGGTGCTGGCGCCCCACGGCGGCTTTGCCGAGCGACTGCTCCCCCTTGTTCGCCGGGGGCTGCTGCGACAATTCGCGGACGGCCGGGAGTTCCACTCGTGGATCAGCCTCGAGGATCACATTCGCGCCACGCGCTTCCTCATGGAGTCGGACTATGCGGGCCCGGCCAACGTCATTGCCCCGCATGCCACTCGAGACCGTGAGCTCATCAAGGCTCTCGCCGACGCCGCCGGCAAGTCTTCGCTCTTTCCCGTTCCCGCGTGGGCGATGCGCCTCGCGGCGGGCGAGGCCGCGGCGGACCTCCTCACGTCCCAAAACGCCGAACCTGGCGTCCTCAGCCGCCTGGGCTTCCAGTGGCACCACGGCGATATTGACCAGGCGGCGCGCTGGGTCATGGAGCAGGCAGGACTCGCCCCACAAGCCAGCCCTGCCGCGTAAGCGACAGCTCCAGCACAGCAGTCACCGTTGCCGGAGGGTGCTCCCCCGGCCCGACGCTGTAGCCGCTGAGTTCCGACGTCACCTCCACCACGGCTTCCGTTTCGGTCGCGGAGATCACCTCCGCGGTGACAGCCTTCAGCTCGAGCCCCACGAACGCCTCAATCGCCTCGGGGTTGGAAGCCGCCGCTTCACTGTCGGGGATGGTGAGCTCAGCGAGGGCCGCGGCGTCTCCTTGGGCAAGTGCCTCGATCCGGCGTTCGGTGAGCACCACTGCCGCATGCTCCGGTCCCTCCGTTGCGGCGACGGCCGGCATGAGACCTACGCCAGCGAACGTACCGAGCACCGCCAGCGCAGCAAGTGGGGACAGCCGCTTCGCCGCCTTCTCCACCCTCCACCAGCGATCCTCGGCGCGAGCGACGGTGCGAGGAACGGCTCCTGAGCGGATCGCAGCCGCGACAGGCGCCGCAGGCTTGCGCACCGCCTGAGGCGGCGAGCACAGCGCCAACGCGGCCGCGGCATGCGCCGCTGTAGGACGCTCCGCGGGATCCGCTGCGTGCAGCGGAGCGGTCCACGCTTCGATGACGGGAGCAGCCTGCTCGTCCGCGAGTGACCTGAGCAGCAGTCCCAGCGCCGCGACGTCGCCAGCCGGCGTCGCCTCTGCTCCGTCGACGAGCGCACCCATCGTGTCCACGAGCGTGACCGTGCGGCCGTCGACCACCACGTTCGCGGCTGTCACGTCACCGTGGGCAAGCCGCTCACCATGCATGGCAGCGAGCGCCTTGGCGACGCCCACGCCAACCGCGACGCACTCTCCCAAACTGAACGCATGCTCGGCTCTCAGCTCGGCAAGCGACGCTCCGGAGACTACGGAGACGGTGAAGGCGACCACAGCGTCGGGCCGTTTCCAGACGCGGATAGGGGCGAGCACGCCTGGGCACGCGGCCGCAGCTCGAGCGAGCGCTGCGGCACGCGCCTGGGCGCTCGGCAAGAGGTACTCCCCTGTGCCGAGTTCGCGTTCGAGTACCGCGGTCATGACTCCAAGGGTGCTCCCGC
>ENA-UOVV01001583-UOVV01001583.1-compost-metagenome-genome-assembly--contig:-NODE-1583-length-15948-cov-4.270245_pt1 | contig 15948 bp, 15 predicted proteins | sample MGYA00238155_ERZ761577 | MGnify/ENA primary metagenome ERZ761577 (study PRJEB28898, sample SAMN06268775) | compost metagenome | isolation source: Emeryville, CA | place: USA:Emeryville, CA | collected...
AAACCCCCGCCAAAGCCGCCGCCAAAGCCGCCGCCAAAGCCGCCGCCAAAGCCGCCGCCAAAACCTCCACCAAAGTCGCCACCGAAACCACCGCCACCACCTCCGCCGAGGTTTTGCGCAGGACCGTTACCCCACAAACCAAAGCCTAAATTGAAATCCCAGGGCAGGTAGGTGAAAGTGTTTTGGCTGCGGCGCTCGTAGAGATAAAAATTATTTGCGGTTGCGCCGTTGGGGCTGTCGAGATTGCCAGTCAGCACCAGCGCCGCCAGATATTTAATGGTGAGATCGATATCCACCCGCGAACGCGCCAGAGCAGTGTCGCCGCTGTTGATGTCTTGAATAAAACGCACCAGCGCCGCGCCTTCATTCGGAGTACCCACCGTCGAAGAATTGTTTTCCAGCGGCAGACCCTCACGATAATTCGCGTAAGTGTTGCCATTGAGTGTTAGACGTTGCAGCAATTCACCTTTGTGCAAATCGCCTTGGTCGTCTTCATCTTCCGGAAAATGTTTTTCGACAAATTCAGAGTCGATCATCTCGATCATTTGATACAAACCGAGGTGCTCACCCGCCACGTAGAGATCCACGTAGGAAATTTCCGGAGCCGGCACGCCTGCGTCGCGCATCAGGTCGTAAGCGAGTAGATCGCGCATAAAAGACGGGTCGGAGAAGCTTTGATTGAACACGAGCTTTTTCATGCCCATGAATTTTTGGTCGACATACTCATTCATATCGACTTTAAAACCAAAGCGTTTTGAACCTTGAGGAATTGAAAACAGCGAACCCTGACCTTTGATACGGAAGCCGACGTTCTCAATTTTCGCGCCGTTCAATTCGAAATTCGCCGGGTAGTAAACCTCTTGGCGAGAGCTCGCCATGGACTGCCAAGTTGCCGGAGAAATATCGACGCGCGCGGTGAACACCTTGGTGCGATCAAACAATACGTAGGCGACGTTTTCATATCCGGGCGTGGGGTACAGCTCCTGGAATTCTCCGCTGTTGTTCAAGCGACCATAGCTGCGGCCGTTTTTGCTTTGATCGCGTCCCCATACCACGTAATCGACTTCTTCATCGCCGCGGAACAGAGATACGGAATCCTCGCGACCTAGGCCGAAGGTTACGTGCGGCGTGCCATCAGTAGGAGCAGAGCCGCCGGCAATCACCACTATGCGCTCACCGGGGTTCAAGCTTTTGGCGGGCAGGTTCTCCAGTGGGCTGCTGTCGTCGGTCAGGCGAAAGTCGCCAAGGTTGACTGCGGCGCTGCCGGTGTTCACCAACTCGATCCAATCGGCGCCGCCATAAAAAGCCTCCCGGTCTGACTGGGCGACCACTTCGCTGATGCGCAACGGCGAGTTGCCCGTAGGCTTGCCCCGCACGATACCGCCGGGGTTGTCCGCCTTCTGCTTATTGGCCGCACCTGGCGTGGGCTCCAGGATTTGCGCGGTGCCGTTGAGCAGACCAAAACTGCTGCCTTCCGGCGCATCGCCTTCCATCCACGACAAGCTGCTGATCAAACGGCCGTCCTGATACAGGCTCACAGCATCGGTACCGCCGAGTTTGAAAGGCACCGAGGGGGATGGCGGGTTGGTGTCATCTTTATCGGCGGCCGCTATGACGACGTATTGGCCGGGGGCGAGCGAAATTGCTGGCAGAGATGCGGGAATATCATCGCTGTCGGCCAGGGTATAGGCGGACAGGTTTACGCTGGAGCTGCCGGCGTTATAGAGCTCGATCCAGTCGTTGCCGGCGAGATAGTCCGGCGTCGCAGATTTGGCCACGATTTCATTGACCACCAAGCCGCCCGCCTCGCCACTGCCGGAACTGGAAGAACTTGAGGAGGAGGATGAAGAGCTGGAAGAACTACTGGAGCTGGATGAACTGGAGTCTGAGCCGGAGGAGCTGCCGTCGCCGCCACAGGCGGTAAGCAGCCCGAGCGCCAGAAGCACCGGCAGGGTCATTGGTATGCGCATAGAAACCTCTTAGGGGTACGTCCTTAATGGACTTTTTTATGGAATCCTTCCGCTGTGCTTTTTATTTGAATTGGTGGCTGAACCGCACAGTCAGAAAAATTTTCTTATGTGGGAAAATATCACCCACATACAGCTTTATATGTGCAGAAATTCAAGGATTGGGGAAATCGTCAAAAAATTGCCTAAAAATAGGCAATAAACGTGGAGCGTTGGCGTCAGTGTCAACGGAATGACTATAGGCTGGCGTAGGCGGTCTCCAGCTCCCGCCGAATCGCATCGACGTAAGCGTCCGCCGTCCACAACTGCCGGCCGCTGCTTTGGGAGTGGATGGTGATGCAGTGGGATTGCTGCTGCTCGATAAGGTCCGCGAAGCGGCGGGCGAGGTGGTTTATATCCTGGGCATCGAAGAGGTAACCCATGATGTCCGCGCCGCGCCAGTCCACGGGTTCTGATTGGTGGCTGCGCAGAAACTGTTTGTAGATGCCGAATTCCGACCACTGGCGCGGCGGCTGTTGGACCAGCGTGAGCCACCAGGGTTGGTCGTAGCGCTGCTCCAGGGATGCCAACAGCGCTCGCACCGTCGGCGCGTGCATCACAAAGGGCGTGTCGTAATAGCCGTCGAAGGTCGCGCCCGCAACAAACGGATCGCCCAACAACCGACAGGCCGTCTGCTGCCAGTGCAATACCTTACCGCGTAGTGAATTCCCCGGACGCTCGTCGCGATAACACACGATCTTGCCAGGATTGAGAAAATCCGCCGTCCCCGCATGGGGTGTGACAATCACATCAGAATCCATCACCACCACCGTATCCACCTCGCTCGCCGCCACAAACGCCAACTTGGTGAGCTGCTGAGTGTGCCAACCGGTGTAGCGCACCCAATCCGGCCAGTTGATGTGGCGGGCGAGACTGCCGGAAATGCGGGTGGCGCTGCGGCCCAGGCGGCGCTGCCAGAAGCGCGCGCCATTGCGGCGCTTCTCCACCACCTCAGGCAGAACTTCCTGCGATGAATAAAAGCAGGTGCGGGTGTCGGCAAAATTGCGGAACAACTCCAAATCCTCGTGCTGAACCACCACGTGGTGGGGCACGGAATTCAGTGCAGACAACTGTAAGGAATGATTCAGCAGGGAAAAATGCGTGCGGTCGGCCGCCCAGGTGACCGTCAAAAAAATCATCTCGGGCTTGGCGTCTTCCATCAGCGGCCAAACCATTTGCGCAGTTTGGTTTCCGCGCTGTTGAGCCACTTGAGCGGTGCGCTGCCCTGCAGCGGGTAATAAATCCACGGCTGCGCAATTTCTCCGTTGCGCACCTGTAGAAAATCTTCAGCGTAGGGAATCGCTGTGGGGGCGCGCTGGATAAACGCCTGATTCTGCTCCGGCGTCATAGGTACTATCGGATAAAACCCGCTGCGCCGTCGCTCTTGCGCAATACGCAACGCCAGCGTCTGCTTTTTCCCGCGAAATGCCGGCACATTGGGCAGCCAAGCCGCAAAAGGATCGCGCCAATAAGCCATCTGCCCAAGTCGCTCCCGCGCCTGCCGCTCGTTACCGGATTCACGCGTTATGAATTGCCAACTCACCGCGCGCAGGTCGCTCAAGCGAAACAGACAAATATCGGAGTAATAAGCGCCGGCGCTGTTTTTTAGCCGATCCACGTAATACACCCGGCGCTGTTCGTCGTAGCGGGTGAGCGAGTGGTCAGTTTTTTTATTGCAGCCGCGCATGAACGCCGGCTGGATAAAACAGGGTTTGGTGGAAGTAGCAAAAAATTGCGCGAGCTGTTGAATATCATCAGATGACAATGGCCGCACCAGTTGCGTGTCATCTTGCAGAAAACAGACGAGATCGTCCGCGTTCGACATGGCAAAAGCGGCCTGCATATTGGCGTAAAGGCCGCCGTGTTTGCTCTGCTCGCCATTTGCAGACGGATAAATCACTTGGTGGCGCTGCGACAACTCCGCGAGGATGCGTCGGGTTTCCGGGTCCGGGGAATTGTCATCAAAAATGCGAATGGCGCATTGCGGAGCGCATTGTTCGATGGAAGCGACACAGTTCTGCAGAAATTCGCCGCGGTTGTAGGAAAAAATCCAGAAAACCAAGTCGCTCATGGCGTCAGCCTTTCAGCTTCGCCACCGCGCGCCGAATACCGCTGCGCACACCGGTATTAAGCGCGCTGCCGGTATAGCGGCCTTTGAAGACGTGGCGAATGCGATACACACCCGGAATATCCAAAGGCGTGCCTTGGCTGCGCAACAGCCAGCGGAACGCGCGGTCCTCGTAGGCTTTGCACCAGGTTTCTGAAGGGCGCTGGTAATAACTGAGCGAGTCGCAATAACCGCAGGCGCGAGCGACATCACCGTGGGTAATTTGCAGTGGCCCGGTGGCGCGGCTGCGGCGGAATTCGTCGAACTGAGTAGTATCCACATCCACCACCTGCAAATTCTGCCAGTCGATGGCGAGCATGGGGTCTTCGTTGCTGAGCAACGAAGTACAGCGCTCAACGCGGGGATAGACCAGCACATCGCGTCGCCCCTGCAAAACATTAGCGAGTTCATCAAGGCAGTTGTCGCGGAACATCAGATCGCAATCGGTAAACCAGATCCAATCGGCCTTGGTCTTCAACGCCGCTTGATTGCGGCCAATGGCTCGGCGGAACAGCGCCTGACGCGGCAGCTCGCACCAATTCCAGTGCACGTTAGGGACTTGCAGGCCGGCAAAAAAATTCAGCAGTTTGACTGTATGTTCGTCTTCGCTGCAGTAATACACCGTCATGGTGATATGCACATTCTGCGGCGGGAAACGCACCAGCGAGCTCAATTGATAAATCAAAAAATGCGCGTATTTCCAGCAGTGGCTGACGATTTCGATGTGCAGGGTGCCGGTTTTGGCAGCGCGCTCGTTTTCGTCCGGGACTTTTTTCAGAAACCAGCTCGCCGGAATCCAGCCGCCTGCGGCAAAACGTAAAAAGCGGCCTACCAGAGGGTGATACCAGCGGTCAGGGGGAACCGGAAACTGCGTCATAGAATTCCCTCGGATTGGGCGGGCGGTGAGAGGTGGTGAAGTTGTGGCCGGCATGATACCCAAGTAAAATCCGCCCCTCAATCGAATGGCGGAGTCTGTTCCGCTAACTCCGCACTCACCTCCCGCGCGCCTACCACGCTTATGACCCAGCCTTCATTTCTTCAGACCAAGCAGGGCGCCGACTCTTTTCTGTGGAATCTGCAAGTGCTGCCCGCAGCGGACCCCGCACTTTTCTCCACACAGAAGGAACCGCTGCAGGAAAACACCCTGGGGCGGGGCACCGTCGTGATGTTTCGCTATGGCGATCTGGAACTGGTGCGCCGCCACTATCAGCGCGGCGGTTTGGTGCGTCATATCAGCCGCGATATTTATATTGGCAACACGCTGGCGCACACCCGCATGTGGCAGGAATTCCATCTGCTGCGCGAGCTCTGCGAACTGGGTCTGCCGGTGCCGCAACCGGTGGCCGCACGCTGCACGCGCATCGCGCCGTTTTTTCATCGCGGCGATTTGATTACCCGCCGCATTCCCGCCAGCCGCACTTTGGCGGAGCATCTGCGCAAGCGCCCCTTGAGCGAAACCTTGTGGCGGCAGCTGGGCAAAGTCCTCGCGGATTTTCATCGCGCCGGCGTCTATCACGCCGATCTCAACGCCAACAACATTTTGCTGGACGCTCAGGATCACTTTTATCTGCTGGATTTCGACAAGGGCGAGCGGCGCGCACCAGACCCATCCTGGCAGCAAGCCAACCTGCAGCGCCTGCAGCGCTCACTGCTCAAATCGAAGGGCTTGCACCCCGTGTTTCACTTTTCCGGCTCTGATTGGTCCGCGCTGCACGCTGGCTACCGGGAAGCGGGCGAAAACGGTGCGCAAACATTGTGAGACTTAGCCCGCGCGCCTTATACTCACGCGCTTTCGTCTAAATCCGGCGCGCGGGGTTTTAGGGTGGCAATTTTTCGATGGGCGGGCATTTTCGGCCTGATGGGTTTTCTCCTCTTGGGCTGCGGCCAGAAAGGCCCATTGACATTGCCGCAACCCCGGGAACCCTCCTCTCAGAGCAGCGAAATTTCCCCTCCCACCACCGCGCCCCAACAACAGTAGGTTTGTATGTCCGTTTTGCATGATCGCCAGGGTCAATTGTTTCTGGAGGATGCCAGTCTCCAGGAGATCGCGGCGAATTTCGGCACCCCCACGTATGTCTACAGCCGCGCCGCCATCACCTCAGCCTATTTGAACTATGCAGAAGCGCTGGGCGATCACCCGGGCATGATCTGCTACGCCGTCAAAGCCAACTCCAACCTGGGCGTGTTGAATGTGCTGGCGCGCCTCGGTGCCGGTTTCGACATCGTCTCTGTGGGTGAGCTGGAGCGCGTGCTCAAAGCCGGCGGCGATCCGTCCCGAGTGGTGTTTTCCGGCGTCGGTAAAAAAGCCGAGGAAATGGCCCGCGCCCTCGAAGTGGGCGTCGCCTGCTTCAATGTGGAATCCGCCAGCGAACTGGAACTGCTCTCCCAGGTAGCCAGCTCCCAGGACAAGGTTGCCCATATCTCCCTGCGGGTAAACCCGGATGTGGACGCTCAGACCCACCCCTATATCTCCACCGGACTGCGGGAAAACAAATTCGGCATCGATATCAATGAGGCGCTGGATGTATACCGCCGCGCCAGCCAGCTGCCGGGTATTCATATCAAAGGCGTCGACTGCCATATCGGCTCCCAGCTGACCAACCTCACCCCATTCCTCGACGCGCTCGACCGGGTGTTGTTGCTGATCGACCAGCTCGCCGCCATCGGCATCACCATTCACCACCTGGACTTGGGTGGCGGCCTGGGCGTGACTTACCGCCAGGAAACTCCGCCGAGCCCAGCGGAGTACCTCAGCGCCGTCAAAACCAAAATCGCCGATCGACCGCTCGCGCTCATGTTCGAGCCCGGGCGCTCCATAGTTGCCAACGCCGGGGTGTTACTGACCCGCGTGCTGTATCTCAAGCCAACCGCCCACAAGAATTTCGCCATAGTGGACGCGGCCATGAACGACATCATCCGCCCGGCGCTCTATCAGGCTTGGCAGGAGATCGTGCCAGTGGCGCCCCATGATGGTGAAGCCCAAACCTGGGACATCGTCGGACCAGTGTGCGAAACCGGCGATTTTATCGCCAAGGAACGCAAGCTGGCCCTGAAAGAGGGCGATCTGCTGGCGATGAAGTCCAGCGGCGCCTATGGTTTTGTTATGAGCTCCAACTACAACACCCGCGGCCGCGCCGCCGAAGTCATGGTGGACGGCAGCAAGACCTACACCGTACGCCGACGCGAAACCGTCAGCGATCTGCTCGCGCTGGAATCTGTCCTGCCGGGTCAGGACTAATCCCGCATGAAGATTCGCTTCACCAAAATGCACGGGCTGGGCAACGATTTCGTCATGATTGACGCGATCAGCCAGAAGATCACCATGACGCCAGAGCGCGCCCGCAAACTCGCCGACCGGCATTTCGGTATCGGCTGCGATCAGGTGCTTATCGTCGAGCCACCCGTGTCCGCGGAGGCGGATTTCCGTTATCGCATCTTCAACGCCGACGGCAGCGAAGTGGAAAACTGCGGCAACGGTGCCCGCTGCTTTGCCGTATTCGTGCGCCAGCGCAAGCTCACTGGCAAACGCATCATTCGCGCCGAAACCGCCGGCGGTCCGCTGATTTTGAAAGTCCTGCCGGACAATCGCGTCACCGTCGATATGGGCGTTCCCCGCCTCGATCCCCCGCAGATTCCCTTTGTGGCTCCGCAACAAGCGGTGACCTATTCACTGCCCGTTGGCAGCGCCAACCTGGAAATCTCCGCAGTGTCCATGGGCAATCCCCACGCCGTCACCCTGGTCGACAACGTCACCGAGTACGACGTCGCCGGTATCGGCGCCCAGGTGGAGGCCCACCCCGCGTTTCCGAAAAAGGTCAATGCGGGCTTTATGCAAGTAATCAACAGCCGGGAAGTGCGCGTGCGCGTGTTCGAACGCGGTGCCGGCGAAACCCTCGCCTGCGGCACCGGCGCCTGTGCGGCCGTCGTATCTGGCCGTTTGCGCCAGCTGCTCGACCGCGAGGTCACCGTGCATCTGCCGGGCGGCGACCTCACCATCCGCTGGGACGGGGAGGGCAAACCGGTGCTGATGACCGGGCCGGCAACCACCGTATTCCATGGCCAAGTCAATCTTTGATAGGAGCACGCGATGACTGACACCTCGACCGAACGTCTGGACGAAACCATCATCGCGGAATACCTCACCAAACATCCTGACTTCTTCGATCGCCACGGCGACGCCCTACGCGATCTGCGCCTGCAACACCCCAGCGGCCGCGCCGTATCCTTGATCGAAAAGCAAGTTTCCGCGCTGCGCGAGCGCAACACCGAACTGCGCCATCGCTTAAACCAACTGCTCGACAACGCGCGCCAGAATGACCGCCTGTTTGAGCGCAGCAAACGGCTGGTGCTGGCGCTGCTGGAAAGTGACGAGCTAGGGGATTTGGTGGATGCGCTGTATTACAGCTTCGATAAAGAATTCAATATTCCTTTTGCGCGCCTGATTCTGTTCCGCACTCCGCGACAGCCCACCTCTGTTCGCATCGCCGCCGAAGAAGAAGCCAAAGTCGTGCTCGGACGCCATCTAAAAGCCAGCCGCGCCGTAGGTGGAGGTTTGAGTCGGGAGGAAATTGCTTATTTATTCGGTAAGGATCATCAGAAGGTGGGTTCAGCCGCCATGGTGCCGCTGTATTACAACCAACCTCTGGGCATTCTTGCGGTCGGTCATGAAGACCCCAAGCATTATCAGGCGGGAATGGGCACGATTTTTCTAACGCATATTGCGGAAGTATTGGACCGGCTCATCCCCAAACATCTGGGATAAGCGGATAAAGCAAAATCCCGGAACAGGTCCGGGATTTTTGGGAAAGCAGATTGCGGTTAAATCGGTTGGCCGCCGTAATTACTTTGCGGCTTACGCGGAGGATCTGAGACCACATTCGGCGGAATCTCACTGATCACACCGCCGCGGGCCAGAAATGCTTCAACATCACTTTGGATCTGTTGACGCAATGCTTCCCGGGCGACGACGGATTCCTCCACCAGGGCTTCTACCGCAGGGGCGGCGGTGTAACCGCCAGCATCCTCTTCATCAGCCAGCTCTTCGGCTTCGATTTCTTCTTCGTTTTCTTCGATATCGTTTTCGTCGCTCATAAAATCCTCACGTGTTCTGTCTCTTGCAAGGAACCATCTCCGAATGTTTTCGTGAGCCCTTCCACTGCTGCGACGCCATTGCGAGCCATCACAGGAAAAGCCCTAAAAAACCGCAATGCGTGACTATTTATAGTCCAGCGCATTTTTATCGTCATCATAAAAATAAAAATTTTTTAGTATTTTTTGTTCTACCTCACCTTCAGCCATGACCGATCGGTTATTTGGAAGGAGGTAACAAAACCCTACAGATTTGCTCGGCGATCCACCTTCCACCTGCTTTTTGAGCAGGACTAAAGGATCGGGTTCACCTAAATGACGAATTTCTATGTTGCGATTGGAATGGTTTTTCGCGGGCGCGAATGTACAGAAAAGAAGGGAGCGGAACAAGACAATTTTGCCGCCGGGAAGGCGGCAAAATGCGGGGCGGATTGGCCTTAAACCGCGTCTGAACCGGTCTCGCCTGTGCGGATGCGAATGACTTCTGAAAGGGTCTGAATAAAGATCTTACCGTCGCCAATTTTGCCGGTTCTGGCCGCTTTGGTGATGGCTTCAACAGCCTGATCGACCATATCGTCTGCCACCGCCATTTCCAGCTTCACCTTCGGCAGAAAATCGACAACATATTCAGCACCGCGATACAACTCAGTGTGGCCTTTTTGTCGGCCGAAGCCTTTGACCTCGGTCACGGTCATGCCCTGCACCCCGACGTCGGACAAAGCGTTGCGCACGTCGTCCAAGCGAAAGGGTTTAATTACAGCAGTGATGAGTTTCATGATGGTTTCCTAAGGACGGATGAACAATTGCCAGGGTTGCCACCCCGCATAAGCCAAAACGCCGAAAAATCGGCGTCTGTTTCGCGGTCAATGTATAACATTCCTGCAGGAATTGACAGCCAATCGAAGCCCCATAAAAAAGCCCCGGGCGTTGCCGACCGGGGCTGCAGGAGAGCTAAATAGGAGTGCTGTGAGAACTATTTAGCGGTAGTGAATTCTGGGTAGGCCTCCATACCGCACTCGGAGATATCCACACCTTCAAACTCTTCTTCTTCGCTGACGCGGACACCGAAGATGGCTTTAATGGCCAGCCATACGATGAGGGAGATACCGAACATCCACACGAAGATGGTGACAGCGCCAACCAACTGACCGACGAAAGTAGCTTCGGCGTCAGAGATCAGGACCGCGAACACACCCCAGATACCGGCGGTGCCGTGTACGGAAATCGCACCGACTGGGTCGTCGATTTTCAGTTTATCCAGGCCCAGGATAGAGACGACCACCAGCAGACCACCGATAGCACCGATAATGGTTGCGGCGACCGGAGTCGGATCCGCAGGCTCAGCAGTGATGGCGACCAGCCCAGCCAAAGCGCCGTTCAATGCCATGGTCAGATCCGCTTTGCCGAAAAGGATGCGGGCGAGAGCCAGAGCAGCGATCAAACCACCACAAGCCGCAGCGTTGGTGTTGAGGAACACCACAGCCACTTCGTTAGCAGCGGCGATGGAATCGAGAGACAGGGTAGAGCCGCCATTGAAGCCGAACCATCCCAGCCACAGGATGAACGTACCCAAGGTCGCCATCGGCAGGTTCGCACCCGGAATCGCATTTACAGTGCCGTTAGGACCGTATTTGCCTTTGCGAGGTCCGAGGACCAGTACACCAGCCAGAGCAGCAGAAGCACCCGCCATATGCACAATTCCGGAACCGGCGTAGTCGGTGTAGTTCAGAGAGAACAGACCAAATACTTCTTTGCCGCCCCAAGTCCAGCTGCCTTCCATCGGGTAGATGAAACCGGTCATGAATACAGCGAACAGCAAGAAGGCCCACAATTTCATACGCTCAGCTACCGCACCAGACACGATGGACATGGCGGTACCGACGAACACAGTTTGGAAGAAGAAGTCAGCAGCATTTGAATATGCGTTGGCGTCTTCGCCTTTGAATTCGGCGTAGACAGATTCAGCCAAGGCATCAACAGATTCGGCACCATCCAAGGCAATGCCACTCAGGAACCAGCCTCCGTCATACATGACTTGGTAACCGCAAATCATGTACATGGTGCAAGCAATCGCGAACAACGCGATATTTTTGGTGAGAATTTCGGTGGTATTTTTGGCGCGGACAAGTCCTGACTCCAACATGGCGAAGCCAGCGGCCATCCACATAACAAGGGCGCCGCACACCAGGAAATAAAATGTATCCATGGCGTACTGCAATTCAAAAATCGTATTTTCCATAGCGGTATCTCCGGCTGTGGTAACTATTTATGGGAGAGTTGGCGTTGTAAAAAATTACAACGCGTCTTCGCCGGCTTCACCGGTGCGAATGCGAATCACTTGTTCCAGATAGGAAACAAAGATTTTTCCATCGCCAATTTTTCCGCTGTGAGCTGCCTTGCTGATGGCCTCAACAACGGAGTCCACCTGGCCGTCAGCCACAGCGACTTCCAATTTAGTTTTGGGCAGAAAATCCACTACATACTCAGCGCCGCGATAAAGCTCGGTATGGCCTTTTTGACGACCAAAACCTTTTACTTCCGTTACGGTGATACCCTGTACACCAATATCGGAAAGCGCTTCGCGCACGGCATCAAGTTTGAATGGTTTAATTACAGCCGTAATCAGTTTCATGGGACTGTCCTCTCTGAGGTAAAAGTGCCGGTTGCTCAACCGGCACGGGTACTTAAAAATCTAGAGTGAATCCCTTCTCTCAAATTAGAAGGAATACAGCAGCTCTAAAGCAAAAGTATTTTTGTCATCATCGCCAAACTCATCGATACGATATTCCGCGACCAACAACAGGTTGTCACCCAACGCATAGCTGGGCGATATAGTGAACCCGCTATTTTCTTCAATCGTTGCACCAGCCTCGGTTTCAATCGAATAATCGTGATAGCGCAAAGTAATGCCGAAATCACCAGCTGCGTAATTGGCCATCAACAAATAGCCATCACCTTCGGAATTATCAGCGTAATCTGCCTGGTTATATTCGAAAGCAAACGTAAAATTGGAAACTTCGTATGAAGTCCAGAAGTTGATCAGGTCATTGTCATCATCACTGATGTAGAACAGCTTGGCGGTAAGACCTTCAAGCGGCTGAATCGCTACACCGACTTCTGTCGCCAGTGTTGTAGTGTCATAGTCACTGGGATCCACAGCGGTGTTAACCACAGACACCATGAAATCGACAACGCCGCCGTCATAATAGGCAGATACACCTTGCTGGTAATATCCGTAAAAATATTGACCATATCCGGTGCTACTGTATTGATACAGGCCAGTCGGCTCTTCTGCTTCCCAACCGCTGTAGCTCAGGAAACGTCCGGCTTTAACGCTGAACTGATCGTTGATTTGTTTGGTGATATAAGCCTGTTCAATGAACGTGCGGTCGTCTGCAAATTCACCACCCGCGGCGTATTCAACATCGACGCGAGCAGAAACACCGTTAGCGCCGGTGTAGAGAAAATCAACTTCTACCTGATCAATTCCGAAAACCTTGTCAGTGCGTTCTTCTCGATCGTCGTCAACATATTGATAAGACATGTCAACGAAGCCCGTAACGGCCAGACCTTCTCCCAACTCGATATCGGCAAAAGCCGCAGGCACAGATCCAGCCGCGAACACTGATGCAGCGATTGATGTAGCGAGTACTTTTTTGTTGAACTTCATGGATGACTCCTCCAAGTGATAGCAGACGACATTTTGTTGTAGTTACGCCAAGGTCCATTCGTGGAATGGCTGAGCTTCGCCTGGAATAGCAGAAACCAAGCCAGATTTTTATTTCGCAAATAGAATCAAAAAGTTACGTGATTTTTTGAGGTTTTTAGTCGGGTTGACAGCACAAATAAGGCACTTTATGTGAGCACACACCCGCACCACGAAATGACCGCAGGCACCAAATGTGTGCACTACGGAAAAGCGAGACAGGGAAGGACGACAGAGTTGGTTCGATTAATTCACTGCGCTGCCAAGATCATTCTGGAACCGAGCAGTGATGGATAAAGTTTTTGATTTGGCCAAAAAACAGGTAGGCTTGGCGCCTTTCATTTATCGGGGTCAGCGAGCTACTTCGCGGTAAGCCCCAAATACCACCCACATTTATTTTGGAGGATCATCCATGAAGCTCAGCCGTACGGCGGGTACCCTCGCCTTATTAATCGCAGCAGGCACAGCCAATGCGGAAGTGACCGGCAGCGCGGGCATCGCCAGCAGCTATTTATGGCGCGGGTTGGATCTGGGCTCGGGTACACCGGCGGTTTCCGGGGCGCTGAAATACAGCAAGGCCGGTTTTTATACCGGTATCTGGGGCTCATCAGGGGATACGAAGAACGGCACTGAATACGACCTTTCCGCTGGATATAACGGCTCGTTCGGCGAATTTACTTATGGTTTAGGTGCCATCAGTTACAACTACCCAACCAAAGCTAACACCGAGCCGGGCGACATCAGCGATGCAGTGGTAACCCTCGGTTACGGCCCCGTCAGCTTTGGCGCTTATGTGCCCATTGGCAAACTCAACAGCAGTGGCGATTACGCCTACTACACCCTGGGCGCTGCCTTCGGTTCCTTCTCTATGCTGCTGGGTATGCACAGCAATGATTTGACTAACGGCGGTAACGTAGGTTGTGAAGTCGATGCAGGCTCCACCAAACGCAAGTGCTCACCGGTGCATTTCGACCTGACCTATGCGTACAACGACAACCTGTCTTTCACCTTGAGTCAGTTCGTTGCCGACAAACCTTTCGAAGACAAACTCAAATTTGTCGTCTCCTTCGGCATCCCCATCGGCGAATAAAAAGCCTAACGCCGTCCTCGCACCAGGACGGCGCATGCCATTTTTTTAGCGGAAAATGCCGCGTATTTACGCGCCATTACGCGGTAAGCGGCGGCTCATCGTCGAATACCGGTCGCTCCGGCGGGTTTAATGGCGGCAACCCATAACGGGCGCGGGCGTTATCACAACCTTCGTTGTATTCCGCCACTTCGCCATTGCAACTGAATTCCCGGCAGGGGCTTGGGCGGTTCTCATAGATCGTGCAGCGCACCTGCTCCCCTACGTTGCCCAGCAACGCTGCGCAGCGCGGTTCCTTCTGATTGGTCCCTTTCATACACACCCTGTGGGGATTGATCTGCTCCGTCATCACATCCGGCACCACCCCGCCGACCTCCTGCAATTCCCCCCAATAAAACGACACACGAAAAGACGCGCAACAAGCACCACAACTCAAACAGGGAGACGGGCTACTCATACAGAGCACAAACCTGCTAACGAAATTGAATAATTTGAAAGTTTAGATGAGCCAAGTCCTGCGGACCTGGCCGAGCAACATGGACATGTTTGCCGGGCGGTAAAATGTATAAGAGATTTTTTTGATTGCCAAGTCCCGAACGGAACCGAGGTAATGAGAAAGAGGTTGGTACTCATTAAACTTCCGGCGAATCAAACTGATTCGCCGGAACGGGATTACACTGTCAAATAGGATCTGACCTTCACCTCATCCATATCCTTAATATTGCCCGCCACAACGACGTTACCGCGATCCATGACGATGTAGGAGTCGGCGAGGTTGCGGGCGAATTCGAAGTATTGTTCGACTAGGAGAATCGCCATTTCGCCGCGCTGGCGCAGGATGGAAATCACGTTGTGAATATCCTTAATGATGGAGGGTTGAATACCCTCGGTGGGCTCATCAAGAATCAACAAACGCGGCCTCATAACCAGGGCGCGGGCGATGGCGAGCTGTTGTTGTTGACCGCCGGATAAATCGCCGCCGCGACGGTGCAGCATTTTGCGCAGCACTGGAAAAAGATCAAAAATTTCATCGTCGATTTTGCGATGTTTGCGCGGCAGTACGGCATAGCCGGTTTTCAAATTTTCCAGCACGGTTAGTTGCGAAAATATTTCGCGACCCTGCGGCACGTAGGAAATACCCAGGCGAGCGCGCTCGGCGATGGAGGCTTTAGCGATCTCCTTATCCTCCCACAGGATTTTGCCGGCACTGATCGCCTGACGTCCGGTAACGGCGCGGGCGATACTGGTTTTGCCGACGCCGTTGCGTCCAAGAATACTGGTGATCTGGCCTTTTTGCGCAGCAAGGTTGACGCCGTGCAGCGCTTTACTCGCGCCGTAGTGCAAATCGATGTTTTCTACACTTAACATAATTCATCAACCTTATTGTTATCGACCCAAATAAACTTCAATAACGCGCGGATTGGACGACACAGCATCAAGCGAGCCTTCCGCCAAAACACTGCCCTCGTGCAATACCGTAACTTTGGTATCCAACGCGCGAATAAAATCCATATCGTGTTCTACCACCACGACTGAATGATTTTCGCTGATGGATTTCAGCAGCTTCGCGGTTTCCATGGTTTCGTAATCGGTCATGCCCGCGGCAGGCTCGTCCACCAACAATAATTCCGGATCCTGAATAATCAGCATGCCGATTTCCAACCATTGTTTTTGCCCATGAGAAAGATTACGCGCGAGTTCATCGCGGCGATCTTTCAAACCGACCAGTTCAATAATTTCATCAACACGGTCGTACTGCGCTTTGCTCAAATGGAAAAACAACGTCTGAAAAACTCCGCGATTGCCGGCGAGGGCAAGTTCCAGGTTGTCCCATACAGACAGGCTTTCAATAACTGTCGGTTTTTGAAATTTGCGGCCAATACCCATGTTGGCAATATCAGCTTCATCATATTTGGTAAGGTCGATGGTATCGCGGAATTTTACTTCACCTTCA
>ENA-UOVV01001586-UOVV01001586.1-compost-metagenome-genome-assembly--contig:-NODE-1586-length-15921-cov-53.726648_pt1 | contig 15921 bp, 13 predicted proteins | sample MGYA00238155_ERZ761577 | MGnify/ENA primary metagenome ERZ761577 (study PRJEB28898, sample SAMN06268775) | compost metagenome | isolation source: Emeryville, CA | place: USA:Emeryville, CA | collected...
CACGCCTGGATCGCGCAGGCCGCCGCGCAGGCACAGGCCATCGGCAACCGCGCGGACTACGAACTGGGGAGCGATTCCAACGGCCCCGGTTCGAACGTGCCCGTGGCAAGGCAGAAACTGCAAACCCTGCGCATGGCCCAGGGGCTGGCCCGGCAGCTCAAGCCACAGCTTGCCGAATGGGAGCGGCGCAATGGCAGTGACATGGGCGATCTCTACCAGCGCTTCGGCATGGACAGGGGCGATGAGGCATGGAAGGCGCAGCAGCAGGTGCGTCGCTTCATCGAGGCCGTGGAAGCGGCCGGGCCGCAAAACGCGCGCAACTGCATCGAACTGGTGGAGACCTGGGGCGTGGATGCGACGTACATCGCGCGGCTGCATCCGACCGTGCAGGTCAAGGCGGTCGAAGATGCCCGTGGTCTGGCGTCGATGTGCGACCAGTTCGCCCCGGACGATGCCGAAGTGAGGCAGGCCGCCGCGGCCCTCGAACCCCGCCTCGCGGCAACCCTGGAGCAGTTCGCCGAACTGGAACGCAAGGCGCTGGAATCCCGGGACTGGAAACCCTCCAGCGCCGGCGTCGCGCAGGCCGATGCGCTGGCCCAGGCGGTGAAGCAGTTCCTGTCCGGTCACCCGGAATGGGGTGGCAACCAGACCAAGGGCACCCAGGTGCTGGCCGTGTCCGTGCAAGGCGACTGGTTCGTGGCCGAACGCAACCTGCTCGGGCAACCGGCCAGATGGGGCCTGCCGGTGCACGTGGCGATCCGCACCAGGGCGCACAAGCCGGAGGTGGCCCAGGTCTACGACCTGTCCATCATCACGCCGACGGACAGGCCGGCCGCGCCGTTCGAAGGCTACTGGGTCGGCAATACCTGGATGGTGCTGGCATCCCGGGTCAAATAGCGTCCCCGGCGAATCCGTCATGCCCCACCGACATGACCAGCCAGGCCCTGCAAACCTTCCTCCGCAGCCTCGACCACGGCGCGGTACGACAGGACACCTACGACCTCGAACATCTCACCGCGCTGACGCCCGCCGAGCGCACGATGGCCGAGGACGCCCTGCTGCACCGCGCCCGCCGCGACCACGACCGCCGAGCCATCCTGTCGCTCGCGGCGCTGCGCGTTTTCCGCGCCATTCCCTTGCTCGAAGCCATTGCCGCAGATCCGGCCTCGCCCGGCGCCGTCTGGGCCAACCTCGCCCTTGACCGGCTCGGCGCCGACACCGCTGGCCGCATCGCGCGCGATGCGCTGTTCGCTCCTTCCTTCATCGCCCGCTTCGCCGCCGTCCACGCATTGCGAGACCACCCCCGCCCGCACGCGATCGACGCGCTTCTCGCCTGCCTCCACGACCCGGCCCCGACCCTGCGCTCGGAAGCCTATGCCTCGCTGCTCGCGGCGCTCGGGCTGACGCCGCTCGCACGCGCCGCCGACGGACAACCGGCGTTCAATGCCCCGCTGGAGCGCATCCACCTGCTCATCGCCAGCCCCCTGGAATCGCTGGCCCGCCGTGGCGCGGCCGAGGCCGGGCGCATCGTTCGTGCGCTGATCGACGGCAAGACTCCGCAGCAACTGGACCTGATCTACCGGCCGACCGCGCCGGCCGATTTCGGCGACGCGCTCGCCGCCGCGCTACTCGATCCGGCCACGCCCGTTCCTGTCGAGCGCGTGCGCGCCGCCACCGGACACGACCGCGCCTGGGCGGAAACCTTCCTCGTCGCACAACTCGCCGTGTCCCGCCCGCGCGTCCCGGCCGCCATCGCCGATCTCGGCCTGGTCTGGGCGCTGGACGTTCTGCGGGAAGCCCGGCGCGCCACCGGCAAGGGCGATCCCTACGCCGCCGAGCTGGATGCCGCCATCGCGCGCCTCGCAGCATCTGCCAATCCCGACACGCATTGACAGCACACAGGGACGGCAGCGTGCGGCTTCTGCATCCGGGCCTCGCGCTGGGCCGCTGTTTCCAGGCTCGTTCATCACTGTTCAAGAACCGATCATGCGTCGGTCATGACCTGAAGCAGGAGCGCGGGCACGGTGGCACGGCTTTCGCGGTGATGATCGAACCGCGAAAGCAGGAACGCCGCCGCTTTCGGATGGGCGGTCTCGGGCCCGCGGCGCTGCTCAGGCCAGCCAGCGGGAACATTGGCAAGTGATGGAGAAAAACGATGGAAGCAGCTCGTTCCAATACTGGTGCATTCGCATTGATCGCGGCGCTGTGTCTGGTCGCGTGCACGGGGTGCGGCTCCGGCCAAACGTGTACGGCGGAAATGACCGAGGCGGGGCAAACCTACAAAGGCTCGTCCGGCTACGCCGAACAGGCGATCGAGAACACCTGCGCCAATTACTGCGCGGCCACGACCTCTGGCCATCAGGCGGCTACCTGTACGGCGGAATGCATGCAGCAGTACCGCGACGGCGAGCGGCTCATCTGGGTGGAGTGTCCGTGACGCCAGCGGCATCCGGAAATTCGCCCGGGGCGGATGCAATGGATTGTTTTCATTGCAGTTCATGACTGTTCAAGAACGGATCACGAACTGGTCATGACCTGCGGGCGCGCGCGCGGCAGGGTGTGCCCGCCTTCACGGCAGGCGGCATCCGGTCCGCCGCCGTGCAGGGCACAGCCCCGGCGCGAGCCGGGGTGTCCCAGCCCGGAACGGAGCCTTCGCCATGCCTTTTCGCCCTGTCTTTCCCCTGCCTTGCCTGCTGCTGGCGGGCTTGCTGGCCACTGCGCTGCCGCTGACCGCCGCGCCGCTGAGCACGGCCATCACCTACCAGGGCCGCCTGACCGACGCCGGGTTGCCCGCAAACGACCTGTACGACGTGCAGGTCTGTCTGTTCGACGCCCTCGTGGCGGGCGACGAACTGGACTGCGTGGACAGCGACGACGTGCCGGTGGAAGACGGCCTGTTCACGCTCGAACTGGATTTCGGCCCCGTCTTCCGGGGCGATGAAGCCTGGCTGGAACTGCGGGTGCGGCCGGGCGAGAGCAGCGGCGGCTACACCACGCTCGCGCCGCGCCAGGCCGTGCGCGCCGCGCCCGAGGCGCTGCATGCGCAGCTGGCCGACGTTGCCGGTGAAGCGCTGACGGTGGCGCTCTGCCGCAACCCCGCCTGCAGCTCGGCCAGCCTCCAGACTCTCGACGACACCTTCGATAAGTACTTTCCGACCGGCTCCCAGACGTCCCTAGCCATCGGTGCCGACAGCCTGCCGGTCATCAGCTACTACGACCCCACACCCGGTCGCCGCGGCCTCAAGCTGGCGCGTTGCAGCAATGCCGCCTGCACGAGCCGCACCCGGAACACTGTGGATACCAACGGCGACGTGGGCGGTGACAACTCCATGCTGATCGGTGCAGACGGTCTCCCGCTCATCGCCTATCTCGATATCGTCAGCCGCGACATCAGGATCGCCCGCTGTGGCAATGCCGCCTGCTCGACCGTGACCTCCATCATCACCCTGGATGAAGTCCGCCGGGGTGGGCCCGTATCCATGGCGATGGGCGTGGACGGCCGTCCGGTCATCGCCTACCACACGGTCGACAACCGCGAGCTCAAGGTGGCGCATTGCGGCAACGTGGCCTGCAGTGCGAACAACACGATTACCGTCGTCGATCCGCTCCCGTCCTCGAGCGGCGGACAGACTTCGATCGCGATCGGCAGCGATGGCCTGCCGATCATGACCTACTACGACAACGTCAGCGGGAACCTGAAGGTGGCGCATTGCGGGAATGCCGCCTGCACTGCGGACAACTCGATTGGGCGTCTGGCCGGCGTTGGCGCAGCCATCGCCATCGATGCCGATGGCCTGCCGGTGATTGCCTACGCGCAGGGACTCAAGGTCGCGCGCTGCGGCACGAGGTTCTGCCAATGAGACCCGCCGCGCCCCGTTCCGTGTGCCGCGCCGCGACCGTGCCGCTGGCGATCGCCGCCGTGCTCGCTGCCGCGAGCGCACCGGCCTCGCCCGATGCCATTCCCCGCCACGTCATTGCTTCCGGTGGCGGCAGCTCCAGCGGCGGTGCCTACGCCGTCACCGGCAGCATCGGGCAGGCCGATGCCGATCCACTGCATCCGGCCAGCGGCGGCGTCTACGCGCTCACCGGCGGCTTCTGGTTCGTGCAGCCGACCACCGGCCCCGGCCCCGAACCCGGGCCGGGCTGCGGCAGCGACACGGACTGCATCTTCGCCGACGGCTTCGAATGAACCACCTGTTTCCCTTCAAGGACTGTGCCATGCCCAGGATCAATTCGTTCTTCCGCCACGCAGCCTGCGTGCTGCTGATCGCGCTGATGGCCCCGGCGGCGCATGCGGCGTTCATCATCGTCAATACGCTGGATGACGAACTCAACAACGACGGCGACTGTTCACTGCGTGAGGCCGTGCAAGCGGCCAACACCAATGTGGCGGTCGATGCCTGCACCGCCGGTCACAACACCGGCGGCGGCCTCGACGTCATTCTCTTCGCCGCGAACCTCCAGGGCGGCGAGATCCCGGTGAGCCAGATCATGGTGGTGACCCAGGCACTGACCATCATCGGCACCAACCAGCACCTCCGGCTGACCACGGCCTACCGGATATTCGAGGTCAACATGACCAATCCGGCGCACAAGTTCGAGCTGACGAACCTGACGCTGAGCGGCGGCTGGACCCAGTTGTCCGAACTGCAGGTCGCCGGTACGGCGGTGCAGCTCAAGCGCGCCGGCCCGGTGAAGTTCTCGAACGTCACCTTCCGCGACAACTCGCAATCGGCCGTCGCGCACCTGGGCGGCGCACTCGGATTCGGCTCGGTGGCGTCGGTAACGGTGGAGAACAGCCGCTTCGAGGACAACGAAACCCAGGCCGCCTCCAGGCCCGGCTACGAGGGGTGGGGTGGCGCGGCGATGTGGCTGCGGGGCGTGCCCGAAGTCACGATCCGGTACACGACGTTCCGGAACAACCACCACCGCCAGTACGGATTCGGCGCCGCGCTGCGGCTGGAGGACTTCGACCAGGCCCGCATTTCCGACTCGGTGTTTGTGAACAACACCGCCCTCCTCCAGGGAGGAGGCGCCCTCCACGTCAGGGGCACGATCGAATCCGTGGGCGCGCTGTCGGTACACCGGACCACATTCTCCGGCAACCGTGGCGGCTCTTCCGGGGGTGACATCGTCGTCGACTTTCCGGTACGCGCGCACATCGTCAACAGCACCTTCCATGACACGAAAGGCGCCGTCCAGGCCTTGAACTACGGCGAGGCCATCATCAACACCTCGACCTTCATCGGCAACGACAGTCATCTGGGTTTCCTGAACGGCTCCCCCCAGGGTTCGGTTTCCTTGAACCGCAGCGTCCTGTTCGGCAGCCCGGTCCATCCGCTGTGCACAGAATCAGCGGAGGGCACGGTCTTTTCCGGTGGAAACAACCGCTTTCAGCAAGGCGATACCAGCTGCAACCTGGCGCCATCGGACCAGGGCATCGACGACCCGCGCCTGATGCCGCTGGGCGACTACGGCGGTCCGGTGCCGGTGATGCTGCCACGCATCGACAGCCCGCTCATCGACGCGGCAGGCGCGACATGCGGCACGGATGTCGCCATCGACGCACGCGGCCTGCCGCGCCCGGTATCGGGCACCGGCAGCGGAACACCGCTGTGCGATGTCGGCGCGGTGGAGTTCAACCCGGACCACGACCTGATTCTCGTCGACGACATCTTCGCCGACGGCTTTGAGTGAATCCTCGTTCCGCACTGGAAATCCTTGCCATGACCACGAATGCTTCCTCGAGCCGCAAGCGTGCGGCCGCGCTCGCCTTGGCCGCCATGCTGGCGATTCCAGCAGCCCAGGCCGCCACCATCACCGTCACCACCGTGGACGATGCCATCCCGCCGGCCACCGACGGCGAGTGCTCGCTGCGCGAGGCGCTGGCCAATGCCAGCGACGCCGCGGCCACGTATCCCGACTGCGCGGCAGGCACCGGCAATGACAAGATCACCTTCGTCAGCGCGCTGTTCCAGCCGATCAGCCAGTACACGGCGACCATCCACTTGTCCGGCATGCTGGAAGTTGGCAAGGACACCGGCACGAAGCACGCGCTCCAGCTCCAGATCCGGCCGCCCAGCTCCACGGGCGTTGCGCGGCGTGTCCGGCTGGTGGCCTCCACCACTTCGCCGCATCGCGTGATGCACGTTCGCGCAGCGGTTGCCACATTCGAACTCGAGCGGATCAGCATCGAAGGCGGCGGCCAGACCTCGGGCAATGGCGCCGGCATTCTGCTGGCCTGCAACGATGCGATCTTCCGGGACGTGAGCTTCATCGGAAACCAGACCGCCACCGGTGTCGGTGGCGGCCTGTACCAGGCCGATGGCGAGGGGGTGCTGCAGATTTACGGGGTGCGCTTCGAGGGGAACACCGCCTTGACGGGCGGCGCCATTTCCCTGAACAACGTGCGTGCACACTTCGTAACCATCCAGGGCAGCCAGTTCGTCGACAACAACGCCTGGGCCGGCCGCGGCGGCGCCATCGCTTTCCGGGTGCAGCCCGGCCTCTCGCCCGAGGCCCAGCCTCCGAAGCTGAACATTAGCGGAAGCATTTTTGACGACAACCACGCTTCGATTGAAGGCGGCGCGATCTACATCACCTCGGGAGAGGACGGCGCCAATCAAGCGTTCATCGCCAACATCAACAACAACCGGTTCAGCGCCAACGACGCAAACAATGGCGGCGCGTTGTCCGTTCGTGGCACACCGCACAATACGCTGAGTACATTGATCCTCGACCGCAATAGTTTCATCGCCAACGAGGCCGAAAACGGCGGCGCTCTCCGCACCGCCGATCTGCGCCTGACGCTGGCCAACAACCTGTTCTCCGGCAACGCCGCCGAGGTGCGGGGCGGCGCCTTGTACCACCTCCTCTCGTCCGAGACCCACCAGATCGAGGGCGAGATGCGAGGCAATACGTTCCACCAGCAGCACCTGACCGGTTCGGATCCGCTCCGCAATGGACGCACCCTCTGGCTCCAGATCGATTCGACCCAGTCCCCCATGTGGTTCATGCTTGGCAACCTGTTCGCGCCGGCGATCGATCTGCCGCCGGACCTGGAGGAGTGTGTGCGCGCCGGGAGCACTTTGGTGCCCACTGGCTGGCACAACCTCTCGCCGGATGCCGCTTGCCTGTGGCACGACCCCGGCAACGACATCCTGGCCGATCCGATGGTGGCCACCAGCGCCAGCGGACACGCACTGCATCCGTTGCAGGTATTGCCGCAATCCGGCAGCGCGGCCATCGACGGCTGGCCCACCGGCGCATGTACTTCCCACATGGACCTGCTTGGCAATCCACGCCCGTTGGATGGCGACGGCGACGGCGAGGCCCACTGCGACATCGGCGCCTTCGAGCTACCGGCAGTCGTCACCGATCTCATCTTCGCCAACGGCTTCGACTGAGCGACGAGTTCCCTGTCAAGGAGTGCCTTGCCGTGACCATGAACCCTACGATGCGTCACCCGCTGCTGGCGGCGCTGGTCACCGTCGCCGCGCTGGCGATGGCGCCGGCCCAGGCCGCCACTATCACCGTCACCACCGTGGACGATGCCAACCCGCCGGCCACCAACGGGCAATGCTCGTTGCGCGAGGCGCTGATCAATGCCAGCAACGACGCGGCCACGTACGCCGACTGCCCGGCAGGCACGGGCGATGACGTGATCACCTTCAGCTATGGCCTGTTCACTGCGGCCAACCAGTACACCGCCACGATCAATCTGGTGGGCAGGTTGGTCGCTGGCACAGCCACTGGCACAGCGCACGCGCTTGAGATCCGGCCACCCGGCTCGATTAACCTGCCTCGCGTGCGTCTGGCGGCCTCCACCGTTTCGCCACATGCGGTCATGGACGTTCTCCCCACGGCCAAGCCGTTCGTACTGGAGCGGACCAACATCGAGGGCGGTCGCGGCTTGGGCGGCGGCGGTGGTATTCGCCTCATGAGCGACGATGCCACCTTCGAATCGGTCCACTTCATCGACAACCAGGCCGACAGCGGTGGCGCGCTGGGCCAGCTGTACGGCAATGGCAACCTGCGCATCAGCAATGGCCTGTTCCAGGACAACCATGCGGCGGATGGCCGCGGCGGAGCCATCGAGCTGGGTTCGATAAATCCGGCGCATCAGGTATCCATATTCAACACCAGCTTCATCGGCAATCAGGCCGGCAGCGATGGCGGTGCCATCCTTTTCGAGGTAGCCGAAGGCTTCAGCGGCATGGGCACGCCCTTGCTCGATATCGCCTATAGCCGGTTCGTGGACAACAGCAGCGGCAGGAACGGTGGCGGCCTCTTCGCCGCAGCGGGTTTCAATGTCAACCAGCGCATGCAGGTGCAGATCAGCGACAGCCTGTTCCGGGGCAATCAGGCCAACAGCGGCTTGGGCGGCGGTGTACGCGTGGAAGGTTTCAGCGCATCCCAAGCTGGCCAGACCCGCGTTCACATCCAACGCAGCAGTTTCATCGACAACCGCGCCGCCGACGGCGGTGGCGGCGGCCTGGTCGGCTCGAACCTGGATATGCACGTCGAAAACAGCCTGTTCGCGGAAAACCATGCCCTCGTTTCCGGTGCCGGCCTGATCCATGGTGCTTCCGACGTTGATTCGCCGCCCCGCACACTGACGTTGATCGGCAACAGCTTCCACCGGCAGACGCAGACTTACAGCGTGCCAGGACGCAGTCTGTATCTGCTGTTGCCGCCGGACGCAAGTGGCTGGACGTTGATGTTCTCAGGAAACCTGTTCGACCCAGCCTCCAATTCGTCGGGCAGCGACGAGTGCATGATCGGTTTCATCGAAGGCGGCAGCACACAGCCGCCGACGCTCCAGGGTGGCGACAACCTTTCGCCGGAGGCCAGTTGCCTGTTCCTCGGCACGGCGGATATCCAGGCCGCACCACTGATGACTGCGACAAGTAACAGCGGCAATCTGCTGAAGCCGCTGCTGTTGCTGCCGCAGCCTGGCAGCCCAGCCATCGACGCCTGGCGCGCAGAAGCCTGCAAGGATCGTTTCAACCAGCCGCTCACCCTGGACCTGCGCGACGCGACACGCCCTGCCGATGGCGACGGCTCCGGCATCGCGGACTGCGACATCGGCGCCTTCGAGCTGCCTGCGCTGCCCGGCACCGATTTCATCTTCGCCAACGGCTTCGAGTGAGCCACGGGATATCACTCAAAGGAGTCTCCTGCCATGAATATGCTCGGTTCGTTTTTCTGCCTTGTGATCTGTGCGCTGCTGCTCGCCGGATTCCCCACCCCTTCGCTGGCCGCCACGATCACCGTCAACACCCTGGACGATGAACTCAATAGCGATGGGGACTGTTCGCTGCGCGAAGCGGTCCAGTCTGCCAATACCGCCAGTTCTGTCGATGCCTGCGTTGCCGGCAGCGCAATCGGGAACGAAATCTGGTTTTCATCCGGACTGAATGGCGAGATCCCGATAAGCAGCATGATCAGCATTACCCGAGGTGTTGCGATACAGGGCAGCGGCCGCATCACGCTGCGGCGGTCAGGAAGCAATGTTCACAACATGCTACTTATTTACATGGTTCAGCCATCGGACGGAGTGACCCTCAGTGGCCTGACGATGATCGATGGAGACGGCGCCGACACGGCCAGCCCCGGAAGCGCCGTACTGCTGAGCCGGGCCGGTATAGTCCAGCTGTCCCGAATGGTGTTCAAAAACAACAAGAGAAGTGCCATCGCATCCTATCCAGGCATTCTGCCGAATCAGCAGCTTGAATTCGTACGCGTCGTGGACTGCCTTTTCGAGAACAACCGAGGCGGCAACCTCCCCGAGGGTGAATTCGGCGGCGGAGCGATCAATCTGCAGCTGGATATGGAGCAAGGGATAACCATTATCAACTCCGTATTCCGAAACAATGGGCACGGAAATTCCGGACATGGCGGCGCAGTTCATCTCGCCAACCTCCCCGGCATCCACGTGGAAGACTCGTTGTTCATCGACAACACGGCCGGTATCCGTCGGGGCGGCGCGCTCTACGTCCACGGCAACATATCCGGCTATGGCATGAGGGTCTTGAAGTCCACGTTCGTCGGCAACAGGGCGGGAGGGGGTGGTGGCGATATCTACATCCTGGACGCCGTCAATCCAGTCCAGATCTTCAACAGTACGTTTCATGACACCAACAACGCCATCGTGCTCAATGACTCCATGGCGGATATCCAGCTTTCGACGTTCTTCGGCAACGGCAGTTCCGCCGGCTTCATTCGCACAATTGACGACGCCACCGCTCTCCTGACCCGCAACGCCCTGTTCGACAGCCCTGCACGCCCTCTTTGTACGAGTCAAGGCGGTGGTACAGCGATTTCCCAGGGCAACAATCGCTTCCAGCAGAGCGATGCCAGTTGCGGCTGGCTGGCAACTGACCAGGGAATCGTCGATCCGCGCCTGCTGCCGCTGGGCGAGTACGGCGGCCGTGTGCCGGTGATGCTGCCGCGCATCGACAGCCCGCTCATCGATGTAACGAATGCCCCCTGCACTCAAGGGGCAATCACTACTGACACCGATGCGCGCAATCTACCGCGCCCGGTCTCCAGCACCGGCAGCGGCACACCGCGGTGTGACATCGGCGCGGTGGAATGGAATCCGGACCACGACCTGATCTTTTCCGACGACATCTTCGCCGATGGCTTCGAGGAGTGAGCGATGACGACGCGAATTGTGCTGCTCTGGTTGTTGATGATGATGGTTGCAACAACGACCCTGGCCTCCAGCCGCGACGCCGTGCATGCACGGCACGTGGAGCAGGCGCGCCAATTGCGCCAGGCCATGCTGGATCGCGGCTTCATCGCGAGGTTGCCGGATGCCCGGGATGGGCGCGCGTTGGGCGTGGCTGGCGAGCGCCGCAGCACTTTCGGTCTTTCCGGTGCGCCGCGCATCAGCGGTGAACTGCGCATCGAGCGGCTGGAGGGCCGGATGCGCCTGAGCTTGCTTCGTACTCGTGACGCCTTGAAATACGGACGCACCGCGCGGGTGTCGGGCACGGCCTCGGTGACGCAAGGTCGTCTGCTTGTGTACAGCCGCGTGACGGCCGACCCGTGGAACATGGCGCGTGCACTGCTGGATACCGCCTCCAGCCGACCGCCTCCTGAGGATTTCCGGTTGGAGGGTTGGACAGTGACCGAGATTCCAGCGGGCCAGACCATGGCCTTCAATGCGCAACTGCTCACCATGGGCGGGGATTACATGCTGGTGCTGGAAGCCCCGGATGGCGCGGCGGAGGGTATCCGGCTGGTGCTGGACGGGCGCTGAGAGGCGATCGAGCCGCTGCCAGTCATTTTTGAGTTGTTCAATCACAAGGAGGGTTCAACATGAAGCGATATCGGATGGGTTTGTGTGCAATGGCAATGCTTGCCCTGACGCTGGGCGGCTGCGGTTCCGGCGGAATGGAACTGGTGGTGGATGGCTTCGCCAGGGAATTCTCGCCGCAGGCGGCCTTCGTGACCGCCAATTCCTCTGGCGGGCATTCCATCCAGATCGTCAACTACCCGGTAACGATGGGTGAGACCTACGACTACGAAAAGATCCGCGCGACGCAGAACGGCCAGTACCGGGTCGACCTGTCACTGGTGAAGGAATCAGCCAGCGAAAAGCGGCCGCTGTTGCCGGGCGAGTACCTGCCACAACCGAACAACCAGACACCGCGCGACAAGCTGGTGCGGGTGACGATCTATGGCGGCGTCGAGGGTACCGAACAGCGGCTGGCGGAACTGGACTACAGCGCCGAACTCAAGGGTGCACTGAACATTCTTTCCGTGGATGGCGAGACGGCACGTGTGCGCATTGAGGCGCAAGGCGGCAATTTGACATCGGTGGCCGGGGAGTTCCAGGCTCGGTTGTTGCGCTGAGTGGATGCGCGTTCAGTTGAGGCCATTGCCGCCGGTTTCCGCCGCCTGCACGGCCTGCGCCAGCGCCTGGGTGCGGTAGTAGCCGGGCGACCAGGCGCGCGCCACGGCCAGCATGCGGCCGGCGGTGGCCAGATCGCGGCTCTCGATGGCGAGGTGGCCGGCAAGTATGGCCGCTTCGGCTTCGATGTCGCTGGCACCGACGCTGCGGGCGCGCCGCACCGTTTCCAGCAGCAAGGCCAGCGCGTCATCACGCTGATCGCGCGCGGCCAGCCACTGTGCCTGCACCATGGCGTGGCCAAGGGTGACTTCCGAGACACTTCCGGCCTCCAAGGCATCGGCGACTTCAGCCAAGCGTGCAGCAGCGGCAGTTGGTTGCGCCAGCGCCAGGTGCATCTGCGCCAGTTCCAATCGGGCCACCAAGGCATCCTGGCGTTCGCCGATGGCTTCGAAATCGCGCAGGACGGTTTCGTGTGTCGCAAGGGTGGCGGCGTCCACCGACTCACGTCGCAGCGCGAGCCGCCCGTGCATCTGCCGCACCCAGACCAGCCCGAGCGCATCGTCGTTGCTTTCGGCCACGGCCTGGGCACGTTGCAGCCAGCGTTCGGCATCCTCGAAACGCGCCAGGCGCATGTCGATCTCGGCCCGCTCCTCGCAGTTGTCGAAGATGTCGTGGCGCAGGTCCAGTTCGGTAACGGTGTCCAGCGCGAGCTGGATCAGTTCGGCGGCCTCCTCGAAGCGGCCACTGCGGCGCAGGACGCGGGCCACGCCGTAGCGCGAGGCGGCGATCAGCGAGGGAAAACCGTATATCTCGCGGATGTCGAGCGCTTCGCGATGGTAGCGCTCGGCTTCGGCCAGGCGGCCCATGTCCTCGGCCAGGTAGCCCAGATTGGTGAGCGTCATGCCGAGGAAATATGGGCTGTCGAGCTGGCGCAGCAGCGATTCGGCGCTGCGTGCGTGCTCCCAGGCCGGATCGAAATGCAACAGGGATTGCTCGACCATGGCCAGGCTGTTGAGGATGCGGGCACGCAGCAGGCGGTCAATGCCGGGTTCGGCCAGCGCCGCGCGCAGCAGAGGTTCGGCCTGCGCGACTTCGCCAACGAACCACAGCAATTTGCCGACCTCGAAGCGCAACGCCACCCGCGCCTGATGCGCATCCGGCGGCAGCGCATCCGCTGCCGCGCGAAGGCGCTGAATGGAACCCTGGACATCGGCAGGGTCGAAGGCGGCCTGGGCGATGGCCACCTTGAGCGGGATTGAATCGGGAACCCGCGCCAGTGCCGCTTCGAGCAGCTTGAGCGCCTGTTCGCGCTCGTCGCGCATGGCCGCTTCCATGCCGCGCGCATACAGTTCCAGCGCCAGCGGATCGCCCAGATCCAGTGCGCGGGACACCTTCGGCGGCACGCTGCCGCCGACCGTCTCCAGCGCCTGCCGGGCCAGTTCGCGCGCGATCAGGGTGGCGTCGGCCGCCGCGAACTGGCCGTGGTGCTGGCGGCCATCGCCCTGCGCCAGCGACCAGGCCACGGCGAAACGGCCCTCCTCGCGCGACACGGTGGCGCTCAGACCGTAGCGGGCGCCGACATAGACGGTGCGCTGGCCCAGATCGCCTCCCGGCACCTCGTCCAGTTCGTTCGGGCCGAGCGCCTCGACGCCCTCGGCCTGCGCCAGCAGGTCGCGTGCGGTCATGGCCAGACCATGCTGGAACCAGTCGAAATCCGCATCGCCGGTGGCGTTCTCGAACGGAAACACCGCCATTCGCACGCGGCTCTGCGATGCGCTCGCGGGCTGGCCCGACACCTGCGCGACGCGCTCCCCGCCAGGCCATTGCCAGATCGCGAATGCCGCGACCACCGTCAGCAACAGGCCGGCCAGCAGGGCGAAGCGGCCCGGCACGATCCGGTGTGCGCTGGAGGAGACGACAGACGGTGGCGCATCGGCTGCGATGTCGGGTCCATCCAGCGGCACGGCCTGCACCTCGGCCTCGAAGCGGATGCCGTGCCCATGCACGGTGCGGATGTAAGTCTGCGAGCGGCCGTCGTCGCCGAGGGCGGCGCGTGCCTTGCGCACGGCCTGGGCGATGGTGGCGTCGGTCAGGTGCTGGTTGCGCCAGACCTCGGCCAGCAGGCGCTCCTTGGACAGCGTTTGTCCGGGATGCTGGACCAGGAACAACAGCAGGTCGAACACCAGGCCCTGCACCGGCACCGGTTCGTCGCCGCGCAGCAACTGCCGCGCCCGGGCATCGATCTGGAAGGTGTCGAAGCGATAGCGGTTAAGGGGAAATTGCACGGATAACGCGGGATCGAAAGGCGGAAGGGCGCAAGTATGCCAGCACAGCCGCAGGCGGCATGTCGATGCACCCTTCTCCCAGCCTGGAGACCCGACTTCACTGGTGCGACAGTGCGCGGCCAGTTCGAAAGTCCCCACCCAATCGCCCGTTGCCATCGGCATCCGCACCGATACGTTCACCCTCGCACTACCGAGCCTGCGGGGTACGCTTGATCAATGCGATGCTCTCCTCGTCCGGTGTGCGCCCCATGGCACAGGTTCCTATCCATCGGTTTTTATTTACATCTACCTATGTTATGGAACAACATGTCGGATCATGGACACAACCGCCGACAAGCTGCTGGAACTGGTGCGCGCGCAGGGACTGCTGCGCCCGCGCGATCTGGCTCCGCAGGGCATCCCACGGGTAGCCTTGACACGGGCGGTACGACGCGGGCAACTGGAGCGCGTCGGGCGCGGCCTGTACGGCCTAGTGGCGCGTCCGGTGTCGGCCCATGGCACGCTGGCCGAGGTTGCCCGGCGCGTGCCCAGGGGCGTCGTGTGCCTGCTGTCGGCGCTGCGCTTCCACGACCTGACGACGCAGGCCCCATTCGAGGTTTGGCTGGCCATCGACAACAAGGCGGCCACGCCGAAGCTGGACTACCCGCCGCTGCGCCTTGTGCGCTTCTCCGGCGCGGCGCTGGCCGAGGGTGTCGAGGAGCACGTCGTCGATGGCGTGACCGTTCGCGTCACCAACGTCGCCAAAACCGTGGCCGACTGTTTCAAGTACCGCAACAAGATCGGCCTCGACGTGGCGCTGGAGGCACTGCGCGATGCGTGGAACGGCAAGCGCATGACCAGTGATGAAATCTGGCACTACGCCAAGATCGACCGCGTCGCCAACGTGATGCGTCCCTATCTGGAGAGCCTGGCATGAACGAACCCGACAAGGGCAGGCGCAACGCCGCCGCATCAGTTCGCGCCCGGCTGCTCAACAAGGCACGCGCCGAAAAACTCGACTTCAACCTGCTGTTGAGCCGCTATGCGCTGGAGCGGATGCTGTACCGCCTGAGCGTCTCTGAGCAGCGCGGGCAGTTCCTGCTCAAAGGCGCGCTGCTGTTCGACCTCTGGTTCGACCTGCCGCATCGCCCAACGCACGATGCCGACCTGCTGGGTTCTGGTTCAACCGATATTCCGTATCTGGAAAAGCTGTTCCGCGAGATCAGCCAGATCGCCAGCGATGACGGCATCGTGCTGTGGGTTCTGGCCCGCCATTCCGACTTCGACGGCGCGGTGCTGGCGCAGGCGATTCGCGCTACGTTCGAGCGCCGGGGTACGGCCATCCCGTCCGGCGCGCCGTTGGGCCTGACCGACGAGTTCGGTCTGGACGAGCAGAAGACCAAGCAGTGGCAGGCGTTCCAGCGCAAGAACACCCTGGAGCCGATGCCGCTCACCACAGTGATCGCGGCACTGCTTGAATTCCTGCTGCCGGTGCTGGCGACTGGCAACGGCTTCGACCAGCAGTGGCGGGCAGGCGCGGGCTGGAATGCGACCTGACGTCAGGCCAGCGCGCCCGTTCGATTCCGCGTTTGAGGATCGAACCGCAGACCGTTCGCCGCCTTCGGCAGCGAGCAAATGCGCGGGAGCATTCCGTTTTCCCTCGGATGCGCGCCCAGTGTAGAATCAGGCCACGGTGACAATGCCCGTGTGGCAGGGAAGTTTCCTCTGGCGGGGAACTACACCACCAATAACGAAACCCCAACCGTTCTCGGTTGGGGTTTTTTCTTGCCCGAT
>ENA-UOVV01001588-UOVV01001588.1-compost-metagenome-genome-assembly--contig:-NODE-1588-length-15907-cov-12.435402_pt1 | contig 15907 bp, 14 predicted proteins | sample MGYA00238155_ERZ761577 | MGnify/ENA primary metagenome ERZ761577 (study PRJEB28898, sample SAMN06268775) | compost metagenome | isolation source: Emeryville, CA | place: USA:Emeryville, CA | collected...
AGGATCAGCAGGTCGAACTCGCCCGACTGGGCGTGCTCCCAGGCCTCGCGCGCCGAACCCACGACCACGGGCGAGTAGCCCGCCGAGCGCAGTCCCTTGGCGACGAAGGAGGCGATGCCCTCGTTGTCCTCCGCGATGAGCACCTGGCTCACGTCACCCCTCCTCGCCCTCGTCCGCGGTTCCAGGATGACCCAGGTCGACCGGAATCTCGACAGCGAAGTTCGAGCCCACCCCGGGCTCGGAGCTCACGTCCATGCGGCCCCCGTGCGCCGCGGCGATCGCCGAGACGATCGCGAGCCCCAGCCCTGAGCCCTCGACCCCGCGCGAGCCTGCGCGCTCGAAGCGCTCGAAGATGCGCGCAAGGTCCTCGGTCGCGATCCCGCGCCCCTCGTCCTCGACCCAGAGACGGAAGACCGAGCCGACGACGACGGAGCCCAGGCGGATCGCCGAGCCCGGCTCGGAGAACTTCACGGCGTTGGCCGCGAGCTGGAGCCAGCCCTGCGTGAGGCGCTGGCGGTCGACCTCGCCCTCGGCGTCGGCGCGCGCGACGAGGGTCCACTGGCGGTCCCCGAGGGAGCGTGCCTTGTCGAAGACGTCGTCGGTGAGCAGGCCGAGGTCCTCGGGGGCGCGCTGCACGAAGTCCGGTCGCTGGGACTTGGCGAGGGTCGTGAGGTCCTCGACGAGCCGACCCATGCGGTCGATCTCGTCGAGGGCGAGGGTCCGGGTCGCGGCGACCTCCTCGGCGTCGGCGGGGTCGAGCAGCTCGAGGTGGCCGCGCAGCACCGTGAGCGGGGTGCGCAGCTCGTGGGAGACGTCGTCGAGCAGCTCGCGCTGGGAGGAGAAGGCGTCCTCGAGGCGATCGAGCATCGCGTTGACGGTGTGCGCGAGCTCGGTGACGTCGTCCCCGCCGCCCGAGACCTCGATGCGCCGCGAGAGGTCGGAGTCGGAGATCTGCTGCGCGGTGCGGCGCAGCTCGACGAGCGGGGCGAGCAGGCGCCCCGCGACGAGCCAGCCGACGATCCCCACGAGCACGAGCACCACGAGGGCGAAGAGCAGGAAGGTGCGGAAGGTCTCGTGGGCAGGGGCGAGCACGGCGTCGACGTCGACCGCGACCACGAACATCGCCGAGTCGGGGGTGTCGAGCTCGGCTCCCGAGACGGGGACGACCGCGAAGGCCCAGGTGGTCGTGCTCGTCGTGACCCGGCCCGGGCGAAGACGTCCGTCGGCGGGCGGGGCGTAGGCGTCGAGGTGCGCGAGCAGCTCGGGGTCCTGCTCGAGGCGCACCGCGACCGTGACGGGGGCCTCCCAACGGCGCTTGCCGTCGACGTAACCGAGCATGCCCTCGTTCGCGGCGGGGACCATGCGTTGCAGCGCGGTGTAGACGAGGCGGCTCGCCGAGGCGAAGGGCGCGCCGGTGTCCGGGTCCTCGCCCTCGGCCGCGAGCCGGCTGAACTCCTCGACCGAGCGCGCGAGGTCCTCCTCGATCGCTCGCTCGGCGCTCTCCCGGTTGGTCAGGTGCGCCGAGCCGCCCGCGGCGAGCATGCCGAGGGCGGTGAGCGCGAGCACGGCCCCGAGCACGCGGGCGCGCACGCTCACGCGCCACCGGGGTCTCCACTCCACCCCTCGAGTATCCCGGCTGAGCAGGCCCGAGGCCCGAGCAGGCGGATGAGAAGGAGATGAGACTTCGCGCCGAGCCTCAGCCGTCGTCGCGCCGTCTCCAGCGGAAGGTCCGCACGCCCAGCACGAGACCGAGCACGAGGTAGAGGGCGAGCACCCCCGCGACCATGGGCAGCTCCCAGCTTCCCGCAGGCTCCATGACCTTCGCGGCGTCGGGCAGGAAGGCCGCGCGCATGCCCTGCGCCATCCACTTGAGCGGGAAGACCGCCGCGAGCTGCTGCATCCACTCCGGCAGGCTCGGGAAGCTGAAGAACACCCCGGAGATGAACTGCAGCACGAGCACCACGGGCGTTGCCACCGCGCTCGCGGACTTGCCCGAGCGGGGGATCGAGGAGAAGGCCACGCCGCACACGGCCCCCGAGGCGGTGCCGAGCACGAAGACCCACGCGAAGGTCGCCCAGCCCTCGGCGTCCGGCATCCCGATGCCGAAGACGAAGCGCGCCGCGAGGAGCAGCAGCACCATCTGCGCGAGGCTCGTGACGAGCACCGAGCCGATCTTGCCGAGGAAGTAGGCCGAGGGTGGCATGGGGGTGCCACGCAGTCGCTTGAGGGTGCCCTCGTCGCGCTCGACGGCGATCGAGATCGCGAGGTTCTGGAAGCTCGTGAGCAGCAGGCCCGTCGCGATCATCCCGGGCAGGAAGTACACCTTGAAGTCGAGCTGACCCCCGGGCCCCATGTCGATCGACTGGTCCGCGAAGACCGTCGCGAAGATCGCGAGCATGATCACGGGGTAGGCGAAGATGAAGACGACCGCGTCGCGCTCGCGGAAGAAGGACCGCAGCTCCAGCACGGTGCGGCCGAGTCCGATCCGCAGGGCGCCGGGGAGCGGGCCCTCGAGCTCGGGGCGGGCCCGCTCGGGGCCGGGCGCCGTGGAGCTGCTCGCCTTGACGCTCATCGCTCGACCTCCGCCTCGGGGGACCCCGGCGCGGAGCCGACGAGCGAGAGGTAGACGTCCTCGAGGGTCGGCCGCACGACCTGCAGCCCGGGGACCTCGCCGCCGAAGCGCTCCGCGAGGGCGCCCACGAGGGCCGTGGGCTCTTCGGTCTCCTCGCTGTGCAGCGCGCCGTCCTCGAGCCAGCGCACCTGGGCGAGGCGCTGCGTGCGCCCCCCGAGATCCTTGGGCGAGTCGAGGGCGACGACGCGCCCTGCGGTCACCACGGCGCAGCGGTCCGCGAGGGCCTCGGCCTCGTCGAGGTAGTGCGTGGTGAGCAGGATCGTCGTCCCCTCCTCGCGCAGCGCGCGGATGAGTCCCCAGAAGGCGCGCCGCGCCTCGGGGTCGAAGCCCGTCGTGGGCTCGTCGAGGAAGAGCAGCTCGGGGGAGCCGATCACGCCGAGCGCGACGTCGAGCCGTCGGCGCTGGCCGCCCGAGAGGCTCGCCGCCCGAGCGTCGGCCTTCTCGCTCAGCCCGACGGCGGAGATGACCTCCTCGGGGTCGCGCGGGCGCGGGTAGAAGCTCGCCGCGTGACTCACCTGCTCGCGCACCGTGAGCTCGGGCCCGTCGCCCGTGGACTGCAGCACGATCCCGATGCGCGAGCGCCAGCGACGGTCCCCGTGCTGCGGGTCGACGCCGAGCACCGAGACCGCCCCCGAGTCCCGCTTGCGGAAGCCCTCGAGGATCTCGACCGTCGTCGTCTTGCCCGCCCCGTTGGGGCCGAGCACGGCGAAGATCTCCCCGTGCTCGACCTCGAGGTCGAGGCCGTCGACGGCGCGCTTCGCGCCGTAGTGCTTGCGCAGGTCAGTGACCTGGATCGCCCTCGAGGAAGCCATGGACCCGGCTCGCCGTCGCGGAGCGCGCGGGTCTCAGCGAGCCTCGCCGAGGAGGTCCGCGATGCGCGAGACCCCCTCGTGGAGGTCCTCGTCGCTCAGCGCGTAGGACAAGCGGATGAAGCCGCTCGGGCCGAAGGCCTCGCCCGGCACCACGGCCACCTCGGCCTCCTCGAGGATGAGCGCCGCGAGCTCGGCAGAGGTCTGCGGCGTCGTGCCGCGAATGGTCTTGCCGAGCACGCCCTCGACGCTCGGGTAGGCGTAGAAGGCGCCCTGCGGGACGGGGCACACGATGCCCTCGATTGCCGAGAGCATCTCGACCATCGTGCGACGACGACGGTCGAAGGCCGAGCGCATCTCCTCGACGGCCGCGAGGTCTCCCGTGAGGGCCGCGACGGCGGCGCGCTGCGAGACGTTCGCGACGTTGCTCGTGAGGTGCGACTGGAAGTTGGTGGCGGCCTTGATGACGTCCGCAGGGCCGATCATCCAGCCCACGCGCCAACCCGTCATCGCGTAGGTCTTGGCGACGCCGTTGAGCACGATCGTGGTGTCCGCGAGCTCGGGGACCTCGCGCACGATCGGCGTGAACTCGGCACCGTCGTAGACGAGGTGCTCGTAGATCTCGTCGGTGATGACCCAGATGCCGTGCTCGAGGGCCCAGCGGCCGATCTCGGCCGTCTGCTCGCGCGAGTACACCGCGCCCGTGGGGTTCGAGGGCGAGCAGAAGAGCAGCACCTTGGTCTTCTCGGTGCGCGCGGCCTCGAGCTGCTCGACCGTCACGAGGTACCCGGCCTCGGCTCCCGCGAAGACCTCGACGGGCACGCCGCCCGCGAGGCGGATGGCCTCGGGGTAGGTGGTCCAGTAGGGGGCGGGCAGCAGGACCTCGTCGCCCGGGTCGACGATCGAGGCGAAGGCCTGGAACACGGCCTGCTTGCCGCCGTTCGTCACGAGCACCTGCGAGGGCGCGACCTCGTAGCCCGAGTCGCGCAGGGTCTTGGCCGCGATCGCCTCGCGCAGCACGGGCAGTCCCGCGGCCGGGGAGTAGCGGTGGTTCGCAGGGTCGGCCGCCGCGGCGACGGCCGCGTCGACGATGTACTGCGGCGTCGGGAAGTCGGGCTCCCCGGCACCGAAGCCGATCACGGGGCGGCCGGCGGCCTTGAGGGCCTTGGCCTTCGCGTCGACGGCGAGCGTGGCGGACTCGGCGATGGCACCGAGGCGGGCAGAGACACGGCGGGAGGATGCAGCAGTCACGGGGACCATCCTCGCAGAGGTCGCAGGCTCGGTGCCCGGCCGTTCGCCTCTCGGTCCCGGGGGCGAGTTCGACCATGGCGCGACGTTCGCGTACAGTGGTCCCCCGGTGGTTTTTCCGCCATGCTCAGCCCTGCCCGCAGGGCGGCTTGCGGAACCCTCCAAGGGTAGTGGCGCAATTGGTAGCGCACCGGTCTCCAAAACCGGCGGTTGTGGGTTCGAGTCCCGCCTACCCTGCGGTACCGGTCCGGCCTCGGGCCGGCTCTCGATCAGCCTCGACGAAGGACGCATGGTGACTGATTCCGCAGCCGACGCCGTCGGCTCAGAGCAGGCGGCACACAAGCCTGCGCGGGCGAAGGGCGACAAGAAGGCGAGCGTGTGGGCACGCTTCGTGCTCTTCGTGCGCCAGATCATCGCCGAGCTGAAGAAGGTCGTCACGCCCACGCGGCAGGACCTCATCAGCTACACGATCGTCGTCCTCGTCTTCGTCGCCGTGATCATGGCGTTCATCACCGCGATCGACTTCGGTCTCGGCAAGCTCATGTTCTGGCTCTTCGCCAAGCCCTGAGCCCCGTACCCCATCCGCAGCAGAAAGCAGGTCAGCACGTGTCCCAGGAGTCGCAGGACCCCACGGTCGTCGACGAGACGGACGTGCCCGTCGACGAGGCGGTCGTCGCCGACGCGGAGGAGACCGCTGACGAGGTCGAGGGCGCTCAGGAGGCCGAGCAGGCCGCCGAGGACGCCGAGCCCGAGGCTCAGGCCGACGAGCCCGCCGAGGAGCTCGACGAGATCGAGGAGTTCAAGGCCCAGCTGCGCCGCCAGCCCGGCGACTGGTACGTGATCCACTCCTACGCCGGCTACGAGAACCGCGTGAAGGCGAACCTCGAGAGCCGCATCCAGAGCCTCAACATGGAGGACTACATCTTCCAGGTGGAGGTCCCCATGGAAGAGGTCGTGGAGATCAAGAACGCGCAGCGCAAGGTCGTGCGTCGCGTGCGCGTCCCGGGCTACGTGCTCGTGCGCATGGACCTCACCGACGAGTCGTGGGGCGCCGTGCGCAAGACGCCCGGCGTGACGGGCTTCGTGGGCCAGGCCCACCAGCCCGTGCCGCTGCGCATCGACGAGGTCTTCTCGATGCTCGCCCCGACGCTCGCGCCCAAGTCGGCCGGAGCGGCCGCCGCGGCCCCCAAGGCCGCCCAGACGGTCGAGGTCGACTTCCAGGTCGGCGAGTCGGTCACCGTCACCGACGGCCCCTTCGACACGCTGCCGGCCACGATCTCCGAGATCAACGTCGAGGCCCAGAAGCTCAAGGTCCTCGTCTCCATCTTCGGCCGGGAGACCCCGGTCGAGCTGTCGTTCGCCCAGGTCGCCAAGATCTGACGCGGCGCAGCGCCGCAGTACCCCAACGTTTCTACGAAGGACCCGAACCATGCCCCCCAAGAAGAAGGTCGCTGGCCTGATCAAGCTCCAGATCAACGCTGGTGCTGCCACGCCGGCCCCGCCGATCGGCCCTGCCCTGGGTCAGCACGGCGTCAACATCATGGAGTTCTGCAAGGCCTACAACGCGGCCACCGAGTCGCAGCGCGGCAACGTGATCCCGGTGGAGATCACGGTCTACGAGGACCGTTCCTTCACCTTCATCACGAAGACCCCGCCGGCCGCCGAGCTCATCAAGAAGGCCGCCGGAGTCGACAAGGGCTCCGCGACGCCCCACACGGTCAAGGTCGCGTCGATCTCGGACGCCCAGGTGCGCGAGATCGCCCAGACCAAGATGGAAGACCTCAACGCCAACGACATCGACGCCGCCGCGAAGATCATCGCCGGGACCGCGCGTTCGATGGGCATCAAGGTCGAGGGCTGAGCCCCACCCCCTAAGCAAACCCCCAGTGGCAGGGTCGCGTGCGGCCCGCATCACCACGACTGCCAAGAAGAGAGACAGAGCAGATGGCTAAGCACGGCAAGGCGTTCCGCAAGGCCGCCGAAAAGATCGAGGCCGGGAAGATCTACACCCCCGCCGAGGCGATCGCACTCGCCCAGGAGACCTCGACCACCAAGTACGACGCGACCGTCGAGGTCGCGATGCGCCTCGGCGTCGACCCCCGCAAGGCGGACCAGATGGTCCGTGGCACCGTCAACCTGCCGCACGGCACCGGCAAGACCGCTCGGGTCCTGGTCTTCGCCACGGGTGAGCGTGCCGAGCAGGCGATCGCCGCGGGCGCCGACGAGGTCGGCGGCGACGAGCTCATCGAGAAGGTCGCCGCGGGCTACACCGACTTCGACGCCGCGGTCGCGACGCCCGACCTCATGGGCAAGGTCGGCCGCCTCGGCAAGGTCCTCGGTCCCCGAGGCCTCATGCCGAACCCCAAGACGGGCACCGTGACGATGGACGTCGCCAAGGCTGTCTCCGACATCAAGGGCGGCAAGATCGAGTTCCGCGTCGACAAGCACGCGAACCTGCACTTCATCATCGGCAAGGCCTCCTTCACGACCGAGCAGCTGGTCGAGAACTACGCCGCCGCGCTCGACGAGATCCTGCGTCTCAAGCCCTCGAGCTCGAAGGGCCGCTACATCACGAAGGCCTTCGTGACGACGACGATGGGCCCGAGCATCCCGCTCGACCAGAACGTCACGCGCAACTTCTTCGAGGCCGCCTCGGCCTGAGCCGCCGCGCCTCTTCTGACGGGGTCGGACCCATCTGGGGTCCGGCCCCGTCGGCGTTCCCGGACCTGCTCGTCCTTCCGCCGGATGGCTTGCAGGCAGCGTCCTGCGGCGCGGTGCAGATCCGGCGCAAGAAAGTTCGCCGAGACCTGTCACGATCCGCCCGCTCGTCCCTCTCTCCCGGTGACGAGCTTCGTCGAGGCGGGTCCGGCAGGGGGCGGACCGGCCGATCTCCAGGGGAGGAGGTAGGGCGATGGGTATGGTTGTGGCCGAAACGGACACCCGCCCATGCTCGGGCGTGTCCAGGACACGGGAGAACCAGGGCGCCATGAGCACTGACGGTGGTGCTGTCCAGCTGACGCTGGGCGACCGCGCCGCGCTCGCCGTCGAGGCCTACCGCATGGGGGTCACCGACCCCTTCACCGAGGTCGTCACCGAGATCACTCCCGTGCTGTGGCACCTCGTGCGCGCGCAGAACGTCCCGCGCGAGCTCGCCGAGGACGTGGTGCAGGGCGTGTGGCTCGCCTTCGTGCGCAACGCGGCCACGCTGCGCGACCCGCAGGGCGCGCTCAAGTGGCTCCTCGTCACGGCGCGCCGCGCGGCCTGGGAGGCGGTGCGCAAGCACCGCGAGGCCGAGCGTCGGGCCGAGGCCCTGCCCGAGGACGAGGTGCACGGCGGCCCGCCGAGCACCGAGCCCGGTCCCGAGGACGCGCTCCTGCTGAGCGAGCGCGACCGGGTGCTGTGGCGCAACGTGCGGGCGCTGCCCGAACGTTGCCAGGAGATCGTGCGGATCATGGCCTTCGCCGACCGCGCGAGCTACAAGGACATCGCCGAGGCCACCGGCATGGGGGTCACCTCGGTGGGCGCGACCCGTGGTCGTTGCCTCGACAAGCTGCGCACGCTCCTCGCGAGCGACGAGGGATGGGGGAGCCATGGCTGAGCACTTCGAGGGCCAGGAGCCCTTGCTGCAGGACGTGCGGGGACTCTTCCGCCGCGTCGACCCCGTCCCGGACGGGCTCGTGGAGATGTCGCTGTTCGCCGTGATGATCGAGCAGCTGCACGCCGAGGCGGGCACGGTCGAGCTCGAGCACGTCGAGACCCCCGAGCTCGTCGCGCGATCGAACGAGGCCTCCGAGCGCGAGATCGTGCGCACGGGGACCATCACCTTCGCGTGCGAGCCCGTGACCGTGATGATCAACCTCTCCGAGAGCCCCACCGGCATGCTGTGCGTCGACGGCTGGGTCGCCCCGGCGGCGCAGTACCGCGTCGAGCTCTACCAGCCCGGGGCGCGCGTGACCGTCGACTCCGACGAGGACGGCGGCTTCGTCCTCCTCGACGTCCCCGAGGGGCCCTCGTGCCTCGCCCTGCGCCGCGTCGACGGCGAGGGGCCCACCGTCTGCACCCCTGTGATCGAGCTGTAGGAGAGCCAGGAGAGGGAGGAAGTCTGTGAGCGAGGACGCGAGCAAGCCGGGGCGCGACCCCCGGCGCGAGGTTCCGGGTCGGCCACTTCGCTGGAGGGTGCGCGAGCTCAACCCCTCGATCGACTCGCAGCGTGCAGGCGCACGCCCGCCGCTGCCCACCGCCTACGTGCGCGACCGCATCATCGTCCAGGGCTTCCCCGCCGACGACGAGTCCCGCCTCGGCTCCGTGCTCGGCGAGCTCTCGAAGGCCGCCGCGGAGCTCGGCTGGGAGCTCAAGGTCGAGCCCGAGGACCTCGTCGAGGCGCGACTGCTGCGCGAGGCACAGCTCGGGGCCGAGGCCCAGCGGGACATCGAGGGGGCTTTCGGCTTCGGTCTGCGCATCGAGCCCGCGCCCGGGACCACGCGCCGCCCGGCGGACGCCTGGGACCTCGTCGAGCGCTTCGGCTACGACGCCGGCGAGGGGGTGCGCCTGAGCCTCGACCACGTCGTCGTCGCCGCGCCCTACACCGACCCGCACCCCTACACGGACCCGCACCCGTACACGGACCCGCACCCGTACACGGACCCGCACCCCTATACGGATCCGCACCCGTACACCGACCCGCACCCCGCCCCTGGGCTCGCGGAGTACGGCCAGCCGGGACTCGGTGGGCGTGGCCCGGTGAGCTACGTCGGCCCGAGGCCGCGGCGCCGCCACGGCGAGGGCGCCTCGCCCGAGCTCACCGATCGCGGGCTCGCGCGTCCCGTCGTCGCGGTCCTCGACTCGGGAACGGGCCCGCACCCCTGGCTCCCGGAGGGCGTCGTCGTGCGCGACCCCCGGGTGCTCGGCGTGCCCGTCGGGACCTTCCCCGTGCCCGCCAACCCCGAGGAGGACTGCGAGATCGGCGGCATGTCGATCCAGCCGCTCACCGGTCCGCTCGACCCCGTCGCGGGGCACGGCACCTTCATCTCGGGGCTCGTGCATCAGCAGTGCCCCGACGCGCTCATCCTCGCGGCGCGGCTCTACGGCGGCACGGGCTTCATCGCCGAGTGGGACCTGCTGCGCTCGCTGCGCCGGCTGCTGATGTACCAGCTGCTCGCCCTGCAGGGACGCAAGGGCTACCTCGCGGTCGACGTGCTCGTGCTCGCGTGCGGCTACCGTCACGAGCGTCCCGAGGACGCCCTCTTCGACGCGCCCTTCGCGGGGGTCCTGCGCGCGCTGCGTCGCCACGGGGTCGCCGTCGTCGTCTCGGCAGGGAACTCGGGATCGCTCGTCCCGCTCTACCCCGCGGCCTTCGCGCCCTGGCTCGACCACAGCGCGAGCCCGCCCGTCCCGCTCGACGACGCGGGCCTCGAGGCAGATCTCGCGCCCCTCGTGAGCGTCGGCGCCCTCAACCCCAACGGCACGACGGCGCTGTTCAGCAACGACGGACCCTGGGTCACGTGCCAGCGCCCCGGCGCGGGGCTCGTGAGCACGATGCCGATCACCATGCGCGGCTCGCGCGGCCCCTCGGCCGAGCTCGCGGGCCGTCGGCCGGGGGAGCGGCGCGCGACGATCGACCTCGACGACTTCGCGGGCGGCTTCGGCACCTGGAGCGGCACCTCCTTCGCCGCGCCGCTCTACGCGGGGGAGATCGCCTCGGCGCTCCTCGAGAGTCGTGCTTCCGGGAAGGGAGGCGCGGGCGCTACGGTGCCAGAGCGGTGCAAGGAGGCCTGGAAGGCCGTCTCCACGACGGCGGGCCTCGGTCCGGTCACCTGAGGAGGCCGGCCCCACCGCTCGGGAGCAGCGAGGTGATGGGGCATGGCCGACGTGCCTGCGGCACGCCGTGCGCTCGAGGCGGGCTTCGAGGCCGCCTCCGCGGGGCGGCCCGGGGAGGCCTCCGAGCACTTCCGCTCGGCGCTGCGCGAGCTCGGGGTCCCGCCCGGCCCGCAGGCCCCTGAGGAGGCGGGCCCCGAGGCCTCGAGCCCTGAGCTCGCCTACGTTCGTGCACGCAGCCTGCTCGGCCTCGCGATGAGCGAGCTCGAGCTCTCTGGCGACGTCGCCGCGGCCGAGTCGCGACTCGAGCTCGCGGCCCGCTGGGCCGCGCGGGCCGGCTCGGAGGCGCTCGCGGTCGCCGTGCACGGCCAGCTCGGACTTGCGCGCATGCGCACGGGCGAGGTCACCGGCGCCCTCGACGCCCTCGACGAGGCCGCGCGCCACCTCGAGGCGGCCGAGCCCGTGGACGCCGTGCGCATCCTGCTCAACCGCGGCACGCTCCTGCTCGAGCTGGGCCGCCTCGACGCCGCGCGGGCCGACCTCGAGGCGAGCGCCGAGCGCGCCGCCGAGACGGGAGACGCCCTGCGCCTGTTCAAGGCGCGACACAACCTCGGCTACGCCCACTTCCTCGCGGGTGACCTGCCCGCCGCGCTCGCCGCGATGAGCGAGGCCGCGAGCGTCGAGCACGGTGCCTCGCCCGCCGTCGCGCTGCTCGACCGCGCCCAGGTGCTCGTCGACGCGGGCCTCGCCGCCGAGGCCGACCAGCTGCTTGCCGAGGCCGCCGAGATCTTCGCCGCCGAGGGGCTCGAGCACGACCTCGCGCACGTCGAGCTCACGCGCGCCCACTGCGCCCTGCTCGTGCGCGAGCCCGCGCGGGCCCTGCGCTGGGCCAGCTCGGCGCGAGAGCGCTTCGCCGCCCGGGGGACCACGGCATGGCTCGCTCGCGCCGAGCTCGTCGAGAGCCAGGCGCGCCTCGCAGGGCTCCTCGACGGGCCTCGCGACGAGGAGGGTCTTCTCGAGGTCGCTCGCGCCGCGACGGCCCTCGCCGAGCGCGAGCTCGGCCCCGGAGCCCGCCGCTTCGCGAAGGACGCCCGGCTCACCACGGCCGAGGCGCTCTCCGCAGCCGGTCGGGTCGAGGAGGCTGCCGAGGCCCTCGCGCTCGCGGGCCAGGGCGGGACGCGCTCGCCCCTGCCCCTCGCGGTCCGCTCGCGGCTTGTTCGCGCCCAGCTCGCCCTCGCGACGGGGGACTGGCCGAGCGCCCGGCGTCAGGTGCGCGCGGGCCAGCGCCTGCTCGCCGAGCACCGCCGCCAGTTCGGCTCGGTCGAGGCCGTGGCCGCGGCCGCGGTGCACGGGGTGCGACTCACCGAGCTCGACGTCGGGGCGGCGCTCTCGACGGGCGGGCCGTCCGACGTGCTCGAGGCCGTCGAGCGCGGGCGCGCGACCTTCGCGGGCCCGGCCCGGGTGCGCCCGCCGGAGGACCCCGAGCTGCGCGAGCTGCTCAGCGAGCTGCGCCGCTGCGTCGAGAGGCATCGCGGTCTCGACCCCGGCGGGGACGCCGAGGCCCTCGCCGAGCGCGAGCGACTCGCCGCCAGGGCCCTCGAGCTGCGCCGCCTCGCTCGAGAGCGCTCCTGGCAGCTCGGGGAGGGGCTCGCCCCCGAGCGGGCTCCCCGGGTCGGCGAGGTCCGCCAGGTGGTGCGCGGCGGTGGGGTCACGGTGCTCGACCTGCTCGTGCACGCGGGCGAGGTGCTCGCCGTCGTCGTCGACGCCTCGGGAGAGCGCGTCGAGCGGCTCGCGCCCTTCGCCGAGGTCGCCGCGACCCTGCGCCGGGTGCGCGCCGACCTCGAGGTCCTCGGTCGCCCGCTCGCCCCGCAGATCGGCGGGGTCGTGCGCGCCTCCCTCGAGCGCGGGCTGCGGCGCCTCGACGAGACCTTGCTCGCCCCCGTCGCCGGGGCGGGCGCGCTGCACGTCGTCGCGACGGGGGAGCTCGCGACCGTGCCCTGGGGCGCCCTGCCCTCGCGACGAGCCCTGCCCACCTCGGTCGCCTCGCGCCTCACGGTCGAGGGTGGGGGTCCCGGGGGAGGGGCCGACGGCGGCTCTCTCGCGGAGGTCGTCGCGATCGCGGGACCCGGGCTGCGGCACGCCGAGCGCGAGGCGCGCGCGGTCGCGGAGCGCTGGCCCGGGGGGCGCGCGGTCCAGGGGGAGGAGGCGAGCTGCGCGCTCGCGGTGCAGGCGCTGCGCGAGGCGCGCGTCGTGCACCTCGCGGCGCACGGCCACCACGAGGCCGACAACCCCGTGTTCTCGTGGGTGCGCCTCGCGGACGGCCCGCTCTTCGCGCACGAGCTCGAGGAGGTGCGCCTCCCGGGCTCCGTCGTCGTGCTCTCGGCCTGCGAGGTCGGTCGCGTCACGGAACGGCCCGGGGGAGAGGCGCTGGGCCTCGCGAGCGTGCTGCTGCGCCTCGGCGCGCGCGCCGTCGTCGCGGCCCTCGCGCCCCTGCGCGACGAGCTCGCGGCGGAGGTCATGCCGCTCCTGCACGACTCGCTCGTGCACGGGGAGCAGCCCGCGGCGGCGCTCGCAGCGGCAGCGAGCGAGGTCGAGCTCGCGGTCCCCGTCTCGTGCTTCGTCGCCTCGGCGCCCGCGGGCTCGTAGCCCCGATTTGGCGTCGGGGCCACCGAGCACGTACCGTGTCCCGCGTACCACAGACCGCCGGTCGTGCCCCCTGCCCAGCAGGAGGTACCGAAGTCCCGCTCCGCGGAGGCCAGCGCAGGTGCGGAAGTGAAGCTCTCAGCATGGCCACGCGCCGTGCCCAGGAAGCCCAGCCCCGCCTCTGCGCGGGGCTTTCTCGTTCCGGGCCCGAGGACGCGACCGGTGGAACCACCACCGGAAGGATTGCCATGGCGAGGCCGGACAAGGCAGCTGCCGTCGCAGAGATCGCGGACCGTTTCCGCGAGTCGAACGCGGCCGTGCTGACCGAGTACCGCGGGCTCACCGTCGCGCAGCTCAAGGAGCTGCGCAAGGCGCTCAGCGGCAACGCAACCTACGCCGTGGTGAAGAACACGCTCACCCAGGTGGCCGCCAAGGAGGCGGGCGTCGAGGGTCTCGACGAGCAGCTCGTCGGCCCCTCCGCGATCGCTTTCGTGACCGGTGACCCGGTCGCGGCTGCCAAGGGTCTGCGTGACTTCGCCAAGGCGAACCCCGCGCTGGTCATCAAGGGGGGCGTCCTCGACGGTCGCCCGCTGACCGCTGCGGAGATCAACCAGCTCGCGGACCTCGAGTCCCGCGAGGTGCTGCTGGCCAAGCTGGCCGGCGCGATGAAGGCTTCGCTGCACCAGGCGGCGTACCTGTTCACCGCACCCACCGCCCAGGCGGTGCGCACCATCGACGCCCTTCGCCAGAAGAAGGCCGACGAGGCGGCCTGAGCCACTCGGCTCACCGCTCCCCACCCCAATCCCCCGGGCCGACCGGTCCGGAACTGAACGGAAGGAACGCCGATCATGGCGAAGCTCAGCACCGACGAGCTCCTCGAGGCCTTCAAGGAGCTGACCCTCATCGAGCTCTCCGAGTTCGTGAAGAAGTTCGAGGAGACCTTCGAGGTCACCGCTGCTGCCCCGGCCGCCGTCGCGGTCGCCGCCCCTGCTGCCGGTGGCGGCGACGCGGGTGCGGCCGAGGAGGAGAAGGACGCGTTCGACGTCATCCTCGAGGCCGCTGGTGACAAGAAGATCCAGGTCATCAAGGAGGTGCGTGCGCTCACGAGCCTCGGCCTCAAGGAGGCCAAGGACCTCGTGGACGAGGCGCCCAAGCCCGTGCTCGAGGGAGTCAACAAGGAGACCGCCGACAAGGCCAAGGCTGCCCTCGAGGGCGCCGGCGCCACGGTCACCCTCAAGTGACCCGCGGGGTGGCACGCCACCCCTGACGGTTCTTCGACGGCCCGTCGCTCACCCCGGTGAGCGGCGGGCCGTCGCCCTTTCCTTCCGGCCACTTCGGTGCTCCTGCGCGAGTTCGTACCGCACGAGGGTCGAGCTCGAGCAGGAGCACCGAACCCGCGGGAAGGGGGGTGGGCCCAGGGCGCCCGCAGGGCCGGGTGGGGCAGCGGGGAGGGCGGTGGACAGGGGCTTGCGCAGCGGGGTAGACTAGCGCTTCGCGCTGGCTTGTGCCCGCGATCCCGTATAACCCGAGACCGAACTGTCGTCGTCATGCGTGACGGCAAGCGGCTCGAGGCCGGGGGGTCGCGCTCCGCCAAGCAACGCGACGTGCACTCGATCCGCCGGGAAGGACCCCCCTTGGCTGCCTCGCGCACCTCTGCAACTGCACTGTACGCCCACCCCACCGCCCCCCGACTCTCCTTCGCCAGGATCAGCGAGCCCCTCGAGGTTCCGGACCTGCTCGGTCTGCAGACGGAGAGCTTCGACTGGCTCCTCGGTAACGAGAAGTGGCAGGCCCGCGTCGCCGCCGCTGCCGAGGCCGGGCGCAACGACGTCCCTGAGAAGTCGGGCCTCGAGGAGATCTTCGAGGAGATCTCCCCGATCGAGGACTTCGGCGGCAACATGTCGCTCTCCTTCCGCGAGCACCGCTTCGAAGAGCCGAAGTACACGCCCGAGGAGTGCAAGGAGAAGGACCTCACCTACTCCGCGCCCCTGTTCGTGACGGCGGAGTTCGTCAACTTCACCACGGGCGAGATCAAGAGCCAGACCGTCTTCATGGGCGACTTCCCGCTCATGACCCCGCGCGGCACCTTCATCGTCAACGGCACCGAGCGCGTCGTCGTCTCGCAGCTCGTCCGCTCGCCGGGCGTCTACTTCGAGCGCACCCCGGACAAGACCTCCGACAAGGACGTCTTCACGGCCAAGATCATCCCGAGCCGCGGCGCGTGGCTCGAGTTCGAGATCGACAAGCGCGACTTCGTCGGCGTGCGCGTCGACCGCAAGCGCAAGCAGTCGGTCACCGTGCTCCTCAAGGCGCTCGGCATGACCGACGGCGAGATCCGCACCGAGTTCGCGGAGTTCCCCGCCGTCATCGACACCCTCGAGAAGGACCACGTCCAGACCCAGGACGAGGCTCTCCTCGACCTGTACCGCAAGATCCGTCCGGGCGAGCCGCCCACGGTCGACGCCGGTCGCACCCTCCTCGAGAACTTCTACTTCAACGCCAAGCGCTACGACCTCGCGAAGGTCGGCCGCTACAAGGTGAACAAGAAGCTCGGCCTCGCGGCGGAGCTGAACGCCTCGGTGCTCTCGATCGAGGACATCGTCGCGACGATCAAGTACCTCGCGGCCCTGCACGCCGGCGTCGAGTCGCTCCCGGGCGTCCGTGACGGCGAGGCCGTGGACGTGCGCGTCGAGACCGACGACATCGACCACTTCGGCAACCGCCGCATCCGCGCGGTCGGCGAGCTCATCCAGAACCAGGT
>ENA-UOVV01001592-UOVV01001592.1-compost-metagenome-genome-assembly--contig:-NODE-1592-length-15877-cov-4.081342_pt1 | contig 15877 bp, 15 predicted proteins | sample MGYA00238155_ERZ761577 | MGnify/ENA primary metagenome ERZ761577 (study PRJEB28898, sample SAMN06268775) | compost metagenome | isolation source: Emeryville, CA | place: USA:Emeryville, CA | collected...
AGAATATTGAAATTGGCGAAATGAAACCGAAAGAACGCCAGCAGGTAACATCGGTTTTGCAAAAGAGCGGGTTAAGTGCAAAATTCAACGACAGTAATTATATCACCGCATAAGCCATTTTTATTTCCTTTTTTTGTAATTTAGCAAATAGAAAATGGCTTACGCTACGGTAGTGCTAAACTGAACTTTTGTGCTTCTATTTCCGCTCCTTCGCAAAGCCGTTTCCCGTTGGTAATTCGCAAATCCACTCAGGCCTGCCGTGTACATCGGCCGTAATTCTTTTTCGGCATAGCCTGTGCCTCGCCGTTAATGAGGTAAGCTCCCATTTTGAAGTACTTTGGGAGCCAGCGTAGTACCTGCCCATTCCAGTGGACCGAAAATCTTAACCTCCATTTCTTAACCGAAGCAGTCAAAATCCTGCTAACCAGGGCCATCGACCAGATCCCGAATAATATGGGGCCAGGCATTAGGTTCATGGGAAATAAGGTTTGTAAAAAAAATATTGGATGCAACGATAATGTCCGTCGTAGGAATTTTCTTCCTGATAGGTGATGATGGTCTTCTAAGGTTAACGTGTGCATGGATAGTAGATTTTATTCGATAGCCTAAAAGGTATTTCTTGCAAAATTTATAAAATATAAACTCTATAGAAATGGTAGACAATATTAAACAATATTCCAGTTTGTAAATTGTAACGTCTTTACATTTTGGAATTTATACCACATTTATAATTTAGTCTATATTGGTAAAGTTCAAAAGATAAAATGGTTGATCATATTTTGTGTCTCGTTGCTTGGAAGTTTCGGGATATCAGCTTGAAACATTACCCGGAGGGATGAACCATACATCCGGTTCTACACTATCTGAGATTTCAGGAGTAGTTCCCGCTTTAATAAGAATAGTTTTATCGCTCCATAACCGATTGTTGGATAAATTGCAGTTAAATCGAAAGACCTCACTAGACACAACAGCATGAATCGATATCCTTTACGCCCGGCTTTATTTGTCTTCTTTTTTTTTCTCGCCAGCCTAGTCGCAGCAGCGTCCCCACAGTCGGACGACGGCGTAGTTAAAATACTCGCCATCGGAAACAGTTTTTCGGCCGATGCCATCGAAAATAACCTTTGGGATCTAGCTAGTGAAAAGGGGATCAAAACGGTGGTTGCCAATTTGTACATAGGCGGAGCACCCCTGCATCTGCACGTTACCAATGCACGGGAAAATAAGCCGGCCTATTCCTACCGCAAGACCGATGTAGCCGGAAACCGTACTACGGTAACGGAAGTAAGTCTGGAAAAAGCGCTGGCAGACGAAGACTGGGACTACGTCAGTTTCCAGCAGGCGAGCCCGCTTTCAGGCCAGTTTAAAACGGTAGCCGATTTTCTTCCGGAACTGGCACAGTATGTAAGGGGCAAGCTGAAAAATCCGAATGCGAAGTTTATCTACCATCAGACCTGGGCTTATTCCGAGCATGCGGTACATCCGGGTTTTGCCAATTACGACCGGGATCAACGGAAGATGTATCAGGCCATTGTGGATGTGTCCAAACAGGTTCATTCCATAGCCCCCATCGATATCGTGATACCGGCAGGTACCGCCATCCAGAATGCACGTACCTCCTATATCGGAGACAATTTCGACCGTGACGGCTACCACCTCCGGTTTTCGCTGGGACGCTACGTGGCAGCCTGCACCTGGTTTGAAAAGATATTCGGAGTTCCGGTAATAGGTCTGAAATATAAACCGGCGGATGTCACCGAAACCGAAAAACTGGTAGCCCAATATGCCGCTCACTATGCCGTGGAAAAGCCCTATGAGGTGACACCCCTGAAGAAATTCCGCAAGGGGCCTAAACCCCTGAAAAAGCCCGCAGCGGCCGTTCTGGTCGATTTCGGAGGGGTTTCCCACGAGGGGGTATGGAACCCCATTGTTTCCCCTCTGGCCGGGAAGATCCATCCGCTCAGGGACAGTCTGCTGAACCCCACCCGTATCGCCCTTGAAATGGTAAAAGGCTTTGAAGGGAAGAATTCTGATGGTGACCGTAATCCCGTTCCGGAGAGCGGATTCCCAGGTTCTGTGACCAATGCAGGCTATTTTGGAAAAGGAGGACAGGAATCGCAGTTCAGGTTAACAGGTCTGGATAAAAAATCGCTCTACGATATTTCATTCTATGCCGCGCGGGACGGGGAAAATCTGGGCGTGCTGGAGACGAGTGTAGTTTGTGAGGGAGCCGAAAAAACGGAAGCAATTGTGAACATTGCCAATAAATCGTCACGTAAGGGAAACTTCCAGGGGGTTAGACCCGCCGCGGACGGAACCATCACGCTCACGGTAAAGGCGGGTCCCCGAAATGGTTCAGAAGGATTCTACTGCATTTCTGCCTTGAGACTGGAAGCCAAATAGATGATCAAGGAAATTATATGTGTAGGTATAGGCGGGGGGATAGGCAGCATTTTTAGGTATCTGACCTCCTTTTACTCCCAAAAAATATTCCCCGGGGACTATCCCTGGGGAACATTTCTGGTCAATATGATCGGCTGTCTGGTAATCGGATTGCTTCTGGGGCTTATCGAAAAGGAGCGAATGCTTTTTCCTCAGATGAGACAGCTGCTGATCGTCGGATTCTGTGGTGGGTTTACCACTTTTTCCTCCTTTGCCGCAGAGAACATCCGGCTGATTCAATCCGGCCAGCTTATGCTCGTACTGCTTTACACGACCGCCAGCGTACTGCTCGGTCTGGCAGCCGTGGGACTGGGTCTGTATCTCGTAAAGTAATTACGAAACCCAGTCGAATGACTTGGTGACGGCTTTCTTCCAGCCTTTGTACAGTTTCACCCGGGTGGTATTGTCCATGTCGGGTTCGTAGGTAGCGCCTGATTCCCAGTTGGCTTCCAGGTCGGCGATTCCGTCCCAGAATCCTACCGCCAGACCAGCCGCATAGGCTGCTCCCAGCGCCGTGGTTTCAGTTACTTTCGGCGCGATGACCTGTACATCGAGCATATCCGACTGGAACTGCATCAGCAGCTTGTTGGCAACCATACCTCCGTCGACTCGCAGGTTGGCCAGTGGGATCTGCGCATCCTGTTCCATCGCTCTTACCACATCGAGGGTCTGGTAGGCGGTAGCTTCCAGCACTGCCCGGGCAATATGGCCTTTGTTTACGTAACGGGTCAGACCGGCAATAACGCCCCGGGCATCACTGCGCCAGTAGGGAGCATAGAGCCCGGAAAAAGCGGGAACGAAATAGGCCCCGCCGTTGTCGTCCACGGTCCGTGCCAGTTCCTCTATATCTTTACTTTCCTTTATGAGTCCCAGGTTGTCGCGCAGCCATTGCACCAGCGCCCCGCCTATGGCGATACTGCCTTCGAGTGCATACTGCACGGGTTGATTTCCAAACTGATAGGCAATGGTCGTTAGCAGACCGTTTTTCGACAGTTTCAGTTCGTTGCCGGTATTCATCACCATGAAGCAACCGGTTCCATAGGTATTTTTGGCCATGCCCGGTTTGAAACACACCTGTCCTACCAGTGCAGCATGCTGGTCACCCAGATCCCCGGCGATGGGAACGCCCGGTAGTACTTCCGTGTTCATGTGGCCATACACTTCGCTGCTGCTCCGGATCGTAGGAAGCATAGCGGCCGGGATGCCGAATTTTTCGAGCATCTGCTGGTCCCATTGCAGGGTATGCAGGTTCATGAGCTGAGTGCGGCTGGCATTGGTAACGTCAGTCACATGAATACCACCATTCGGTCCGCCGGTAAGATGCCAGATCAGAAAGGTATCGATATTTCCAAAAAGGGCATCTCCCTTTTCAGCGTCGGCACGGAGGCCTTCTACATTTTCAAGCAGCCATTTGATTTTCAGGCCACTGAAGTAAGTCGCTACCGGCAGACCGGTGATTTCCCGGAACTGGTCGGGCCCTCCGTTTTTCTCAAGTTCGGTCACATAGTCCTCGGTCCGCGTATCCTGCCAGACGAGTGCATTGTAGTAGGGTTTTCCGGTGCGTTTATTCCAGACTACCGTCGTTTCTCTTTGGTTAGTGATGCCGATCGCCGCTATATCCGACACCGCAGCCGATACTTTGATCCGGGCTACGGCAATTACTTCCAGGGTGTTTTCGCGGATTTCCTCCGGATCATGCTCTACCCAGCCCGGACGTGGATAAATTTGCTGGTGTTCTTTCTGACTGGTAGAAACGATATTTCCTTTACGGTCAAATAAGATGCATCGGGTACTCGTAGTTCCCTGGTCAATAGCGGCTATGTATTTCGACATGGTATTACTAAGGATTTACTTTACGTTCGGTTGTAAAAAGGAAAGTTTGTGAAAATTAGCGGGTCAGATTGTATTATTCCAAATTTATTTAAAGCAAGTAAGCGATTAATTTTCCCCGTCGGCCGAAATCTGGATGCCCATCATACGCATCAGTTCTGAAGCATTGAAACTTGAACAGGTACCTGGACTTAGTTTGTAATCAAACGTTATGGCGCCGTCCTTAATGTCTGATTTGAAATGAAAATTTTGTACAAAAGGCTGTTGCTCACCCCATACACCCAGTTCCAGGTCATGGGTAGACACCAGACCGGAAGCGTTGAGCGGATGTAACTGGCGGATCAGCGCCACGGCGCCTCGGTTACGGTCAGCCGAATTGGTACCTTTCAGAATTTCATCCAGCAGATAGAACACGGGCGTATCCCTGTGTGTCTCGCCGGCCAGACCAATCAGCTGTTTTAATCTTTTCAGTTCGGCATAGAATGAAGATGTGTTCTCTTCCAGCGAATCCTGCGTGCGCATGCTGGTAAAAACCTGCATGGGGGTACAGCTCATTCTCGCAGCCGCAACCACTGATCCCATTTGTGCCAGCACGAGGTTGACGCCGAGGGTACGGAGAAAGGTACTTTTTCCCGACATATTGGAACCGGTGATCAGCACCGTCTGGCCCGTCCCCCTGAGTTCGAAGTCGTTGCATACCCTTTTTTCAGCGGGTATCAGTGGATGCCCCAGGCGGGTACAGCTGATTTCCATCTCATTCCCCCAGTGGACGTCCGGCAGGACATCTTCCGGATGGGCAAAGGCGTGGCCTGCCAGGCTGTTCATGGCCTCGATGTTGGCCAGGGCATCGAGCCAGTCACCCAGACGGCTGCCGTGCCGCGCTTTCCATTTTTCCAGGGCATCGAGGCAGATCAGGTCCCATAACAGCGGGATGCCGGCAAAAAGTGCGAAATACACATTGGCCCGGAAATCGAGCCGGCTGAACCATCTTCCCAGTTCCTTGAAGCCGGTCTCAGCTTCCCGAAGTCCACTGAGCTGTTCCGACCACCACTTTGTTTTGAAAGGAGCTTGTCGGGCGAGTCCTGCCAGGTCGGCGTAGGCGTCGAGCGTCGTGCCGATGTTGGTCGTCTGGTCGGACAGTTCCCGAATGACCCGTCCGTATTTTCTCAGCAAGATCAGGTGATAAACCAGACTGAATCCCATAGGCCACCAGGGAATAAGCCCAAACGCCGCCAGTACGGCCAGCGAAACCGTGAGGACCGCCCACCATTTCCAGCGAAGGCCTTTCACCAGAGCCGGATCGAGCGGATTGTTTACCCAGGTTTTCAGCGCTTCCACGTTTTGGGTGGCATGCAGGTTGAGCATGGCAGTTGCCTGCCAGTTTTCACGCCATTCGTGGTTTTCCCGGCTTTCGGTCAGCGCCTGCTGTCGTTCGAGAATTACTTCGAGGGGCGCCCTGCGGGTCAGCCAGTCGGCCAGACGGGCGTTCCCTTCTGCCGTCTGAGCACGGTTCAAAAGCCTGAAAAGCGAATGTTTTCCGAAAACATCGAGGTCACCTGCATAAAAGTGCAGCGAGTCGTTGTAGATGCTGCCCGTATCTGGGCGGGTAAATTCATAATTCAGCCGCTTTTCTTCGTCCTGGTTGATCGTGCCTACATTCCGGTAAAACTGATACCGTCGCTGGGCCTGCTGATGACTCCGCATGAGGATCAGGAAAGTAACCAGCAGGACCGGGGCTGTATAATACCAGACGTTGTTGTCAGCATTCAGTCCGTACCATACCTGTACAATCAGGGCCAGGAAAATGATCAGGCGGGCAAGGGTATATCGATTGACGGTTTTCTTCGCCTGGGCCTCCTTTTCCCGGGCCAGACTTTGCTGCTGTTGAAAAAAATCTTTCAAAGGTTTGAGTTAGCTTATTGAATGATGATCTTCCATTCCCTGTTTCACCGAGTCGAACTGCAGTTTGATCAGATTGGCGTAAATGCCATTTTCCATGCCTGCCAGCTGCGCGTGCGTCCCGCTTTCGGCAATGATGCCGTCGTGGATAACATAGATGCGGTCCATTTTATGAATGGTGGCTAAGCGGTGGGCAATGACAATCGTCGTCCGGTTGTTCATTAGTTCATTGAGGGCATCCTGCACGAGTTTTTCGGACTCGGCATCCAGGGAGCTGGTTGCTTCATCGAGTATGAGTATTTTAGGGTCCTTCAGAATAGCCCTGGCGATTGCGATTCTTTGCCGCTGCCCGCCCGACAGTTTGATTCCCCTCTCTCCGACCAGCGTCTTGAACTGTTCGGGGAAAGACAGGATGAACTCGAGGGCATTGGCTTTCCGCGCAGCTTCGTAAATTTCCTCGTAGGAGGCACCCGGTTTGCCATAGGCTATGTTTTCTTCAATCGTTCCGCCGAAGAGGATTACTTCCTGGGGTACGATGGCGATGTTCTTGCGCAGTTCATGCAGTTCGAAATCGGAAATCGACTTTCCGTCGATATGGATTCCTCCCTTATCGGACACGTAAAAGCGCATCAGGAGCTGCACGATGGTCGATTTACCCGCACCACTGTGGCCCACCAGCGCGATTTTCTCACCGGGCTGAATGCTGAGACTAATTCCTTTCAGTACGGGTATATCTTTACGGGAAGGATAGGAGAAATGGACCTGATCATAGGTGACCGCCCCCGCTACCGGACTGGGCGCCGTGTGCTGGTTGCTTTTCAGGTCTACCTCAGGCGTTTCATCCATGATTTCAAGCACACGTTCGGAAGCACCGATGGTCCGGTTGATCTGGGCATACATGTCACCCAGACTGTTCAGCGCCCCTCCAATATAGGCGGTATAAATCACGAAGGTAAACAGGGCCGAAACCGAAAGTTCACCCAGCTGGATCAGATTGGCGCCGTACCATACGATACACACAATTCCTCCGAACATCACCAGTATGAGAAAGGAAACGAAAAGGCCCCGGTAGGTAGCAGCCTCCAGCAGCAGGTTGACAACGCGGTCAAGCGATCCCCGGTATCGGTTGATTTCGAGGCGCTCGTTGGTGAAAGCCTTGACCGTATTGACATTCTGGAAGGTTTCTTCTACCACCACGTTGGCTTTGGCCAGTTCGGACTGGGCTTTTTTGGAAAGTTTGCGCATGTACCTTCCGAAGAAGATAGCCGCCACCACCAGGAAGGGGAAGGTCGCCAGCATGAAAAGCGTCAGCTTCCAGGAGGTATAGAAAAGAAAGGCGGTGCCCAGTATCAGGGTTGCACTTTGGCGAAAAAACTCGGCGAGCGTGAACGAAATGACATTATCGAGGTAGGAGACGTCCGAGGTAACCCGGCTGGTCAGATCCCCCACACGGTTGTTTTCAAAAAATGTTACCGGCAGGCAGATGATCTGCGAGTAAAGGTCACGGCGTACATCGGCCATCGCTTTTTCGCTTACCCGTGTGAAGAGGTAAATGCGGAAAAAGGAAAATGTAGCCTGAAGAACCAGTATGCCGAACAGAAAACCGATGACCTGATTGAGGGTAAACCGGCTGCCGCCCTGCAAAACCTCTACTACTTCCCCAACGGCCCGGGGAAAGATGAGGGAAGTTCCTGTTGCCAGAATCAGGAACATGAACCCGAGCAGAAAGATTTTTCTGTAGGGGAGGGTATATCTGAAAATGCGCAAAGCCTTTTTCAGGCCGTCTTTTTGAATGGGTTTTACTGCAAAAAACGAGATATCCTGTTCTTCGGCGTCCTCTGTATTAACTTTTCTCTTCGCCATTACCTGCCTTTTATACTTTTGAATAAACCCTGAATTGTCGCGATTAGTTTGTGGGATATCCCGGTTAATCGCATTTTATTAATCTACCTGCCCCTTGTATCCTGAATCTTCGAAGATGCGGCGCGCATTATCGTTGGCCATCAGATCCTGCAGGCGTAAGTCGGGTTGTGTTTCTACCAGCCGGTTTACGATTCGCCAGCCGACCCAGCGGCCGATACCGCCCGGTACGTCCTCACCAATTTCGTAGGTGAAGGGGCGTTCACCGATATATTTCTGTTTTTTTTGCTCTACCTGTTCGTAGAGGAGACGGTTTTCGGTAAAATGCGCCCAGATATCGGTCTGCGAATTCCAGGATTTCGCCAAGTTTTCCTGCGAAAAGCCGATAATCAGGCTGTCGGGAGTGCTCGGCATCATGTGTTTAACAAATTCGAAATTCTTGCCGTACCAAACCATATCGGCCAGAAGGGTACGGTCTTCGGGGTTGAGCCGGTTATAGGCCTGGGCCCATACGAACATGACCGATGGAGCAATATAATGCCGGTCATAGCGTCCTAACTGGTAGGCGTACACATCCGGACGGAAACGTGCTGCCGGCCCTCCGAAATAGTCCAGTCCGATGATCACCAGGCTGTCGCTGATAAACAGGTCGCTGCCCAGGAACCCGGTAACCATGGTCTGGATCCGCGGAACCGATCCGTCGGGGTAATAGTATTTCAGATGTCGGAAGGCATTTTCCAGCGGATGCGCTACGGTTTGGTCGAAATCGGCATAAATCGAGTCCAGCTGTTCCTTGAAACCGGTAAGCGCCGGATTGGAAATGGCTTCGTACAGCTGGGCAGCCAGTTCTTCCGTGTCTCCCGGCAGATCGAGAAAATAGACGGCCGGCAGCATCGGATGTCTTTTCAGAAAATCCAGTACTTCAGCCTCCGATTTACAGGCGAACAATTCCGATTCAAGTCGTTCTACCGGCATTGAAATCCGGATCCCGGAGATGTCCACTGCACGCCGGTCTTTTTCCCTGCAGCCGACCGCGAACAGGACGATTCCAATCCACAGTAAAACAATGTTGTCTATCCTCATTTCTGTAAAATCTATACCATTCCGGGCCGTAAAAATAGGTAAATTTTGTATAGCTTTGCGTCACTGAAATACCGGGGCCGAATCCCTGTTTTCTGCTGCTTGCCCGATTCGGTCCCTGGTAATTGGAGTTATGGCACTAGTCTTGAAAATAAATAAAGAACTTTTATGGTTCCCGGAACCCGGTTCTGCGCAGAGTCGGGTTTCTTTGTTTGTTCGTCCATGAATGTAGTTATCATTAAATACAACGCAGGAAATGTTCAGTCGGTGATGTACGCACTCGATCGGCTGGGGGTTTCCTATACCTATACCGATTCGGAAGAGGAAATCCGGTCGGCTGATAAGGTGATTTTTCCCGGGGTGGGCGAGGCCAGTACAGCGATGGCTTATCTGAACGAAAAGGGACTCAGCCGTCTGATTCCAGCGCTGAAACAACCCGTTTTGGGAACCTGTATCGGGCTTCAGCTCATGTGCCGCCACTCGGAAGAAGGGAATGTCGACTGCATGGGAATTTTCGATGTGGACGTCGTGCGTTTCCCCGAACAACCCGGCTATAAGGTGCCTCATATGGGCTGGAACAGTATTTCAGACTATCGCAGTCCCATTCTGACAGAACTTCCCCCTAACGCTTACGTGTATTTTGTGCACAGCTATTACGCTCCGGTATGTGAATATACGGCCGCTGTCTGTGAATACATTAACCCGTTCAGCGCAGCCCTGCAGAAAGACAATTTTTATGCAGCCCAGTTTCACTGCGAAATCAGCGGTGACGCAGGGCAGAAAGTTTTGGAATCGTTCCTGAAAATCTGATTTGATTCATGCATATCATACCCGCCATAGATCTCATCGACGGTAAGTGCGTAAGACTTACCCAGGGTGACTATGCCCAGAAGAAAGTTTACAACGAAAATCCGCTTGAAGTTGCGAAGCAGTTTGAAGACGCCGGCCTGACCAGGTTGCACCTGGTCGACCTCGACGGGGCCAAAGCCAAACATGTTGTCAACTGGAAAGTCCTCGAGACGATCGCTGCAAAGACCAGCCTCCACATTGATTTCGGCGGCGGAGTGCAGTCGGACGATGACCTCAAAATCGTTTGGGAATGCGGTGCCCGGCAGGTAACCGGCGGGAGTATTGCTGTCAAGAATCCTTCGCTTTTTGAACAGTGGCTTCAGGAGTTCGGGGGTGAACGCATTATTTTGGGTGCCGACGCCCGCAATGAGAAGGTCGCTGTCAGTGGCTGGGAGGAAGGAACCACGCTCTGGGTCTATGATTTTGTGGAAGAATATGTGGAAAAGGGCGTTCAGTATGTCATCAGTACCGATGTGGCAAAAGACGGTCTGCTGAAGGGACCATCGCTCGACCTGTACAGGAAGATGCAGGAGAAGTGTCCTGAGCTCAATATTATCGCCAGCGGTGGAGTCAGCAGAATGGCAGACCTGGAAGCGCTGGCGGAACTGAACCTGTTTGGTGTAATTGTCGGAAAAGCCATTTACGAGGGCCGGGTGACTTTGAAAGAATTGGAAAGATTCCAGGTCCGTAATTAATATTTATGCTTACAAAAAGAATTATTCCCTGTCTCGATGTAAAGGACGGACGTACGGTGAAGGGCATCAACTTCGTCAATCTGCGCGATGCCGGCGATGCGGTGGAGCTGGGCAAAGTCTACGCAGAGCAGGGGGCCGATGAACTCGTTTACCTGGATATTACGGCAACGGTGGAAGGCCGGGGCACCTTTCTTGAACTGGTGACCCGCGTAGCCCAGAATGTAAACATTCCCTTTACCGTAGGGGGGGGAATCAGCTCCATTCAGGATGTTTCCGCGCTTCTGCACGCCGGAGCCGACAAGGTTTCGATCAATTCCGCTGCCGTGAGGAATCCAGGTCTGATCAATGAACTGAGCCGTGAATTCGGCAGTCAGTGCATCGTGGTGGCTATCGACACCCGCTATGTGGATACGGGAGACGGCCGAAAAGACCATCTGGTACATACGCACGGAGGTAGAAAGGCGACCACGATCAATACGATCGAGTGGGCCAGGGAAGTGGAGGACCGCGGTGCCGGTGAGATTCTGCTTACCTCCATGGACACCGACGGAACCAAGGCCGGGTTTGCCCTGGAGCTGACGGCAGCAATCTCGGGCAGCGCCAACATCCCTGTGATCGCCTCGGGCGGGGCCGGAACCATGGAACATTTTTACGAGGTTTTTACCGAAGGGAAAGCCGATGCAGCCCTGGCTGCGAGTATCTTCCATTTCGGTGAGATTGGAATTCCAGACTTAAAAAAATATCTTCACGATAAAGCGATTCCCGTCCGGCTGACACGCTGAAGGAATCCATCAAATTTTCCCGATCATGAATCTGAATTTTTCAAAATCTGCTGACGGATTACTGCCGGTAGTAGTGCAGGACCACCTGACCGGCAACGTGCTCATGGTAGGTTACATGAATCAGCAAGCACTCGACCAAACCCGCGAAACGGGAGTCGTTACCTTCTACAGCCGCAGCAAGGAACGTCTCTGGGTGAAAGGGGAAACTTCGGGTAATTTTCTTCACCTGAAAGCGATTCTGACTGACTGTGACAGCGATGCCATCCTGATCAAGGCAGAGCCGGTAGGACCGGTTTGCCATACCGGAGCAGCCACCTGCTTTGAGGATACGAACGAAAGCAAGGCCCGTTTTCTCAATTACCTCCAGAAGCAGATTATCCGTCAGCGCAAGAACGAACCCTCCGAATCGTCCTACACCAGCCGCCTTTTTGCCCGTGGCGTCAATAAGGTTGCCCAGAAAGTAGGAGAGGAGGCCGTGGAGGTAGTGATAGAAGCCAAAGACAATAACGATGACCTCTTTCGCAACGAAGTAGCCGATTTGCTGTTCCACCTGCTGGTGCTGCTGGAACAAAAAAATATTGACTTGGACGAAGTTATTGACGTACTTCGTAGTAGGCACAAAGCCTGAGACTCTTCAACCAGCCGGTATTTATGCAATTGCTCATCAGATTAGTTATCCTCACGCTCGGAGTACTGGTAGCCGTAAACGTTATCGACGGCGTGAACGTCCCGGAGATTAAAGATGCCATCGTAGTGGCCGTCGTCTTTGGTTTGCTGAACACCTTTCTGAAGCCTGTCCTGCAGATTCTCGCATTGCCGGTGACCATTCTGACGCTGGGTATATTTTACTTTGTCATCAATGTGTTCATCGTATACCTGACCGAATTCATCGTACCCCAGTTTACGGTAGACGGCTTTTTCCCGGCCCTCTTATTCAGTATTGTGGTATCGCTGGTATCCTGGCTGCTGGGCATCTTCCTGGACTGAGTTCCGGCGTGTAAACTTAATGGCTATGCTGAACCAACTTGAGGAATTACGGAACACACTCTTTCGCTATGTCGAGACCCGGGCCGATCTGGTAGAGGTTGAGATCAGAGGGTATATCGAACGTATCATACTGAAGCTGGTTTACGTTTCCGTAATCATTTTTACCTCCCTGATCGTATCGGTTTTCCTGTTGATTCTCCTGGCCATTTATCTGAATACGTTACTCGAGAGCCATTTCGCAGGTTATCTGATCGTAGCTGGTTTTTTTGCCATCATTCTGATCCTGCTGATCTCCCTGAAGAAATCTTTCCTGTCTACCCTTCGCTGGGTTCTGGAAAAAACCATGGGCCAGGACGATCTGGATGATGCAAATTGAGTTTTCGGTTTGAGCCTTATTGACAAGGAATCGTTATTTTTGGGAAAATTTGAGTAGTCTGACGAAACTAGCCATGAACCTGAAAGCACCTAAAATCTCGAGCCCGTTTTCTTCGAATACGGAGGAAGATAAAGTTGTTCTGCACGAGCGTCTGAACCTTTACAAGGAGCAGCTGGATGACCAGTGGTCGGATGTAAAAAGTAATCTGACGGAACATGGAAAACGGGCAGCGGTAATCGGTGGAGTAGTACTGGGTGTCTACGGCCTGTTCAGTCTGCTGGTCCCGCCAAAAAAAGAAGAGCAGAAAGAAAGGGAGGTTAAAAAAAAGACTGCCGGGCTAACAGTAGCCGGTGCTCTGCAAAGTCTTATATGGGCTGCCGCCATGAGCTGGGCCAAGCAAAAGGTGGCCGATTTCGTGGTGGCAGAAAACACTGAAAATAGTACAAGTGAAGAATAAAGTATGGGCTGATCTCCAGGACAGAAGAAGGAGAGGGGTCAAATCACTGGCAATTTTGCTCGATCCGGATAAGGTCGACTTCGAAACCTTACCTGCGTTTGTCCATAAGGCAGTGGCAGGCGGAGTTGATTTCTTTTTCATCGGAGGGAGTCTGATCATGAACTACAGCCTCGATCGTCTGGTCAGGGTGATCAGGGAAAACTGCGAGCTGCCCGTGATCCTTTTTCCCGGCAACAGTCTGCACATAGAGCCCAGTGCAGACGCTATCCTGTTCCTCAGCCTCATCTCCGGCCGGAATCCGGATCTGCTCATCGGTCAGCACGTGACGGCAGCTCCGTTACTTCAGAAAAGCGGCCTGGAGGTTATTTCCACCGGGTATATGCTGATCGAAAGCGGTAGATCAACCACCGTTTCCTATATCAGCAACACCATGCCTATCCCCTCAGATAAACCGGAAATAGCGGCCTGTACCGCCCTCGCCGGGCAGATGCTGGGGCTGAAAACCATGTTCCTCGATGCCGGCAGCGGGGCTCACTATCCGGTACCGGAGACCGTTATCCGGGCTGTACGCAAAACCGTGGAAACACCCCTGATCGTCGGGGGCGGGATCGACACGGTGGCGAAGGCCTCAGCCGCCTTCCATGCAGGCGCAGACGTGATCGTGATCGGTAATGCCATTGAGAAAGATCCAGCGTTCCTCGAAGAACTCGCTCAGTTCGAAAAAGGTGAAAATGTGATGCACTAGTTTTTGAGAAACTCATTTTTCCTCTATTTTAGCTGAACGGAATTTTCCGCTCATATCTCTTTTTCTGCAACATCCGGATGGAGCTCACCGACTTTAAAGCCGCAATTGATCCCTATAAAGTAATTTTTTTCGATGCCTTTGGAGTACTAAAAACGTATAATGCGCTGATACCGGGCATCGAAAATACCTTTGCTTACCTGAAGGATACCGGAAAAGAGTTTTACGTACTGACCAATGACGCTTCCCGCAGCCCCCGTCAGCTGGCCGATTCCTATCACCGCCTGGGTCTCTATGACATCGAGCCCGAAACCATCGTATCCTCCGGGATGCTTGCCCGCGATTACCTGCAAACCAAGGTCAAGAATGGTGTAGTGGCTTATCTGGGAACCAAAAATTCGGCACATTATCTCGAAACTGCCGGACTGACGGCCCAGTCGATCAGCGATCTGAGTCTGGATAATATCGACGATGTGAGTGCCCTCGTATTCATGGATGATGAGGGATTTGAGTGGGGAACGGATCTTAATAAAACGGTGAACCTGTTGCGGAAAAAAACCATTCCGGTTATCGTGGCCAATACCGACAGGACCTATCCAATGGGCCTCAAAACGGTAGCCATTGCCATCGGTGCGGTGGCTAAAATGGTGGAAGATATCGTGGGCAAGCAGTTCATGCGCTTCGGTAAGCCCGATGCCCAGATGTTCATTTTCGCCTGCCAGCAAATTCAGAAATACCGTGGAGTAGACCGAAGCGAAATTCTGATGGTGGGGGATACCCTGACCACCGATATCCTGGGCGGAAATAAATTCGGCCTGGATACCGCCCTCGTCCTGACGGGCAACACCCGTATCGAGGACGTGGACATGCGTATCAACAGTACCGGAATTATTCCGACCTACGTTTGCGAATCAGCTGTCGTCAAGTAGATTTCGCAGACGCCATACTATACTGAATTAGAAGAAAACTATCATACTACACTTTACTTATCTGGATTATGTTGTCAAAAACATATGGCAGCGCCGTGCATGGCGTGGAAGCCCGAATCATTACACTGGAAGTGACCGTTACCCAAGGTCTCGGTTTTTATATCGTAGGCCTGGCCGACAATGCCGTGAAGGAAAGCCAGCAGCGGGTAGAAGCCTCCCTGAAATTTGCCGGCTACAAAATGCCCCGGCAGAAAATCGTGGTCAATCTGGCACCGGCCGATCTGCGAAAGGAAGGCAGCTCTTATGACCTGTCCATAGCGCTCTGTGTACTCGAGTCGTCGGAACAGATCAAGCCGGTCAGGAACCTGCAGGACTACATCATCATGGGTGAACTCTCCCTCGACGGGGTACTGCGTCCGATCAAAGGGGTACTGCCTATCGCCATTGAGGCCCGGAACAAGGGCTTTAAAGGCTTTATTCTTCCGGCAGAGAATGCCCGCGAAGCAGCCATTGTCAACGAGCTGGACGTATTCCCGGTTGAGACCCTGCAGGATGCCATCGCATTTCTGGAAGGGGAGCGGGAGCTGGATCCCGTAGTCATCGATACCCGGGAGCTTTTCTATCAGTCGCAGAACGAATACGAAGCGGATTTCTGCCACGTGCAGGGTCAGGAGAATATCAAGCGGGCTCTGGAAATAGCGGCAGCCGGCGGACATAACGTGATCATGATCGGTCCGCCCGGTGCCGGCAAAACCATGCTGGCCAAGCGACTGCCGGGCATACTGCCCCCGCTTACCCTGCAGGAAGCCTTGGAAACCACCAAAATCCACTCGGTCGCCGGAAAGCTGAATGCCCATTCAGCCCTCATTTCCCGCCGGCCATTCAGGGCTCCCCACCATTCCGTGTCGGATGCGGCACTGGTTGGCGGAGGGGGTTTTCCCCAGCCCGG
>ENA-UOVV01001597-UOVV01001597.1-compost-metagenome-genome-assembly--contig:-NODE-1597-length-15837-cov-4.039919_pt1 | contig 15837 bp, 13 predicted proteins | sample MGYA00238155_ERZ761577 | MGnify/ENA primary metagenome ERZ761577 (study PRJEB28898, sample SAMN06268775) | compost metagenome | isolation source: Emeryville, CA | place: USA:Emeryville, CA | collected...
CGTAGGGTTTGTGCGCCGACAACATATCGTTGTAGGCGGTGGTGATACTCAGGTTGGCGGTTTGCATCAACCGGATGGTGTTTTTGTCGCTCTCATTACAAGCGGCATAAGCATGGGCCAGATTGCCGCAGGAAAGCCTGCGCTTAGGTGGATTTTGCTCCATGGTCGACCGCATGGCGTCCACATAAGCGGAACGCAGTTTACGGCTGCGTTCGATGATTCGCGCGGTTACCGCTTCAACCGTAATATTCACAGGACCACCTCTCAGTCAGATCGATTCCAACGACGCCCATCCCGCGCCAGCATTTCAATGGCCTCAACCGGGCCATTACTGCCGGCATCGTAGCCCACCGGTTTTTTGTTTTTGCTCTTCCAGCCATTGATGATGCGATCCACCCACTCCCAAGCAGACTCAACTTCGGCCTCGCTCACAAAGAGGGTTTGGTCATTGCGGATCACATCAAAGAGCACGCGGGTGTAAGCGTCGTGCTTTTTACTTTTGGCATTGTCTGCAAAGGATAGATCCATACTGCGATCTTCCAGCGGCACGCGCGCATCCAGACCCGCTTTTTTGTTCTTCACCCGCAAATAAATACCTTCATCAGGCTGCAGATGAATAATCAACTGGTTAGCGCAATTCTGCGTCAGCTGATCGGCAAACAGATTGGTGCGATTCTGTTTGAATTGAATAACGATCTCGGAATGGCGACGATCCAGGCGTTTGCCAGTGCGGATGTAGATCGGCGTACCGGACCAACGCCAGTTGTTGATTTCGGCTTTCAGGGCAACGAAGGTTTCGGTGAAACTCTCACGGCCGCCCTCTTCCTCTTCCAGATATCCGGGCACCGCTTTGCCATCAACTGTGCCTTTGCGGTATTGGCCGCGCACAGTGTTGTTTTCGATATCCTGATCGCTCATAGGCTTCAAGCTGCGCAGGATTTTCAGTTTTTCCGTGCGCACTGAATCCGCATCCAGATTGATCGGCGGCTCCATACAGACCAGACACAAAACCTGCAGCAAGTGGTTTTGGATCATGTCGCGCATAGCGCCGGTTTCATCGTAAAAATCCCAGCGGTTGCCGCAACCGACGGTTTCGGTAACGGAAATCTGGATGTGATCTATGTGCTTGGAATTCCAGATCGGCTCAAAAATATCGTTGGCGAAACGCAGCGCCAACAGATTTTGTACAGATTCTTTGCCGAGATAGTGATCGATGCGATAAAGCTGTTTTTCGGAGAAGACGCGGCGCAATTCATTGTTGATTGCGGTGAAGGATTCTTTGCTGTCGCCTAGGGGTTTTTCCACTACCAGACGAGTGGTCGGTTTGGCGAGGCCGCATTTTTCCAGCGCTGTACAAATTTTGCCGAAAATCAGCGGTGGCACCGCGAGGTAGACGATCAAATCCCTTTCTTCGCCGAAATAGGTGTCTTTGATACGGCTCAGGTCTTCCGGCTTGGTGGAGTCACCCTGCACATAGGTGAGCTTTTTGCTGAATTCCTGCCAGATGGATTCCTCATACAGAGATCCGGTGTTTTCTTTCAGCCACTCATTTACTTTGGCCAAAAATGCATCTTGCTCATTGCGGGAACGCGCCATACCGAAGATACGGGTATTTTCGGGCATGCATCCGTTCAGGGAGAGGTAATAAAGAGCCGGATACAGTTTGCGCAGCGCCAGATCGCCATCGCCCCCCACAATCAAGATGTCGGTATTCATGTTTGGTTACACCTGTCTTTGTTTAAATAGAGTGGTCAAACGCGCCACGGCCTTTTGGTAATAAGGAATCAACTGTGCGATGGTTAAGCCGCCGGGATATGAAAAGTCAGCCTTGTTGAATCTGAAGGACGGTGCACGGGATTTGCTCTTGTTGACTTGATTTGCCGGGATCACAACCTGAAACCGCAGCGCTGGCTCGCAAGCCAGCGGGCTCAAATTTCCCGCGAAGGCGCCGTGAACGAGCCGCTATGGACCGCCTCGCACCCAGGCAAACACGCGGTATTGTAGAGGTTGGCCGGTTGCTTTTTCAACTGCGATTACGGATAATCCCGCAGCCTGAAGCACGCGAAAAGGGGTTCGGTTGTAAGCGCGAATCATCTCGACAACCGCCGCCGGGGCAACCAAGAGACTGTGCAGGCACACCATCTGTTTACCCCGCATACCGCACGCAAGACTTTTCCTTATTCACCCGGCGCAGCTCACTGCGGCGCTTTCATCATGACCAAACTGACTTACGGGATTAAACCATGGCACGTATAGCAATTAACGGTTTCGGACGTATTGGCCGCAACGTACTGCGCGCACTTTATGAAAGAAATCTGCAAAAAGATCTTGAAATCGTCGCTATCAACGATCTCGGCTCACCTGCCATTAATGCCCACTTGCTGCAGCACGACACAGTTCACGGCCGCTTCGGCTTCGAAGTGTCTTCTGACAACGAATCCATCACCGTCGCTGGCCACAAAATCAAAATCATTGCTGAGCGCAACCCGGCGGCACTGCCCTGGGGTGAGCTGGGCGTGGACATCGTGTTTGAGTGCACCGGCTTGTTCACTGCGCGTGACAAAGCGGCTGCTCACCTGGAAGCGGGCGCGAAAAACGTACTGATCTCTGCTCCTGGTACTGATGTGGATCTGACCGTTGTATACGGCGTAAACCACAACAAAATCACCGCTGAGCACAAAGTACTGTCCAACGCTTCCTGCACCACCAACTGCTTGGCTCCGCTGGCTGCAGCTCTGCACGACGGTATCGGTATCGTGTCTGGCCTGGCCAACACCGTACACTCCTACACCAACGACCAGAACATCACTGACGCCTATCACAAGGATCTGTACCGTGCCCGCGCTGCGGCACACTCACTGATCCCGACCAAAACTGGCGCGGCCTCTGCTATCGGTCTGGTGATTCCTGAGCTGGCTGGCAAACTGGATGGTCTCGCGATTCGCGTTCCTACCATCAACGTTTCTCTGCTGGACCTGACCTTCCAAGCTCCTCGCAACACTACCGTTGCAGAGATCAACGAGATCGTCACCACTGCAGCCAAAACCCGCTTTGAAGGCGTACTGCAGGTCAACACCCAGCCGCTGGTTTCTGTTGACTTCAACCACTGCTCTGCATCCAGTGTGTTCGATTCCACCCAGACACGCGTAATCGGCGGCAATATGGTTAAAGTCTTGGCTTGGTACGACAACGAGTGGGGCTTCTCCAACCGTATGCTGGACACCACCTTGACCATTATCAAAGCTAATAGCTGATCTGGTCATAGCGGTAAAAAAAAGGGGAGCCATTGGCTCCCCTTTTTTTATTCAGCAGAACTTCAGCCGAACTCTGTATTCTCAGAGATATGGAAATGGTCCGCCAGGCAGATGCCGGGATCGCAAATTCGCCTTAAAACCATGGCAGCGGAGTGCACTATGTCCTCTTCTTCAAAATGGCTGAACCGGTTTGTTCTCCTGTTGGCATATTTTGTAGCTCAATCCTTCTGCGGTCTTGCACTGGCGGAAACAACCCTGGCGCGCGGCGTTTACAACGGCAATATTTCCGGCTGGAAAGCCGATATGGTACGCACACTGAAACAAACCTCCGCCGACCGTTATCAATTGATCGCTGAGGCTAAAAATCTGTTTGCATCAGTACGGGAATTCAGCGAATTCGATTTCAAGGACGAGCAGCTACGCCCACTCTCCTACGTATACGAGCGCCGCTTATTCGGCCGCAATACGGTCGAAAAAATCACTTTTGACTGGGACGCAGGCACCGCCCATTACTCCCGCAGCGACCGGCCGCAAAACGACACCACCCACAAACTCGAAAACGGCTTGCTCGACCCCGCCCTTTATCAATTGGTGATGCAAGCAGATCTGGCGCAAAACCGCGAACGGCAGTCGTATAAATTCATCAAGAGAAAACGCATCGAAACCTATACCTTCGCAACACTGCCGGAAGAAACCCTGAAAATCGGCAAAAATTCCTTTCAAGCCAAACTGGTTGAGCGCAAGGATGAGCAGGACGGACGCGCCACCCGAATTTGGGTACTTCCCGAAGTCAGTTTTCAAATCGGGCAAATCCGGCACACCGACGATGGTGACACCTACGAAATTCGTTTGGCGGGATATGAAGGTGACGCCAAAGGCTTGCAAGAACTCTATGCCCGCATCAACAAAGCACGGGAATTGAATAAATAGCTGGCGGCGCTGCCGCCTCTGGAACACAACCATTGACGCGCGGGGAGCGACTCCGCAGAATCCCCGCTTTTGCGTCCTACTTCATGCACACTTCCGCTCCCGTCTGGCGGCGCCTTGCCGCTTTGTTATATGACAGTTTTATCCTGCTGGCGCTGAGTTTTTTGTACGGCGCTCTCATCACTTTGGTTGGCGCGCTCGCAGGTCTGCACACAGCCGAATACCAGCCTATGTTCCACCACTGGACTTTTACCTTGGGCTGGATTCTGACTCTCGTATTTTTTTATATCTGGTTTTGGCAAAAATCAGGGCAAACCATCGGCATGCGCACATGGCGGATAAAGCTGGTTGACGATCTGGAACATCAGCAGACCCCACATTGGCGCCGCTGCGCCCTACGAGCACTGGTGACGCCGTTGGTGATATTGCCCGGCGGCATCGGCTACTGGTATGGATGGATTGATAAAAAAGGACGCTGCCTGCAGGACAAGATATCAGGCACGGATGTTGTCCTTATCGCAAAAGAGAGCGCAAAAGAGAATGGGAAAGAGAAATAGCCGCTCTACACCGAGCGGCGCAATAACACCCAACCTATGACCGCGCACAGCAATATCGGAATGATGACGGCGACAAAAGGCGAGAAACCAAAAATCAAACTGCTCGGCCCCAGCAAATCCTGAGTTGTGCGAAAAACAATTCCGACGATCACGCCAGTGAAAATGCGGAAGCCCATGGTCACCTGCCGCAAAGGCCCAAAAATAAAACTGATCGCAATCATCACCAGGCTCGCCGTAGCGAGCGGTTGCAGGGCTTTTTGCCAAAATGCGAGGCGATACTCGCGCGCATCCTGACCTTGGCGCTCGAGATAATCCGCATAGGAAAACAAACGCTTCATCGGCAAGTCGTCCGCCGTCAGCACCAACACATCGAGCAGACGCGGCGACAATTCTGAACGCCAAGTGTTGGTCGTAAAAAACTCCGTGGTCACATGATCGTCGTGCAGTACGGTTTTCATACCGTTGCGCTCGAACCAGTAATCCTCCTGAAAAATTGCCGACTCTACATAAGTACTGCTGCGTAATTGGCCGGAGTCATCAAACTGTAAACGGGTTACGCCGAATAATTTGCCGTTGGGCAACACAGCGCTGAAGTGCATAAACTCGTTGCCTTCCCGGTTCCATACACCCCGCTGTCCCTGTAAAGCAGACTCGTGGCCGAGGGCGATCGCTTTACGACTCTCCGCGTATTGGTCCGTCGTCGGCGTAACGAATTCGCCCAAGAAAATCCCAATGGCAATAAAAACCAGAATCGGCCGCATAACCGCCCAGATAATCTGGCTGACAGAAACGCCAGCAGCGCGGATAACGGTCAATTCACTGGTGTTGGCGAGCAAACCGAGGCCGATCAGACATCCAACCAGCGACGCCAACGGCAGGTAATCGTAAATACTCGAGGGAATGGACAGGAGCGCATACACGATCACTTCCACGAAAGTGAAATTGCCTTCAATTTTGCTGCTCTGATCCACCAGCTCCGAAATAAAATCCAGCGCCACAATCACCAGCAATACCACCGCAATGGCGCCGGCAACGGAACGACCGATATACCTTTTGATTTTTTTCATGCAGCCATTCCAATCATCGATATCGGCCCGGAATCATCGGCGCAAACGCGCAAAATAAGGCATCAGCAACAAACCCAAGGCCAGCAGCAGAAAGCCTCCGTGGACCCACCACAACAGGAAGGGCACAGGGGCATTGCCGCCTTCCATCAAACCGCGCGCGCCGTTGCTCATAACCAGATAAATAATGTAGAGCAGAATTGCCGGAATCATTTTTACGTAGCGGCCTTTGCGCGGCTGGGTGCGACTAAGGGGAACCGCCAACAGCGCCACTATCAGAACTAGAACCGGCAGTGAGAAGCGCCACTGCAAAGCGGCTTTGGCTTCCCTGGAGTCCGTTTGCCAGAGTGCTTTAGTGGATTGGCCGTCGGTGGCTTTTTTCGGCCGAGCTTCGAATTCCGGTTCGGGAATATGTTGCGAATAGCGGCTGAAGGTAATGACTTCATAATCCGCATCACCAGGCTGGCCGCGATATTGATGTCCGCGTTCTAACACCAGATAGCGTTTGCCGCTGACAGGATTGAGGACAGTTTCACCAGTCGCCGCCGTCAGCACCGATAATTGATCACTGGTTTCAGCGGTGCCGGCGAGAAAAACTTCCTGCAGTTGTTTTTTGTCTGGACTCAAGCTCTGCGCGTAGGACACGCCGTCCCGGCTGCTCAACTTGTGGAAGCGCGCCGGTTTCAGCGTTTCAAATTCGGTGCGGTTGCGCTGTTCAACAAACAGATCTTCAGCCGCTTTAACGCCCAGCGGGCTGACATAAAGACTGAGCAACGCGACAAGTGTGGCCACGCCTACGCCGGTCATCAGCGTAAATCCCACCAACCGCCGTTCGCTCATACCGCAAGCGGACAACACGGTCATTTCACTATCGACGTACAGCCGACCGTAGGCGAGCAAGATGCCGATGAAAAAACCCAGCGGCAAAATCAGTTCGAGAAACGAAGGCAAGCGGTAACCCATCAGCGTGAGCAGCACCTCCGCATCCAACTTACCGGCAGCGGCATCAGCGAGGTAGCGAACGAAGCGCCCACTCATGATGATCAGCAGCAATACTGCGCTGACCGCCATCATGCTGGTGAGAACTTCTTTGGCGAGATAACGAAAAATAATCACATTAGACAGGCTTTTTGTGATGACTGGCGTGAGACCGCAGTCGCAGTGAAAGTTCTGAAGCTCGAGTTGCGCGCATTATAGCTTGCACCACTCCCACCCGCATCCCGCGTCAACATTGAAATAATCCCTATCAAGGGCCACTATATGAAGACTCTTCATTTTTCTTTCCATCATTCATCGGGGTTCAGGTATGGAATTTTTGGTCAAAGCCGGTCAATTGGACACTCTGCGTACAGATTGCCTGATCGTGCAGGTTTATGCAGACAAAAGTTTGTCCGCGGCAGCAAAAACACTCGATGAAAAATACCGATTGATTTCCCGCTTGCAGGATCTCGGCGAATTGCCCAGCAAAGTCGGAAATTGCAGTTGGGTAATGCCGCCGGCCGCGGCAGCGTTCAAACGGATTCTAGTGGTGTGCGCAGGTGGCGCTCGCAAGAAATTCACCGCGCAAGACATCAAAAATAGCGCCCAATCCGTCGCCAAGGCGCTTAAAGGCAAATCCATCAAAAGCGCAGTATGGTCAGTGGAAAATCAGTCCGACGTGGACGCCGGCGTTTTTGCCACGCTGATCGCTGAAGCCTTCGAAACCGGTTTGTATACCTATACCGAAACCAAAACCCAGAACGTGAGCACTCCTGCGTTAAGCAAACTCACCCTGCACAGCACCGATAAATTGGATGCGGCTTGGCGCAACGGTCTGCAGCGCGGCAAAGCGATTGGCGAAGGCATTAACACCGCGCGTCACTTGGGCAATCTGCCCGGCAATATTTGCACCCCCACTTACCTCGCAGAGCGCGCCAAAGCACTGGCTGGCGGCAAATTGTCGGTCACTGTCCTGGAAGAAAAACAAATTGCGAAACTCGGCATGGGCGCATTTATGTCCGTGGCTGCAGGCTCGGATCAGCCCGCGAAATTTATCGTATTGCAATATCGCGGCGGCCCGGCGAACGCTGCGCCCGTCGTGTTGGTGGGCAAAGGCATCACTTTCGACACTGGCGGCATCAGCATCAAACCTGGCCCCGGTATGGATGAAATGAAATTCGACATGTGCGGCGCGGCGAGCGTGTTGGGTGTGATGACCACTCTGACGTTGCTGCAACCGAAACAAAACGTGGTAGGTATTATCGTTGCCACAGAGAACATGCCGAGCGGCAAGGCCACCAAGCCCGGCGATGTGGTGACCTCCATGTCCGGTCAAACCATTGAAATTCTTAACACCGACGCCGAGGGGCGCTTGGTGTTGTGTGACGCGTTGACCTATGCCGAGCGTTTTAAACCCAAGGCGGTTATCGATATTGCAACCCTTACCGGCGCTTGCGTCATCGCCCTCGGCAATCACGCTTCCGGTCTTTACGCGAATGATCAGGCTCTCGCCGATGAACTTCTGGCGGCGGGCCAGGCGGCGCAGGACCGCGCTTGGCAGATGCCCTTGTGGGACGACTACCAGAAAGCCCTCGACAGCAACTTCGCCGATATGGCCAACGTCGGCGGTCGCGAAGGCGGCTCTATCACCGCTGCGTGTTTCCTATCGCGCTACACCAAAAACTATAAGTGGGCGCATTTGGATATCGCCGGCACCGCGTGGTTGGGCGGCGGCGCCAAGGGCGCCACCGGACGCCCGGTAGGGCTGTTGCTGCAGTATCTGCTCGGCGCCTACAACAACGGTTAAGAGCGTGCGCATCGACTTTTATGTACTGCAGTCGTCTTCCATCCAGGACCGGCTGCAATTCACCGTACGCTTGCTGGAAAAGGCTTGGCTGCAGAACTGTAATGCGGTTCTGCTGGCTCCAGACAGTGCGACCGCCGACTCGCTCGACTCCCTGCTCTGGCAGTTCAAACCCGAATCCTTTATTCCGCACAGCCGGGTGGATGTCAGCGCCCCGATCGTGATCAGCACCGACCCGGGCCTGTTGCCCCTGCGCGAGCTGCTGGTCAACCTCGGGCCGGTAATGCCGACGGAGGTGGAGCGTTTTCAACGGCTTGCGGAGATCGTTATCCAGATCCCCGAAGTGCTGGAACCCACGCGGGCCCGCTATAGTCGATACCGGGAGATGGGCTACACCGTCAACACCCATAAGCTGGCCTCCTAAACAAAAATTGCGGCCAGCGGTGTTTGTGGCAATACTTAGAAATCGAAGAAAAAATCCAGGCGAATCAACGCTTGGTGCGGGTCAGATGCGACCCCATCAGACAATTGAATAATAAATCGCCTCTGAAACAAGGCTTTAGCTAGGTCGTACAACGATGAATGCAGACAAATCTTTGCCTGACGAACCGAGCCAAGATATAGATCCGGCGGCCGACTTCATTCCCATTCTTGACGAAGCGCTTGATCTTCCCGCCGAACTTGGCGAGCATGGAGACGTTCTCTCCGGCACCGGTGAAGAAATAAGCTTCCACCTTCACGACACGGACAGCCCGGCGGGGACAGGCTCCGCGAGCGATCGCCCTTCTTCACCACAGGACCTGGAACTCAGTGTAGATCTCGGTTATGCGGAGGAGCGGGAGGAGTATGTTGAGAGTGACGATCTAGCGGAAATGGATGAGATTCAAACCTTGCCCTTGGCGGAGATGGTTTTGGACGACTCACAGGACATGCTCGTCAGCGCCGAGCACCAACAGCAGATCGCTACCCTGGAAGCCATAGTCTTCGAGGGGGAAAACCCCAATGCCCCCGCTCCCAGAAAACCTGTAACACCAGAAGCGACCGAACCTGCCCAGCCTGCTGAACCACAACCGGTTGAGCCAGCACTGGAGACTGCTGCCTACACGCCACTGACACCGCCGCCACTGACACCGCCGTTTACACCACCGCCGGGCAAACCCCTGCCCACCAAGAGCGACAATCCGTTTCTGCCACAGCATATTCTCGACCGGCTCAACCAGGGCAAACGCAATCTGGTGGAGGAAATCGCCCAGTCGAGCGCCGCTCTGGATGCCAGCACCGCTATTCTGCGCACCCATGCGCGGGCCGAGCGATTGTCCAAACCAGCTTATAGCGACAGCAAGCAGCAATACTCCTTCAGTCGCGATAAGTCCGCGCTGCAGAAACAAAAAATGGTCGACGATCTAGTGGAAGAATATCTCCCTCTGCTCGCCGCTGAACTGCGTCGTCGCCTGCGCAAGATGCTGGACGAATAGCCCCCCAAGCCCACCCCTTACTGCACATTTTCATGATTGGTAAAGACCCCGATAGCCGCAATTTCCCCAGCGCGGCCGATGACGCCAAAACAGCGCGTCTGACGCCGGCTGTCACCCCACAACTTTCGTCTCCGTCCTATCGTCTTGCCTTCGACGATGAGGCCTTTCTGCTGCGCGACGAACTGCGGCCGGTGCGCCTGCTGCTCGAACTGAGCAAACCCGAGCTGATTCTTACCGAGCATCAAGTGCGCAACACAGTGGTGATTTTCGGCAGCGCGCGCACCCTCAGCCGAACTCAGGCGGAAGCACTGGTGCAAGTTGCCGAAGAGAACGTGCAGAAAAATCCTGCCGATATCACTTTCCGCTCTGCGCTCACCCAGGCGAAACGGGATCTGCGCCAAGCAGAGAATTACGAAACCGCCCAGGCGCTGGCGCGGATGATTACCGAGCGCAGCGTGCAGGAACAGACCCTGCCCTTGCATGTAGTGACCGGCGGAGGCCCCGGTATTATGGAAGCGGCCAATCGCGGCGCCCATGATGCGGGTGGCCAATCCGTGGGGCTGAATATCGTTTTGCCGCGGGAGCAGGAACCCAATCCCTATATCACTCCCGAGCTGTGCTTTCGCTTCCACTACTTCGCCATGCGCAAGATGCATTTTCTGATGCGCGCCCGCGCTCTGGTGGCGTTTCCCGGTGGCTTTGGCACTCTCGATGAATTGTTTGAAGCCTTGACGCTGATCCAGACGGGCAAGATCAAACCCCTGCCCGTGCTGTTGTTTGATCGCAATTACTGGCAGAAGCTGATCAATTGGGATCTGTTGGTAGACGACGGCATGATCAGCCCTGAGGATCTGACGCTGTTCACCTACGTGGACAGCGTCGAAGAGGCCTGGGAGCTTATCCGCGCCCAGGTTCTCGCGGTTTAAATAACCCAGCTCTGTCCCTGCACCGGGACTTCCGCCTTGATTTTCTTCTCCCGCCAGAGCTTCTGGGACAGCGCATCCAGCGCCTCTGGCTCGCCGTGCACCAGCGCCACCCGCGGCTGACTGGTAAAGCTGCTGATCCAGTCCACCAACTCGGTCTGCCCCGCGTGAGCAGAGAAGCCGCCGAGGGTCTCGACGCGCGCATTCACCACATACTCTTCGCCGAAGAGTCTGATCTTCTTCGCTCCATCCACCAGTACACGTCCGAGTGTGCCGCGCGCCTGGAAACCGGCGAATATCAGCGTGTTGTGCTTGTCCCAGATGCGTTGCTTGAAGTGGTGCCGGATGCGCCCGCCGTTGCACATACCGCTGCCCGCAATAATGATGGCGCCGCGCTGGATTTTGTTGATGGCCATGGACTGCTCCACGGACGCGGACAAATGCAGGCGCGGAATAAATTCGCGCAATGACTTTTTCTCAGCCTCGCGCAGCGGCTTGATATCGGTGCTGTCGAGTTCATTCAACCAGCGGTCGTAAATGTGGGTGACGATGATGGCCATGGGGCTGTCCAGAATCACCTGCCAGCCATCCAGCTTTCCCTGGTGCGCCAGCAGGCCGATGTAAAACAACAATTCCTGGGTACGCCCTACCGCAAACGCCGGGATGATCACATTGCCGCCGCGGCGCCAGGCGTCGCGCAGAATCTCCTCGAACTGCACCACCGTTTCCTCCAGAGAGCGGTGGTCGCGGTTGCCATAGGTTCCCTCCATCAACACCACATCCGCATGAGTTAAATGGGTGGGATCGTTCATCAACATGGCGCCGCGTTTACCGAGGTCACCGGAAAACACCAACGTCTTTTGCTGATCCTGTTCGGTAAAAACAATCTCACTGATGGCCGAACCGAGGATATGCCCGGCATCGTAAAAAGTGACCTTGGCCCCGCCTACGTCGAAGGGTTGGCCATAGGGATGAGTACGGCAGGCGTGCAGCGCTTTTTCCACATCTGCCATGGAATATTCCGGTGCCAACGGCGGCAAGCCGCGGCGCAGGCGCTGGCGGTTCTCCCGCTCCAGATCGCGCTCATAAAGACCGGCGGCATCTTGCAACATGATGACCAGCAACTCCGCAGTGGACGGAGTGCAGTAAATCGGACCTTGAAAACCGTCGTGGACCAGTTTGGGCAGCAGACCAGAGTGGTCCATATGCGCGTGGGACAGAATCACCGCGTCTATATCTGCGGGCGTAAAACCCGTCCATTCCCCGCTCATCCGCTCCAGCGCATCCCCACCCTGGGGCAAGCCGCAGTCGAGCAAAATCCGGCCGAAACTGGCCGACTGCAATAAGTGACAGGAGCCGGTGACTTCCTGGGCAGCGCCTAAAAATCTGATTGTTGCCATAGCAATCCTTATTGGTTTTTTGATGTACGCCTGCCAAGCCTACCGCAAGCGACTGCGTAGGGCTTTGATTTAGCGCAGCACCGCAGAGATTGGCACGCGTTTCACTGTGAATAATTCACCAAACAGCGCCCTACTTTCTCACTGAGGTGCAGTGCGCCCTCCTGCAATCTATCAAGTGCCCCACCACATCAGATGAAGGAGTATCGCCGTGAAAACGACACCTGTTTTAACTCAACTAAAAATCCAATCCTTAAAAAAAATCTCCGCAATCACTTTGCGGGTTGCCGCAGTAGCTATCCTGCCAATGCTATCTGGCTGTTTATTGACAAGCCCATTTTGGAACCAAGCGTTTAGCTCACGCGCCGATAAGATTCCCATCCAGGCATACACCACCAGTAACGCAACGCAAGTGAAATTCGAATGCGCCAAAGCTGGCCATTACGGCCTGTACCCGGTTGGTGGACCTGTAGTCTGGCTCCCCGTTGCCAATGTGACACCCGGAGGCGCCTCCTACGACACCCAAGGAAATGTTGTCTACAGCGCGGGCCTCAACATGACATTGCCCGCCGCTTGTTGGAACGGTGATGCCGCCTATAGCCCGGTTAAATGGTTTACCGCCATCCGCGCAACTCAACTCATCAGCGGTAGCACCCAGGAATACAAAACCTTTACTAAAACTGGCTTGGCATGCCTGGGCAAAGAAAACGGTTTAACCGCCACTTGGTTCGGCTGGATCGGCAAGAACTGCACCGCCACCTATTCCGGTAGCACTACCGAAATCCCTTTCGTCATCATCAACGCAGCCAGCTGATCCTGGCGAGGACGCGGACCGATTGGTCCGCGCCTTATAGGAGGTCCTTATGCGCAAGCCCAATGTCATCTTTTTATCGGCTATTGCCTTCGCAGCCCTGCTTCCCCACACCCACTGGTTGATTCAAGGCGACTCTGCCACCGCGCGCGTTGGACAGCCGTCCCCTGCCGAAAAGACAAAAGCTCCAACAGAGTCGTCAAACCCACCTGCTTTATCCTCAGCGACGCGTCCTGCGACGGAGACGCAGGCCGATTCAAATGGCGCGGACACCAAACCATCGAACGTGGAAGATGCCGATCCCGTCGTCACACCGGACAATACTGAAGCGGAGGAAGTTTTGACTATCACCGCACCGGATGAAAATCCATTGGATGCACTCGAAACCGTCTATTCCACTGAATCTTTCGACCCATCCTGGGCAACCCCCATTGAAGAAACGTTTTACGACGTGTTCAACACAGCGGCATTGCTGGGCAGCGATGTTGAACAAGCCGAGTGTCGCAAAACCCTCTGCCGTTTCAGTGTCAGCCATCAGGATTCCGAAGCTCAGAACGCATTTATTCAGACATTCCTGCAAAGCAATCTGGTGTCCAAACAGGCTTTTGGAGCCATCGCGCATCACAGCGAAACCACCACCGATGGCGGCATAACGGCGGTTTATTTTCTCAGTCGCAATGAAATGAGCGGTTTATCCCACTAGCCCGTCTTCTGGCGGGCCTTCCCGCGCCATGTATAATGCGTCCCTTTCCCTCCGCACTGCGGGGGTACCCATCTTCTTGATCCCCGAACGCACTGTTACGGCTCTAGTTAATTAATTGCTACAGGCTCCGATTCAATGGAAAAAACCTACCAACCCGCCTCCATCGAACAACATTGGTACAAAACCTGGGAAGAGAACGGCTACTTCGCGCCCAAAGGCGAAGGCTCTCCCTATTGCATCATGATCCCGCCACCGAACGTCACCGGCAGCCTGCACATGGGCCATGGGTTCAACAATGCCGTGATGGACGCCATGATTCGCTACCACCGCATGAAGGGGTGCGACACCTTGTGGCAGATGGGTACCGACCACGCGGGCATCGCCACCCAAATGGTGGTGGAGCGGCAGTTGGCTGCGAAAGGCATCACCCGTCACGACCTGGGTCGGGAAGAATTTCTGAAGAAGGTTTGGGAATGGAAAGGCGAATCCGGCGGCAATATCAGCCGTCAGTTGCGCCGTTTGGGTTCTTCCCTCGACTGGAGCCGCGAGCGTTTCACCATGGACGAAGGTCTGTCCAAAGCGGTTCTCGAAGCTTTTGTCCGCCTGTATGACGACGGCCTGATCTACCGCGGCAAGCGGCTGGTCAACTGGGACCCGAAACTGCACACCGCCATCTCCGATCTGGAAGTGGAGAACCGCGATGAAAAAGGTTCTCTCTGGCATATGCGCTACCCGCTGGCGGATGGCGCCAAAACCGCTGAAGGCTTGGACTATTTGGTTGTCGCCACCACCCGTCCCGAAACCATGCTGGGCGACTCCGCCGTGGCGGTTCATCCCGAAGACGAGCGCTATAAATCCCTGATCGGCAAATTTGTCGAACTCCCCCTGGTCGGCCGCCGTATTCCGGTGATTGCCGACGATTACGTCGACATGGAATTCGGTACCGGCTGCGTGAAGATCACCCCGGCCCACGACTTCAACGACTACGAAGTCGGCAAGCGCCACAACCTGCCGCTGATCAACGTGCTGGACAAAAACGCCGCCGTTCTGGCCCAGGCGCAGGTTTTCAACTTCGACGGTTCCGTCAATACCAATGAAGACACAACCCTGCCCGCCGCCTACGCCGGGCTGGACCGTTATGAAGCGCGCAAACAAATCGTTGCCGATCTGGAAGCTGCAGGCTTGATGGACAAAATCGCCGATCACGCGCTGAAAGTGCCGCGCGGTGACCGCAGCGGCGTGGTCATCGAGCCCTGGCTGACCGATCAGTGGTATGTCAGCACCAAACAACTCGCTGGTCCTGCCATTGCAGCGGTGGAAGACGGCCGCATCCAATTTGTGCCCAAGCAGTACGAAAACATGTACTTCGCCTGGATGCGCGACATTCAGGACTGGTGTATCTCCCGCCAGCTCTGGTGGGGACATCGCATTCCCGCTTGGTATGACGCCGCAGGCAAAGTCTATGTCGGTCGCAATGAAGCCGAAGTGCGCAGCAAATACGGCATAGCGGCGGATGTAGTTCTGACGCAAGACGAAGACGTTCTGGATACCTGGTTCAGCTCCGGGCTGTGGACCTTCTCCACTCTCGGCTGGCCAGAACAGACCGAATACCTGAAAAAATTCCATCCGACCGACCTGCTGGTCACCGGCTTCGACATCATCTTCTTCTGGGTTGCCCGCATGATCATGATGACCATGCACCTGGTGAAAGATGAAAACGGCAACAGCCAAATCCCCTTCAAGACCGTCTACGTCCACGGTCTGGTGCGCGACAGCCAAGGGCAGAAGATGAGTAAGTCCAAGGGCAACGTGCTCGACCCGCTGGACATAGTCGACGGTATCGACCTGGAAACCCTGGTGCAAAAACGTACCACCGGCCTGATGAATCCCAAAGACGCGCCCAAAATCGAAAAGGCCACCCGCAAGGAATTCCCGGAAGGCATA
>ENA-UOVV01001599-UOVV01001599.1-compost-metagenome-genome-assembly--contig:-NODE-1599-length-15826-cov-7.787712_pt1 | contig 15826 bp, 13 predicted proteins | sample MGYA00238155_ERZ761577 | MGnify/ENA primary metagenome ERZ761577 (study PRJEB28898, sample SAMN06268775) | compost metagenome | isolation source: Emeryville, CA | place: USA:Emeryville, CA | collected...
TGTAGCGATCCTTGAAGGTGCCGGGTTCGGATTCGTCGGCGTTGACGATGAGATAGATCGGCTTGCCGCTCTTGCGATCGACGAGCCCCCACTTCACGCCGCAGGGGAATCCCGCGCCGCCGCGTCCGCGCAGACCGGATTTTTTCACCTCATCGATGATTTCCTCGGGCTTGCGGGTGACCGCTTTTTTCAAGACCTCGTAGCCGCCGTTGCGCAGGTAGCAGTCGATGTCGTTGGTGTAGCCGGGCTCGTCAATGTGCTTGAAGATGATGCGGCGTTGTTCGGGAGCGGGCATGGCAGAATGTTCGATTTTCGATCCTGAAGTTTCGATGGCCAATCAACGGGCGACGGATGCGTTTTTAGCGGCCTCGGCTTTGATCTGGGCGGCGATTTCGCGGGCTTTGGCGGCGTCCACTTTTTCGTGCAGATCGTCGTCGATCAGGACGACCGGCGCGGTGCCGCAGCTGGCGAGACATTCGACGAAGTCCACCGTGACTTCGCCGTCGGCGGAGGTTTCGCCGAGCTCGACGTTGAACTCTTTCTTGAAGGTCTCGCAGGTTTTGTAGCCGCCCATGAGAGCGCAGGAGAGCGTGCGGCAGACCTTGATGTGACGGCGGCCGATCGGCTTGCGGCGGAACATCGGGTAGAACGTGACGACTTCGTACACGTTGATCGGCTGCAGCTCGAGCTTGGCGGCGATCCACTCGATGGCCTCGTCGGAAATATAGCCCACGTCTTCCTGGATGAGGTGCAGCAGCGGCAAGGTGGCGCTGCGCTTCACCGGATAATGCGTGATCACCTCGTCGATGCGCTGGAAAGTTTCTGGCTTAAGATTCATTGTTGAACCACGGAGAGACGGAAGGCGCAAAGGCGGGCGGACACTGAGGGACTGGTTTTCATTCGGTGTTCTCTGCGCCTGTGTGTTGATGGATTAAATTTTAGCGGTCACACTCGCCCATGACGAAGTCGAGCGAACCGAGAATGGAAACGACGTCCGACACCATGCTGCCGACGCACAGTTTCGGGAGGATGGAAAGATTGCAGAACGAGGGTGAGCGGATCTTGAGGCGCCACGGCACGCCGCCGCCCTTGCTCACGACATAGAAACCGAGCGCGCCCTTGGGATTTTCCGCTTCGAAATACACTTCGCCGGCGGGCATCTGCGGACCTTCGGTCACGATCATGAAGTTGTTGATCAGCTCCTCCATCGAGGTGAGGACCTTTTCTTTGCGCGGTGCGAAGATGCGCACCGCATCCTTCGCGTACCAATCGCCTCCCGGCAGATTCGCGATCGCCTGGCGCACGATACGCACCGACTGGCGCATCTCTTCACCGCGGCAGAGATAACGATCATAGCAATCGCCCTTCGTGCCGATGGGCACGTCGAACTCATATTGTTCGTAGCCCGAGTACGGTTTGTCCTTGCGTAAATCGAGCGGCACGCCGGAGGCGCGGAGATTCGGGCCCGTGAGGCCGTAGCTGATCGCATCTTCCTTCGAAATGACGCCAACGCCCACCGTGCGATCCATGAAGATCTTGTTGCGCGTGAGCAGGCCGAGCATCTCTTCGAGGCGCGGTAGGAATTGATCGCAGAACGCCAGCACGCGGTCGGTCCAGCCTTCCGGGATGTCGCGCGAAACACCGCCGATGCGCGTGTAACTCGTGGTGAAACGGGCGCCGGTGAGCTCTTCGAAAAGACGATACAGTTTCTCGCGTTCTTCGAACGAGTACAGAAACACCGTCCAGGCGCCCGTATCGATGCCGAACGCACCGAGACCGAGCAGGTGCGACGAGATGCGCGCGAGTTCGCAGCAGATCACGCGAATCGCCTGGCAACGGGCCGGCACTTCCAAGTGGGCGAGACGCTCCACCGCGATCGCGTAGGCGACGTTGTTGGCCAGCGGCGCGAGATAATCCAACCGGTCCGTGTACGGCACGAACTGGTTGTAGGTCATGTTCTCAGCGATCTTCTCGTCGCCGCGGTGCAGATAACCGATGACCGGATCGCACTTGGTCAGGACTTCGCCATCGAGCTCCATCTGCAGACGGAGCACGCCGTGCGTGGACGGGTGCGACGGGCCCATCGAGAGCGACAGACGTTCGGTTTGAAATTCCTGTTCAGCGGCGGCCGTCTTGGCGGCGCTATCGGAAAACTGGTACTCGGTGGCCATTCGGGAAAGTGGGCTTGGGCGTTGGTGGGCGCGCGGGTTATTCGGGCTTCTCGCGTTTTTCGTTCCAGCTCTCGTCCTTCGCGCGCGGTTCGGCGTCGGTGAGATTCATTTCGCCCGGCGAAGCGACAAACGGACCGCCCGCCATCGGCGCAGCGATGACTTTGCCGCCGGAAACTTCCGCGATTTCCGGATCGGGGAACTCCGTCTCGACGCCCGCCAGCGGGAACTCCTTGCGCAACGGATGATACGGATAGCCCTCCCACATGAGGATGCGGCGCAGATCGGGGTGGTCGGTAAACTTGATGCCGAGCAAATCCCACGTCTCGCGCTCGTGCCAGTCGGCAGCCGCCCACAACGAGACGATGCTCGGCGCGGAGGGCTCAGTGTCCGACGCACAATCCGCGGCGATGCGGATGTACTCGTGACGCGTGGTCGAGAGCAGATGCCAGACAACTGTGAAACGCGGGCTCGCGCCCTCGGCCCAGTCGATCGCGGTCACATCGACCAGCATGTCGTAGGCGAACTCGTCGCGCAGCGTTTTCAGCACGGCGACCGCATCGGCCATCGGCACATTGTACGCGGGAATATCCGCGGAAGCGCGGGGCGTGATCTGCGGGAATTTTGCCGGAAGGGCGGTAGAGACATCGACAGGCGCGGTCATCTGGAAAAAGGAGGGCCGTTTACGTGTGCAGGCAGAGTTGGGCGGCGATCAGGCCGAAACGAGGCGTTTCAACGCGCGTTCGTTTTTCACCTTTTGCTGCAGTTTCACGAGCGCATCGAGCAGCGCTTCGGGCCGCGGAGGACATCCGCTCAAATACACATCGACCGGCAGGATGCGGTCCACGCCTTGGAGCGTCGCATAGCTGCGGTACATACCGCCGGAGCTCGCGCAAGCGCCCATCGCGATGACCCACTTCGGGGCCGACATCTGATCATAAATGCGGCGCACGTGCGGTGCCATCTTGTAGGTGACCGTGCCGGCCACGATCATGCAGTCGGATTGGCGCGGCGAAAAACGCATCACCTCCGCGCCGAAGCGCGCGATGTCGAACCGGCTGCCGCCGACCGCCATCAGCTCAATGCCGCAACAGGCGAGGCCCATGGGCATAGGCCACATGGAGTTGTTGCGAATCCAGTTGATCGCGGCATCGAGCTTCGTGGGAACGATATTCCCTTCGATGCTACGGTCGTAAACGAGTTCGTTGTTGGCAGAAACCATGGCGTTGGCGTGTCGCTGCCTTTGGTCAGTTAAAGGCAAAGACCCTCGCAACGTAGAGTCCCGCAAAGGTCGTGCAAGGCGCTTTTCGGGAAAACCACGATCACAACCATTGCTTTTGCTTCAAGATAGCCACAGCGATAAGCTACGCGTTTTCTTGCGCGCCGATTCGGCGAGTCCTTCACGACATCCCTCCGATAGGCGATCGAGGTGAAAATCGCGGTGAGAACGTCCTACGCGTTGAGCAAGCGGGTTGAGTTTCACCCGTTCGCCTGAACGCAAACCAGGAACTTCCGATACACAAAACCCCGGCTCTATGAACCGGGGTCTTTATTCGTCACACACTGGCGGAGAGGGAGGGATTCGAACCCTCGGTACGGTTGCCCGCACACATGATTTCCAATCATGCGCATTCGACCACTCTGCCACCTCTCCTAGGTGTACCGGACGGCCGTCGCGAAACGACCTTCCGAGATCGAAGGGGCCGAACTAAGGATGCCGCGATTGGCCGGGTCAACGGAAAATCCATTCAGAAAATGTGCTTCTGCAATTCGGCACATCGTCGCGCGCGAAGACCTGCATCTTCCGAACCGTCTGCACAGCGCCAAGCAGGAACAATGCTCCGCATTGTTCGCCCCCACTTCTCATTCATCAGTGCCCTTCAGGGCGCGTGCGTGGTTCCTCCAAACCTTACCTGCCCACCTGAAATGAGAACACTATATACTGCGACCTGCGACGCTGCGCCCCGCCCTGCCCGACTCGCGCGCTCAAGCGGAAATCTGACGCGCGTCGTGCCAGATTTTTTCCCACAAGTCCGCTTCCCCCGCGTGACCGTGCTCAATGAGCTTCTGTTTGATCAGCTCCGGTGTCGGCTCCTCGATCACATGCTTCGGATCGCCGGGCAAATGAGGCAAAATCGCTCGCGCCAACGCCCAACACGCCCATGCGCGCCAGCGACGTTGCTCGCGTCGCGGTTCGTTCATGCGCCCCGCGTAGTGCTGAAAATGCACACGCGGATTTCCCATAAAAACGTCCGCCGGTGTGTGCTTGAGAAACCACGCCATCGCCGCGTACGGCAGCGGCCATTGTTTGAGCTCGGGTTCATCGCCGCGCAGATCCGCGCCAAGTGCTCGGTCGAGACACAGCATCGCGCGCGCAGACAATCCGCGTTGCCATAAATAATGTCCGTACTCGAGCAGCGTCACATAAAACGCCGCGCCCCGATGCTCCCCGTGCCCGTCGATGTCGCGCCAATCCATGTGCGAACGCGGCTCCGGAAGAAAAGGACATGGGGGTAAACTCGGCATGGTCGCGCTTGCTGTCGTCAAATCGCACCCGAGCCAAGTTTTTTGCTCAATCGCGCCCCACGCCGCGCGCAACATCGGCCAACCGCGCTCCGGGCTTGGCGAAACCACACGATTTCGCCAACAAGCCCGCACATTGAATTCGTCGCCCGCCGATCTTCCCGCTTCCGCGCCTCGCCCCGTCGTCCACGCCATCACCGGCTGGCGGCGCGCTTTGCTGGTTCCTTTCGGTTGGCTCCTGCGCGCGTGGGGCGCGAGTCTCCGCTTCGAACTTTCCTCCGAAAGCCGCCGCGCGTTGGAAAAAATCGATGAGCCGGTCGCGTTTGTGCTGTGGCATAATCGCCTCTTCATCGCATCCGAAGTTTTCCGCCGTTATCGCCAAGGGCGCACGTTGTTCGGCCTCGTCAGCGCGAGCAAAGACGGCGCCTGGCTCTCGGCATTTTTTTCGTTGGTCGGTATGAACACCGTGCGCGGCTCAAGCAGCAAACTCGGTCGCGAAGCCGTCACCGCCCTCGTGGATGTCATGCGCGCCGGGAACGATATCGGCATCACGCCCGATGGCCCGCGCGGGCCGCTCTACGATTTCAAAGCCGGCGGTTTGATCGTCGCCCGCCGCGTGCATGCGCCGATCATCCTCCTCGGGGCCGCGTTCGATTCCGCGTGGCAGCTCCGCAGCTGGGATCGCTTTTATCTGCCCAAACCTTTTTCGCGCGTCCGGCTCTTCAGCCGCGTCATCAAACCCGCTGCGCTTCAAGATCGCGACGAGGCTGCCGAAAAACTCCGCCAGCAGCTCCTCGCGATGAGCCCCGATCTGCTTTCCGCCAACGCTCGCGACTCCGAACGCGCGGTCGTGGTGTAAATGCGTCGGCTATTTATTAGAAACACTTGTCGGTCTTCGACGCGTGCGCGCCAACGAATCCGACGGCGTAAACGGCAGGGACAATGCACCGCGTTGTCCGCGTCTGCGCCGTCGCGTTTGCCGACAGATGACGGCGGTCGCAGGCGCAACCGCCCTACCTGATGACCCGCGTGCGCCGATCGCGTTAGAACGTCGGCTTGATGACGAGCTTCTCGCCCGGCTGCACGACATAGTCGTCGCCCGCCGACCACGAGAGATCGTTGACGAGTACTTTGAACAACACCGGCGAGGTCACTTCGCCGAGCGTGATCGTCCACTGGTCGTCGGCGACACACTCCATGCGCACGCCTTTTTCCCAGCTCAGGCCGGGACCATCGCCGCGCAGCCACAGCGAATTGCCGAAGCCGATATCGATCACCGCGGTGATCGTTGTCGGCGCCGGCGGCGTGGTCTTCACGGCAGGAGCGGCGACCGGTTCCGGCGAAGCCGCCTGCGAGCTCTTGGCCGCCTTTGATTTGGCGGGACTTTTGACTTTTTCCGGACTGCGCGCCGGCTTCGCTGGGGTAGTCTTGGTCTTCGAGGCAGTGGCTTTTTTCATGTGATAAATCCTCCGTGGAACCGTCTTGAAAACGGCATCTTCCAACGCGAATCACCACCCGCAATAGCAAATTGAAGGCCACTCACGCGCTCCGTGCGTTTTTTGCGCAGCTGTCACATAAATCGCGATCCATGCACTTCGTTGAAAAATGGTATTTACTCGCGCGCAGGCATGTCCCAAAACCACCGACCCTGCACGGGGCAGTAGCTCAGTTGATAGAGCGCGTCGTTCGCAACGACGAGGTCGCCGGTTTGATCCCGGTCTGCTCCACCAATCTTCCGGAGAGGCATGCGCGAGAGGGAAACGCCGCCGGATCTTCACGAGTTTCACCACAACTCACTTCGTTTGCATCCGCTCAGCGATTCACCGCGCATCATTACCGATCACCTGAGATAGAAATTCATGCGCCTTCTTGTCCGCCTCACGCCGTCTTCCGTCATCAGTGTTCTTCAGTGTGCATAACCACGACAACCCGCCAAATCCCTCGCAGCGCACACGCATATAGCCCTCGCCGCGAAACGTTTTCTTGCGCGATAAGCGCGGGCGTGTACCAGCAACGCCTTCAATCATGCTTCGTCGTCTGGCCCCATTCCTAGCCGACCTCTGGCAACACCGGGAGCTGCTGTGGCAATTCACCCAGCGACGCATCGAGCTGCGGCACAAAGGCAGCCACCTCGGCCTCGCCCTCTCGTTTCTCAATCCCCTGCTGATGCTCGGCCTGTATGTATTCGTTTTTGGATACATCTTCGGCGGCCACTTCGGCGTGCTCTCGCAAGAAACTCCCGTGGACTACGGCCTCGGGATTTTTCTCGGTCTCACGCTCTTCCACTTCTGCGCCGAAGTGCTCAACACCTCGCCGACGCTCATCCTCACGCATCCGAATTTCGTGAAGAAAGTCGTATTCCCGCTGGAGATCCTCCCCGCCTCCGCAGTCGGCGCGGCCATCTTTCATCTGCTCATTTCGCTCGCGCTCGTACTCATCGGCGTCATCGCATTCGGCAATGGACTCGGCAGGGGCGCCCTCTGGCTGCCGCTGATTTTGATACCGCTAGTCCTGCTCGCGCTCGGTGTCTCGTGGTTGTTCGCGGCGCTCGGCGTGTTCTTCCGCGACATCACGCAAATCACACAATTCCTCACCGCCGCGCTCATGTTCGCGAGCGCCGTGTTTTATTCCGCCGCCAAAGTCGCGCGCGACGCTCCGCTGGCGTGGGACATTCTTCGTTTCAACCCGCTCCTTCTCGCGATTGAATGCGCGCGCGACGGTGTGCTCTGGCATCGCGCGCCTTACGGCACCTACGTGATCTACCTCTGGGCGGTCGGCCTCGTCGTCTGCTACATCGGACACCTCGCCTTTCGAAAAATGAAACCCGCCTTTGCGGACGTCCTCTAAGCGCTGTTCCTCCGTGCACGTTCTCCCACGTATTTCACCCCCGCTTTCCACCCGCCGCTGATCATGGAAACGCCATCCGTTCTCGCGCTCGACGGCGTCGGCAAAGCCTACCGCATCTGGGAAAAACCCGCCGGACGTCTCATCTCGCCCACACTTGAAAGGTGCGCCGGTTTTTTTCCGAAAAATTCGGGTGTATCCAACTGGCTGATACGTCGCTCACAACGACACTACCGCGACTTCTGGGCTCTTTCCGACATCTCGTTCACGGTGCGCCGTGGCGAAAGCATCGCCCTGATCGGGCGCAACGGCTCCGGGAAAAGCACTTTGCTTCAACTCATCGCCGGCACGCTTCAACCGACGCGCGGTTCGACCCGCATTAATGGACGCGTCGCCGCGCTGCTGGAGCTCGGCGCAGGCTTCGACGCTGAGTTCACCGGCCGCGAAAATGTTTACGTCAACGCCGGCATCCTCGGCCTCTCGCGCGAACAAATTGACGCGCGCCTCGCCGACATCGAAGCCTTCGCCGAGATCGGCGACTTCTTCGATCAACCCGTGAAAACGTACAGCAGCGGCATGATCGTGCGCCTCGCGTTCGCCGTCGCCGTGCACGTGCAGCCCGACATCCTCATCGTCGACGAAGCCCTCTCGGTCGGCGATGCGCGTTTCCAGCTCAAGTGCGCTCGCGCCATCGATCGGTTCATCGCGCAAGGCGTCACGCTGCTGTTCGTGTCTCACGATCTTTCGTTGGTGAAACGACTCTGCCAGCGCGCACTCCTTCTCGATCACGGGCGACTGCTTTACTCCGGCCATCCCAACGACGTCGCGAATCTCTACTCCAAACTCATCGCCGACGGCGGCTCCGCCGAAACCATCGCGAGTGACATCGAAGCACTTCGCAACGGAAGCGCGTCTTTCGCCTCAACGCAGTCCGCGGAAAAGCCCGACAGCGCCCCCCCCGAGTCGCCCTTAGCAGAACGCTCGCACGCGCCCGAAACCGCGCTCTCCGCCCAGCGCACCGCGGCGCTTCTGAGCGATGCAAGCGCGGCGGCCCACGCAAACGCCGTGACGGGGAACGAGTTTTCCTACGGCGGCGAATGGGGAAAAATCATTTCCTTTGCGGCACTCGGCGCGGACGGTCGCGCGCGCGACACGTTCGACTCTGGCGAAACCATCACGCTGCGCATGGTCGTGGAAGCTCGAGAGCACTATCCCGAGCCGATCTACGCGTTCACCTTGAAGAACACGCAAGGCGTGGAGATCTACGGCACCAACACGCTCTTCAGCCAGCAACCCGCCGCGCCCATCGGCCCGGGCGAATCCTGCGAGATCGATTTCGTATTCAAATTGGCACTACCGGCGGGCGCGTATTTTGTGTCGTTCGGTTTCACCCACTTCGTCGGCGACAACCTCACGGTCGTGCATCGCCGCTACGACGCGCTGCGTATCGACATTCACAATACACGCCGCACCGTCGGCCTCGTCGATCTGCGCGCCGCCATTCGCACGCGTTCTCTGCGACGCTGAGCCGTCCCCGTTTTCATGATTTTGTTCACCGCCCATCGTGAATCCATCACTCTTTCCCCCGGCCAACGCTGGGCTGCGCCCGCGCCGGAAAACACCTATCGCGACACCGCCGCCAGCGACTTGCGGGAAATCGTGAAAAGCATTCGCACCGGTACGCCGTGGCGCGAAGCCGTGAAGAGTCGATACGCGCAAAGTCACCCGTGGCTGTACCGCGTGGTGACGAGTCCGCAGCGCGATCTTTTTTTCCGTCAGCATCCGCCGCACGCCAACTCGCGCGTTCTCGATGTCGGCGCCGGCTGGGGGCAAATCTCTCTGCCGCACGCGCAAGCCGGTCACTCGGTGACTGCACTTGAGCCGACTCCTGAACGTCTCGCCTTCATCGAAGCCGCCGCGCATCAGGAGAAAATCGCGTCGCGGATGTACTTTATCCAAGGCGACGCGTTCGAAATCGATTTCGCCCCACAATTCGATCTCGTCTGCTGCATCGGCGTGCTCGAGTGGGTTCCGAAGTTCCGCGCCGGCGATCCGCGCACGGTGCAGATCGAGTTTTTGCAGAAACTCCGCTCCGCGCTCGCTCCCGGCGGACAACTCGTCATCGGCATCGAAAATCGTCTCGGCCTAAAATACGTACTCGGCGCGCCCGATGATCACATCGGCCTGTCAGACATCGCCGTGTACGACGCCGATCTCGCAACGAAAAAATACCGCGCAAAAACCGGCGGCGAGCTGCGTAGCTTCACGTTTACCGAAGCCGAGCTGCGCGATCTGCTCGCGGCAGCGGGCTTCAGCACGGCCGATTTCCACGGCGCATTTCCCGACTACAAGTTACCCGAAACCATTTTGCCGCTCAACGAGCTCAACCAACAGCTCACGAAAACGGAAATCCCCACCGAGCACAACGGCACCGACGGCACTACGCTTCCCAATCAAGCCGAACTCGCCTCCCACTATCGCTCGCTCGCGCAACTCGGCGTCGCTCATGCTTTCGCCCCAAGCTTTTTCGTAAGAGCGTATGCTCGAAGCGCAAGCGGCCCGCCCGCCTCAAGATAAAATAACACCGGGAGGGACGGTGCTCCGCATCGTCCGTCGGCGAGGATCACTGCGGCGTCCACTGGCGCTTTTTAATTATGTCGTAGCCGTTGAACGAGGCTACCGGGAGCGCCGGTCGCTGGCCGGCTCCTCGTAAAGCCGCGGACGGTCCCTCAGTCCAAATACGGCGTGTATTCGGGCACGACCAATTTCACGAGTGATTTGAGTTCGTTGTTCGAGAGTTCATGCAGACGCGGCTCGATCTCGGCAATGGCACGCGCGCTCAGCTCGCGGCAGTCGTTGCTCGGAACAAAACGCATGATGCGCGGATGCTCCGTCGGCACATGACGCTCGTCGTGATGCTGCAGCTCTTCGAAGAGTTTTTCGCCCGCTTTGAGACCGGTGAATTTGATTTCGATGTCGTCGCCGACTTTCAGGCCGCTGAGCTCGATGAGCTGTTTGGCGAGATCGACGATTTTCACCGGCTTGCCCATATCGAGGACAAAGATTTCTCCGCCTTTGCCGAGCACGCTGGCCTGCAACACCAAGCCGGCCGCTTCGGGAATCGTCATGAAATAGCGCGTCACCTCCGGGTGTGTCACCGTAACCGGTCCGCCCGCGGCGATTTGTTTTTTGAAGATCGGAATCACGCTACCGGAAGATCCCAGCACATTGCCGAAGCGCACCATGATGAACTTCGTGGCGGTGTGATTGTTGGTCTGGATCGCCTGCAGATGGATCTCCGCGAGCCGCTTGCTGGCGCCCATGATGTTCGTGGGGTTGATCGCCTTGTCGGTGGAAATCATCACAAACGTGCCGACGCCATGCGCCGAGGCCAGTTGCGCAAGCAGCCGCGTGCCCACGCTGTTGTTGTACACCGCTTCGGCCGGCTGACGCTCCATCATGTAAACATGTTTGTGTGCGGCCGCGTGGAAAAGGACGTTGGGCTGAAAACGACCCAACAAATACGCGACGCGCTTCTGATCCAGAATGTCGGCGACCAACGGCTGGATCAAAGCGCCCATGCCGGCGCCGATCAGTTCCTGCTCGATAGCGAACAGACTCGGTTCGGATTGATCGAGCAGCAGCAGACGACTCGGGTTGAGCTGGGCGATCTGCCGGCAAAGCTCGCTGCCGATCGAGCCTCCCGCACCGGTCACCATGACGACACGGCCTTCCACCAGCCTGCGGATGGACGACGTGTCGAGCTGCACCTCTTCGCGTCCAAGCAGATCCTCGATCTCAACCGGGCGAATGCGCGACACACGAGCGCGCCCCGACGCGAGCTCCTCGAGCGACGGAAGCGTTTCGACCTTGTAGCCCTTTTGGGCCAAAAAGAGCACGATCTCGCGCACTCGTTTCGCCGGCGCAGAGGGCATGGCGATGATGACGCTTGTGATACCCTCCGCCTCGGGAAGACGCGGCAGAATTTCCGCCGGCCCCGCGATACGCACCCCATGGATCAGTTTGCCGCGTTTGCCCAGATCGTCGTCGAGGAACACCACCGGCTTAAAACCGCGCCCGGGCGTGTTGAGCAGATCGTTCGCCAGCGAAGCGCCGGCGTCGCCTGCGCCCACGATGGCAATTTTTTCCCCGCGCCGCTCGCCCAGCTTCCGCCCCATCATGATACGTTCGCGATAGAGCCGCAGCACGATGCGAAACGCGCAAAATGTGGCGACCGAGAGCAACAAATCCACCAGCAACACGCCGCGCGGCGGCGTGAACTGCGGATAGCCGGTAAACCGCGGCGCAATCATCAACAGACTCGCCACCAACAGTGCCAACGACAGCCGGATAAAATCCGGGATGCTAAAATACGTGAGCATGGATCCCGCCTGTCCGAAAAGCACCAAGGCGAGGAGCTTTACCCCGACCATTACTCCGAGGATCCGTAGCCGCTCCTCCTGATGCTCCATCGGCAGCGTAAAATCGAAACGTATCTCGTAGGCCACGTAGAAGCAGGCCGCTGCGATCAACGCATAGATGCCTAATGTGATGATGAAGCGATAGCCCCAAAGAGTCCGCGCCGCCTGTAGAAAGTTCTTTTTCACGAAGCCGAAAATTGACGTACCGAGATAAGCGCCCCTTTCACACAAGTTCTTGTCTGGACTGTCAAACCTACGTTCCCACGGCAAAGAAGGGTGAGAGGTGAAGAGTGAAGGGTGAAACGCCGGGAGCGCCGGCCGCTGGCCGGCCAGTTGCCTTTCCCCGTTCATGCCGGCGGGCCGCCGGCGCACCCAGTTCCACTAATGAAACAAACGCGGACAATGCGGAGCATCGTCCCTACCCGTATGGGACGACCTCCCCCCGGGAGCGCCGACCTCCCGGTCGGCAATGTCCTTGTCCGCCCCCCGATCATGCCGGCGGCCCGCCGGCGCTCCGCAACCCACCGCGCCGGAGATGACCATCCGCATCAGTGAAAGTAAGCGAAAATAAGTGGTTCCACTCCGGGATTGGCTCATCCAAGGAAATGGATGATATCGCCAATCGATCCGATTCATGCGCCCTCCCCGCTTTTTCCTGACGATCCATCTTATCCAACGCTATTTCGCCAGCGGCTGGGCTTTCCTGATCCCGTACCTCGCCGCCTACCTGCTCTATTACATCACCGGCTGGCCCGTAAACCCCGCCCCCGGGGCATCCCTTTCTCCGCCCACGCCCGCTTCACCCCTCACCCTTCAATCTTCCCCCACCCTCCCCCTCCTCCACCTATACTGGATCCTACACGTCGTTCATATAATCATGGCTGGAGCCGCTCTGCGCGCCTGGTGGCGAGAAAAATCCCGACCTTCTGCTCGCTCCGCGCTCGCAGCTACTTATCCCACTCGCTCCGGGCTCGCGGCTACTCCCTCCTACTCGCTACCCGCTACTCGCTACTCACTACTCACAGCGCTAGCCCCTTGGGCGCTCTTGGCGCTGATCTTCTACATTCCCGGCGTCTATCTAGAATGGCCCTCCGACCCTTGGGAGCACCTCCGCCGTATCAACGAATGGCGCATACTCGACACCGTGGGAGCGCACTCGGCCTGGCATAAATCCTCTTACTTTATCCCCTATAGCCTGCTCAGTTGGTGTACGGGGCTCCGCCAGCTCTTCTGGCTGGATTTTTATTATACGGGCATCTGTCTGCTGCTCTGCTGGCAGTATTATAAACTCGCGCGTGCCTGTGGACTCGGAGAGCGGGCCTCGATGGTGTTTGTCATCGTCCAAGCGCTGCTATTTGGGAATAACATATTCTCCTTTTACCGTTACTACGGTATTTCGAGCAGCATTTACGCGCAATTAGGCGCGATCGCCCTCACCCGCATCGTCCTGGAATTCGCCGCCCGCGGCACTTCACTCGGTGCGGGCTTACAGGAGGAAACGAAGGAAACGGACACACCGGTGGCCCATGGGATAGCTTCAACCATCAAGCCTCCCCTCCGTGCGCTACTCGCTACCCGCTATCCACTACCGTCTACCCACGACTCGCGCTTGGCTCGGGCCTACTCGCTACTCGCTACCCAATACTCGCTACTGATCAGCGTTCCCTCACTGATCGCCCTGACAGCCTTCAACCACATCCAAGGCATCGGCATCGCAGGCCTCGGCATAGCTGCCATCCTCGCCTGGCGATTGATCGAATGGAAACGCGCGGCGCTCTGGTGGCTGATCGGCGGCATGCTAGTCGTTAACGCCGCCTTCCTCTGGCTATATCCCCGCCCCGAAATTATCGAAACCTACCGCGCCCAAGGCTGGCTGAACGCATGGTACGGATTCAACATCCTCGACTTAACTTCTCCTGCCGGCGACCGCATGCTGCAGATCATGGGGCCGTTTGGTCTAATCAACTCTGCGGCCGCGTTGCTGCTTCTTCGCAAAAGACATGCTGTCGCAGCGCTATCACTTGTACCGGTCATCATATTGATACAACCATTATTCTCAATATCTTTCTGTGCGATTATATCCAATCGGGACTCATCAGATATAGTAACAATGCAAAGAATGCTGTTTTCGATCCCCACGGGTCTGGCCATGGTGGAGATTCTCTCCTCTTTTAGTGTTCGTAAAAGAAGGCTGCTGATGAACCCTCTCCGCAAACCAGCTTGTAGTTACTTCTCCCATCATGCATTGCACAGTACGGTCGAAGCTAAATCAAGCACTCTTCTTCTCTCATTTGCATTCGCGACTGCACTCACTTATGAGGCAAATAGCTACAATCGCCCGTGGCATTCTCTTGAAAAAACACCCCGCGACCTTTCATTGCAGGCGATCTGGCTGGACATTGACCAATCAGCAGGACCGCCGGACAGCACGCATTATATAATGACAACATCAATACCAGGATACATTTCTGGTATCTTAATACCCGATCGCACGCGAGCATGGGGCGCAACGGCTCGACATTACGCACTTACCGGACGAAACCCTATTGACGATCCGCCGGCAGTTAAGAATGAAGCCAAATCCGAATTAGGGATGCTAAGAACGAAGATTGTTCTAATCAGGCCAACATCATTTGTAACGGCAGGCTCACTCGCTTCTCATTACTCAAGCCATTGGCCGCCGCAGGAAGCGAGCCTTAGTTCATTTGCGTTCAGTGAAATGATTGATACCGCAAATCACTACAAGCTTTCAGTAAAAACCACATCTACAGGCGTGATTATAGAATCGCAGCCAGCAAAAGCCTTACCGAACAGTAGCAGCACCTACGACCAAAACCCACCTATGCACACCGCACAGAATCGCGATTTACATGCGGCTGAGCAGTAGCTTTCATCCGCATTTCCTAGCGATCAGATCGCTTACAACATGCTTAACATCCACGGAGTTACCCTCCAACTCCTTAGCTGAACATTGCCTAAGCCGATGCAACTCATTTCGCAAAGATGCTATTTCCGCACAGAAGTGCCTCCGCGCCGCTTCAAATGGCTCATCGAAAATTCGATGAAAATCGCGTGACAGTATAACTTGGTTAGAGCCCAGACGAACATGCTCCGATAAAATTAACCGCGAGCTCAACATTCCAGTGTTCAGGCGCGCGACCCCCCCAAAACCGAATTCTATCCCATGATCTATGAACTGATTGGCTAGCCATTCCACTTGACCGTAAGCCAATAGCTCGAACATAAAATCTAGCCCCATGCCTAGATGAAGATCATTTAGACCTACATGGAACGAATCCACCCCTGAACATCGCATAATCTGGTCGACGCGTACAAATGCTTGCGGAGTTTCTAACAAAAGACAGGTGCGGGCACGACCTGCGACCAAATCAATAAATTTATCCACTTCCGCTACCTTAGTAAACATCGGTAGCATAATTACATCGACGTTGGCCTCAATACATTGATCAATTTCTTCCTGAGAACCGTCGAATATTGGATTGATGCGAACCATAAGCCGGCTCCGATCAATAACCGACCTAACAAGGCGGACGTCCTCAATAGTATGACGAGATATCACGGTATTGAGATGCCCTTGACGCGCCTCCTTACCAAGGATCTCCAAGTCCACCATTATATAGTCGACCCCCGCTTCCTGCGCAACCGCCGCATGAAGGCAGTTATTAGTGATAAAGATTAAGTTCACAATCAGAATACAAAGTTCTCAAATATGTAGTCAAACGACTCAGCGCGCTTAACAAGAATATACTTATCAGAGGAGCGTTCATAACGTAGAATAGGAACACTCGGGAGAATGAAAGGCGGCTTCATCACAATCGAATAAGATCCAACGTTCTCAAAAACGAGGAA
>ENA-UOVV01001601-UOVV01001601.1-compost-metagenome-genome-assembly--contig:-NODE-1601-length-15794-cov-98.408603_pt1 | contig 15794 bp, 12 predicted proteins | sample MGYA00238155_ERZ761577 | MGnify/ENA primary metagenome ERZ761577 (study PRJEB28898, sample SAMN06268775) | compost metagenome | isolation source: Emeryville, CA | place: USA:Emeryville, CA | collected...
TCCCCCGTCGCCGTCATCGACATCGGCAGTAACTCCATCAAAGCCCTCGTCGCCGACCGCGCGCCTGACGGCTCCGTCCGCGCCCTCGCCGTCAAAAGTCTCGATGCCCGTATCAGCGCCGGCATCAGCCGCGGCGAACCGCGCCTCTCCGACGAAGGCATGACCCGCGGACTCGCCGCCATCCGCGAACTGCTCGCCTTCATCTCTCCCTTTTCTCCTTCCGCCACCACGCTCGTCGCCACCAGCGCCGTTCGCGACGCCCGCAACGGCTCCGATTTCCGCCAGCTCGTCCATTCCGCCACCGGCCACGAAATCCGCATCCTTTCCGGCTCCGAAGAAGCCAACCTCATCGGACGCGGCCTCACCGCCGATCCGGCCCTCGCTTCCCTTCGCGATTTCTACGTCTTCGACCTCGGTGGCGGCAGCCTCGAATGCCTCTCGTTCCGCGACCGTCGCATCGAACAAGCCGTAAGCCTCCAGCTCGGCTGCGTCCGCCTCACCGAAACGCTCGTCCGCAATCCCGCCGATCCGATCCCCTTCGGCCTCCTCGCCGCGATCCGCACATTCACGACCGCGACCGTTCGCGCCTCCTTCCTTTTCAACGTCCCCAACGCCGCCGTCGTCGGCACCGGCGGCACCCTCACCACCGCGCGCGCCATTCTCGCCGCCCGCCAAAACCTCCCGCTCGAAGCCACCCCGCCGTCCATCGCCGTCGCCGATCTCCAACGCCTCTGCGACGATCTCGCCACCCTCTCCCTCGCCGATCGCCAAGACATCCCCGGCCTCCCCGCCGCCCGCGCCGACGTCTTTCCCACCGCGCTCGCCACCCTCATCGCCCTCGCCGAGGTCGGCGGCTTCGACACCTACCTCCACTCCCTCTACAACCTCCGCTACGGCCTCGCCGCCGAACTCCTTTCGTAGCCGACTCGCTCGCCCTACTTCTTCGCCGCCTTCCGCAGCTCTTTCATCACCGCCAGAAAATCCTTCGGCAGCGGCGCGCGCAGATCCAAAACCTTCCCGCTCACCGGATGCGTCAGCACCAGATGCTCCGCATGCAACATCACCCGCTCCGGCTGTTTCGCCAACCGCGCGTCCGGTTTCCAACCATACAACGGGTCGCCGAGAATCGGATGCCCGAGCGATTTCAGGTGAACGCGAATCTGATGCGTCCGCCCCGTGAAAATCCGGCACCGCATCACCGCCGCGAGATCGCCAAACGTCTCCCCGCGTTCCCAACCCGTCCGCGCCGGCTTTCCGCCTTCGCCCACCGTCATCCGATGCCGGTGCACCGGATGCCGCGAAATCGCCCGATCGATCGTCCCGCTCAACAACTGCGGCACGCCCTGCACCAGCGCCACATACTCCTTCGTCAACGTCCGACTCGAAAACTGATCCGCCAGCGCGCGGTGCGCCTTGTCGTTCTTCGCCACGACAATCACGCCCGTCGTTTCCTTGTCCAACCGGTGCACGATTCCGGGCCGCTCCACGCCGCCGATTCCGCTCAGCGACCCTTCGCAATGCGCCAGCAGCGCATGCACGAGCGTGTCTTCCTCCGTCGCCGCTCCCGGATGCACCACCATCCCCGCCGCCTTGTTCACCGCCAGCATGTGCTTGTCCTCGAACAGCACGTCCAGCGGGATGTCCACCGCCTTCAACTCCGCCGGTTTCGTCTCCGGCATCGAAAACTCCACGACATCGCCCGCGTTCACCGTCGCGTCGCGCCCGATCACCTCGCCCGCGCGCCTCACCAGCCCCGCATCGAACGCCCGCTGTATCGCCACCCGGCTGTGCTCGCTGAACGCCGCCGCCAGCACTTTGTCCGCCCGCGCCCGCCGCACACCTTCCGGCACGATGTAATTCGTCATACGCCGTCCGCCGCCAGCCGTTCGATTTCCGCGATCATCTTTTGCTTCGTTTCGGCCGGCACGTCCGCGACTTCCCAGCCGTTCTTCGCCACCTGCGCCAGCTCGGCCCGCGTGAACTCCAGCTCGTTCGCCAGCGCCGCGTATTCATCGTTCACCGTGTTCGCGAAGTTCAACGGATCGTCGGTGCTCACCGTGCAGCGCACGCCCGCCAGCATCAGCGCGCGAATCGGATGCTGATCCATCGACGGCACCACCTTCAGCCGCACATTGCTGATCGGACACACGTCGAAGGTCACGTCCTGCTCCGCCGCGAGTCGCAACACCTCCGGATCCTCGATCGCCCGCACGCCATGCTGCACGCGTTTCACACCGAGCAACTCGATCGCCTCGCGCACCCGCTCCGGTCCGCCGAACTCGCCCGCATGACACTTCGTCACCTTGCCCGCCTCGCGCAGCCGTGCCCACACCGCCGCCGTCTCCGGCTCGGTCTTCATTTCCTCGAAGCCGTGCAAGTCCACCCCCGCCAATCCTTCCCACCCGTGCAGTTGATCGATCGTCGAACGCAGCTCGCCGACGATGTCCGTGCGTAACATGCCCGTGAATACACGCACTTCCAGTCCCGTCGGCGCCGCCGCGCGGATCGCCGCGACGATCTCCGGACCCGGCACGCCGATGAACTTCGTCACCGGCAGGTGAAAACTCGTCTCCACGTAGCGCACGTTCTGCGCGACATGCTTCGCGAAAATCGCCTTCGCCGCTTCGTAATACCGCTCCGCCGACGTGAACCACGGCAGCGCGTGCGACAGCAAGATCGCCTCGAAATCCGGAAAGGTCGCATACCGGTAATCCGCCCGCCGAAACGCCGGATCCGCCGGATACTCCTCCGGCTTCCACGCCCTCAACAACTCATACGGCAGCGCCCCTTCGATATGCAGGTGCGTCTCCGTCTTCGGCAGCGCCTGAATGTATTCAGTCATTGTCATGGCCCACGGACCACACGGAACACACGGAGTCCAGAATCAGCTTCTGTGTATTCCGTGTGTTCCGTGGGCAGATTCATTTCTTCCCCAGCAAATACTCCGGATTCAATTTCTGCAGCGCCTTCGGCACGAAGAGCCCGTCCTTCCGGATCAGCTTCCCGTCGAACCGAATCTCCCCGCCGCCATACTCCGGCCGCTGGATGCACACCATGTCCCAGTGCACCTGCGACTTGTTGCCGTTGCCGCAGTCCTCATACGCCTGGCCCGGCGTGAAGTGAAACGACCCCGCGATCTTCTCGTCGAAAAGAATATCCCGCATCGGCTGCAGGATGTGCGGATTGAAACCCAGCGCGAACTCGCCGATGTAGCGCGCGCCCGCGTCGCTGTCCAAAATCTCGTTCAACCGCTTCGTGTTCGAGCTCGTCGCCTCGACGATCTTCCCCCGCTTGAACACGAGCCGGATGTTGTCGAACGAGGTCCCGAGATAAACCGTCGGCGCGTTGTATTGGATCACGCCCTCGACCGAATCGCGCACCGGACACGAGAAGACCTCGCCGTCCGGAATATTCCGCAACCCGCCGCACGGCACCGCGCCGATTCCCTTGATCGAAAACTTCAAATCCGTTCCGGGCCCCGTGATCTCCACGCGATCCGTCTTCTCCATTAACGCCGCCAGCGCCTTCATCCCCGGCACCATCCGGCCGTAATCGAGCGTGCACACACGGAAATAGAAATCCTCGAACGCCTCCGTGCTCATCCCCGCCTGCTGCGCCATCGCCGACGTCGGCCAGCGCAACACCACCCACTTCGTCCGGCCCACACGATAATCCAGCACCGGCTTCATCAGCCGCGAAACGAGCTGCACTTTCTCCGCCGGCACGTCCGACGCCTCGAAAATATTCTCCGATCCGCGCAGCGCGATATACGCATCCATTTTCTGCATACGCGCGAGCTCCACCGCCGCGTGCGGCTCATACTGATCCTCCACCGCGCCCATCGTCAGCTCCCGCGTCACCCGCGCGCGATGGATCTGCACATACGGATGCGCCCCGCGCGCCCGCGTCGCCCGGATCAACGCGATCACGATCGCATCCGGCACGTCGAACGCATCGATCAACACCCGCTCGCCCTTCTTCAACGCCGTGGAAAACCCCGTCAGCCCTTCCGCGAGTTTATTGAAACGTGGATCAATGATCATTTGCCGCGCACTCAACCGCACCGCCCGCCCCCCTCGCAAGGTGAATCCCGCCGCGCCGTCGCAGCTCACCCGCTCACCGGAAAACAAATCCGCCCCACCGCCTCGTCGAAGTCCGCCGCCCCCCGGATGATCTCGATCTCCAACCGCAGGTAATACAACGGCAACGGACACACATATCCGTCCGGAATTCGCACCGCATCCTTCTCCGTCGTCACCAGGCACTCCGCGCCCTCCTCCTGCGCCTGCTTGAACAGCGCCTGAAAATCCTCGTCCGCATACCGGTAGTGGTCGAGGAAGCGCTCCCGCGCCACGATCTTCGCCCCCAGATCCCGCAAAAACTTCTCGAAGCTCTCCGGCGTCGCGATCCCGCTGAACGCCAGCACGCGCCGTCCTTTCAAAAACGTCAGCGGCTCCGTCGCCCCCGCCTCGCCTTCCTTCGCGCCAAATCGCCGCAGATACTGCGGTTTGTGCGCGCACTCGATGATGTCCGCCTCCGGATTGTAGCGCTTGATCGTCGCCTCGAGCTCCTCGTCCCGTTCGCCATTCGACTTCGTCAAAAACACATAACTCGCCCGCCGCAGGTGCTTGATCGGCTCGCGCAGGATTCCCCGCGGCAGCAGATGCCCGTTTCCAAAGGGATTCGTTTTGTCCACCAACAACAGATTCAACCGCCCTTTCAGCGGCAGATACTGAAACCCGTCATCGAGCACCAGCGTGTCGCAACCAAACTTCTTTACCGCATACGCGCCGGCCTTCACGCGGTTCTTGTCCACGAGCACGATCACGCCGGGCAGATTCTTCGCGAGCATGTAGGGTTCGTCGCCCGCCACATCCGAATCCAGCAACACCCGCTCGCCGTCGCTCACGATCTTCGGCGGCGGCTCCGCCGTGTGCGTCAACGCATACCACCACTTCCGCCAAAACGGCGGCGACTTGCTCTTATACCCGCGACTCAAAATCGCCACTTTCCGCCCGCGATCGCGCAACGCCCGGGCGAATTTCTCCACCACCGGCGTCTTCCCCGTCCCGCCGACCGTCAGATTGCCGACCACCACCACCAGGCACCCCAGCGGCTGATCGTGCAGGATTCGATGCTTATACAGCCACAACCGCGTCTGCGCGATGCCGTTGAACAACCATGACAGCACCTGCAAAAAAGCCCCGTAAACGGCCGCGCCCGTGTCCGCCCGCCGGCCCAGAATCACGTCGATCGTGTAGAGCTCGAGGGCGTTGGCCTTCTTTTTTAACCAGGACTGCGACATTCGTGTGCGTGGAGTGAAGCTCGATCGAGATGTAGGCCGCCAGCTTGCTGGCGCTCCCCGCCCCCGCAAGCCCGCGCCCGCCATCCCGACCGCTGCGTTGCGCGAATGAAGGTTGACCCCGCGAAAAGCGTAAACTGTTTTCCGAAGCGCCTACGGGCACTCACCATGAGCTACAAACTCTTCATCCCCGGCCCCATCGCCGTCTCGGAAAAAACCCTGCGCGCCATGGCCCAGCCGATGATCGGCCACCGCAGCACCGACTTCGTCGCGCTCTACAACTCCATCCAGCCGGATTTGCAGGCGCTCTTCTACACGAAGGATCCCGTTTATCTTTCGACGAGCAGCGCCTGGGGTGTGATGGAAGGCTCCGTCCGCAACGTCACCAAGAAGAAGGTCCTCAACTGCATGAACGGCGCGTTCTCCGACAAGTGGAACGACGTCTCGAAACGCTGCGGCTTCGAATCCGGCGCCCTCAAATTCGAATGGGGCCAACCCGTCGATCCCGAAGCCGTCCGCCAGGAGCTTTCGACCGGCGCCTACGACGCCATCACGATCATCCACAACGAGACCTCGTGCGGCTGCATGAGCGACCTCGAGGCCGTGATGAAGGTCGTGCGCGAATTCCCCGACGTCATCTCGATCGTCGACACCGTCAGCTCGTTCAGCGCGCTGCCGATCAAGAAGGACGAACTCGGTATCGACGTTTTCATTACCGGCTCGCAAAAGGCCCTCGCCCTCCCGCCCGGCCTCGCCCTCCTCTCGGTTTCGAAACGCGCCCTCGATCGCGCCGCCACGCAGACCGGCCGCGGCTACTACTTCGACTTCCTCGAATTCCAGGCGAACCACGAGAAGGGCATGACGCCCAGCACGCCTTCGATCCCGCACATCTACGCGCTCAAATCGAAGCTCGAGGACATCAAGGCCGAAGGCGCCGACAACCGCTACGCCCGTCACGCCCGTCTCAACCAGACCGTGCGCGACCACGTCCTCGCCAAGGGCTTCAAGCTCTTCCCGAAGGAGGGCTTCGGCTCCGTCTCGCTCAACTGCTTCGCCAACACGCTCAACATCGACCTCGCCGCGCTCAACAAGACGCTCAAGTCGAAGCACAAGCTCGTGATCGATGGCGGCTACGGCAAACTCAAGGGCAAGACCTTCCGCATTTCCAACATGGGCGACGAAACCGACGCCACCATCGCCGAAATGCTGCAAGCCTTCGACAGCGCTCTCGCCGAGACCCCCACCCTCGCGAGCTGATCAATTCACCAGCAAACTCATCCAAGCCCGACGCCCCCGTCGGGCTTTTTTGTGCTCGTGGCTACGAGCGTGAGCGAGTGGCAAACGCTCACGCGACCACCACGGATGCACACGACTCTACCGACTCCCCCTTCGCATTCATTCCTGCCCCTTCGCGGTTCTCTTCATCGCCCACTCCCTCAGCTCCCGCGCCATCCGTTCCACCACCGGCTCCCATTCCCCCGCGTTTTCCTGGCGCCACAACCGCATCGTCGGATACCACGGCGAATCGCTCCGCCCCTCCATCCATCGCCAATCCGCCTCCTTCGGCAGCAACGTCCACGTTCGCACCCCCAGCGCCCCCGCCAGATGCGCCGTCAGCGTGTCGACCGTGATCACCAAATCCATCATCACGATCGCCTCCGCCAGCGCCGACACCGATTCCGGACACAACAGCGGCCCGCACACCTCCGGCCACTCGCCCGCCGACGTCCGATCCTGCAACACATAGAGCCGCACGCCCGGCACCAGCGCCAACAGCGCAATCAACCCCGCCGGCACCCAGCGCTCGCGATCCCACTCTCCCGCCCGCCAGGTCACGCCCACCGCCAGCTCGCCTTTCGCTTTTTCCCCGCGCGGCACGCGCAGATAAGGCACGCGATTCGGAATCGTTTCCAGCGTCGTCCGAAACACGTGCGGCAACTCCATCAGCTCCACGTCGAGATCGTAGTCCGTCTCCGGACTTCCATCGTGCAGCGGCAGCAACTCGTCGATCCCCTCCACCGTTTCCAACAACGGCAACAGCGCCGGCTGCGCCCACACCACCACTTCGCGCGCGACCCGCTTCAACAACGGCACGTAGCGAATGAACTGCACCGTGTCGCCGAGTCCGTGATAACACCGCACGAGCACCCGCTTCCCCACCAGCAGCTCGCCATTCCAGACCCACTGCTCGTGACGCGGCCGGTGCCAGCACGGTTCGCCGGCCCGTGCGCGCAACACCCCGTCGCTGATCCGCCACGCCGCTTCGAAGTCGCCGCGCCGCATGCAACGGGTCCACGCCTCTCCCGCGTCAACCGCCTCGTTCATCGCCCCCGTTTCAAGCATCCGCTGTTCCATAGGTGTCGTTCATCCGCAAAACCCTCGCCCCGAATTCTTCGATCGCGACCACGCTGATCGACGCCAGTCCGACCTCGATCCGCTCGAAGAGATCCAACGGCGCGCCTAAAAAATACCCTAAGGTCATTCTGATCGGATCCCCATGACTCACCAGCGCGACACCAGAATTTGGATACGCTTCGCGCAGCCTCAGCATCTCTCCGACGAATCGCCTCTGCACCTCTCCGATCGTCTCACCGCCCGGCACCCGCGTTCCGCTTCGAAACCGATTGAACTGCCTCCAGCTCTCCACCGCTTCGAGTTCCGCGAACGTCTTTCCCGTCCACTCGCCAAACTCGATCTCGTGCAACCCCGTCAGCGTTTGCACCTCCACGCCCGCCGTCCGCGCGATCGGCTCCGCCGTCTCCCGCGCCCGCTGCACCGGACTCGAACCAACGACCTCGATCCGCTCCGCCGCCAGCCGCCGCGCGATCGCCTCCGCCTGCCGTCGTCCGCGCTCGCTCAATCCGATCCCCGGCGTCCTCCCCGCCAACACGTCCTCCGGTGCGTCCTTCTCCGCATGCCGGATCAAATAAAACGTCGTCATCCTTTCCCGCCCAATCCCGCCGCGGTCGCGCTCTGCGCCAGCGGCCGATCCACCGGCCGCTCATACGCAAACTCGCGAATAAACGCCTCCGTCCGCTCGCGCGCCTCGTGATCCGTAAACTGCTCCGGCGGCGACTTCATGAAATAACTCGCCGGCCCGATCAACGGCCCCGCCACGCCATGATCGAGCGCCAGCTTGATGCAGCGCACCGCATCGATCACCACTCCCGCCGAGTTCGGCGAATCCCACACCTCGAGCTTCACTTCACACTTCAACGGCACGTTCCCAAACGTCGTCCCGTGCATGTGAATGTAGCACCATTTCTGATCCGTCAGCCACGGCACATAATCGCTCGGCCCCACATGCACATCCCTCGCCGGCATCGGTTCGCCCAACTGGCTCGTCACCGCATTCGTCTTCGAGATCTTCTTCGAATCCAGCCGCTCGCGCTCGAGCATGTTCAAAAAGTCCGTGTTGCCGCCAAAGTTCAGTTGATACGTCTGATCCAGCTTCACCCCGCGCTCGCGAAACAGATTCACCAGCATCCGATGCGTGATCGTCGCGCCGACCTGTGACTTGATGTCGTCGCCGATGATCGGCAGCCCGCGCTCCACGAATCGCTGCTGCCAATACGGCTGCGACGCGATGAACACCGGGATGCAATTCACCAACCCGCACCCCGCCTCCAACACCTGCTCCACATACCACTTCGTCGCCATCTCCGATCCCACCGGCAGATACGACACCACCACGTCCGTGCCCGTTTCGCGCAGGATCTTCACGATGTCATCCGTCGGCCCGGGCGCCTTCCGAATCTTCTCGGAAAGATATTTCCCGAGCCCGTCGTGCGTCATCCCGCGATGCACTTTCACGCCGAGCTCCGGCACCTGCGCAAACCGATACGTGTTGTTCGGCTCCGCATAAATCGCCTCGCCGAGATCACGCCCCACCTTGTTCGCATCGATGTCGAACGCCGCCGAAAACTCGATGTCGCGCACGTGATACCCGCCGAGGTTCACATGCATCAGCCCCGGCACGCACTCGTCCTCCGGCGCCTTCCGATAAAACTCCACGCCTTGCACGAGCGACGACGCGCAATTCCCCACGCCGACGATCGCGACGCGCACTTTCCTGCGATGATCGGGCTCTCCCGCCCGTGGCCGTAATTTTGGAGCAATCATGATTTTCCTTTCTTCATTTCTCTCATCCCGCGCGCCTGCGAATGCGCCACTCGTGTAGTTAAATACTCACTACCTCCTCGCCCACCTTCTCCTTCGGAGTCACCCGCCCGCTCCCGCCATACCGCCGCACCATTCGCGCGCAAAATTCCGCATACTCGTCGATCACCAGCGGCGGACTCGTGTGATGCGGCTGCACCCCGCGGTGCTCCGGCGTGAAACAAAACGTCACGGTCACGTCGAACTCCGCCAGCGCCTCCATCTGCCGATCGAACCACGCATCCGCATTCGGCCTGAAACTGTCCGCCCAACTCAGCCCCGTGCGCAGATACTTCACGCCCAGTTCGCGCATCCAGCGCACCGCCTCGTCCAGCCGGTGATCCTCGAAGTGAAACCACTGGCATATCCCCATCTCCGGCGTGTGCCGCCGAAACTCCTCCGCCGCCGGCTTCGGCGACCCGTCCTCGCGCAGCAGCCCCATGTAGAAATGCCGGTAATACGCCGATCCTTCCGCTTCCTTGTGCCGCGTCGTCGCCGGCCACGCCTTCGGCAGATCGTAGAGGCTATACCAGTGAATCCGCGGCACGCGTCCCATCAACAACTCCGCCGTGCGATTCAACCCAAACACCTGCACTTCCTCCGCGCCGAAGGTCGACACGCCCACCTCCGACACCCAGATCGGCAGCGACGTCACCGCGCGGATTTCCTGAAGCTTCGCCGGCCATTCGTTGAGCTGCCAGTGATTCCAATCGAGCGGAAATCCGTGCACCGCGATCACGTCCATTTTGTCGAGCACGCCTTTCGCCGCCATGTTGCGCGTGAAGCCCGCGTCGATCGGCGACATCCCGCCGAGCACGCGCAACAGCCCCGGCCGCTCCGCCGCCACCGCATCCGCCGCACGTTTCACCATCTCGGCGAACACGCCCCACTCCGGGTCGATCTCGAACGCCCAGTGCGATTTGTTGTTCGGCTCGTTCCAAAACATCGCTGCTTCAACCATGATTGTATCCGTTTCTTGAATTCTCCTCCTGGAGACCCATTCCACGACGTCCCTGTTTCCGCCCGCCCGCCGCCGCGCGCGTCCCCGCGGGAGCGCGCCACCCGTCCGTCATCGACGCCGGCGTCCGCTGTTCGCTCAACAACTGGATCGCTTCGCGGTAACCGTTGAGCGTCCCGACATCCACATACGCCTCGCCCGCCCGCACCCCGACCGCCCGTCCGCCGCGCGCGATGTATTCGTTCACCAGCGTGCCGAGGTATTCATCCCCGCGCCCGGGCTCCCGCCACAAATTGTGCAGCGCGTGCAACACGGATCCCGGCATCTTGATCGCCCCCCAGATCCACTCCGTCCGCGCATCCGCCCGCTTCACCTGGATTTCGACCACCGCGTGCCCCGTGTCCGTCACGACCGCGTCGAAATGCTGCGGCTCCTGCACCGGAAAAAGCAGAAACGACAACACGTCATCCGGCAGGCCCGCGAATCCATCTTCCGGATACCAGATGGTGTCCGGCAGCCCGATCAACACCGGCTCGCTGCGCGACACCAGCGGCAGCGCCCGAAAGATCGCGTCGCACAACCCCGCCGGCTCCGGCTGCACCACATACGCCACGTGCGCCGGTCCGACCCGCCCGCCGTAGTATTCGAGAATGTCCGATTTCCCCGGCGAAATCACGAAGCAGATCTTGTCCGCTCCGCCCGCGATCATCCGATCGACCAGATACTCGCTCACCGCCCGCGGATGCTCCGCCGCGCCCTCCATCCGGCTGCCCACCGGCAGCAGTTCCTTGGAAAACGCGAGCGGCTGAATCCGGCTCCCCGCCCCCGCGGCTGGAATGATGCCCCACATGCGCTACGCCTCCACCAGGTTTCCCGACCCGCGCGCCAACAACTGCGCCCGGACCTTCGCCAGCTCCGCCTCTTCCGGCGCCCGCTGCGTGTTTTCGATGATCGTCTCCAAATGCCGCGCCCGATGCGCCGCCGTATGCTCGTCGAGCACCCGCTCGCGCGCCGCGTGAGCGATTCGCCCCAGCTCCGCATCCGACAATCCCATCGCCGCCACCGCTTCGTCCGTGCTCTGCGCCACGACGATCTCACGTCCCGGCTCGAAGAACAATTCCAGTCCCTCCCATCGATCGCTCAACATCGGCGCGCCGCACGCCGCCGCTTCGAACAACCGTCCCGACGGACAATAGCCCATCTCCCTCATCGCCCGTCGCGTGATGTTCAACGTCACCCGTGACGACGAATAAAACGCCGGATGCTGCCCCGGCTCCACATGCTGCGCGAAGTAGATGTTATCCAGCCACGGAAAACCCTGCGGATACTGCGCGCCTCCGATCAGAAACTTCTTCCCGCCACACCGCCGCGCCGTTTCCACGAACAACGTTTCCAGCGCCGCCTGTCGGTCCGCCGCATACGTGCCAAGATACGAAAGATCCGCCGCAAACCGCTCGTCCACCGCCACCCGCCGATGCGCCTCCGGATCCACGCTGCCATACAGCGCCGCCACGCGCCGCGCCCCGAGCTTGCTCTGCAACTCCTCCAACGCGCGCCCGCCCGTGTAACTCAGCACCAAATCGAAATCCGCCAGTCCTCGCGCGCCGATGTATTCGACCGGCCGCCCCGCCCCCAGGCAGTCCAAGGTCACCGGCGAATCCAGATCGTAGAACGTCCGCAGTTGCGCCCGCGATTCCAACACGAGCTGTGTCGCCGCCACCGCGTCCGCGCAATACGATGTCACCATCGCCACATCCGCATCCGCCAAATGCCGCCGCGCCAAATACCACACTTTGCTGAAATCCCCATACAGCCGCAACTCGCCGTCCTCCCACTCCACCAGATCCCGATGCGCCGCATAATACGGCACATCCCGCTCGAAAAACACGACCGCGTGGCCCCGCTGCTTCAGCGCCCGGCAAAGCCCGCGCCACAACGTCGCATGTCCGTTCCCCCACGAGGAACTGATGGTGAGTCCGAAGATGACGAATTTCATGCGGGCGAGCGCTCGTTGACTGCACCGAGCCCGGCAAAGTAGCTGATCGCCCAACACTTCGACAGGGGGCGAAGCTCCGGAGCTCCTCCCCGGGATTTCGCCGGAGGCCGCATGGTGAACCTCGAACCCACTTCACACCGCCGCTCCGAACGCCTCCCGCCACCTCGCCGCCCCCTCCTTCAACGCGCCGAATTTTAAGATGTATTTCTGCCGTTTCGTCATTTCGCTCAGCCCTCCGCTTCCATGCCGTCCGAACCCGCGAAACTCACCCCGATGATGCAGCAGTATTTCGAGGTGAAGCGTGGCCTCCCGCGCGACACCCTGCTGCTCTTCCGCCTCGGCGATTTCTTCGAACTCTTCTTCGATGACGCCGTCGTCGCCTCGCGCCTGCTCGGCCTCACGCTCACGAAGCGCCAGGACCATCCGATGGCCGGCCTCCCCGCGCACGCCGTCGACAACTACGTCTCCAAACTCCTCGCCGCCGGTAAAAAAGTCGCCCTCTGCGACCAGGCCGAACCCGCCAAAGCCGGCAAACTCGTCCGCCGCCAGCTCACGCGTATCCTTTCTCCGGGAACCACCCTCGCCGCCAACCAGCTCGACGCCGCGCGCAATCACTACCTCTGCGCGCTTTCCTTCGACAAACACGGCCTCCACGCCGCCTGGCTCGATCTCTCCACCGGCGAATTCAAAATCGCGACCGATCCGTCGATCGCCAACCTCCTCCCCGTCCTCACCGCCCTCGATCCCGCCGAACTCCTCCTCATCGAGGGCGAGCTCGAGAAATGGCGCAACGCCCCGCACGACCAAACCGCCGTCCACGCGCTCTGCGCGTTCTGCAGTTCGCGCCTCGCCTCCGAACTCGCCGGCTACCATTTCGAAACCACCACGGGCGCCAAAACCGTGATGGACACCCTCGGCGTCCTGAACCTCCAGGGTTTCGGCCTCGCCCACACGCACCCCGCCCTCGGCCCCGCCGGCGCGCTCGTTTACTACGCGACCGAAAATCTCTGCGCCAAACCGGAAAACCTCCGCCAACTCCAGGAATACCGCAGCGCGCGCACGCTCCTCCTCGATCCCGCCACGCTCCGTAATCTCGAGATCTTTCAATCCGCCCGCGGCTCGCGCGAGGGCTCGCTTCTCGCCGCCGTCAATCGCACCGCCACCGCCGCCGGCGCCCGCCTCCTCGAACGCTGGCTCGCCGCCCCGCCGCTCGATCTGGCCGAGCTCAACCGCCGCCAGTCCATCGTCGGCGAACTCCGCGAACAGCCCACGCGCCTCCTCGCGCTCCGCGATCTTCTCGCGCAGGTCCGCGACATCCACCGCATCCTCGGCCGCCTCCAAAACCGTCTCCGCAATCCCCGCGAGCTCGGCGGCGTCCGCGACACCCTCGCCCAACTCCCCCAAATCCGCACCGAACTCGCCGCCTTCGGCCCCGGCTCTCAGCTCTCGGCTCTGGGCTCCGGGCTGCAGGAGTTCGCCTCATTGCGCGAACTCCTGCCTCGCGCCCTCGCCGACGAACTCCCCAACGATCTCTCCGACGGCAACTACATCCGCGCCGGCTACGACGCCGAACTCGACCGTCTCCGTTCTTTGACGACGGACAACAAAACCTGGCTCTCCGACCTCGAACGCGCCGAGCAGGAACGCACCGGGATCCGCAGCCTCAAGGTCCGCTACACCGGAAATTTCGGCTACTACATCGAGGTCACCAAAGCCAACCTCCACCTCGTCCCGCCCGACTACATCCGCCGCCAGACCACCGTCGGCGGCGAGCGCTACGTCACCGAAGCGCTCAAGCAGAAGGAAAAGGAAATTTTCCACGCCGAGGAAAACGCCCTCGCCCGCGAGCTCGAACTCTTCAACCAGCTCGTCGCCGCGATCCTCGACGAATCCATCGCGCTCGCCCAAACCGCCGACGCCCTCGCCGAGCTCGACGTCCTCGCCGGTTGGGCCCTGCTCGCCCGCGAATGGGACTACTGCCGCCCCACGCTCGACGATTCCGACACGCTCGAAATCATCGAAGGCCGCCACCCCGTCGTCGAACAGATGCTCCGTTCGCTCGACACCGTCACCGCCCGCGGCGCCAGCGCCGGCTTCGTCCCCAACGACACGCTCCTCTCCTCCACCGACGCCCAGATCGCGCTCATCACCGGCCCCAACATGGCCGGTAAATCGACCTACATCCGCCAGGTCGCGCTCATCACCCTGCTCGCCCAAATCGGCTGCTGGGTCCCCGCGAAATCCTGCCGCGTCGGCCTCGTCGATCGCATCTTCTCCCGCGTCGGCGCCAGCGACGACCTCGCCCGCGGCAACTCGACCTTCATGGTCGAGATGAACGAAACCGCCAACATCCTCAACAACACCACCGATCGCTCGCTGATCATCCTCGACGAAATCGGCCGCGGCACGTCCACCTACGACGGCCTCTCGATCGCCTGGGCCGTCGTCGAACACCTCCACCGCGATCCCGCCCGCGGCCCGCGCACGCTCTTCGCGACGCACTACCAGGAGCTCACGCAACTCGAGAAACACCTTCCGCGCCTCCGCAATTTCTCCGTCGCCGTGAAGGAGTGGAACGACGACATCGTCTTCGTCCGCCGCGTGATCCCCGGCGCCGCCGACCGCAGCTACGGCATCCAAGTCGCCCGCCTCGCCGGCCTCCCCCTCACCGTCATCGACCGCGCGAAAACGATCCTCGCCCGACTCGAAAGCGACGACACCAGCATCACCCTCCCCGCCGCGACACCCCAAGCCAAGCCGCGCAAAAAGATCTCCGTCACCCCCACCGACGACTCCCAACTCTCCCTCCTCTAAGAAATCGTTCTCATTCTCCCCCCGCAGCAGGGCAGGTCTCCGACCTGCCCTTTTCTTTTTAAACCCGCCTCCCCCCTCTTCGTTCTCGTAATCGTTCTCTTTCTCGTTCTCTCCGCTTCTTGTCCCTCCCGCGCCTCTTCGCGCCCATCTCACCTCCCTCGCTCGCATTGCCTCCCGCACTCCGCTGCATAAACCTACGCCATGAAGAAACTCGGCTTCCTCTCCTTCGGCCATTGGACACCCTCGCCCCACTCGCAAACGCGCTCCGCGTCGGACACGCTGCTGCAATCCATCGATCTCGCGGTCGAAGCCGAACGCCTCGGTCTGGATGGCGCTTATTTCCGCGTCCACCATTTCGCACGCCAGCTCGCCTCGCCGTTTCCCCTGCTCGCCGCCATCGGCGCCCGCACGCGCAAAATCGAAATCGGCACCGCCGTCATCGACATGCGGTATGAGAATCCGCACTACATGGCCGAGGACGCCGGCGCCGCCGATCTCATCGCCGGCTCGCGTCTGCAACTCGGCATCAGCCGCGGTTCGCCCGAGCAAGTCATCGATGGCTGGCG
>ENA-UOVV01001602-UOVV01001602.1-compost-metagenome-genome-assembly--contig:-NODE-1602-length-15786-cov-4.858941_pt1 | contig 15786 bp, 11 predicted proteins | sample MGYA00238155_ERZ761577 | MGnify/ENA primary metagenome ERZ761577 (study PRJEB28898, sample SAMN06268775) | compost metagenome | isolation source: Emeryville, CA | place: USA:Emeryville, CA | collected...
CCCGCGCCTGAGCATCGCGCAGATCCAACCGCTCCGGGGCGTAGGTACGGGACCAGCGCGCCAGGCCCGCCTCCACCAGAGCGACGTTCAGGCTGCGGGGCGTTCCCGCCGGGGGAGGCGGCGCGGCGAGCGTGACTTCGGCCCAGAGGGCGCCGTCCGGCCCGGCGCCACGCGCCCCGACTTGCACCTCGGTCCCCAGCGCCAAGCGGGCGGTGAAACGGGCAGCGGTCTCCTTGAGAGCGCGGGGCGAGGCGGGACACTCCACGCCGTGCAGCCGCACGAGACGAGTTCCCGGCTGGTTCACGAACTGGACATCCAGCGTGTCCCCGGCGGGCACGGCGGCGACGCGTCCGGAGAGCGGCTCGGCCCGAGCAACGCCCGTGCAGGCGGTGCAGAGCCGAAGCAGGAGGGAAGCCGCGAGAAGGGCGCGGCAGACGAAGGCGAGGGAGGTCAGCGTGTCTCGTCGGAACATCGGCGCGACACGGGCATTGTACCACTCTCGCCCGGCCGGATGCGACCGCAGCGCCCGCCCCCCTCGGCTGAGGGCCGCGGGCGCTGCAGTACTCTGGGCGGCGGCGCCGCCGCCGCGGCTACTTCTTTTCTTCCTTGATAGGAGTCTTGTGGAAGGTGGCGCTGGTCTTGACCATCTCCTTCTTGTTCTTGTCGAACTGGTAGACGGTCATCCAGATACCGGCCTCGCCCTTATCGTTCTTCCCCGACTCGGTGACCACTACCGTGTCCCCGTTCACGGACAACGACACGGACTTACCGTCCCCGGTCCGGACCACGGTGGTGGATCGGGAAGTCGAGTTCCCCGCAGAGGGGGCGGTAACGCGCGCCCTCTCCAGCGCCTCGCGCACCGTCTGGTCGATATCCCCCATGAGCGAAGGGGACAGCACAGCCAACGACCCATAGCTCTCCAGACTGCTCAGGTCGCTGAAGAAGAAACGCCCGGTCGGCGGGGTCCCCCACTCGGCGCTCCACGGGGAGCGGGACCGGGGAGCGCGGATCTCCTTGTTGTTGACCTTCAGCATGGGCGGGGAGATGAGGCGCACTCCGACCTTGCCGCCCTTGTCCGTCGGCTCGATGATGAGGCTCGCCTGCTCGGCAACGCTCTCCAGCACCGTCGCCAGCTTTACGCGGCGGGCTTCGACGGTCAGGCGGGTGCTCTCCGGCACCCCCTCTCCCACTTCGATCGACACACCGGAGGCTTCGGACAGGGCGCGGGCAGCCTGCTGGACACTGGCATCAGTGAACTTGACATCCACCAGCTTATAGAGCGGGGCGCGCTTTTCGGCGATCTTCAGCCGCTCCTGGCTGCGCTTCAGGTCCGCCTCGGTCCGCTCGATGTACTGGTCCAGGCGGGTGCGCTCGGCCTCGTCCTTCGCATCGGCGCGCTTCTTGCGCGCCGCCGCCAGGTACTCCTCCAGTTTCTTGATGCGGCCCTGGTAGTAGGTGGCCTCGTCCTGCTCCTGCCCAAATGGGAAGTTGGTGGTGAAGCTGTAGGTGTTTCCGGCCTGCTGGCCGGCCACGGCGACCGCCCCCCCCTGGCTGGCGACGGCGGTCGCCTGTCCTGCGACCGCGGTGCGGTAATAGCCCTCTGCGGCAGCGGCGGCACTCACGGGTTCCTGCGCCCAGGCCGGGGCGAGTCCGGCGCTGCCGAGAAGCAGAGCGGAGACGGCAGTCAGGGCGACACCGGCGACAGCGGGACGGGACGTATGGTTACGATGGTTACGAATGTCTTTCATCATGAATCTTCCGTAAAGCGTGTTCTTACTCGTTCTCGAATTCGGTGATCTCCTCCGGCCCGGTGATCTCATCGGGTAGCGGCTCCGGTAAAGGCTCGGGAAGGAAGACCGGGGTGACGGCGACACGGGGGGGCTCCCCCGTCGCCACCACGCACTCGGCCCAGACGATGGTGATCGACTCGGGGTCGGACAACGCTTCCGGGCGGGCGGGGCCTTCGGTCCCCGGCAGGCCCGCGGGGCCCGCCGGCCCGATCGGCACCTCGCGGAGGGCGGACGCCGCAGCGAAGCCGGGAAGGTCAGCCGGCGCGTTTTCGCGGACACTGACCACCAGGCGCTCGGCATCCTCGCCCCCGGGCAGGTTCGAGGCGACCATCAGCACCGGTTCGTCGTCCGGGAGCAGGAACGGCTTTGCGTCCTTCGGGGCCAGTTCCCACTTCTTCGGCAGCGTCACGGACCGCTCTGCCGCTCCGCGGCGGCTGCGCTGCTCACGCCGGTTCCGCACCGGACGCGGCCTGGTGTTGCCACTCTCCGCAGGGACCGCCGGCGCGGCGGCGAGCCGCGCCGCGACCGGCCTGCGGCTGCCCGTCCGCAGCCGCGGCAGCCACCTCGGTCAGGCGCGCCGCGCCACCCGGCGTGAAGTCGGTACCGGCGCCCGCGCGGGCGGCGAGGTCCGCGCCCCCGTCCTTCCGGTCGGGCGGCGTCACGGCGACGGCCACCAGAAGGACGCCCGCGACGGCAGCGGCGGAAAAGGCTCCCCAGCGCACCGCAGACGGCGCCTGCGGGCGGTGGCGCGGCCCGGATGCCGGACTGGCGGTCCAGCCGGCGAGTACCGCCCGCAGGTGCTCCCGCCAGTTGCCCGGGGCGGGGGCGACCGGCGCCCCCGCCTCGGCCTCCTCTACCCCCGAGAGGGCAAGGGCGCGCTCAAAGATGGCGCGGGCGCGCTCGGGGTCCAGGGGGGCGGGCTGTTCCGCCGCGGAGCGGGCGCTGCCGCGCAGCATATCTTCCAGGTCCGCATCGCTCAGCAGGCGCGACGGCTTGCGTGCGTCAGGGCTCATCGTGCAACCTCCTCCCCCGCGAACAGGGCGTCGTTTCCGTCACCGCTGCCGCTATACAGACGGCGGAACTCCTCCTTGGCCCGGTGCAGGCGCATCTTCACGGTCGCCAGCGGCAGTTCCAGCACCGCAGCGATCTCCTCATACGCCAGGTCCTCCCAGAAGCGCAGGACCAGGACCGCGCGGTGGTCCGGCTTCAGGAGCGAGACCAGCTCCCGCACCGCCACCTGCTCCGCGACCCGGGCGCCATCGCCTTCGGGGCGCCCGCCGGGGCTCGCGGCGGCCGCGGCGGCGAGCGCATAGCCTCCCTGGTCCCGGTCGTCGTCCAGCGACATCGTGAGCGGCGCGGCGGCGTGGCGGCGCAGCAGCGAGGTCGCCTCGTTCACCGCGATGCGGTAGAGCCAGGTCTTCAGCGTGGCTCCGCCCTGCCCGTTGCGGCTCTCGCCCCGGAAGCGAGGGAGCGCGGCGAACGCCTTCACGAACGTGGACTGCAGCACGTCCTCGGCGTCCGCCTCGGTGCGCAGCAGACGGCGGCACAGCCCCCACACCATCGGGTAGTAGGTCTCGTAGAAGTGGGCCAGCGCCCAGCGCTCACCGCGCCGCGCGGCCGGCAGCCACGCCTGCTCTCCGGCGGAGTCGCTAGCATCCTCGACGGCGCGCGGCGCGTCCCCTGGCTTCGGGCCCGTGGTCATACGTTTCGCGAAAGCGGCCGGCAGGCCGAACGGTTTTTGAATGATCGCCGAAGTAGAAAGCATGGTCGATTCCGTGTCTCCGTCGTGTTGGACGCGGGGTCACGGAGTTTTGTCACGAGGCCGAAAAAAAACCTGCGCCGCAAGAGCGGCGCAGGCAGCAAGCGTGGCCCGCCGGTAGCGCGGCGACTCTTCCAGCGGGCCTGCCACGTCCCTCTCCGCTACTGCGCCGCCTCCTCCCGCTTGCGAAACTCCAGGCTGGCGGAGTTGATGCAGAAGCGCTGCCCTGTGGGGGTCTGCGGCGCGTCGTCGAAGACGTGCCCGAGGTGTCCACCGCAGCGGCGGCACACCACCTCTATCCGGTGCATCCCGAAGCTGTAGTCGTCGCGCATCTCCACACGCTCGGGGTCCATCGCCTCAAAGAAGCTGGGCCAGCCGCAGCGGGAGTCGAACTTGGCGGCGGCGTCGAACAGCTCCTGGCCGCACCCCGCGCAGGTGTAACGCCCGTCCTCGTGGTGGTTCCAGAACTCTCCGGTAAACGCGGGCTCGGTGCCCGCCTGCCGCAGCACATAGTACCGCTCGGGGGTCAGCGCTTCGCGCCACTCCTGGTCCGTCTTCTCCACTTCCCTCTTCGTATCGTTATGCGCCATGGTCGCGCTCCTTTCGCATTTCTCGCCGGTGTTCCGATTATTCCCACTGGTTAAACAGGCCGGCGCCGCGAAGCGTTCCCCCGGCCGCCCCGCCCCCGTAAAGGCGGGGCGTATTATGGCGCATTCACCGCCTGACTGGAGGGACAGCGGCTGTATTGTGAGCTATTTCACAGCAGAAATTCGTCCGGTACGGGCACAAAGCGGGCGGTAGAGGCGTCCAACAGCGGAAAGCCCGCGCAGGCTCCGAGTGCCTGAGTGCGTGTGGGCAGCACAACCGGAACAACAACCGAATCAATACAACAGGATACCGATGAGGGTAGGGAACCGAGGGACACGTGACCAATCCGGCACATCATTTACCAAACGCAGATCATCCCGACGCCGCTCCTTCCGGCGCGGACCGCCCGACAGGCGACGGACGCCGTAGACGCTTCACCGATACGAAAGCCGCTACGGCGGGTGCGGCGCTGCCGGAGACGGCCGCGCCCTCTCCGGAGACCGCGGCGGCGCTGGATGCCCTTCCCCTGGGCTACCACGTGGTGGACGCCGAAGGGCGCGTGACCTACCTGAATGCCTGCCTGGCCGGGCGGCTCCGCCGGCAGCCGGAGGAGGTGCTGGGCCGTGTGTGCTGGGAGGAGTTCCCTTTTCTAGCCCGCACCAGCGTCCCATGGCACTACCGCGAGGCGCTGCGCACCGGCGAGCCCCGGCAGTTCGTGGAGTACCTGGCGCCGATGGGGGGCTGGTTCGCCTTTGACCTGGCCCCGATGCCGGAAGGGCTCGCGGTGAGCGTGCGCGACATCACCCCCGAGATCGCCGCTCAGGCCGAATGCCACCGTCTGCTCCAGGAGAATCGGCGCCTCGACGCCGAGAACCGCTCCTACCTACGCGACCTGTTGCTCTTCCAGACCGACGGGCGCCTGCGGCTGTGCGCCAGCCGGGACGAGTTACCCGCTCCCCTGCCCGTGCAGTTCACGGGGAGCGACGAGGCCGCTGCGGCATCCGGCGCAGCCCCCGGGGTGGCGCCTCTGGTGTCGGACGCGCTCTGGTCGCTCCGGCAGCGCGTGCGCGAGGCGGCGGCGCTCGCGCGCCTTTCTCCGGATGATGCGGAGGAGCTTGCGGCTGCGAGCTCCGAGGCGGCCATGAATGCCGTGGTCCACGGAGATGGCGGCGTCGCGGAGGTCCGTCTTGCGCCCGGCCCGGGGATCGTCCAGGTCTGGATCACGGACCGGGGCCGGGGCATTCCCCCGGATGTCCTGCGCCGGGCGGTGGCAGCCGAGGAGGGCTGCTCCACCGTGGGCTCGCTGGGGCAGGGCCTCCGCCTGCAGGCGTGCCTGTGCGACCGCGTCTGCCTGCTCACGGGCGCCGAGGGCACGACGGTGGTGCTGGAGCAGCAGCGTCGCCGCCGCATCCGCAGCGCGGCCTCCGCTTCCGGCGCCCGCTTCGTGCGCCACAGAACGGTTTAGCGGAGGCCGCCCCCCTTCCTCGAAAAAAAGTGCATGAGACCGGAAATCATAGCGTATAATACCAGTGTTCTAAAACACCGGTATACCTGGCTCTGTTCAGGCACCTCCGCGGCGACGCGGTACGGATATACTGTCGTATATGACCGACGAGCACCCCACCGCGCGCGCAGAGCGGACGAAGCAGAAGACGGTGACCCGCACTTCCACCACTCTTTACCGGAAACGCATGGGGCGTCAGACGAAGCTGCAGGAGACCTGCGGGCGACTGGCGCAACTGGCGCAGGAACTCGGTCCCGAGGCGAAGCTCCCCACGGTTGTGGAGCTTCGGACCCGCCTTGGCGTGAGTGTGGCCACCCTGAACTCTGCCCTGAGCGAACTGGAGGCGCAGCGCTTGATCCGGCGCAAGCACGGGGTGGGCATCTACGTATCGCCGCGCATCCAGCAGCACAACCTGGTTCTGCTGTGCGATCCGTCGTTCTTCCGCGTTTCGGGCGCATCGCCGTTCTGGAGTCTGCTGGTCGAGCACATTCGCCAGCGCGCCGACGAGTACCACGAGGCGTTTTCGTTCCACTTCACGGCGGACGCACTGCACATGCCGAAGGACGCCCCGGCCGTAGAGCTTTTGCAGGAGGGGTTCGCCTCCGATGTCGCCGCCGGGCGTGTTCACGGCATCCTGGGCGTCGGGGTGCTGCAGTCGATCGCGGACTGGATTGTGGAGCAGCAGGTGCCCTTCGTGGCGTTTGCTGGCCCCGCCCCCTACTTCGTCGGCCTGGACAGCGCGGAGATTCTGCGCCAGGGGGTGCGCCAGCTTGTGAGCCAGGGGTGCCGCCGCATTGGTATGTGGGGGGTGGTCTCCCCCTACCGCAAGGCGGGCGGGCCGCCGCCCGATCCCACAGCGGTGCGGGCCGCCTTTGCGGACGAGTTGGCCCGGCATGGCCTGCCCTTCGACCCGTCGCTGGTGCGCGAAAACCTGCACCTGCAACAGCCCGGGCGCTACCACACGGAGACGCACCAGGAGCAGGGCTACCGGACCGCCCTGGAGGTGTTCGGCCCCAAGACGGACCCGTCGCAGTGGCCGGATGGGATCGTTTCCAGCGATGACATGATGACCCAGGGCGCGCTCACGGCGCTGGGCCGCGCCGGAATCCGGGTGGGCAAGGATGTGCGCATCGCGACGCACGCCAACGCGGGTTCCCCCGCCCTCCTGGGTTGGGAGGACAGCCTGACGTTGCTGGAGGTGGACCCGGCGGAGATCGTACAGAAGATGTTCGACACGCTGGAGAGCCTGATGGAAGGAGAAACGCCACCGGAGCGGATTATGGAGGTGCTGCCGCGCGTTCACCCGCCGGCATCGTAGCCGATCCCAGCCATCGGCCACAGGATTGTTTTGTGTACGTCTTAAGCGTTCGTCGGTAGCTCGGTATCTGTTCGGTTTGGTATCAGGTCGGTACTGTGTGTCTCAGTCGCGTATCTCCACGATGGTGACGCGACCAGAACTCAAGCGTAAGCGCCGCCAAGACGGGGGCGCGTTCCTAAAGAAAGGAAAGCTGACGCAATGACCGCCGTTGTCTCTGCCTCTTCTCATCGAATCCGTAGAGCCTTCACCCTGATCGAGCTCCTCGTCGTCATCGCGATTATCGCCATCCTGGCCGCGATCCTGTTCCCTGTCTTCGCCCAGGCCCGCGAAAAGGCTCGCCAGGCGTCCTGCCTCTCCAACATGAAGCAGCTCAGCCTCGCAGTTATCCAGTACACGCAGGACTACGACGAAACCTACCCTACGACCGCTCTGTTCGACCAGATCGGCAACGGGGATGCCCTAGACTGGCATTGGCCCTATCGTATCCAGCCCTATGTGAAAAGCGTTCAGGTATTCTGGTGCCCCTCAGATGGTGGCTCTACCTCCGATTGGTGCACCGATTTTGACTGTTTCGGTGCCCCCCGCATCAGCTACGCAAGCAATTCCCTCATGGGAGGCCCCGGGTTACAGGACAATCTGGCTACTGGGATATTTGCCATCACTAACAATGGCTGGGCCAACTATCCCGCCTGTGATAGCTGGTACCCCTGTAAGAACTATGAAGGCATCAACCTTGCCGACGTGACGCAACCCGCGGATACGATTATGCTGGCGGAGAAGCATGCGGACGAAGTACAGAAGGTGCCCGCCTACGCTTGGATGAGCAACAACCCGGCAGCCTTCTGGCCATCCCATGTGTTCCTGTGGGACAGCAACACAGACGACGATACAGGTAGCACCTGGTTCTATGGCGATGCCGGCGCCGGCATCCCGAACGGAGTTCGTCCCAACGTAAAGCCATATCCGTTCAACCGGGCAGGCGCCTGCGCTACCAAGCACAGCGGGGTGAGCAACTTCTCCTTTGCCGACGGCCACGTTAAGGCAATGAAGCCCGAGGCTACGAACCCGGACCCGACAAACCGGCCCCGCGAGAACAAGTGGAATTCCAAACGACTCTGAGAAACAGCCTGAGCTGAGGTGGGGAACTGGCGGTCCAGTCTCCTACCTCAGCTCAACGGAACCCCATTGAGTTCACAGGAGTGTAATTTGGAATGAAAAAGACAGCGTACCTAGCTATAGCAGCGCTGCTCTCTGCTGGTATCACTGCTGCGGTTACAGGATGTAACAAATCGGAGCAAGCAACAGAGAAGCAACTAAAGGCGTCCTTCGAAAACAAGAAGGACTTCGACTGGAACAGCATGCCACCGGAAGCCCGAAAGGGAATGGAAGCAGCATTACGGGGAAATAGCAACCCTGCTAGCGCGCGTGCAGCATCACAGGGTAGCAGTCCTACTCCGAGCGCGCCAAAGTAGGCGGGATTCATTTCAGGGATGGCATCGGTCAGTCAATCTCCAGATTAACGGGGCTGTCATGAGGCAGGCACGTCAGCCTGGCATCCGGGGAAAGCGGAGTATGAAGTGGCTCACGCTAATAGCCCTCATGTCCATGCTTGTACTGGCAACTACACACTGCGCGAATGCGCAGACGATGTACGGAGTTAATCTGGTTGTCAACGGCGACGCGGAGTCGGGACTAACCGGATGGTTTCCATCCCCCGGTTACGACTTGCCCGTCACTGTGGCGTACGGCACGTCAGGCCCCTACCCGACATCATCGGACTTAGGGCCACGCAATCGAGGAAGCAGCCTGTTCTAACTACGGGCTCAAGAGGTATCGCCAATCAAGTCATTAGTCTAGCGCCCATCGCAGCGGACGTAGATGCCGGCAAGGTTCAAGCTAACATCTCGGGCTGGGTAGGGGCATACGCAAACCGGGATGAGCAGTCATTCGTACGCATCTTGGTCAAAGACGACAATGACATTCCTATGTCTGCTCCCCAGCCGAATCACGACCGCGCGGTGTCGCAGCGCCGAAAGCCGCGCTGAGGGCGAGGGTAAATGGGCGCGCCGCCGGCTCTGGCGGCGCGCCGTAGCATTTGACGATAGGGGCCGGTCGGCCTATCCTGAAGGAACGGGTATGTGCCGGGCGACGCGCGGAGGTGCGCCCCGACTGCCCGAAACCGGAAGGAAGAACACATATCGTGCTTTCGTTTCATCCGTATCGGAGACGGTCACAGCCGGACGCCCGCCCTGCGTGGCTTTCCTCCACCGCCCTTTTGCTGATTGTCGGCTTGATGGCTGCGGGATGCGGGACCAAACGCGGACAGGACCCGGCGGGAAACACGCCGCAGGAAGTGACCCAGCAGATTGACAAGCAGATCGCCGAGATACAGGCCAACCCGAACCTGCCGCCAGCAGCGAAGCAGTCTATGATCGCGGGGCTGGAGAACGCCAAGCGTCAGGCGCAGGCATCCGGCGAGCAGAATAAGCCCAAATAAGCCGCCAGATAGCGCCCGCGCTATCCCGTGTGGCCCGCGCCTTGACCTCGGGGCGCCCTGGAGATTATCCTGAAGAGGAGAGCGGACGCCGGGCGGTGTGCGAGCAGAGCGCGCGCGCGCTGCCGCCCGGCGTCGGTCTGAATCTACCAGAACAGTGAGGAAGGCCCGGTGCCGCCGCCTTCGACGACGCGACGACGCACCCTTCCGGGCCACGAATGATTTTATGAGCGACCACCAGCCTGTTGACCTGCGCTGCGAGTATTTGAACAATCCGCTCGGCATCGACGTCGAGCGCCCCCGTCTCTCCTGGAGACTCCATCCCGCCGATCCCAACCGGCGCGGCCTGCGACAGACCGCGTACCAGATTCTGGCGGCCACGCGGGAGGACCTTCTTTCCGAAGGCACGGCCGACCTCTGGAACTCCGGCAAGGTCGAGACCGATCAGTCCGTCCATGTGCCCTACGGCGGCGAGACGCTCGGCAGCGGGCGGCGGGCCTTCTGGACGGTGCGGACGTGGGACGAGAACGGCGCGGCGAGCGACTTTGCGGCCCCGGCCTTCTGGGAGAACGGCCTGCTGAGCCAGGACGACTGGCAGGGCGCCCGCTGGATCGGCGGGGGGCTGGTCGGCGGCCCGCGCACCATGGTCCCGGCCCCCTACCTGCGCAAAGTGTTCACGCTGGATGCGCCCCCCGAAAACGCCCGCCTGTATGTCACGGCGCTCGGCGTGTACGACGTGTTCCTGAACGGGGAGCGCGTGGGCGCGGACCAGTTGACGCCGGGATGGACCAACTACCGGACCCACGTGCGGCACCAGACGTATGATGTCACCGCGCTCCTGCGGCCGGGGGAGAACGTGCTGGCGGCGCGACTGGGCGACGGGTGGTACTGCGGCTTTGTGGGCCCGCGCGACCGCCAGGTCTATGGGGACCGCCCCCGTCTCCTGGCCTGCCTGAAGGCCAGCGGCGAGACTCCTGCCCTGGTAACCGACGCGACATGGAAGGTGGCGTATGGCCCCATCCTGGAGTCCGACATGCTGATGGGTGAGGCGTACGACGCCCGCCGTGAGATGCCGGGCTGGGACGCACCGGGCTTCGACGAGGACAACGCCGCGTGGGTGCCCGCAACGCTCTTCGACCACCCGGAGGGATTGGAGATTGTGGGGCAGGACGGGCCGACAATCCGGGTGACAGAGGAGGTGGCGCCGGTCGAGGAGCCCCGACGCTACGGCAACGCCTGGATCTTCGACCTGGGGCAGAACCTGGTCGGGCGCGCCCGGCTGAAGGTGAAGGGCCCGGCGGGCGCGACCGTACGCCTGCGCTTCGCGGAGGTGCTGCAGAACGGCCCGGCGGCCACGGACGGTCCCATCTACACCGACAATCTGCGCGCCGCAAAGCAGACCGACGTGTACACGTTGAAGGGCGACCCGAACGGCGAGGTGTGGGAGCCGGCGTTCACGTTCCACGGCTTCCGCTATGTCGAGGCGGTGGGCCTGCCCGAGCCGCCGACGCGGGAAACGCTCACGGCCGTGGTGATGCACTCGGACTGCCCGCGCACGGGCGACTTCTCCTGCTCCGACCCGCTCATCAACCGTCTGCAGAAGAACATCGACTGGGGCTGGCGTGGCAACAGCGTGGATGTGCCCACGGACTGCCCCCAGCGAGACGAGCGCCTCGGCTGGACGGGCGATGCTCAGGTCTTTATCCGCACGTCCACGTTCAACCGCAACGTCGCCCCGTTCTTCGCCAAGTGGCTGCGGGATCTGGCGGATGCCCAGGGGCCGGAGGGCGGCTACCCCAGCGTCGCCCCGGATGTGCTGGGGGGGCGCGTGGACGGCGGCCCGGCCTGGGCCGACGCCGGGATCATCTGCCCCTGGACCCTGTATCTGGCCTACGGCGATACGACCGTTCTGGAGCGGCAGTATGACAGTATGTGTCGGTTCCTGGGCTACCTGGAGGAGACCCAGAAGGAGGGTATCCGCTGCTGGGAGGGCAGTAACTACCACTGCTACGGCGACTGGCTCGCCCTCGACGGCAGCGGGCGCACGACCGGCGGCACGCCGAAGGACCTGATCGGCACGGCGTTCTTCGCCCACGATGCGAACCTCCTGTCCCGCATCGCGACGATCCTGGGCCGGGACGAGGACGCCACGCGCTACCGGAAGCGCTTCGAGGAGGTGCGCGCGGCGTTCCAGAAGCGCTTCGTGACGGAGGACGGGCTGGTTTTCCCTGGCACGCAGACGGCGTATGTGCTCGCCCTGCACTTCGACCTGCTGCCGGAGGCTCTGCGCCCGGCGGCGGCAGAGAATCTGGTGCGCGAGGTGGAGCGGCGCGGCAACAAGCTCTCCACCGGCTTTGTGGGGTCGCCCTACCTGCCGCACGTACTGTCGGAGAGCGGGCGCGCGGATGTTGCGTTCCGCCTGCTCCACCAGAAGGATTGGCCGAGCTACCTGTACGCCGTGACGCAGGGCGCCACCACCATCTGGGAGCGCTGGGACGGCTGGACGCACGACAAGGGCTTCCAGAGCGTGGGCATGAACTCGTTCAACCACTACGCCTACGGGGCCATCGGGGAGTGGCTCTACCAGCGCGTCGCGGGCATTGACACGGACGAGGCGACGCCGGGCTACAAGCGGCTTGTGCTGAAGCCGACGCCCGCGGGCAGCGGCCTGACCCACGTGAGCGCCTATCTGGACACGGCGTATGGGCGCGTCGAGAGCGCCTGGCGCGTCGAGAACGAGGCGGAACTGGTGTGGGACGTCACCGTCCCGCCGAACACCACGGCCGTGGCGCATGTGCCCGGCGCGGACGGCGACGCAGGCGTGCACGAACTGGAACCGGGGCGCTATACGTTCCGGTCGCGGCTGGAGTAGCCAGCCCCCCAGGTGGGAGTCCCGAAATCCGGGGCTCCCGCCCGACAGATTCAGAACCGCTCAGAGACAGGAGTTTTATGAAGCATCGAAGCATTCTAGGCATGGCTGCCCTGGCGACTATCGCTGCCGGGTGCGCTCAGGCTCAGACGACCACACGCACGATCACAACCACCGCTCCCGCCGTCGCCGTGGCGGCACAGAGCAACGCCGCCGCCTCCACAGCGCCGCTGTGGTGGGAGGCTGAGAAGCCGACGAAAACGAACTTCCCGCCGACCCACTCCTTTGCCCCGGTGAACGAGCAGGAGGCAGCCGTGCTCTCGGAGGGCAAGTGGATCGGGGTCGATGGCAAGCGTGACCAGGTGCTGTTCCTGGAGTACACCGTGAACGTCCCCGCGGCAGGCACCTACGACCTGTACGCCCGGAAGTTCTGGAAGCACGGACCGTTCCGCTGGAAGATCGGCGATGGTCCGTGGCAGACGGTCAGCCGGGACGTCGCTCTGCTGGACGATGCCTTCATTCGGCAGTTTGTGGGGGCGAACTGGGTCTGGGCAGGCACGGCCGCCGGCCTGAAGCCGGGACCGCAGACCCTGCGCATCGAGCTGACCGAAAACGACGGCGCGGCGGCGTTCGATGCGTTCGTGCTGACCGCGCAGCCGTTTGTCGCGCGGGGGAAGATCAAGCCGGGCGAGTCCTGGAACCGCAGTGAGCCGGGTTGGTTCGCATTCGAGCCGCAACTGGACCGGTTCACCGCCTCCCCCATCGACCTGCGCCACCTGAATGAGAAGTTTGCCGGTGAAAACGGGCGCATCGTGGTCAAGGGCGAGGCGTTCGTCCACGAGAAGACCGGCAAGCCTGTGCGCTTCTGGGCGGCGAACACAGGCACGGACATCCTGAACCTGCCGCCCGCCCAGATGGCCTATATGGCCCGTATGCTCGCCAAGTACGGCGTCAACCTGGTGCGCGTCCACGGCGGCCTCTGGAAGAACGAGAACTTCCGCGAGCCGGACGCGGATAAGGTGGCGAAGCTGCAGCAGTTCGTGGCCGCGCTCAAGAAGGAGGGGATCTACACCTCCCTCTCTATCTACTTCCCGCTCTGGCTCTCGTTCGATGAGAAGAGCGGCTTTGCGGGCTACACCGGGGGCAAGCATCCCTTCGCCCTGCTCTACTTCAACCCGGAGTTTCAGGAGATTTACCGCGGCTGGTGGAAGGCGATCCTGACGCCGAAGAACCCGGAAACGGGCCTGTCGCTGGCGGAAGACCCGGCGGTCGCGTTTGCCGAGTTGGTGAACGAGGATTCGTACTTCTTCTGGACGTTCACGCCCTACGAGAACGTCCCCGGCCCGCAGATGGAGATTCTGGAGAAGCAGTTCGGGGACTGGGCAGCGAAGAAGTACGGCTCCGTGGAGAAGGCGCTCACGACGTGGGGCGGCCAGCGGCAGCGTGGCGACGACCCGGCGGCCGGGCGTGTGGGCTTTATCCCGCTCTACCAGATCTTCAATGATCGGAGCCGGCGCGGGCAGGACACCGCGCAGTTCCTTACCGAAAGCCAGAGCACCTTCCACACCCAGCATGCGAACTACTTGAAGCGCGACCTGGGGTACAAAGGGCTGGTGCAGGGGTCGAACTGGATCACGGCGGACGCCCGGCGCCTGGGGCCGCTAGACAAGCTGAGCAACGTGGCGCCCGGCCTGGACTTCCTGGACCGGCACGGTTACTTCGACGCACCGCATGAGGGCGAGGGGGCGTCCTACTCCCTGCGCCAGGGGCAGAAGTACCGCGACCAGAGCGCCCTGCTCTTCTCCCCCCGCAAGGAGGGCGATCCGCCGAACTTCAGCCTGCCGCTCATGGATGTGCGCTACGGCGGGCTCCCCTCGGTCATCAGCGAGTTCAACTGGACGACGCCCAACCGCTACCGGGCGGACTTCCCCCTGCTCGCCGCGGCGTACGGCGCGCTACAGGGCACGGATGGCCTGTACTTCTTTGCGCTCGGCGGGCCGACGTGGTCGCAGACCCACAGTAAGTTTGGCCTGCAAACGCCCGTCATCATGGGGCAGTTCCCGGCGGCCGCCCTGCTCTACCGGCAGGGACTGGTGAAGGATGGGCCGCCCGTGGTGCAGGCGACGCTGGGCATCTCCAACCTCTACGCGCTGGAGGGGGCGCCGGTCACGGCCCCGATGAACCTGGAGGCGTTCCGCGCGAAGGATGTCCCGCCCGGGCAGCTTGCCCCGGTGGAGGGCGAGGCGACGATCGACCCGCTGGCGTTCCTGGTCGGCAAGGTAAATCTCGACTTCGCGCCGACGGCCGCGCCGACGAAGATGGCGAACCTTGCCCCCTACATCAACCGCGAGGGGCGCGTGGTTAAGAGCGCGACCGGAGAACTGGCCTGGAACTGGGCGCAGGGCCGCATGGTGGTGACCGCGCCCGCCGCACAGGGGGTTACCGGCTTCCTGGACAAGGCGGGGCGGGTGGCGCTGCCGGATGTCACTATCCAGTCACCGCTGGAGTACGGCACGGTGCTGGTGGTGGCGCTGGACGGCAAGCCGCTCAAGACCTCCTCGAAGATGCTGCTGCAGGTGATGAGCGAAGACAAGAACTGGGGCTGGAAGACCGACGCGCCCACGGGCCAGCGGACCATCACAAGCCTCGGCGCCGCCCCGATCCTGGTGAAGAACCTGGCGGGCACCGTCTCCCTCACGCGCCCGGACGCCGCGAGCCTGAAGGTCACGGCTCTCGACGCCAACGGCTACCCGAAGGAGAAGGTCGCCGGGGGGGCGAAGGCGATCACGCTTAAGCCCAACGTGCTCTACTACCTGATCGAAAAGTAGCGACGAAACGACAAACGCCGGCCGGGAGCGAGGCTCCCGGCCGGCGTTGTTTTTGTCTGTGTCAGAACAGCTGGGCGAGTTTGCCGGTGCTGTCGCCGATCTTCTCGACAGGGACACCGACGCGGTCGAACATGCTGACGAACAGGTTCGTCATGGGCGTGCCATCCGGGTAGCGGATGTGGCGGCCGCTCTTTACGGCGCCGCCGCCCTTGCCCAGCACGACGATCGGCAGGTCGTTGTGGTTGTGCCGGTCGCCGTCCGAGATGCCGCCGCCGTAGACGAGCAGGGTGTTGTCCAGCAGGGTGCCGTTGCCCTCGCGGGTGTTCTGCATCTTGTTGACGATGTAGGCAAGCTGCTCCAGATGGAAGCGGTTGATCTGCCGGATCTTGGCCTGCTTCTCCGCCGCCCGGCCGTGGTGCGAAAGCTCGTGGTGCCCCTCGGCGATGTTGATCATGGGGTACGAGCGGTTCGAGCCCTCGTTGGCGAACATGAACGTGCTTATGCGCGTCAGGTCGGCCTGGAACGCCAGCACCATCATGTCGCCCATCAGGCGGACGTGCTCACCGTAGTCCGCGGGCATCCCGGCCGGCCGGGTGGGCATGCCCGCGACGACGGCGGTCTTGCCCGCCTTCTCGG
>ENA-UOVV01001603-UOVV01001603.1-compost-metagenome-genome-assembly--contig:-NODE-1603-length-15783-cov-6.059830_pt1 | contig 15783 bp, 14 predicted proteins | sample MGYA00238155_ERZ761577 | MGnify/ENA primary metagenome ERZ761577 (study PRJEB28898, sample SAMN06268775) | compost metagenome | isolation source: Emeryville, CA | place: USA:Emeryville, CA | collected...
GGCCAGTCCGGCCAGCAGCGCCGCGTCGTCGGCGCCGGTGTGCGCCAGCGCGCGCACCGCGGCGACGGCCGACGACAACCAGGGCACCGGGGTGAGCGCCGCGCCGAGTTGCTCGGCGACCACGCCGGCCTCGACCATGCTCATCTGCGTGCCGCCGTGATCCTCGGCGACCAGCAGGCCGGTGGCGCCCAGCGCGGCGAGCCCCCGCCAGACCTCCGCGGTCCCGGCGGTGTCGGCAGGGTCGGCGATCGCCGCGCGGACATGCGTTGACGTCCCGGCGTTCTCGGCCAGGAAGGCCCGCACGGTGTCGCGCAGGGCGAGCTGTTCGTCGGTGAGCTCGAGGTTCATCGGCCCGCCTTCGGTGCCCGCGGCAGCCCGAGCACCCGCGTCGCGGTGATGCCAACGTTGATCTGGGTGGTGCCGCCCGCGATCGACAGGCTGCGCGCCGACAGTCGCCGATCCACCCAGCGCTCGCCGTCCGGGCCGGCGCCGAGGGTGTCGAACGCGAGCGCGGCGAGTTGTTGACCGGTCTCGGCCCACACACTCTTGGCCAGGCTGGCCGAGCCCAACGCGTCGCCGCCGTGCAGTGCCGCGGAAATGGATCGTTTGCACAACAGCTCGAGGTACTTGATGCGCACGGCGACCTCGCCGAGCCGATGCTGCGTCGTCGGGTTCTCCAGCGCCGGCCTGCCGCCGACGACGTGGGTGGACAGATCGGCGACCAGGTCGTCCAACTGCACCTCGAGCTGGGCGTACAGTCGCGCCGCGCCCGCGCGTTCGTGGCTGAGCGTGGTGGTGGCCACCTGCCAACCCCCGTTGAGCGGGCCGAGCAGGGCGTCGCCGGGAACCCGCACGTCGTGGAAGAACACCTCGGCGAACTCGGCGGCGCCGTTGAGGGTGACCAGGGGCCGCGCCTCGATGCCGGGCAGCGACATGTCCACGATCAGGCATGAGATGCCTTGATGTTTGGGGGCGTCCGGGTCGGTGCGCACGTACAGTTGACACCAGTCGGCGCGGTGGCCCAGCGAGGTCCAGAGTTTCTGGCCGGTGACCACGAAGTCATCACCGTCGGGCACGGCGCGGGTGCGCAATGACGCCAGATCCGAGCCGGCCTCGGGCTCCGACATGCCCTGACACCAGATGTCGTCGGCGCGCACCATGCGCGGCAACAGCGTCCGCTTCTGCTCGTCGGTGCCGTACTGCATGATCGCCGGCCCGATGTTGTTGATCCCGATCACGTTCAGCGGCAGCGGCGCTCGGGCCCTGGTGGTCTCCTCGGCGTAGGCCAGCTGTTCGAGCACGGTGGCGCCCCGGCCGCCGTACTCCGCGGGCCAGGACACCGCAGCCCAACCGGCGTCCGCCACGGCGGCGTCCCAGGCACGCAGTGTCTCGAAGGCCTGCGGATCACGCCCGCGGCGCCGGTCGGCGGCCCGCACCTCGTCGGTCAGATTCGCGGCCAGCCAGCTGCGCAGCTCCTTGCGGAACCGCTCCACCTCCGGGGGATATGAGAAGTCCACGGCCTTCCGATCGGTCAGGGCTGTTTCTTTATAATTTTAGGAAGTATAACTACTGTTGCCGCTACAGTAGCCACAGATGATGCCGTCGACCCGTGGATGGTGAGATGCCAAGAGGGATCATGTACGTGGAGACGATGCCGGCCTCACCGGATCGGGAAGCCGAGTATCACAAGTGGTACAACGAAACCCACCTCGCACAGATCCTCTCCATCGACGGTGTCGTGTCCGCCCGCCGGTTCGCACCCACCGACGGCAACGGGCCGTTCATCGCGATCTATGAACTCGACTGCGAGGACCTCGACGCCGCGGTGCGGCGACTGGGCGAACTCGGGGCCAGCGGGGGCCTGACCGGCATGGAGAACCTCGCGATGGATCCCAAGCCAGTGCCCAAGGTCTACCGCGAGATCGGGTCGCTCGGTCCGTGACCGTCGAGCCGTTCACGACCTCGATGCGCTGACTGTGTGCGCTGACGACAGCGATAACGAAAGGTGACCCTATGGACATCAACGAGACTCGTGAACGGATCATTTACGACAAGAGCGGTCCGATCGCGACGATCACGCTGAACTGGCCGGAGAAGGCCAATGCACAGGATCAGAAGCAGGTCGAGGAGATCGACGATGCGCTGCGCGACGCCGACCGCGACTACGACATCAAGGTTCTGGTGCTCAAGGCCAACGGCAAGGGTTTCTGCTCGGGGCACGCCATCGGCAACAACTCGGTGGACTATCCGGAGTTCGTGGAGGGCTTCAAGGCGACGGGGATGCCATGGAAGCCGCAGTCGGACCTGTTCGTCAAGCCGATCCTGAACCTGTGGGAGTTCTCCAAGCCCACTATCGCGCAGGTGCACGGCTACTGCGTGGGCGGCGGGACGCACTACGGGCTGACCACTGACATCGTCATCGCCTCCGAGGACGCGTACTTCTCCTACCCGCCGCTGCAGGGCTTCGGCATGCCGTCGGGCGAATGTTCCATCGAGCCTTGGGTGTTCATGAACTGGCGGCGCGCGGCGTACTACCTGTACCTGGCCCAGGTGATCGACGCCAAGCAGGCGCTGGAGATGGGGCTGGTCAACGAGGTGGTCAAACGCGAGGAGCTCGACGACCGCGTCAACGCGATCGCCCGGCACATCGCCCAGGCGCCGCTGACGACGCTGATGGCCACCAAGGCCAACCTCAAGAGGGCCTGGGAGCTGATGGGCATGCGGGTGCACTGGCAGAGCTCCAACGACCTCGTCGCGCTCGCGTCGGTCAGCGCCGACGTCCAGGCGTTGATCCAGCAGGTGTTCAAGGACAAGATCCTGCCGTCGGAGATGGCGCAGCGGCAGGCGGCGGCCGCATCGAAGGACGGCTCGGCCGCCACGTAGCCGCCATGGACATCGCCGACCACGCGGCGAGAACCGCCGGCGCACCGGCCGTCATCGTCGACGGCTGGGTGATCTCCTACGGCGAGCTGTACGCCAGGAGCCAGCGGGTCGCCGCGCTGCTGCACGACGCCGGCCTGCGCCGCGGCGATGGGGTGGCGCTGGTGTTGCCCAACCGGCCGGAGTTCTTCGAGATCACCTGGGGCTGCCAGCTTTCCGGGCTCTACTACAGCGCGGTGAACACCCATTTCACCCCTGACGAAGTCGCCTACGTGGTGTCGGACTGCGAGGCCAAGGCGGTGTTCATCGACGCCTCGATGGCCGAGGTGGCGGCCAGGCTCCTCGAGACCAATCCACGCGTCGACCTGTTCGTCGCGATCGGGGGTGCACCGGCCCCCTGGCGCGACTACGAATCGGCCCTCGCCGGCGCCGGGGATCCACCCCCGCGCTCGGACGGGACGGAGATGCTGTACTCGTCGGGCACCACCGGCCGCCCGAAGGCGGTGCGTCGCCCACTACCCACCGACGGTGCGGGCTCGTGGGCCCAGAAGGTGCTCGAGTACTCGCTCACCGGCCGCTACGGCATGACCCCGCAGAGCATCTACCTTTCTCCCGCACCGCTTTACCACGCGGCCGGGGTCAACTACACGATGGCGGTGCACCGGGTCGGCGCCGCGTCGGTCCTGATGCGCAGATTCGACGCCGAGGGCGTGCTGCGGTTGATCGAGGCCCACCGCGTCACGCACGCACAGTTCGTGCCGACGATGTTCGTCCGGATGCTCAAGCTGCCGGCCGACGTCAGGGCCCGCTATGACGTGTCGAGCCTGCAGTGCGTGATCCATGCGGCCGCGCCGTGCCCGCTGGACGTCAAACGCCGGATGTTCGACTGGTTCGGGCCCATCATCCACGAGTATTACGGCGGCACTGAGGGATTCGCCGGTTCGGTGATCGGCCCCGAGGAGTGGCTCGCGCATCCGGGGTCGGTGGGCAAGCCGTTCAGCCCGGTACACGTGCTCGGCGAGGACGGTGCCGAGCTGCCGATCGGTGAGCCGGGGGAGCTGTACTTCGAGGGCGGGCCCGAGTTCGAATACTTCAAGGACCCGGAGAAGACGGCGTCGGTGGCCAACGAACACGGTTGGCGCTCGCTCGGCGATGTCGGCTACCTCGACGAGGACGGCTACCTCTACCTGACCGACCGGTCCACCTTCATGATCGTCTCGGGCGGGGTGAACATCTATCCGCAGGAGGTGGAGAACCTGCTGGTGATGCACCCGAAGCTGGTGGACGCGGCGGTGTTCGGGGTGCCCAGTGACGAGTTCGGCGAGGACGTGAAGGCCGTCGTCCAGCCGGTCGAAGGCGTGACCGCCGGTCCGGACCTGGCCGCCGAACTCATCGCGTACTGCCGCCAGCACCTCGCGGGCTTCAAGTGCCCGCGCAGCATCGACTTCGACCCCGCGCTACCACGTGACCCGAACGGCAAGCTGTACAAGCGGCGGATCCGTGAACGGTACTGGCAGGGCCGGACCTCGCGGATCGTGTGAAGGGATGCCACATGCGGATCATTGACGCCGACGGGCACGTCGCCGAGGGCGCCACCCTGGCCGCGGAGGCGATGGCGCGCTGGCCGGAGTTGATCGTGCCCCGCCCCGACGGGCGGGCGTTGGTGATCGAGGGCCGCAACTATCCGCAGGCCGAGGGTCCTGGCGCCGGGTGTCCCCGTGAGCACGGGCTGAGCACTGCCGACGACATCGACTGTTCCTCACCGCAGGCCGTGCTGCGCGACGCCGAGCGCGACCACATCGACACGATGGTGTTGTACCCGAGCCTCGGACTGTGCGTGCCGACGCTGGAAAATCCGGATCTCGCAGCGGGTTTCGCACGGCTGTACAACCGCTACATCGCCGACTACTGCGCCGCGGGCGAGGGCAGGTTGCGCGGGGTCGCGGTCACGCCGATCGAGCACGGCGCCGTCGCGATCGACATCATGCGCGAGGCCGCCGACCTCGGCCTGGTCGCCACCCACCTGCCGCCCGCCCTGAAGACCCGCAACCTCGACCACCCCGACCTCGACCCGTTCTATGCCGCGGCCGCCGAACTCGGCATGCCGCTGGGCATCCACGGCGCGCCGGGCATGCACCTGCCGAAGATCGGCGTCGACCGGTTCACCAACTACATCCAGGTGCACTGCGTCAGCTTCCCGTTCGACCAGATGACCGCCATGACGGCGCTGATCTCCGGTGGGGTGTTCGACCGTCATCCGGGCCTTCGGGTGGTGTTCCTGGAGGCCGGTGTCGGCTGGGTGCCGTACTTCCTCGACCGCCTGCACGAACACTTCGACAAGCGCGGCGACTGGATCGACAACGGCTGGCAGCGCGAGCCGCGCGAGTATCTGGACGCCGGAAACGTCTGGGTCACCTGCGAACCCGACGAGCCGATCCTGCCCGCGGTCATCGACGTCCTCGCCGACGACTTCATCATGTTCGCCAGCGACTACCCGCACTGGGATGGCGAATGGCCGCACAGCACGCGGGCATTGCGGACGCGCACCGACATCGGCGAACAGAGCAGGCGCAAGATCGGTGGGCGCAACGCCGAGCGGTTCTACCGGCTCACAGGTTGAAATCGATGACGCCGCGGATGATCTCGCCGTTGAGCAGATCACGGTAGCCGTCGTTGATCTCGTCGAGCGAGTAGCGGCGGGTGATCATCTCGTCGAGATGCAGCAGCCCCGCCTCGTAGAGTCGGGCGAATCTGGCCACGTCGGTCCTGGGGTTGCACGAGCCGTAGACCGTGCCCGCGACGGTCTTGTTCCACAGGATGAACTCCTGCAGGTTGATGTCGATCGAAAAGGTGGTGTTGGCCGTCATCCCGGTGAGCACGCAGGTGCCGCCCTTGCGGGTCAGGGTCAGCGCTGGCTGCACGTCGTGGGCGGTGATGAGCGACGGTGACACGATCACGCTGTCGGCCATCACCCCGTTGGTCAGGTCCCGCACCAGCTCGGCGGCCTCGGCGGTGTCGGCGACGGCGTGGGTCGCACCGAACTGCAGCGCCGACTTACGTTTGAACTCAACGGGATCCACCGCGATGATCTGTCCGGCCCCGTTGATCCGGGCGCCCTGGACGGCGGCGGTGCCGATGCCGCCGACGCCGATCACCACGACGGTGTCGCCGGTCTTGATGTTGGCCCGGTTCTCGGCCGATCCGAACCCGGTCGGCACGCCACAGGACAACAGTGCCATCGGCAGCAGCGGCAGATGCGGATCGATCTTGACGATCGAGTCCGTCGATACCACGGTGTGCTGAGCGAACGCGCCGACCTTGGACAGGTGCCCGAGATCGCGGCCGTCGGCGGTGTGATGGCGGAAGGTGCCGTCGGTCGGCATCCCGGGAATCATCACCTGGGCGCCCGTGTCGCAGATGTAGCCCATACCCGAGCGGCACCACCGGCACTGCCCGCACACCGCGACGAACGTCGTCACCACGTGATCGCCGGGCGCGAACTCGGTGACGCCCTCGCCGACCTCGCGCACCACGCCCGCGCCCTCGTGGCCGCCGATCAGTGGGAACATCGACGGCAGGCCGAACGATTCGAGCACCTCGTTGCGCGCCGACATGTCGCCGTTGAGGATGTGCTCGTCGGAGTGACACAGGCCCGCGGCGGCCATCTCGACGAGCACCTCGCCGGCGCGCGGCGGATCGAGTTCGAACTCCTCGACCGACCAGGGGCCGCCGACGTCGTGCAGGATCGCGGCGCGGCTTCTCATGCGACCGGGCGGAAGGTCACCGGCAGCTTGGTGGGGGAGCGGAATGGGAAGCCGGTGATCGGCACAGCCTCGCCGGGCGCCAGCGCCAGGTCGGTCACGCGGTCGAACAGGCTGTTGAGCATCGCCCTGGTCTCGACCCTGGCCAGGTGCATGCCCAGACAGCTGTGCGCGCCGCCGGCGAAGGAGATGTGCGCCCGCCGGGGCCGATGGATGTCGAAGGCTTCCGCATTCTCCCAACGGGTTTCGTCGCGGTTCGCCGATCCCATGCACAGATGGACCTGGGCGCCGGCCGGGATGGTGCGATCCTTGACCACCACCTCGCGGGTGGTGGTCCGCGGCACGCTCACCAGCGGCGTCTCGTAGCGCAGCGCCTCCTCGATGGCCGCGGGAATCAGCGACCGGTCCTGCTGCACCGCCTGCAGTTGGTCGGGGTGGTGCAGCAGCAGGTACAGCAGATTGCTCGACGACCGGAAGGTGGTCTCCAGGCCTGCGGGTAGCAGCAGCCGCAGAAACGAGATGATCGCCTCGTCGGTGAGCCGTTCGCCGTCGATCTCCGCGCTCACCAGGTCGCCGATGATGTCGTCGGTGATCTTGCGCCGACGCTGGTCGACCTGCTCCTGAAAGTAGGTGGCCAGCTCCGCCGACGCGCGCAGTCCGGCCTCGATGTCGACGTAGATCGAGATCAGGTCGAAGGACTCCTTGCGGAAGAAGTCCAGATCATCCTCGGGCAGGCCGAGCAGGGTGGCCGTCACGCGCGTGGGGAACTCCAGCGTCACCGACTCGACGAGATCGGCCTCGCCCTTGTCCTTGATCTCCTCGATGAGTTGCACGCAAATCGGCTCGATGACGGCGGGCTCCCACCGCTCGAGCGCGCTCTGCCGAAACGCCTTCGAGATCAGGCTGCGGTGATCGTGGTGCTCCTTGCCCGCCATGCCGAGGATGGTCGGCCCGAGCACCAGGCCGATCGTCTGGTTGTACTGCTCCGAGCTGTACAGCTCGTCGTCGCGGAACGCCGAGAACACGCTCTCGAAATCGAAGAACGTCCACTCCTCGTCGGGGATCAGTTCGGGCGGCAGCTGCGAGGTGGTGCTCATGATCGAGCCGCGCCACACCGGTTCGGTCTTGCGCATGTGCGCGAAGTACGGATACGGGTCGCGGTCCAGGTCGATCGGTTGGTCGTGCGAATCGGTGGTGAGCGTCACCTGTGCCTCCCGGGCCGCGGGCCATGAATCTACTTCTGCCGGTTCGCTCTATCTTTACTATTTTAGTATTCTAGGTCAAGGAGGAGTCGATGCAGCGCCGAGCGGTGTGCCCGATCGAGGACCTGCCTCCGGGGAGCATGAAGCTGGTGGATGCGGGGAAGTTCGGCGTCGGCGTCTACAACATCGACGGCGAGCTTTATGCGATCGCGAACTACTGCTCGCACGAGGGCGCGCCGCTGTGCCTGGGCTACGTGGGCGGGACCACCGAGTACGACCCGGACAGCCTCGATCGGATCCGCCGGGTTCGCGAGGGCCGGATCGCGCGATGCCCTTGGCACAATTGGGAATTCGACATCACCACCGGGGAGAACCTCGCCGACCCCAAGAAGCGGGTGCGGACCTACCGGGTCGATGTCGTCGACGGACAGGTGTATCTGACCGCATGAGCGTCGTCATCGACAGTAACGTCCAGCCGCATTTCCGGTACAACGCCGAAATCCGGCGCTACCTGCCCGCCCCGCACAAGCTGCGCGCGATCCCCGACGTCGAGCAGCAGTGGTACCAAGCCCCCGGCGGCGACTACCGGGCCGACCTGTACGGCGACGGCTACCCCGGCTCCGACCCCGAGACGGTGGCACACCACCTCTTCGAGCAGGGTGGCGCCGACTACGCCGTCCTCAACCCGCTGACCCGGGGCAACATCGCCGACTACCTGCTCAACAGCCGGATCTGCGCGGCGGTGAACGACTGGCTGCTCGACCGCTGGCTGGAACCCGACGCCACCGGCCGGTTCCTGGGCACCATCCGGGTCAACCCCGAGGACGTCCGCGGCGCGGTCGCCGAGATCGAGCGGCTGGCCGACCATCCGAAGATGGTGCAGATCGGAATCCCGATGCAGTCGCGCGAGCCGTACGGCAAGCCGATGTTCGAACCGATCTGGGAGGCCGCGGCCGCGCACGGGCTTCCGGTCGCCGTGCACATCAACGGCGGCAACGGGGTCGACTATCCACCCACGTTCGCCGGACACGCGTACACCTATCCGGGATATGCCGCGTTCATGCCGCTCAACTCGTTCGTCCACCTCGCCACCCTGATCATCGAGGGCGTCTTCGGCCGGCTGCCGGATTTGCGGTTCGTGTTCTCCGACGGCGGCTACGACATCCTGACCCCGCTGATGTGGCGGCTGGACACCTTCTGGATGTCGATGCGCGACCAGACGCCCTGGGTCGACAGGTTTCCCAGCCAGTACCTGACCGACCATGTGCGGTACTGCACCTCGGCGTTGGACGGCCCCACCGACGCCGGTTTGACGGAACGGTGGTTCGAGTTCACCGACAAGAGCGACCTGGTGATGTACGGGTCGAACTACCCGCACTGGTCGACGACCGCCCCCGCCGACGCGACCGCGGGGCTCAACGACGAGCAGCGCGCGAAGGTGTTGTGGCGCAACGCAAGCGAACTCTACGGCATCGGCACGAGAGCGCAGGGGAGCCCGACATGACCACCATATCGGAGATCCGGCCTGACACGTCGGACGCTCGCGACATCGCGGTGACGATCGTCGACACCGACGTGCACCCGCTGCCGGTGTCCAGCTCGGTACTGAAGTCCTACGCGCCCGCGCCGTGGCGGGACAGGCTGTGGCCGACCGGCAATGCGGTCACCCCGGTGCCGTACTTCTATGACACGCCGGACTCGTACAAGACCAACTCGCTGCGGGTGGACGCCAAACCGCCGCGCGGCGGTGCGCCGGGCAGCGATCCGGAGTTCGCCGCACAGCAGCTACTGGTCGAGGCCGGGGTGAGCATCGCGATGCTGGAACCGATGTGCGACGCGCAGCTGCCCGACGCCGAGCACGTGCTGAAGGCGACTTACAACGACTGGCTGGCCGACGTCTGGCTGGCAGCGGCCAACTGGCACGGCCGCTGGCGCGGAGCGATCAGCATCACCGCCCAGGATCCGCACGCCGCCGCCCGCGAGATCGAGCGATGGGCGGGCCATCCATACATGGCCGAGGTGCTGATGACACCCCAGACCCGCGGAATCCCGTTCGGTAGCCCACATTTCGACCCGATCTACGCCGCGGCGTCGCGGCACGGCCTGCCGGTGGCCACCCACTTGATGGGGCAGACGCCGTACGAGCTGATCCCGATCTATCCGGTCGGCAACCCCGCACATTGGCACGACTTCTTCGCATCCTGGCCGCTGCTGTACGTGTCGCACCTGATGAGCCTGGTGTTCGACGGCGCCTTCGACCGTCATCCGGACCTGCGGATCGTGTTCGTCGAGGGCGGGTTCACCTGGGCGCTGCCGATGATGTGGCGGATGGACCGGATCTGGGAGCAGCGCCGCGGCGATCTTCCGTTGGTGCGACGCAGACCGTCGGACTATGTGCGCGAACATGTTCGGTTCACCACGCAGCCGCTGGAAGAGGTCGACGTCGTGGTGTACCGCGAGTACATCGAGATGATGGGCCTCGGCGATAACATCATGTTCTCCACCGACTACCCGCACTGGAGCTACGACGCGCCGCAGTGGGCGATCCGACGGTTCCCCGCCGAGCAGCGTGAGCGGATCATGCGGGGTAACGCGATGGAACTCTACCGGCTGCCCGACACCGTCAAGGCCTTGCCGGGCGAATAGGTCACGACCTGGCGGCGCGACGTTCAACCTCCAACGGCACCACCGGTTCTCGGGCGTGTGGGCCGCGGGTGACGGCGTGCAATCTGATCTCGGGCAGGTCGACCGAGGGGTCGAGCGTGTCCAGCCACACCACCGCCTCGGCGACGTCGGCCGCGCGGATCGCATACATCTCGAACGGGACGGCCTGCAGCATGTCGGTCTCGACCGGCCCCGGCGTGACGATGTGTACGTTGATGCCGTCTCGGTCCACCTCGCGCGCCAGCGCGCCGGCGAACGCGTTCATCCCCGCCTTCGACGCTGAGTACGCTGTGCGGGCCAGCATCGGCTCGTGTGCGGCCGACGAGGAGATGAACACGAAGCGCGACCCCGCCGACATCTTCGGCAGCGCGGCGGAGGTCACCACGAAGCACGAGTCCAGGTTGGCCGAGATCGTGGCACGCCACTGCTCGAAAGTCTGCTTGCGCGCGTAGGTTCCGCCCAGGATTCCGGCCGCGTGCACCAGCAGATCGATCCGGTCGAGCGCCTCGGCCGCGGGTGCGAAGCCGTCCGGGTCGGTGGCGTCGGCGACGACATAACGCGCACCCATGTCAGCCGCCGCCGCACGCAGCGGTTCCTCCCGGCGCGCGGTCAACACCACGTCATATCCCTGCTCGACCAGCCTGCGGCCGCACGCCGATCCGATGCCCCCGCTGCCTCCGGTCACCAACGCCGTTCGCATGCTTGTTCTTTCGCGAGTTCAGTGTTTGCGCCTGGCCAACGCCTGTGGCGACAGCGCGACGATGCGCTGGTCGGGATCGGCCGCCATGAAGTACGTCTGGGTGTCGGCCAGGTGCCGCGCGGCCAGCTTGCGCGCCCGCTCGGCATCACCGGCCTCGATCGCGTCGGCCATCTTGTTGTGCACCGTCATCGCGATGCGGCGCTTGCTCATCGCCGGGTACTCACCGCGATCCGCGGTTTCCTTGGCCCACCAGTTCAAATGCCCGGTCCAGAGCGTCTCCAGGCTGCCGACGACGGCGATCATGGTGTGGTTGCCGCAACCGCGCACCACCTCGTCGTGGAACTGGCCGCCCAGTTCGGTGAATTTGGCGCCGTCCTCGATGTGCTCGGCCATCGCCGTGTTGATCTCCCTGAGCTTGGGCACCAACGTCTCACCGCGATCGGGCCTGCGCGCGGCCAGCGCCGCACACATCGGTTCGAGTTCCTGCAGCGCCTCACCGAGATCGGCCAGCGGCACGTAGTCGCTCTGCAGCAGCAGCCCGAGCATGTAGGCGGCGCTGGCCTTGGCCGGTGCGTGCACCACGGCGCCGCCGCGGTTTCCGCGTCGGACCGACACGAGGCCCTCGGTCTCGAGGATTCGCAACGCTTCCCGCAGCGAGACCAGGCTGACACGGAACTGCTCGACCAGCACTTCCTGGCGGGGGAGCAGATCCCCGTCGGCGAGCTCACCCTCGATGATCTGCCGGCGGAGTTCGTCGGCGACGATCTCGGCGGTGCGCCGCGCGCCGAGCCGCCGGCGCGCCTCGGGACCGATTCCCAGTGTTGCCATATCGTCACAATGCTAACAGTGAAAGGCCTGCTACCTGGCCGGTACCCGATCGCTATCTGACAAAAGTTACTAAGATGACAAAGAAACCACGGAGGTCATGACGGTGCTCGAACCGGCCCCGACGCCGGTGGATGAACTGCGCGTGATCGAGATCAGCGATCGCATCGCGGGCAGTTACTGCGGCAAGCTGTTGGTCGACGTCGGCGCCGACGTGGTCAAGGTCGAACCGGTGACCGGCGATCCGCTGCGACGATTCACCGCCACCGGGGCCGCCCTGCCCGACGATATGGACGCGCCGCTGTTCAGCTATCTCAACGCCGGTAAGCGAAGTGTCACAACGCTTTCCGATGAGTTGCTGGCCGGGGCCGATGTGGTCATCGTCACTGCGGGCCGGTCTGCCGCCCGACGGCTGGGTGTCGACCCGGCGCGGCTGCTGGCACAGGCCCCGCACCTGGTGGTCGTGACGATCTCCGACTTCGGCTGGGACGGCCCGTGGTCGGAGCGCGCCGCCTCGGAGTTCACGCTGCAGGCGTGGTCGGGATGCACGGGATTCCGCGGCGACCCGGCCGGCCCGCCGATCTCGATCGGCGGCGAGCTGGGCGAGTACATGGGCGGGGTGTGGGCGGCCTCCGGCGCGTTGGCGCTGCGCCGCCGCGTCCGGCACGGCGGTGCAGGCGGTCATGTCGATCTGTCCATGCTCGAGGCGATCACGCTGATGCAGAGCGGCGAGTGGCTGCACTCGCAACTGCTGAAGGTGCCACCGGTCAAGCGCTCCATCGAGGTGCCGTCGATCGAGCCGGCCAAGGACGGCTACGTCGGCATCAGCATGGTCACCGGTCAGCAGTGGCTCGACTTCGCCGCGATGGTGGACTGTCCGGAGTTCACCGAGGTGCCCGAGCTGCGGTTCCAGATCGGCCGGTGGGACTACCGCGACTGGATCCGCGAGCGGATCGGCCCGTGGCTGGCCGAGCGCACGGTGGCGGAGATCGTCGAGCTGGGCCAGCTGTTCCGGCTGCCGCTGGCGCCGCTCGGCAACGGCGCGACGATCCCGGACATGGATCATCTCGTCGAGCGCGGCGTGTACTCGACGCACCCAGCTGGGTTCCGTATGCCGCGACCACCGTGGCTGATGAGCACCGCACGTCCGGCACCGCTGCGGCCGGCCCCGAGCATCGGTGATGCAGACGGCAAAACCCTCTGGACGCCAAGATGTCCCGAGACACCCCCCTCGAACCGGCGGTTGCCGCTGGACGGCGTGCGGATCGTCGACTTCACCGCGTTCTGGGCCGGGCCCGCGACGACGCACGCGCTGGCGGCGTACGGCGCTGACGTGATCAAGATCGAGTCGATCCAGCGCCCGGACGGTATCCGGTACTCGGGTGGGATGCGCAGCGACGTCGACGACTGGTGGGAGTACGGCTGGGTCTTCCACGCGATGAACACCAACAAGCGCTCGGTCACCCTCGACCTGCGCACCGACGACGGCCTCGCCCTGGCCAAGAAGCTGATCGAACAGGCCGACGCGGTGGTGGAGAACTTCTCGCCCCGGGTGATGGAGGAGTTCGGCCTGGACGCCGAGACGCTGCTGACCGTCAATCCGCGGCTGACCGTGGTGCGCATGCCCGCGTTCGGGTTGACCGGGCCGTGGCGCGACCGGGTCGGATTCGCCCCGACCATGGAGCAGATCGCCGGGTTGGCATGGGTGACCGGTCTGCCCGACGGTCCACCCGTCGCACCACGGGGCGCCTGCGATCCGCTGGCGGGCGCACACGCGGCGGTGGCCCTGCTCGCCGCGCTGGAGTTCGCCGAGCGCACCGGCGCGGGCCAACTGGTCGAGGTGCCCATGATCGAGTCGGTGCTGAACGTGACCGCGGTGCAGACAATGGAATTCGAGGTCTTCGGCGCCGTGCTGGAGCGCCGCGGCAACCGTGGCCACCCGTCGTTGCGGCAGGACGTCTACCGGTGTGCCGGCGACGACGAGTGGATCGCCGTGACGGTGCGCACCGATGACCAGTGGGACGCGCTGGTCACGCTGGCCGGTGGCGCGGACCCGGCCGACTGGTTTGCCACGCAGCAGGCGTCGGAGGTGGTCGAACACCTTGCGCGCGAGGGTATTCCGGCGGCGGTCGTGGTGTCGCCATCACTCGTCACCGACAATCCCCAGCTCAACCACCGCGGGTTCTTCGAGCGGCTCGAGCACCCGAGCAGCGGTCCGGGCCGCTACCCGTGTCCACCGTTTCCCTGTTTCGACGGGCGGTGGTTGCGCCGCCCGCCGCCGACGCTGGGTCAGCACAACCGGGAGGTGTTGACCGAGTTGTGCGGGGTGTCCGACGCCGAACTCGAAAGGCTGGCCGCCGACGGTGTCATCGGCACCAGGCCGAGCGGGCTGTAGCTCCTCAGCGCGGGGTCACGCTCACCGCCATGGCGTTGAAGATCGTCATGTTGTTCGTCAGGTTCGGATAAGCCACCTCGGTAGCGCCGATCTCGATATCGGCGGTGCGGCAGAGAAATTCGTCGAGCACCGCGCGCAGCTCGGCGCGCGCCAGCATCGCGCCCAGGCAGTAGTGCGCTCCGCCGCCGCCGAACGCGACGTGCGGGTTGTCGGCGCGGCCGATGTCGAAGGCGAACGGATCGGCGAAGACGTCCTCATCGCGGTTGGCCGACCGCAGCACCGACACCACCCGCTCGCCCTTGGGGATGGTCACCCCGTCCATCTCGACGTCCACCTTGGTGGTTCGGGTCCAGAACGCCACCGGGGAGGACCACCGCAGCACCTCCTCGACAGCGCCGGCGCGCACACCGGGATCGCGGCGATACCGCTCGATCTGGTCGGGATTGTCCACGAACGCCTGCAGCCCGTAGGCCAGCGCGTTCTTGGTGGTGTCGCTGCCCGCGAAGGCCAGCACGAAGAAGAACGTCTCCAGTTCCGATCCGGGGATCGACAGTTCCTCGCCGTTGTCGTCGGTGATGACGGCGGTGGTCAGTGTGCTCCAGATGTCGTCGACCGGATTGCGTCTCTTCTCGGCGGTGAGCTCCACCGCGTAGGCGAAGATGCGGCTGAACGACGCCATCTCGTCGTTGGGCGTCGTCGTGCCGTCGGGCGAATTCGCCTGCAGGATCCGGTCGAAGCAGGCGAAGATCTCGTCGCGGTCGCGCTCCGGGATGCCGATGATGTCGCCGATCACCGACATCGGTAGGACGTCGGCGACGTCGTGGATCCAGTCCCCGCCGCGGTTGTCGAGCAGGCGGTCCACCAACGCCTTCGCCCGCGCCCGGATGCCGTCCTCGAGCTTGCCGATGGCGCGCGGGGTGAACGCGTGCGACATCACCCGGCGCCGCTTGGTCTGCTCGGGCGGATCCATGTTGATGATGTTGGGAAACGCCCCGGCCGGGCCGATGCCCTGCACCAGCGGCCCGTCCACCGCGGTGAAGCTGTCGGTGTCACGGTGGATGCGCAGCGCGTGCCGGTGCCGGGTGGCCACCCAGAAGTCCCGCCCGACGGTCTTGACCACGCCCTCGGTGCGCTCGTGATGGAAGATCGGCTGGGCGCGCCGCAGCTCGGTGAACAGCTCGTCGGGAAACCCGTTGCGCCACAAAGTCGAATCCGACAGATCGACCGGAGTCGTCGTTGAGCTCATCGCGTTGCGCACTCCTCGCCGCGGCCCGCCGCCAGCGCCGACCGTCCTTGACCTAGAATGCCTAAAATAGTAAAAATAGGCAACGGCGGGATCCCGCCACCTGCGGGGTT
>ENA-UOVV01001604-UOVV01001604.1-compost-metagenome-genome-assembly--contig:-NODE-1604-length-15774-cov-7.577327_pt1 | contig 15774 bp, 18 predicted proteins | sample MGYA00238155_ERZ761577 | MGnify/ENA primary metagenome ERZ761577 (study PRJEB28898, sample SAMN06268775) | compost metagenome | isolation source: Emeryville, CA | place: USA:Emeryville, CA | collected...
GGACCGGTATTCCGGCGCGAGGTCTTCGGGGTTCTGGTAGGGGACGAGTGCCATGATTCACTTTCTGTTGGGGGTGTGGCGGTGGTGCCACTCAGGGGCACCGCTCCACCAGGGGTGGTGCCGCGCTCGGTAGCGGGAGCGTTAGACCTCGGAAGGTTTGCGACGCTTCGGGACTTCGATGAACTCGACCAGACATTCGAAGCCAGGCAGTTCGTAGTAGGCGAAACCGCCGTCGCCATCGAGGCCGTAACCACGTCCGGTCTGAATCGGACTGATGCCGTACTCGCGGAAGGCGTCCTCGAGGTCTGCGATCGATTCGATGAAGTAGCCCACGTGATGCAGGCCAGGTCCCTGGACCTGCCACTGCTCGGCATAGATGTTCGGCTCGAGGGTGCTCTCAATCAGCTCGAGTTGCGGGTTGGCGCCGAACAGGCCCAAACGCATGCCGTAGTTGGTCACCTCGCCGCGCACCGTGTGGTACTCCATCAGGCCTGGGCCGTAGGAGTAGACCCGCCAAGTCCCTGTGCCAAGCAGCAGGCTCCAGGTGCGCATCGAAGCATCCAGATCATCAACGACCAGTGCGATCTGGTCAGGCTGACGCTGGGGGAGTAGGGACGCCCACGGCGGTGTGGAGACATCGGACATGACGCACTTCTTTCGTGCAGGCGTGACAGTACGCAGGGTCACGCGGATCTACGTTATGTAGACAGTTTCTCGCGTCCAGCCCAGAAACGGTTGCCTTTGCGTGCCATTCATCCGAAAAGTGTATACAGATCGCGCCGAATGCATTGGGAATGCGAAATGCCCTCCGCCCCGATAAGGGGGCAGAGGGCATTCTTCGAGAGAGCGTGTTCGATTACAGCTCTTGCAGGCGCCGAGCCACGCGTTCGGCGACCTTTTCGGCGGAGAGGCCGTACTTGTCCAGCAGGTAGTCGTTGGGAGCCGACTCACCCCAGACATCCTCCACGCCGATCTTTTCGACCGGCGCCAAGCCGCCGGCCGAAGCCACAATCTCGGAGACCAGGCCGCCCAAGCCGCCCAGGACGTTGTGCTCCTCCACGGTGACGATCAAGCGTGCACCCGCCACTGTCGCCAGCAAGCCTGCGGCATCGATCGGCTTAATGCTGCCGATGTGCACCACGCTGGCCTGGATGCCTTGTGCGGCGAGGAGTTCCGCGGCGGCAAGCACCCGAGTGGTCTGGGTCCCGGTGGAGATCAGCACGACCTCGCCGCCGTCACGCAGCGTGTGCACCTTGCCCGGCACGAAGTCGTAGGACTCGTCGAACAGATCCGGGGCGGCGTCACGGGCCAGGCGCAGGTACACCGGACCGACGTACTCGGTCGCCCAGCGCACCATCGCCGCGGCCTCGTGCTGGTCACCGGGGGCGAGCACAGTCATCGACGGCATCGCTCGCATGATGGCGAGGTCCTGGATGTCCTGGTGGGTGCGGCCGGTGGCGCCCGTCAGCAGGCCCGAGTAGGCGCCGGCGATCTTGACGTTGCCACCGGTCTGCGCGACCAGCATGCGGATCGGGTCGATCGCGCGGTGGGTCAGGAAGACGGTGAAGGTGGACAGCCACGGGATGTACCCGTCGCAGGCCATACCGGCGGCCATGCCGACCATGTTCTGCTCGGCAATGCCGCCCTGGATGAAGCGCTCAGGGTGGGCGTTGGCGAACAGGTCAGCCTTGGTCGAGTTAGCCATGTCACCGTCGATGACGATCACATTGGGGTTGCTGTGGCCGAGGTCGACCAGGGTCTGGCCCCAGACATCACGGAGCGCCTTCATGCTGCGGTCCCTTCAATGCCGAGTTCGGCGCGGGCCTGCGCCAACTCGTCCTCGTTGGCGATACCGGTGTGCCAGGTGTGACGGCCTTCGGCGAAGGAGAGGCCACGGCCCTTGGTGGTGTGCGCGATCAGCGCCAGCGGCTTGCCGGTCTGCGGACGGGCCATAGCCTCGTCGAAGGCAGCGAAGATCGATTCGAAGTTGTGGCCGTCGAACTCGATGACATCCCAGCCGAAACTGCGCCACATCTGGGGCAGGTCGAAGCCGGACCACGGGTTGCGGCGGTCGCCGCTGTCGTCCTCAGTCGGGGTCCAGCCGTACTGCTGCAGACGGTTGTAGTCCACGATCGCGTACAGGTGGCCGAGCTGGTAACGGGCCGCGGTGTGGGCCGCTTCCCAGACCATGCCTTCCTGGATCTCGCCGTCACCGAGCATCACCCACGAGCGCGAATCGTTGCCGCGCATGCGCGAGGCGAGGGCGAAGCCGGCACCGACCGAGAGGCCCTGGCCCAGCGAGCCGGAGGACATCTCAATGCCCGGCAACTTGGTCGGGTCGGGGTGGCCCTGCAGTCGCGAGTTGCCCTTATCGAAGGTCGGCAGTTCCTCAACCGGGAAATAGCCGCGCATGGCCATCACTGAATACAGGCCGATGGCCGAGTGGCCCTTCGAGAGCAGGAAGCGGTCACGAGCTTCGAGCTTGGGCTGTGCCGGGTCAATCCGCAGCACGCCGAAGTAGAGCGCCACAAGCATGTCCATGGCGGAAAGAGGGCCGCCGACGTGCCCGGCCTTGCTCTTCGCCACAGTGCTTACAACGTGGTAGCGGCCTTCCGCCGCGAGTCGTTCCAGTTCGTCAATAGGGGGACGCACTGGCGACGGTCCGGACTTCGTCATCAGGAACCTCACAAGTGTTGGGGGTGTCCCAATATTATCACCCACTGGACGTGCTGTCTGCAAAGTGGGACGAACTTGCCAGAAAGCGTCAACGTGGGACGGATGAATGCACTGATTTTTCAGTGGAGGTGCCTGTGACCGCTGAAACTCCTCTTCCACTCAGTGGACAGTTCGTGGATCGGCAGGTTGCGCTGCATGCCCCGCGAGCTTCGCGCGTCAAGGCCTGGGAACGAGTGAAGGGCCGCCTCAACCGAGGCGGCCCTTCTTGGTCTGTGTGCCGACTAGTAGTTGCTTGCACCCAACTGCCGTGAGATGGTCGACGCAGCGTCGCGCAGCAGCTGCTCAACGCGAGCAGCGTTCTCGCCCAGCACCGATTCCCGCAGGCCACTGAGCGAAATCGCCGCGTGCACCTTGTTCTGGTGGTCGTAGATGGGCGCACCAATCGAGGCGATGCCTGGGGTCACGTCGCCGTCACTGATGCTGATGCCAGATTCGCGGGTCTTGCGTAGCCGCTGTATCAGGGCGACCGGATCAACACCGGACCCATTGCTCAGTGAATCCTTGAGGTGGTTGTTGACGTACTCGGTCCACTGCGACTCATCGTCGAAGGCCAGGAGTGCCCCGGGCGCGGCACCGGCGTGCAGCGGTAGCGAGCCTCCGAGCTGCAGCAGCAGCGACGCAACGCGAAGTCCCTCAATGCGTTCGATGCAGACACCGTTCCAGCCGCGGCGCACCACCAGGTAGACCGTCAGCCCGGTCTCGTCGCGGAGCCGCTCCATTTCCGGCAGCGCGCGGTCGCGGACGGACAGGCCGGACTGCGTCGCAGCACCCCAGCGCAGCAGGTGGGTGCCGAGGCGGAAGTAGCCCCGGGTCGACGCGGGTTCAACCAGTTCGAACTGCTCAAGGCGCGCCAGCAGTCGGTACAAGGAACTCCGCGGTTCGCCAGTTCGCTCAGCAAGCTGTGCGATGGTGAGCTCGCGTTCTTCCGCCAGCAAGTTGAGCACTTCGACCGTCTTTTCAACCAGTCGAAGACCCTTCGGTGCCTGTTCTGCCATAGTCACCGAGTCTAGCGACGTTGTCTCACTCAGTGGACTCAGCGCGCCGCGGCGTGACCACAATCTTTGGCGTGACACCACTGCCAGCCTGCGCGATCGCAGCGGGGTAGTCCTCCAAGGCGAAGGGCTCGCTGGTGAACACGGTGCCATCCACGAGACCAGCTTGGAGGAGCTCGATCGCACGCGGGAACGAGTGGCGCGTGGTCATGCTGCCCTGAATGTGTAGTTCGCGGGCAAACACCAGGTACGGCGAGAGCGGCAGGGTCTTCTCTGGGTCGGCCACGCCGAGTTGCAAATGCGTGCCACCACGGCGCAGGCCCTCGAGCAACGTGCCGATCACCGCCGGTACGCCGGTGGCGTCGATCGTGAGGTCCCAGTCGCGCCCGGCGATCTGCTCGGCGAGGTTGGTGCTGGTCACATCAGCGCCAGTTGCGGCGGCAGTGGCCAAGCGCGCCTCGTTGGTGTCGACAACAGCAATCGTGCGGGCGCCCTGGCTGCGTGCCACGATCAGCGCCAGCAGGCCGATCGTGCCAGCCCCAACGATGAGCACGCGACGGCCCATGACAGCGGGGACCATGTCCATGCCGTGCACCACGCAGGCGAGCGGCTCGGCCAGCACGGCACTGTGGAAGGGCACGTCGCCGACTGGCAGCACGTTCTTGGCCGGTAGTGTGATGAACTCTGCCCCGGCCCCCAGCAGGTCGATACCGAAGGCGTGCCGATCCTCACACAGGTTGAAGCGGCCATCCCGGCACGAGTAGCAGGTGCCGCACGGCGAGCCCGGATCGATCACGACGCGGTCGCCGACGTGGACGTGACTGACACCCTCGCCGACCTGTGCGACCGTGCCGGTGGCCTCGTGGCCAGGGCGGACCGGGTATTTCGCAGTGGGGAAGGAGCCGTGCAGAATGTGGGCGTCCGTCGCACACACCCCGAAGAGCTCAACTCGAATCTGCACCTCGCCGGTGCCCGGCGCCGTGGGTTCGGCGTCGACGATGACGACCTCGCCCGGGGCGGTGATCTGCACGGAACGCATGGAGGTACTCCTGCTCTGAAAGTTTCACATTATGGACTGACTGTCCACTGTGTAAGAATATAGCGCAGGAGTCCATTGTGGTGTGCTCAAGGAGGAGCCAATGCGGACCATCGTCTATACCGAGCCCGGCTCGCTGCAGGTGCAGGACCGGCCGGTGCCGACCCCTGGGCCGGGCGAAGTGCTCGTCCGAGTTGCCTGGGCAGGGATCTGCGGTTCCGACCTGCTGCTGTGGGAGGGTGGCTTCGCGCGAGTCACGCCGCCGGTGGTGGTCGGGCACGAATTCAGCGGCGTGATTGCCAACGCCAACGGTGCCGAAGGTATCCAAGACGGTGACCGGGTCGTCGTTGAGCCGTTGCTGAACTGTGGCGTATGTGGCCGCTGCACGACTGGTAACTACAACGTGTGCGAGAAGCTCGGCCTGACCGGCATCGATGTCGACGGCGCCGCCGCGGACTACGTGGTGGTGCCTGCACACCGCATTCACCGGATTCCGGACAGCTTGAGCCTGCGGGATGCGGCAATGGCCGAACCCACCGCCGTGGCCGTGCACATGTGCCGTCGCGCAGAGGTGCGCCCGGGTGACTCCGTCTACATCGCTGGCGCTGGTCCGATTGGGGTGCTGGTGGCACTGGTCGCCCGGGCATTCGGCGCCGCCCGCATCCTGATCAGCGAGCCGAGTGACCAGCGCCGTGAACAGGTGGCGGCACTCGGCTTCGAAACCTTCAACCCGGTGACCGACGATGCCGCCAGCATCGCCAACACCTTCGACATTGGCTTCGAACTCACCGGCGTGGGCGCCGCAGCAGCGGGAATTGTCGCGGCCGTTCGGCCGCAGGCAACCATCCTGCTCGGCGGTCTGCCGCACAAGCCGATGGAACTGCCGGTGGCCGCCATGGTGCTGAAGGAACTGGTGCTGCGCGGGTCCCGGACCTACCGCAGCGAGGACGTGGTGAAGGCAATTGAACTCCTCGACGCTGGCCAGGTGCCCGCCTCGACCCTGATCACCCGCGAAGTAGCAATCGACGACGCCATCGAAGGCGCCTTCGTGCAATTGCGCGACGTTCGTAGCGACATGAAGATCCTGATCCGACCCGACGCTGGAGGCGACGAATGAGCCCCATTGAGATCCCTCGTGAACTTGGCCGCATGGACGGCCGCGTGGCCGTCGTCACCGGCGCCTCCAGCGGCATCGGCGCGGCAATCGCCCGAGAGCTCGCGCTCAAGGGTGGCCGTGTGTACGCCGCGGCCCGACGTGCGGAACTGATCCCAGAGGCGGTCGGGGAAGACCTGGTTGCCGAAGGTCGGGTGATCCCGACCAAGCTGGACGTGTCCAATGAGGACGAGGTCGAGGCACTGTTCAGCCGCCTCGCCGCCGAAGATCCGATCGACACGCTGGTGACCGCCGCAGGCGTGAACGTGCCGAATCGTCGCATTGGCCAACTGTCGAGCGACGACTGGCGCATGTTGGTGGACATCAATATGTCGGGTGTCTTCTACTGCATCCGCCACAGCCTCGACCAGTTGCGTGAGCGCATGGGCGATGTCGTGATCATCTCGAGCATCGCTGCGAGCTGGCCGGATCATTCCGGCCCCGGCTACGGCGCCACGAAGTCCGGCCTGTTGGGGCTGGCGCGAGGCATGAGCCGCGACGAGCACATGAATGGCGTGCGTGTCTCGAGCATCCTGCCCGGCATCGTGGACACCCCCATCCTCGACAAGCGGCCGATCCCGCCGACGCAGGAGCTGCGCGACCTGATGGTGAAGCCCGAAGACGTTGCTACCGCCACATTGATGGCGGTCACCATCCCCGCCCGCAGCAACCTGGCTGAGATTTCGATCGTGGCCACGCAGTTGCAGGCGCTGAGCAAGACCCAAGAAGCCAACCCGCCGCTGCCGCGCGACGCGGTCGCTGGCTGAGTCAGAAAGACGATCGGTATGCAGCAGACCCAGCTCTTCATTGACGGCGCCTGGCAGGACGCCAGCGGCGGAGAGACCTTCGCCGTGCTGAACCCGGCCACGGGTAAGGTGCTGGCGCACGTCGCCAACGCGACGCCGGAGGACGCGAGCCGCGCCCTCGACGCCGCCGTGGCTGCCCAGGAGGCGTGGGCTGCGACCCCGTCTCGCCAGCGAGGCGAAATCCTGCGTCGCGCCTTCGACTTGCTGATGGATCGCAAGCAGGCAATTGCCGAACTCATGACCCTGGAAATGGGTAAGCCGCTCAGCGAAGCCATCGGTGAAGTGCATTACGGCGGCGAGTTCCTGCGCTGGTTCGCCGAGGAGGCACCGCGTATCCAGGGCCGCTACGGGGCCAACCCCGAAGGCACCGGCCGCATGATCGTCTCGCAGCACCCGGTGGGCCCCTGCTACCTGGTCACGCCGTGGAACTTCCCGCTGGCTATGGCCACTCGCAAGATTGCGCCAGCGTTGGCTGCTGGCTGCACCGCGGTGGTCAAGCCCGCCTCGCTGACGCCGTTGACCACCCTGGCCTTTACGGACATCTTGATCGAGGCCGGCGTGCCAGCCGGCGTCGTCAACATCATTCCGACCACCCGGTCGGGCGCGGTCACGGATGTGCTGCTCAGCGACGACCGACTGCGGAAGCTCTCGTTCACCGGCTCCACCGAGGTGGGTCAGACCCTGATGGCGCAGGCGGCGCGTGGCGTGCTGCGTACCAGCATGGAACTCGGCGGCAATGCCCCCTTCGTCGTCTTTGAGGACGCAGACCTCAACCTGGCGGTCGAGGGGGCGATGGCGGCGAAGTTCCGCAATATCGGTCAGGCCTGCACTGCGGCTAACCGCTTCATCGTGCATAAGTCGCTCGTGGCGGAGTTCACCGAGCGCGTGGTGGAACGAGTCTCGCAGTTGAAGATCGGCCCCGGCATCGAGCCTGGCGTGCAGATCGGGGCGTTGATCAACGATGCTGCGGTCGACAAGGCGTTGTCGCTGGTGCACGACGCGCTGGAACGTGGCGCTCGTCTCGAGCACGGCGGCGAGCGAATCGAGGGCGCGGGCTCGTTCATGCAGCCGACGGTGCTCAGCAACGTGCAGCCGGGCAGCGCCATCCTGCGCGAAGAAATCTTCGGCCCGGTGCTCGCCATTACCAGTTTCCAGGACGAAGACGAGGCAGTTGCGCTGGCGAACGCTACCGAGTATGGCTTGGTGTCTTACGTCTACACCCAGAACCTGGCCCGTGGGCAGCGCATGATCGAGCGTCTTGCCACCGGCATGATGGGGCTGAACATGGGTGTGGTCTCGAACGCCGCTGCCCCGTTCGGCGGTTGGAAGTTCTCCGGCCTCGGCCGTGAGGGCGGGGCCGAGGGCATCCACGAGTACTTGCAGACCAAGTACACGTTGACGCCGAACCCCTTCGCGTAGCGGGCGGCGCCGCAGTCGCGGCGGCGCCGGATCGGGTGCGACCGCCTCGCCGAGTGGTGCTGTGCTCGGCGAGGCGGGACCCGGATCGCTGCTCGGACTAGAGTCGCCAGGACCCGGCCGGCGGCACCGGGCGTTCGGGCTTGGCGACGGGCGCGGGTTTGACGCCGGTGATGCTGCAGAGTTCGGCGAGGCTGGCGACGTGGTGCCGCCTCGCCGCACCAATGACGATGGCGGCGCAGGCTTCCGCATCCGCCAGCGCATCATGGTGCTGGAAGCCTTCGAAGCCGGCGGCGAAGGCCGCATCCGGCAAGCGGTAGGAGTCCAGACGCCAGGTCTTGCGGGCTAGTCGCACCGAGCAGAGGTACTGCAGCAGGGGCAGGTCGAGCTGATGCACGCGGGCCGCGGCGCGCAGTACCGACATATCGAATGGGGCGTTGTGGGCGACCATTGGCTCGGCACCGATGAGTTCGAGCATCTGTGGCAGCAGCTCGGGCAGTTCCGGGGCGTCGGCCACCATGGCCGGGCGGATACCGTGCACCCGCACATTCCAGGGAAGGAACTCGTCATAGCCCATCGGCGGCTTGATCAGTGATTCCAATCGGGCCACGACCTGGCCGCCTTCGACACGGACCATGCCGACCTGGCAGGCGGAGGCGCCGTGCGAGTTGGCGGTCTCGAAGTCGATAGCGGTGAAAGTCAGGCTCACACCCCCATCCAAGCACGCACGGCCGACTGCAAGATGTGCGGGGGAGCGCTGCGGCTGCCTCATCGGCAGCAACGCGTCGGCGGTCGCACCAACGGAGAAGGTCCCGTCGGCTGGCACTGGAGGGGAGAGAATCGTGCGCGCCGACGGGACCGCTGCTAGGTGACCTCAGCATCCGTCGCCGGCGCTTCTGATCGTCGCAGGGGGACCGAAGTGTCAGGGTCATCGGTGATTCCCCGGCGCAAGCCTAACCCAGGTACCCCACTTAAGCGCTAGAGTTTCCCACATATAGGGAGGGGCTATGTCCGAGGAACTTTCAAAGCCCGGCCGGGGGAGGCCGCGGACTGCAGATCCGCGCGCGCTGCAACTCGTGGCGATGCGTCTGATCGATGAGCAGGGCTACGCTGCCACGACGCTCGCCGATGTCGCGCGCCAGGCCGGTGTCAGCATCCGGACGGTGCACCGCTACTTCGGCACCAAGCGCGACATGGTTTGGCGCGAGGTGGACGCCGACTTCGAATCAGTCGGCGATGCCCTCATGCAGGCCGACCAGTCGCTGCCGGTGATGGAGGTCGTCGCCCAGGCCCTGGTCGCGTTGCTCACTGACGCGATGCAGGACGACGTCACCCAGCTGCGGTTGCGTCTGCTGGCCACTGAGCCGGAACTGCGTGGCGAATACTCCGAGACGTTCGCACGCTGGTCTCGCGAATTCGCCCGCTATGTGGCGGATCGCACCGGCCTGGCCAATGGCCACCTCATCCCGATCCTGGTGGGTGAGTCCGCGCGAATCGCGATCTACACCGCGATGCTCCGTCTGGTCGATGACCCGACCACGAACGTGCCACGCACGGCTGAGGCGGCCATCGGAACCCTGGCACGTGGCATACAAGCGGCCATTGACGAGGCGGTTGCCCGGTAGGATCGAGAGCCGTGGCTCTTACTATCGGCATCGTCGGACTGCCCAACGTTGGCAAGTCAACTCTCTTCAACGCGCTGACGCGCAACCAGGTTCTGGCAGCGAACTACCCGTTCGCAACCATTGAGCCGAACGTTGGCGTCGTCGACCTGCCGGACCCGCGCCTGCAGAAGCTGGCCGAGATTTTCGGCAGCGAGCGCATCTTGCCCGCCCCGGTCTCGTTCGTGGACATCGCCGGCATCGTCAAGGGTGCCAGCGAGGGTGAGGGTCTGGGGAACCAGTTCCTGGCAAACATTCGCGAGGCGGATGCCATCGCGCAGGTCGTGCGCGGCTTCGCTGACCCCGACGTGATTCACGTCGACGGCAAGGTGGACCCGGCCAGCGACATCGAGACCATCAACACCGAGCTGGCGCTCGCCGACCTGCAGACCCTCGAGAAGGCGATCGCGCGCTACGAGAAGGAAGTCCGCGGCAAGAAGATCGAGCCAATCGTGCTCGACACCGCGCGCGAAGCGGTGGCCGTGCTGGAGTCCGGTAAGCCGCTGTCGACCTCGGGCATTGACCTGACCCCGATCCGCGAGCTCGGCCTGCTGACGGCCAAGCCCTTCATCTACGTTTTCAACGTCGACCAGGCAGTGCTCACCGACGAGGCCCGCAAGGCGGAGCTGGCGGCGCTGGTTGCGCCCGCGAAGGTCGTCTTCCTCGACGCGCAGCTCGAGAGCGAACTGATCGAGCTGAGCCCGGAGGACGCCGCTGAGCTGCTGGCCGAGACCGGCCAGACCGAGTCGGGCCTGGACCAGTTGGCCCGCGTCGGCTTCGACACCCTCGGCCTGCAGACCTACCTCACCGCTGGACCCAAGGAGGCGCGCGCCTGGACCATCCGCAAGGGATGGAAGGCCCCCGCCGCCGCCGGAGTGATCCACACTGACTTCGAGCGCGGCTTCATTAAGGCCGAAGTGATCTCCTTCGAGGATCTGGTCGCGTGCGGCTCGGTCGCTGAGGCCCGCGCCAAGGGCAAGGCCCGCGTCGAGGGCAAGGACTACGTCATGCAGGACGGCGACGTGGTGGAGTTCCGCTTTAACGTCTAGCGTTATTGACGGATCTCGTTATGGACTGACTCCATGATCAGATCGTTCGGCGAGAAGGCGACCGAACGGCTGTGGCGTCGTGAGCGCGTGCGATCCATCGATCCGAGGATCCATCGCGTCGCACTGCGCAAGCTGCGTCAGGTGGGGTCCGCGGAGTCTCTCGAGGACCTCCGCGTTCCACCCGGCAACCGGCTCGAGGCCCTGAAGGGTGATCGGGTGGGACAGCACAGCATCAGGATCAACGACCAGTGGCGTATCTGCTTCGTGTGGACCGACGCCGGACCGGAGGAGGTGCAGATCGTTGACGACCACTGACAAGATCGAGCCGATCCACCCGGGTGAGGTCCTCATGGAGGACTTCATCGAGGGCTTCGGCATCACACAGAACAAGCTCGCCGTCTCGATCGGGGTGCCGCCCCGACGGATCAACGAGATCGTGCACGGCAAGCGAGGCATCACGGCGGACACCGCGCTGCGGCTCGCGAAGTACTTCGGCACGTCGGCGGAGTTCTGGATCAACCTGCAGAGCCACTACGAGCTGGACCGTGCGGAGGACCTCGCGGGCGAGCAAATCGCGTCCATCACGCCCCTGCAGGTCGCGTGAAGTTCGGGGAATGGACGCCGACGAGGTCGTCCGCGTCATTGACTGGCTCGACAAGCGCTCTGTCGTCTACCAGGTGAACGGCGGCTGGGCTGTTGATGCCCTTCTCGGATCCCAGTCCAGAACGCACGGCGACCTGGATCTCTTCGTTGACGCGACAGAGGTCGACCCCCTCATCGAGTGGCTGTCCGGCCGCGGGTATGAGGTCGTCGAGGACTGGCGGCCGATCCGTGTGGAGCTGCGATCGGATGATCGGGCCGTGGACATCCATCCGATGGAGCTGGATACAGCCGGTGACGGTGTCCAGAGAGGCTTCGGGGACGATACCTTTGCTCATCGCGCACGCGATCGTGCCGTGGGGATGATTCGAGGCTGTCCCGTGGTCGTCGCGTCTGCGGCGAGGCTCATGGAGCTGAGGTCGGGATACGAGCTCCGACCTGAGGACCATCACGATCTCGACCTGCTCCGGAACCTGGGCAGTGGCAGAGGATGAGTGACTGTCGACGCGACTCGACCGAAGATGATTCTCCGTTCCGGAACTCGGTGGAGTTCCGCTGCAACGTGTAGCATCGGCGGCAATGAACGAGACCCTCGTGAGTTCATCTTCGATCTGTTGCTTGCCTATGGCAAGCCGCAAGGCAACGTCACGCGGCTTCGAAACGGCTCTCTGAACGTCGCATCGGACCCAGCAACCGAAGTCGCGCAGAAGAACGTTGTCTACTTCAAAGAGACAACAGGCGACCGGGTCTGATGCAGCAGTAGGTGACATCAACGTGGCTAGCCGTGGGGTTGGCCTGGAAGGATGTCATCATGCCGAAGCCGTATCCGAAAGAGTTCCGTGACGATGTTGTTCGGGTCGCGTTGAACCGTGAGCCCGGGGTCTCGATCGCGCAGATCGCGAAGGACTTCGGGGTTCACGTCGGGTCTCTCGATAAGTGGCTCCGTGACGCGCGGATCGAGACGGGTGAACAGGCTGGCCAGTCCCGGTCCGAGTCGGCGGAGTTGCGTGAACTGCGGAAACGAAACCGCCTTCTCGAGCAAGAGGTAGAAGTTCTTCGCCGTGCGGCGGCGTATCTGTCGCAGGCTCATCTGCCGGGAAAATGATGTACCCGCTCGTTGCTGAGCTCGCCGCTGACGGGATTCCCGTGGCGGTGTCGTGCCGGGTCTTGAACCTTGCTCGTCAGCCGTATTACCGGTGGGTGAAGAGTCCTGTTCCGCAGCGTGATGTTGCCGAGGCGTATCGGGCTAACGCGTTGTTTGATGCCCATCGGGATGACCCCGAGTTTGGGTATCGGCTCCTCGCTGACGAAGCCCGCATCGAGCATGGCGAGGCGATGTCTGACCGGACCGCCTGGCGGATCGCATCAGCGAACGGTGGTGGAGCGTGTTCGGGAAGAAACGTGGCAAGAACGGCAAGAAGCCTGGCCCTGCTGTTCACGATGACCTATGCGTCATCATCGATGAGTACGGGCGCGAGCGGCATCGGTTCGAGGCGTCCGGTCCGAACCAGCTCTGGCTGACCGACATCACTGAACATAGGACAGTGAAGGACGGCAAGCTCTATCTGTGTGCGGTGAAAGATGCGTTCAGCGGTCGAATCGTGGGTTATGCGATCGACTCCCGTATGACGGCCTCACTCGCGGTACGGGCCATCCGTAACGCCGTACGGATGCGCGGAAACGTGAGTGGTTGCGTTGTCCATTCGGACCGAGGATCGCAATTTCGAAGCAGGAAGCTGCGGCGTGAGCTCGCCGTCTATGACCTCATCGGCTCGATGGGGCGAGTCGCGTCTTGCGGCGATAACGCGGCGATGGAATCGTTCTTCAGCCTGCTCCAGAAGAACGTCCTCAATCGACGCGTCGGGGATAGCCGTGAAGAACTGCGTTTCGCGATCGTGACCTGGATCGAGCGGACCTATCACCGGCGGCGCCGTCAAGCCCGCCTGGGCCGTTTGACTCCGATCGAGTTCGAGACCATCATGAACAAGAATCTGGCCCTCGCGGCCTGACTAGAACTGTCACCTACTGCTGCATCAGACCCCGAGTGGTGAAAGAGCAAGTACACCGTCGAGATGATGCGAGCCGCTCACCTGACTAGTGTTGAAGGGCACTTGTCCACTTCTAGAGAGCGGCTTCACGGGCCTCGGATAGGGAACCTCTCATGCCGAACGAACGCACTCCAGACACGTCCGCCACCCCGGGCTCGCCCCGGCGGGCCGGCCCTGTGAAAAGCGCAGCTCAGGGAGAAGGAAAGCTCAGGCGAGTAATCAAAGTCGCCGCAGAGGCTCGGGTCACCCCGCATCCCGGGCTGATCCCGGGCATCGGCGTCGAACAAACCGGCGTCACCTTCCCGACGAACCGGGTGGTGCTTGCCGGCGCAGTCGCGGTCACGATGGGCGTCATCGCCTGGGCGTTCGCTGCACCCGAGTCGCTCTCCGAGGTGGGCGCCACGTCACTGAACTGGGTGACAACAAACTTTGGCTGGCTGTTCGGGGCGCTCGCGATGGGGATCGCAATCTTCATGCTCGCTGTCGGCTACGGTCGCACGGGTGGGATTCGCTTGGGCGCAGATGATGAAGAGCCCGAGTTCAGCACAGGCTCCTGGATCTCCATGCTGTTCGCTGCCGGACTTGGTATCGGTCTGCTGTTTTACGGGCCGCTCGAGCCGCTCACCTACTTTCAAAACCCCGCTCCTAGCCAGAGCGTCGACGGCGGCACGACCGCGGCGGTGCTGCCGGCTATGGCACAGACGATCCTGCACTGGGGCCCTATCGCCTGGGCGTTCTATGCGCTCGTCGGTGGCGCAATCGCCTACAATGCGTATCGGCGAGGGCGCGCCCCGCTGATCTCTGCGCTCTTCGAGCCCGTGTTTCCCGGCTCGAGCCACCGGGTGCTCGGCCGCGTCATTGATTTCTTCGCGATCATCGTGACGCTCTTCGGCACGGCCGTCTCGCTCGGCATCGGCGCGCTGCAAATCCAAAGCGGTTTCATCCTTGTGAGCGGCCTCGGCTTCACCGGAAACCTCTTCCTTGTCGGATCCATCTCGGTGCTCACTGCACTCTTCATCGCATCCGCGGTATCCGGGGTGAAGCGCGGCATCCGCATGCTCTCGAATACGAACATGATTCTCACCGGCCTGCTCGGCCTCTTCGTGCTCATCGCCGGCCCCACCGTGTTCATCCTGAACTACCTTCCGACGTCGCTGGTGGAGTTTTGGCAGCAACTCGGGCCCATGCTGACGCTCAACGCGAACGACGGGGACGACGCCATCGCGTTCCTCGGTTCGTGGACCACTTACTACTGGGCGTGGTGGGTCTCCTGGACGCCGTTTGTCGGCATGTTCATTGCAAAGGTTTCCCGCGGTCGCACGCTGCGAGAGTTCGTGACGACGGTCGTGCTCGTTCCCTCCGCGATTGTCATCGCCTGGTTCGTGGTTTACGGCAGCACCGCTATTTGGATGACCTCGCGCGGCGAGGACCTTCAGGCCGGTGGCACCAGCGAGGAAGTGCTGTTCCAGCTGCTGCAGCGCCTTCCGCTCGGCTTCATCACCTCGATCATCGCGATGGTGGCAGTCGTCATCTTCTTCGTCACCGCGGCCGACTCCGCTTCCATCGTGATGGCATCCATGTCGCAGGGCGGTCGCCCAGAGCCATCGAAGTGGGTGACCATCATGTGGGGTCTGCTGCTGGGCCTCATCGCGATCGCGTTGCTGCTCGCAGGCGGCCAGTCGGCGCTCTCGGGCCTACAGTCGCTCATGGTGGTCTCGGCACTGCCATTCGCGCTCGTGGTGATCGGCATCATGTACGCCTGGGCGAAGGATCTGCGCACCGACCCCTACATGATTCGTCGCAAGTACGCTCAGGCTGCGATCGCTCAGGGAGTGCGCCGCGGCATCGACGAGTACGGTGACGACTTCGTCTTCGGCGCAAGCGAGGTACCCGCCGAGGAGGGGGCGGGCGCCGGCTTTGATAGCGAGGATCCCGCACTCGTCGAGTGGTACGTCGACGCCACGACCGGTCCCATCGAGACCGTCACCTCAGAGGACGTTCGCCGCACACTCGAGCCTGGACGCATCCAACACAGAGGCGAAAACGTGCCCGAGCGCGCCGCATCGGGCGAGGCCTCGCAGACGGTCGGGGAGCACCGACGGAGGCGGCCGAACGATGCCTCGCCGACCGAAGGAGACGAGTCGTAATATTTACCATTCGAGCGTCACGGGATCAAGGGGTCGACGTGACTGCGGTCTGCCTCTAACGTGGTGGAAAGTGAGGCGTTTGCGCCGATACACAGTGGCGCGTCACAACATCAAGAGTGTGCTGACACGT